>SESF01033346.1_pt1 | contig 79814 bp, 70 predicted proteins | sample 3171521 | NCBI WGS metagenome assembly SESF01 (sample SAMN10866945, study PRJNA518727) | freshwater metagenome | biome: subpolar coniferous forest; feature: holomictic lake; material: water; isolation source: holomictic Lake 227, 6 m and 8 m depth | place: Canada: near Kenora, Ontario | collected...
ACAAATGCATTGGTCCGGTTGCTGCCCCTGACACTCTCCTCAGCCATAGAGTCCAATAGTTAGTTTACAAAATCGCTTTTTTTGATGACGCAATCTACTGGCTTTCACCTTAGCATACAATGATCGCTTTGTTACAAGTTTGAAACTTTTATTGCATTGAAAAGCAAAAAATCTTTCAGGGAAATGCTTTCAAGTAGAGAAGCGCGGAAAAAAGGTAAAGCAGAATTCACGGGAAGTTTACAATAGGAAGAGAAGTATGTAACTCATAATCAACTACTTTGATAAAAGCTTGATACAAGTAACATGGTAAAATATATAAACGAAATCAGATGGAATGGTTGTACTGCGATTTTCATATCCATACAACATGGAGTGACGGTAATTGTGAGCTGAAAGATGTTGTAGAGATGTATGGCGAAACCGGATTTGATGTAATTGCCATTACAGACCACGTGTTCGATAGTGCAACTCTGTCACGGACAAAAATAGAGTGCGGAATGAACTGCAGTATTGAAAAAGATCGGTTTGCCGGTTACCAGAGAGAGCTTTGGAGTGCTGCTCGATATGCATGGGAAACCTATCGAATGCTCTTGATTCCAGGAATTGAACTTACTAATGATGCTTCGAAATATCATATTCTTGCGCTGGATAGTAAAGAATTCATCAGCCCTGATCTGAATGTTGAAGATATTCTGACTGAAATTAATGCCCAGAGAGGACTATCTATCGCATGCCATCCGTATATACGTAATCATTCCGGTGAAACACCATCTGAATATCTTTGGAATAATCATGACCGGTTTGCTTCGATGTTTGACGCCTGGGAGGTCGCAAACCGTGACGATCTCTTCAATGTTGTAGGGTTAAAAAAATTCAACTACATCGCGAATTCAGACTTTCATGAAGAAAAACACCTAAGATCCTGGAAGACGCTATTACGATGTTCTAAAAATGTTGAAGCGGTTAAACAGGCCATAAGAACCAATGAAGCGGTTGCGTTATTTCTGTACCGTAGTGGTAAACTAAAATAACCGTTAATGTTTGGACTACGAACCCTTGGAAAGTGCTTCAGTAAAAGCACAATGTGGTTTCTTACAAAAAAACATGCTCACCTGGAAAGCCTGCTTAAAAACGCAAAGCCGGTTCAACTTGATCATTCGTCAAGGATTCTTATTCTCAGTGACCTGCACATGGGCAATGGTGGCAGACTGGATGAGTTTCGGCAAAATGCTGAGTTGCTCAAAACAATCCTTGAAAGCCATTACCTGGAGCAAAAATACAGTCTTGTCCTTAATGGAGATATTGAGGAGTTGTTCAAGTTTCCACTTAAAAGTATTGCTTCTAAATGGGGTGATTTTTATGAGCTTTTTTTGAAGTTTAAGGAGAACGGGTTCTTCTGGAAAACTTACGGCAATCATGATTCGGCATTGCTTGATGAGAAGGAGTACATGCTTCGGTCATCGCTGGTTGAATCGATTACCTTTCATTACGGGAATGAAACCTTACTGCTTTTTCATGGGCATCAGGCATCGGTACTTTTGTGGGAAACATATTCAATGCTCAGTCGGGCGGTCATTTTGTTTCTCCGCTATATTGCAAAACCTTTAGGGTTGAAGAACTTTTCAGTTGCTTACAACAGCCGCAAAAGGTTTTCTATAGAGAAATCAATTTATGAGTTTTCAAACCGTGCCAAAATTGTTTCCATTATAGGGCATACTCATCGTCCGCTGTTTGAATCGCTGTCAAAAGTGGATTATCTGAATTACCGCATTGAGGATCTTTGCAGAACGTATTCATCTACTGAGAGTGAACAGCGTCAAGAAATCGGGAAAAGAATAACGGCGTTGAAAAAAGAACTCGATGCCTGTTACAGCAAAGGGAAAATAACCGGTCTCCAGAGTGGCCTTTACAATAATCTTCCCATCCCCAGTGTTTTCAATTCAGGATGCACTATTGGCAAACGTGCCATAACAGCCCTCGAAATAGAAGGCAGCACAATCAGGCTTGTCTGCTGGTATAATGGCAAACGGAGACCTACGTTTATTGATGACAGGGATCATCTCCCAATTGAGCTTGGGGAGACCGGCTATTCAAGGATTGTGCTGAACGAAGATTCCCTCGATTATGTTTTTACCCGCCTTCACCTTCTAACGTAAACTGCTGGCTCAACACAGACAGATTTTACAGAGTTGTAGCACGACCTTAACCATTCCCCAACACTATTTTACTTTCTTACGATTGTGAGGTTCAGGTTCTCGTCGGGATGCTATTGCTAACTGAAGGAATCTTATGACACGATATGCGGAAAGCTTGTTCAAACCACTTCCCTATTTACCCCGCAGCAGAGCTTTTTTGCTAAGGTTACTTATGCTCCCCAATTTGTTTTTGACCAGAGCCTACGGTCTTGAAAATCTTGAGGGGTCGGGGAGTGCATGCATCTATGCTTTCAACCACAACAATTCGATTGAAGTTCTGATGGTGCCGGCACTGATTGTATACCATCTCGGTGGCCGTATGATCAGTTTTGTCATTGACTGGATGTATGGCAAGGTTCCTGTTCTCGGTTCTTTGATGGACATGACCAATCCCGTGTATGTCTATAATAAACGTTCTTTTCTGCGCTGGATAGAGGCAAAACGGATGACCCGCCCTCTGGATGGCACTGTGGAGAGGTGCGCAGAAAGACTTCGTTCAGGTCAGAGTATCGGGATTTTTCCAGAGGGGACACGTAACAGGAGTGCTGAGCACTTGCTTCAGGGAAAGCCGGGTATAGGCCATATAGCCTTGAAGACCGGGTCCAGTGTTGTGCCTGTGGGCATTGACTTTGAGTGCAGGAAAAGAAAGGGACGCATACCTGTGCTTGGGCGAACCATTGTGAGAGTCGGTAAGCCGCTTGATTTCCAGCATCAGTCAAAAAAATATCTGGCACTCCTTGCCGATACTTCATGCAAAAGCAATAAATCCTCAGAGCTCAATAGAATGGCTGCTGATGTTACAAAAGAAATCATGTTCTCGCTGGCTGACCTTTCCGGCAAGCGATACAGCGAACCCTGCAGTGTGATTAATAAAACATTTTCTTCAACAACCATAAACCCAAAGGAGCATCTATGTCGAGTGTAAGCGTAAGCAGGGTTGAGAGTGCCGGCGATCGTGCGGCTGCTCTTGAAGTGATCAAGAGGGTTTTTTGTGTTGAAAAAAACTGGATCAGCACCGTGCAGAATCAGATTCCCGATGAGCTTTCCGGAAATAATGGCGTTTCATGGTTTCTGGCATCAGTTAATGGCAAACCTGCAGGGGTGATGCGCCTCCTTTATGATCCATCTTTAGACATTCCTGCTGAATACGATGTAAAGTTTATGCCGGGCATAGATGTTGAAGAACTTAAAAGTGCCGGAAAATACGTTGAAATCGGCAGGTTCATGATCCTTGAGGAGTTCCGCAAAAACCCGAGGATAGCTCTCCGTTTGATGCGATCAGCTACTGCTGAGGTTATAGAGCGTGATTACACTCACTTTATTACCGATGTTTTTGAAGGCGAGAAACATTCACCACTCAACTTTCATATCCGGGTACTCGGGTTTGAAGTGGTCGGGAAGCACTTGTTTGGCGAGTTGAACTGCAGTTCGACAAGAATTATTCTGACCCTTGATATTCTGAAGCTCTACAGCCGGATCAAGGATAGCCGGAGCAGAATCTACAGTGAATTGACTGATGGGTTCAAGGGGATTATAGAGCGTAAGGCAGCTATGGCACAGAGCGGGATTTCAAGAAGATTACGGGAGCTTAGCGTAGTACAGCCATAATTGCAGATGATTGTATAATAATAACTACGGGAGGGGTTTATGCTTCGACTGGATGAATTGAAGGCTGAAATTAAAGGCGAGTTTTTTTTGCAGGAGGAGCTGAAAAAGCATGATGTGAAAAAAGTTGAAGCACAAGCTGATATCATCATTAAGCCTGCCGGAAAAAAAGATCTTGTAAAAGTGCTTCGGATGCTTGAGAAATCCGGTTTTCCCCATCTCGTTATCAATTCCAAAGGGAGGGTGGTTTTCCCTGACAGACGCTTTCATGGCGCAGTTATTGTGACAGACCTGAAACTATAGAAGAAGGGCTTCACTGTTCACCGACATGTAACAGTTGCTCAGCAGAGCAAGTCGTACATTAGGGCATTATTAGTCAAGATAAACGTACAACCAGGTCAACATCACATACAGAGCCCATGAAACCTTATTCCTTTTGCCCCGTATGCGGGACAATGCTTAATCGAGCGATGATAGACGGGCGCGGTCGAAAGATTTGTCTGTCGTGTTCATGGGTACATTATATTAATCCTCTTCCAGTGGCGATAGCCTATACTGTAAACAGAAATGAAGAACTCCTTGTAGTGCGGAGGGCTCATGAACCGGCAATTAACGAATGGTCTCTTCCAGGGGGATTTCTTGAGGCAGGGGAAAGTGCTGAAGAGGGATGTTTGCGGGAGCTGATTGAGGAGACCTCTCTCGAAGGGGAAATCGATTCTCTCATTGGCATCTATCACCGCAATGTTGAACCCTATGGCTCGCTCCTTGTACTTGCATACAGGGTGGTCGTTGACAATGATGCCATATCGATCAATCATGAGCTGTTCGATGCCGGCTTTTATCCTGAGCATCTCATGCCCGAAGTCCGGATACCTCTGCACCGGACAATTATGATGGATGCCGCCCTGTGCGAATCAGTTCAGTGAAGCTTTACTTCAGGCGCTTTTAAGGGTTTTTGCGGCTGGTGCAACAGGAAAAATCACACTGAATACTGTGCCCTGGTTTACTCTGGAACGAACCTCAACATTACCTTTATGAGCAAGAACAATATGCTTGACGATTGAGAGCCCCAGACCTGTTCCGCCGAGTTGGCGGGACCGGGCCTTGTCAACGCGGTAAAAACGCTCAAATATTCTGCCGAGATCCTCTTTTGCTATACCTATACCGTTATCCTCCACCTCAACATGAACATTATTATCTATTCGGAATGCTGAAATCCAGATTGCTCCATTCTGCTCATTAACATATTTAATGGCGTTGTCAAGAAGATTACGGACAACAATTTCCAGATATACTGCATCGGCATAGACTGGCGGAAGATCCTCGGGAATTTTGAGATCCAGCTTGATATGCTTTTTTTCAAGTGACAGCTTTAACAAGCCAACAGATTTTGCAATAATACTGTTTATATCAACCGGCATGAACTGATAGACAATCTGACCGGACTCTATCCTTGAAAGGTCGAGCACATCGTTTACCAGGGCAGTGAGCTGTGCCGTAGCTTCCAGAATAATTTTCAAAAATTCAGCGGAATGTTGCGGGTCATCCATCGCTCCATCGAGGAGCGTTTCAGTATAGCCACTGATGATTGAGAGCGGAGTCCTGAGTTCGTGTGAGACGCTTGAGACAAAATCCCTTCGGATTCTTTCCAGATTGCGGAGTTTGGTGATGTCGTTCAGGACAAACACTGTTCCATCGAAGCGTCCTTCTTTCATGACAGGCATCGAACTGATTTGCAAGATGCGCGATCCTTTTGAGTCTGTCACTGTCCGTTCTTCTTTGATAAGTGTTATATGGTTTTTGTGAACTTTCGCGAAAAGCTCCTGCAGCTTGGTGTCAGAAAGGTGCCTGATAGGCCGGGCTTTGAACATGTCGCCATCGATACGGAACATTCTTGATGCTGCCGGATTGACCATGATGATATCACCGGCAGTATTTGTAACGATTATAGCTTCCCGAATACCTGAAAAAACAGCCTGATACCACTCCACAATACGTTGCAAACTGTTAATCTCATCCGTCATATCCTTGAATGCATGAGCAATAGAACCAATTTCATCATTGCGATGAAGAGGAATGTTTGCTGGCAAGTCGCCGGACGTTCTTTGTTGAGTAGTGGCAGCGAGAGTTATGAGCGGCCGGCTAAGAAAAAAAGAGGTCACAACACCTGTAATAAGGGAAAATAGAAATGTCAGAAAGAAGTCCTGGCCTATGTTTTTGCTCATTCCGATATTGAAGAGTCCTATATCGTAGAGAGGTTTGGAAAACCGGAGAATGGCATAGGGTTTCGGGAAACCCACTGGAACGGCCATATAGAGCAGCTGTTCTTTTACAGTTTGACTGAGACGGGTGTCTTCACCATAACCTGTTGCAAAAGAGGATATTACTTCCGGCCTGTTGCGATGGTTTTCCAGTACCGACAGCTTGTTTTGTGGAATAAAGGAGTCTCCGATAACGCGTCCATCAAGACCAATGAGCGTGACCCTGATATCAAGAGTGCCTCCAAGACGCTTTGCCCATGCATCTGCTGTGCCTGATGACATAAGTTCAAGGGGATTACGGTCAAGAACCTGCTTGTTGTACAGAAGATCCTTACGCAGTTCCTTCTTGATTTCAGATGTCAGAATACAGGTCAACTGACGACTAACGAAGAGATAGCTGATTGAAAAGGCAAAAAAAACAAGTATGCCGATAACAGCGGCCAGTTTTATAAAAACCTTACTCTGCATTGGTGGATTCCTGTTTTTCCTCAAGTTTGTAGCCAAATCCACGCACCGTTTTGATCATACTCCCTGTATCGCCCAGTTTTTCCCGGATTCTGGTAATGTGGGTATCGATAGTTCTCGTATTGAGTGCCTTATCGACATTCCATACATCGCTGAGCAGCATTTCCCGTGATTGGGCCTCTCCCTTCCTTTTAATCAATGCAACAAGAAGCTTGAACTCCATGAGGGTAAGTACAAGCTCCCGACCATCGAGTGTAACAATATGACGGGTTAAATCGATTTCCAAACCGCAAACCTTGAGTACCTCCTGGATTTTTCCGGCTTTGCGACGCTCTCTATTGAGAATAGCCCGTATCCTCAGGGTCAGCTCACGCGGGCTGAATGGCTTGACAACATAGTCATCGACCCCGAGTTCAAAGCCGAGAATCCTGTCTATTTCCTCTCCCTTTGCTGTGAGCATGATAATCGGGAGATCTTTGTGCAGTTGATTTTGTCTGATAGTCCGACATACGTCAAAGCCGCTTATTCCAGGCAGCATGATATCAAGCAATACCAAGTCAAAATTATTCGCTGAAAGTTGTTCAAGTCCATCTTCACCGGAACCTGATATATTACATTTAAAGCCGGCACGGACGAGATTGTATTCGAGAAGTTTCGAGAGGTTCTGGTCATCCTCTATAACGAGAAGCATTGGAACCGACATAGGAGTGTTGTTTTCTTATAGAGTACGGAATTTTGGCAATAGACCATGAGACTTCAATATTGGAGAGTGATTCCATTGCAGGTTAATGCCAGGAAGGGCTGGTGACAATCGATACTTACTTTGTTGTAAAGACAAAAAGCCATCTCTCATGAGACAGCTTTTTGTCGTTTGATCTTTTACCATTGATAACGGGTTTCGACAAAAATCAATATTTGTTGACAAAACCGATTTCGCTGATTATGCGTTTGCCCGCTGGAGTTTTTGCCAGATCAACAAACTTTTTGACATTACCAGCTGGCTCACCGTTGGTGTACATGAAGAGCGGGCGGTGTACAGGATAGGTGCCGTTCTTGACTGTTTTTACTTCGGACTTGATACCGTCAACAAGAATGGCCTTAACTGAATGGTCAACAAAGCCGAGACCTATAAAGCCTATTGCACCAGGTGTAGTGGCTACACGACTCTTGATTGCACCATTGCTTGACTGGGTTTCTGCTTTGTCAAAAATCTTTGCTTCTCCCATAACCAACTCTTTGAAGGAGTCCTGGGTACCACTGTTCGATTCACGCTGGATGACAATAATACCTGCATTTGGTCCACCTACTTCTTTCCAGTTGGTATACTTGCCAGAGTAAATATCGCGGATCTGCGCTTTTGAAAGACCTTTCACGCGGTTGCTTGGATGGACAACAATCGAAAGACCGTCAAGTGCTACAATGTTTGCGACAGGGTTTATGCCGTTGGCTTTTGCTGCAGCTATTTCACCCTCTTTCATTGGTCTTGACATATCAGCAATGTCACAGGTTTTGTTGATCAGGCTCTTTGCGCCATTACCTGAACCAGACTCGCTTACAGTTACCTCTACGCCTGTAGTTTTGGTAAAATGCTCAGCAAATGCCTTGGCGATAGGGCCTACCGTAGTTGAGCCATCAAGAACAATTTTATCTGCTGCCAGGGCTGTTCCAGATGCCATAGCACCTAAAACTGTCGCACTTAAAAGGATTTTTTTAAAAATTTTCATGGTGTAAGTCATGATTTAGTTAACAAGATTGAAATAAAATAAAAAGATTTTTTGCTGAAAAACCGGTACTACAAGACTGCCCATCAGCATTTTGAACAGCCTTGTAAACCAGCCACGTAACACAACAACGAAAGAACAACACACAACGTTTAGAACTTTACAAGAGCATCAAGCTGCAACTGGTGAAGCTGCGGATTGACTGCCGGAACAGTTGAATCATTAATATTGCTGTAGTTGTAGTACCTTGCACCGATGGTCAGGTTCTGGACAAGATGATAGGTACCTGCAAGTTCAAAACCTTTGACGTTAACGATGTCAGTTACTTTTCTGTTGGCATCGGTAACCAGTGGGAATACAGAATCTCTCTGGATGCTTGTGTATCTGGCATCAAGCGCCCACTCTCCTACCTTCTTTGCATCACCGAGAGTCACACCGGCAAGCCATGCATTTCTCTGGCTGTTATCAATGCTGGAGTAACTGGCATGATCAGCAGTATTAAGTGCATACTGTCCATAGACCTTCCATGGAAGTGATGGTGTAAGCTGACCGCCGACTTTACCGAAAATCTCAGCAATGTCGTATCCTGAGTGGGCCCAAGAGGTTGGAACACTTGCAGTAGAAGTGGTTGTATTTCCGTCAACAGTGGCGAGATTCTGCAGGTTTCTGTATACATTATACCCGGCACCTAACAGGTAGCTTACATCATTGATTTTACCTTTGTAAGCACCTTGACCAAGGTACATCACTGGTGAGACGACCGTAGAACTTGCTGCTTCGTTTACAAAATAATAGCCGGCAATTAAAACCACTCCATCCTTCTCTTTGCCATTGATATCTTTTCCATACTGCAAGGTCGCACCTTCAATGGTCAGATCAGGGCTATAGACAAGATTGTCTACCCGGATAATGGTATTGGAAACATCTCTCTTCCCGATTAACACATTCAGCTTACCATCCAGACAGTAAGCTTTCGGATGGTAGTTCACAAACTCTTCGTTGAGAAAGATATTTTTTGGCAGAAATACATTACCAAAGTTCTGATTACGGGATATTGTGTTTGATGCTGAAGTGTTATCCGTATCTGACGAGAGTTGCACACCAGCGGACAATTCATCATTGATAACTGGATAGGCACCGATACGGACACGAAGGCGGTTGCGGTCCATCCCGGGTGTAGTTGACTGAGTGGATTTATCCAGCAACTGATACTCATGGCGTTCGCGAACATCTCCGGCCCAGTTCCAGTCAACGGCTTTCGCCTGATTGACCCCGAAGGCTGCGGCCAGACCGACCAATAATGCTACTTTCTTCATAATAATTATGTTGTTTGGTTGTGTGTGATCTCTACATGAAAAATTCCGAACTTTTATCGCATATCTTCATGCGCCACATAATGTAACCATCGTTGTGTTAAGGGTTTGTTACGGGAGTGTGACATGATTGTGAACAATAATTGGATCACAAATCCCCCCTTGAGTTGTGGTATAAAAAAGGGGCAGACGATGAGAAATGGGGAGGGATTTGTCAACTATTAATTGAGGGTAAATGCCAGCAGGAGTCTACTGATCGGGAACGTAAAGTCGGCCATATTGTTAACAATTGTAAAAATGCATATCTTCTGATCGATTTATTGTATTTCCTGAACACCAACATGACGTTATGAGTGCAGCAACCCGATCCATCGCAGTTCTGATGCTTGTCGGGATGCTTTTCCAGATAAACAGCGTTTTCGTCTGTTATGGACTTTTCTTTTTAAATCAAAAGTCAATAGCTGAAACTGTCTGCGAAAAGAAAACAATGGATTGCTGCGGACACTGTTTCCTCCATAAAAAAATCGCCGCAACGAGCGAGACCCAGCCTGCACCAACTGAGAAGCAGGTGCCAACTAAAACGCAGGAAGAGTTGCTCAACGCAATGCCAGGCGTTCTCGCTGACATGCAACCTGCTCTGAAAACCGAAAGCAATAGTCGTATATTTACCGCAGTCCACTCTTCTTTTTTACTAGACGGCGTCTTTCGCCAAATCGACCATCCGCCGAACACCTAGCTTTACCTATCAGACTTGAACTCATCTCCCTTTTAAAAAGGGTCGGGATGGAACGTTCAAAATTATTCGCTGTATGTGCATTGGAGCATGCGCTTGACAGTTCGCATTTGAGCTTATCTGCTCTTTGCGCATTTGGACTGTCACGCATGGCTTCTTAACTCAAATTAAGATTCAACTATGAAGCCTTTAAAATTTCTTACGGCCACGATGCTTATCCTTGGAATCGTGCTGAGTTCTCTTGATTGTTTCGCCTGTGCTGCATGCGGCTGTTCCTTGTCGTCCGAGGCAGCTACAGGCTATTCGTCCACGACCGGGTGGAGCGTTAGTTTGCAATACGATTACATCAACCAGAACCAATTGCGTACGGGTACAGGCAGCATTTCATCCTCGCAAGCGGCCTCAATCAACGATGCCGGCGGCAGTCAGGAAGTTGAGCATGGCACCATCAATCGCTACATAACTCTGGGCCTTGGCTATTCGCCGAGTGCAGACTGGAATGTAAAGCTGCTGGTTCCCTATATCGACCGAAGCCACACAACCTATGGCCAGGCAACCAGCGACCAGCTCACTCCAGACCAGATAAGCGGTTCAAGCGTCAGCACTCTCGGTGACATCAAATTCATCACCAGCTATCAAGGCCTGCTCTCTAATCATAACCTTGGAATTCAGCTTGGAGTGAAACTGCCTACAGGTGCTTATGGAGGGCCAAATGCAAGTGGCACTGGCACAGCGGGGCGTAACCCGGCAACCTTCACCTCAGGCCCCAACTCCGGTGACCTCCTCGATACAAGCCTGCAGGCCGGTACCGGCAGTACTGATCTTATTCTTGGGGCATACTACAACAATAAGGTCAGCCAGAATTTCAGCGCTTTTATCAATCTCCAATTCCAGGCAGCCGTGAAGCAGGAACTGAACCAGCCTGATGAAGATTTTCGTCCCGGAAATCAGGAAGCCTTGAGCTTTGGCATACGCTACGAAGCCAACCCCACAATCGTGCCGCAACTTCAGGTTAACATCAACCACAGAAGTCAGGATCTGGGAACACTGGCCGACACTCCTAACTCAGCTGGCACTGCAGCATACCTGAGCCCCGGTGTGAGCATAAGCATCCTGAAAGACGTGCAGATTTATGGATTCGGGCAACTGCCTATTTATAGCAAGCTTGAGGGATATCAGCTTTTCCCTCATGTAACAGGGTCGGTCGGCTTAGCCTATGCGTTCTGAACAACACGAGTAAACTCTTGAATCTTTTTCAGTCAATCATCTTGAAATATTCTTTATGAACCATTTACATCGATTTTATAAAAAACCGCTCTCATTGCTTCTCCTCAGCGCAGCAGTTCCCCTGTCTGCGTTTTGTCAGAATGCGATCAGCCCGGAAACTGTTATTACCGGAACAACGGAAAAGAGAGAGTCGCCACTGGCATCCATGCGTCTGAAAACCAGTGATACGGCATCGTTACTTAAGAACGAACCTGGAGTCGCACTTGCTACAGGGGGTGGCGTTTCGAGCCTGCCGATTGTTCACGGACTGGGAGACGACCGTCTGATAATATACGTTGACGGTATGTGTCTGACGTCGGCCTGTGCCAACCATATGAATCCTCCGTTGTCGTACATCGCACCGTCAAACGTGAGCAGCATCGGGGTTAAATCGGCTGTTTCTCCAGTCAGTTACGGCGGAGACAACATAGGGGGAAGCATTCACGTCGAATCGGATCAGCCAGTTTTCGCCAAACCTGGAGAGGGAACCAGAGGGTCTGGAAGTGCTTCGACCTACTACCGAAGCGTCAACCAGAGCACTGGGACTGCATTTTCGGGCGCAGTGGCAAACAGCAACCTAAGCTTTGGAGTTACCGGCTCCATCGATCATGCAAAGGATTACAAGGATGGCCATGGCAATACGGTAACATCAACCTATTACGAATCGCGTAATCTTGGAGCCACTTTAGCCCTCAAAGGGGACAGCAGCCTCCTGACCCTCAAGGCAGGGCATCAATCGATTCCTAATGAGGGATTTGTCAACCAGTGGATGGACCTGGTCGATAACAATGCATCATATTTCAATCTCGGCTATAAGGACAGCTTCAGTTGGGGAAAACTTGATGCCAAGGCTTTTTGGGAGAACACCTGGCACAGGATGGATTCCGGAGAAGATAAACTGGCAATTCCTGCTGTTCAGACCGGGATGACCTATATGCCGATGGAGACTCGAGGAATAGACCTTGGCTATTCGTTGAAGACGGAAATTCCATTTACTGAAAAGAACATCCTTCGCCTCGGACATGAATTCCACCGTTTTACCCTTAACGACTCATGGCCGCCGGTTGCCGGAAGCATGATGATGTCGCCGAACACCTTCGTAAACATCAATGACGGGCGTCGTGACCGGTACAGCGTGTTTGCCGAATGGGAATCAAAGGTGAGCAAAGAGGTGACAACCATTCTCGGTGTTCGTGATGAGCTGGTGCAGATGAATACAGGAAGTGTTCAGGGGTACAACACCGGCATGATGTATGCTGCTGATGCCAAAGCATTCAATGCGCAGGATCATGCCCGCAACGACAACAATCTTGACATAACCACGTTGGCCAGATTTGAGCCTACATCGAATGCTGACTATGAGATAGGCTATGCACGAAAAACCCGCTCACCAAACCTCTATGAACGCTATGCATGGTCCACAAGCTTCATGTGCAGCGGCATGATCAACTGGGTTGGTGATGGCAATGCCTATGTCGGCAATCTCAACCTCAAGCCTGAAGTTGCCAATACCGTGAGCATCTCGGCAGACTGGCACGACACTGACCGCAAAAACTGGGAATTGAAGGTTACACCCTACTACACCTATGTCAATGATTACATTGATGTCAATGTGTTAACCCTCAAATCAACCGGCAACACATTTCAGTTTGCCAATCACGATGCAAGGATTTATGGGCTGGATGTGTCGGGAAAAGTTGGAGTATGGGATAACGGCAGCCTTGGCCACGGTCAACTGAGTGGCAGTATTGGCTACGTGCATGGCCGCAACTCCGACACAGGGAACTCTCTCTACCACATGATGCCGTTGAATGGTTCCCTTACGTTGGAACAGAGAGTAAGCGGTTGGACCAATGCTGTGGAGCTGCAACTTGTCAGCGACAAAACAGAAGTAGACGCTCTCCGCAAGGAACCGACGACTCCCGGCTTTGCATTGCTCAATCTGCGCACGGCATACCAATGGAAAAACCTGCGTGTGGACGTTGGCGTTACGAATCTGTTCGACAGGTTCTATTCCCTTCCTCTCGGCGGTATCAACTACGACCATAACCTTGCCAGCGGGCGACTCACGCCTTTCGAGTCAGTTGCAGGACAGGGGCGGTCATTTAATGTTGGGTTAACACAGACGTTCTAACCCTGAAATAATCATTATCATGGATGGGGCTGGTATTGCGGCCCCATTCATTTGGATACATTTATATACGAGAGGAGTTCAAAACAGGGAGCCGATTATTCAATCATGCGGCTCCAGCGGGAGATGCTGATGAACATGCTCCCTGCCGTCATGGTGGTGTCGATGCATGTGTATAAGGTTATTCGACTCCAGGAGTGAACGGTCATTCAAGACAGATTCTGAAGAGCCTCCCCTGACAATACTTTTGTTCCGCCCGAACACATAGACTGTATCGGCTATTTCACCGATGATGTGCAGGTCATGCGTAGCTGTAATAATGGTCTTTCCCCGCTGGTTGGCATTGACAATAAAATCAATAATGTGCCGGACAGTCAAGGGATCAAGCCCTGCCGTTGGTTCATCGAATAAATAGACATCAGGATCAATTGCAAGAACAGAGGCGATTGCGACCCGCCGTTTCTCTCCGATGCTTAATTGATGGGGAACCCGGTCCAACAGATGCTGAATATCCAAAACCTCGGCGACCTCCAGAATACGCCGGCTCACTTCATCTTCAGCCACGCCAAACTGCAATGGACCAAAGGCAATATCCTCTCTCACCGACGGGCAGAAAAGCTGGATATCTGCATTCTGGAAAACAAGGCCAACCCTTTGCCGAAAGCGGTGTGCCGCCTTTTCATTATCCTGCGAATGTTCAAGCAGCCTCTCACCGAAGGCAGTCACAGTACCACGATCAGGGAAAATCAGTCCATCCAGGAGTTGCAACAAGGTCGACTTCCCTGTCCCGTTAGCACCAATGACCGCAATCTTCTCTCCTGACCGGATCGTCATATTCACACCGCACAGTGCCGGGAATTTGCCCAGATACGAATAGTGCACATCCTTCAGTTCAAAAACAGTGTCGCTCATAGGGTATGTCCTCTATAAAATAGGGATGCACAGATGACCACAGCACACAACAGCCAGAGCCAGTCTTTAGGTGTTGCGTGAAATTTGGAGAGGAGCCGGGGCTCACCGGTATAGCCTCTCGAAATCATTGCCATATAAACCTCTTCACTCATTTGTGTTGTTCTGTTCCATGTGTTGGCAATATTCCAGGCCACAACGTTCTGCCCTTGTCGCTGATGCGAGACCACCCCGACACGGCTTTTAACTGCTGTAAAAATATTTTCTACCATCGTTGCAAAGAGATAGAGATAGCGATAACACATCGATACTGTCAATACAAAAAGCTGCGGGATGCCGAATACCCGTAAAACCTTCAATAACTCCGAGTGGCGGGTCGTTACCGACAATAAAACAACCAGCGACACCGAGGTTGCAATCCTGACCACAAAGAGTACAGCTCCATCCAGACCCGGTCGAGTAATGATACCTGTAATCCCGACAACATGGAACGACCAGACCGGTTCACCTGGTGTCACAATACTGAACAGGGTTGGAAGCACAATGAAGAGCGAAAACAAAGGAATGAAAAAAAGAGTCCTTAAAAGGAAGTTCCTGAGGGGAATTCCGGATAACAAGGCGAGTATCAAGCACAAGAGGTAGAAAGGAGAAATCAAAACAATGCTTTTTAAAGAGACCACCGTAACAAGAAACAGTAAAAAGGAGATGGTTTTAAAGCGGGGATCCAACGACTGCAAAAAACCTTTGCGATTGGCATACTCTTCAGACAGGGTTGCGTCTTTTAAAAAAGCAAGAGCGCTCAGGACTGAACGCCCTATGAAATCATGCTTCTTGTGTGCAGGGTTAGTCATGCTCTTTTGCTAATACCTTGCCTATTAAAAACGCGACTCCTGCTATGATCGCGATGCCGGAAACAGCAGAGATGATATATGCAAAACTCCTTTGAAAGATATCTTTTCCTTCCAATCCCTGAAAAGCATACTCCGGAAAAGGCGCTTTCCATAATCCGGAAAGTCTCTGAAAACCCTGTGGAACATATCCGGTAATGCTCTGTATCTCATTGAGCCCCCACTCCCCCCAAGCCGATCCCGCATTAAAATGGTCCGGAACAATCAGCCCCAGAGGTGAGAGTACAATTAAAACACCAATTCCTATCCATAATTTTCTGGTCAGCGTCATGATCTGCCTCCTTCAAAAAAAACAGCATCCTGCTTCTGTAAATATTTTACAACCAATGCGGTCACAATCACCTCCACCCATCCGATGAAAAGAAGATGACCAAAAAGCATTGCGGGAATGGCAACCTTGAGACCATAAGGGCAGTACAATGCCTGACCATTTGCCGTATGATAGAGTATGGGTTGCAACCCGAATTCGATACCGGCAAAGAGAGCTGCCGCACAAATGCCCGCGTAGGCTCCAGTACCAGCAGCAATGACACGCCTGCGGGAGCCAGACGGGCTGCCGGAGCTGATGAATTTATAGACATAATAGCCGACAAAAGGAAGCACAAACGCCATGTTGAAACAATTCGCCCCAATGGCTGTAATGCCTCCATCGCCGAACAACAGCGCCTGAATCACCAAGGCAACGGTAACAGCAATGCAGGCCGCCCATGGTCCTAAAAGAATGGCAACAAGGACACCGCCAACTGCATGACCGCTCGACCCACCCGGGATGGGTAGATTGAACATCATGATCACAAAGCTGAAGGCTGCACCGATCGCCAGATAGGGAACCTGCCTGGCACTCAATGTTTTTTTTACCGCCCTGGAAGCAGTAGCCCATATCGGGATCATAACAGCACCAAATACCATGCACGTCGCAGGGCTTAAATATCCATCAGGTATGTGCATGTGGTTCCTTCCTGTTACCCGGCAAGTTATTCAGAACACCCCTTATGGCAATGCCCCTCAATAGCACAAGTTTAATATTTGTGGTACGTTATATCAAAAAGATTATCGGCGGAATAGGAAATTCAGGTCCTATATTTACCTTTAACCTGCTTCACTGGAAACAACAGGTTCCATTATTAAATACACCAATCCCATCAACTTCAGTTACGAGTAACCAATGAACAATTTTTTACGGATTCTTTTTACGGCAATCATCGCCGTAATGCTTACGAGTAATGCCGCAAGCGCTAACGCGACAGATGACGCCAAAAGCTTTTTTTCAAGTGCGGAAGTGAAATTCGGCACCAATGATTTCAAGGGTGCTATAGCTGACTACACAAAAGCCATTGAACTGGACCCGAAATTTGCCGATGCCTACAACAGCAGGGCTGCTGCAAAATTCAGCTCCGGAGAGAAGCAAGGAGCAATTGATGACTTTACAAAGTCCATTGCAATCAACCCGAAATCTGCTGATACTTTTACCAACCGGGGCAGTATAAAATCTGACTTGGGAGATACTCAAGGGGCAACAAGTGATTATACAAAGGCTATTCAGATTGACCCGTCATTTGTTCCCGCTTACCTCAATCGAGCCGCTTTAAGACTGGACAGTGGAGATAAACAAGGGGCTACAGCGGACCTGCTTCAGGCTGCAAAGCTTGGTAATCCTGATGCTCAGCAGTGGCTGAAGAGTAATGGGATTTCGAAGTGGTGAGTAGTTCGATGGGTTTTTAAGGTACTGTTAACTGTTGAATCTTAAACGCTTAAACGTTCTACAACCTCTCATCATGACAGTCGCACTGGTTACAGGAGCATCGGGGTTCATCGGATCGCATCTGGTGAAACGGTGCATGCAGGAAGGCTACAACGTGAAGGCCCTTGTCCGGAAAGGGAATGCCTCAATAGCAGGTTTGAAACGGGATGGCGTGGATGTTGTTGAAGGCGACATTCGTCAGGTCGAAGCAGTTAACCGTGCGGTGAATGGCGCTGATCTGGTGTTTCATTCAGCGGCACTCACATCAGATTGGGGATCTCTCAAGGATTTCAGGGATATCAATATTGGCGGCACACGGAACGTCTGCGAAGCAGTAACCCGGTATAAGGTAAAGCGATTGGTTCACGTCAGTACCTTTGAATCATTCGATCATTCCAGACTTGATCGGGTAAATGAAAAGACACCCTATTCAAGCCGGAACCAGTCATATCCTGACACCAAAATCAAGGGAAATGAAGTTGTCTGGGAACATGTAGCACAGGGAATGCCGGCTTCCATTGTTTATCCTGTCTGGGTCTATGGTCCTCGGGATCGCACGCTTTTCCCCTTGCTTGCCGATGGTATCCGACGCCGCCAGTTCTTTTACTGGTCACATCATGCCCCTATGAGCATGGTCTATATCGATAACCTTATTGATCTCCTGATACTTGCAGCTGTGCACCCCGGCGCTGTTGGAGAAGATTTCCTGGCGTATGATGGTGAACCAATAACTTTTGAAGGCGTGTGCGAACGCATAGCTTCCGCGATTCATTCTCCGCCGCCCTCATTGTACCTGCCTTATAAACTCGTCTATATCCTCGCCGGAATGATGGAAGTGCTCTACCGGATGATCAGAAGTTCGAAGCGACCTCTACTCACCCGTCAGGCAGTGACACTGCTTGCCTCACAAGCAGTAATTGATGCATCAAAAGCCCGACAGGTTCTTGGCTGGTCGCCTGGAGTCACTCAGGATGAGGGTATCAATCGGACACTGACGTGGCTGTTAAGTGTAGACCCTTCGGAGTGGAAGGTGAAGTAAACGCATGGGTCTGGGAAAAAATGATACTTTGTCATGAGGCTTTCATTTCCCACTGCAAGTTACCTGTTGCACTGAAATAAAGTGGGTCAGGATCAACATCATCTCGATTTAGAAACGCGACCAGACAGCCATTTTTTGAACGATGTTTGACTTTCACCAGAATGCTTGCCTAGTAATAAACCTTCAACACTTATATCCTCATCAAGCTCTTCCCAATGAATGCCATACCCTTTGCCAATCAGTCGCCAGTTCTGACGCTCTGATTCTGTTGCATTCATAAGTCGTGGATACCATGCAAGCGGGACTGTAATGGATCGACCATCATTCAAATCAACGGTTAAAGCATCAAGGGTAACCTTTACCTGTTCCACTGCTGACACATTGAGTTCAATTGTTGAAATAACCATACCATGCCTCCTGTAAATGCTTTTGATGTTCAAGGATGATTATTTGAATCCTGGCAATTTCATGCCTTGAAAAACCACCACTACTTTCTAAACGAACAGGGTCAATCCAAAATTTAGCCATATTTTCATCGCGTTCAACATGAATATGCGAAGGCTCATTCTTATCGCTTGCAAAAAAGAAAAACCGATAGGCTCCAATACGCAAAACAGTCGGCATCTTTAACTTCTATATTTTGAATAGAATGGAACGAAAATAAGCCAGTCGGAATCAGTCTGTATATGTGCTCGCCTGATCAAAAAAACTTATTATTTAAGTATAACAAACAATAGCAGGCCATCAAACACTTTGCGTCTCGTCCCCTGCCACATGTCATTGAATCAATAATGGCATATTGACAGGTTGCGTCACATTAACAATCCTACGCCCTTTAATATACACCAAGATTACGGATGAACACAGGAAGAGGAAGATGGTAATCGAAAATCTAAACTCATCACCGGTTCGATGTATATGCATATAGTGATCTTCCGACTCTCCAGTTATTGGAAGTTTTGAGTACTTTACTGCTGATGTTTTTGAAGATGGATACTTCGCTTTTGGTTCTGGATGACAAGGAAAGTAAAATCTGAGGTGAGAGTACTGTGTGCTAAGAAGGAAAAGAAAACAGATCACTCATTGCATTCTGGATGACGGGGGAAAACTGGGGATTGGAAGATTATTAATACAATTAATTGATGATGAGAATATTCTGCCCGCGAAAAAAAATCTTAGCCACATTAGTACTCCTGCTGCTCGCCGTAATGACTGCGTGCAGAAATAACTCTGATGAACTTCGAAGCAACAGGATTATTGCGGGGATCTCTGCTGATTTTGATTATCTCAATCCTCTGCTTATTCAGCTTTCGATGTCGCGGGAGGTTTGCGGGTTGCTTTATCCTGCGCTGGTCAAAGCCTCGTATGACGAAAAAAATGGCCGAATATCCTTTCTGCCTAACACGGCAAAAAGCTGGGACTTTTCAGCGGATGGAAAAACAGTCACATTTCACCTTCGGAGCGGAGTTGCATGGGAGGATGGGATTAAGGTGACTTCGCATGATTTTAAATACTCCTATTCGTTATACAAGCATCCCAAAATTGCGAGCTCAAGGCAGCACTATCTCAATGATCTCCTGCTGCTTCCGGACGGAACAGCTGATATTGAGCATGCGGTTGAAACTCCTGATGACTCGACGCTGGTTCTGCATTTCAACAAGCCGATGGACAGCGATATTGTGCTTGATCATTTCAATGATCTGATGCCGGTAGCTGAACATATTTTCAAATCAATTAAACCTGATGAAATCCGCATCAAAGCTGCAGAAATACCGATAGTAGGCGCTGGCCCTTTCAAAGTGAAAAAATGGACACGCCAGACAAAACTTGAACTTGTCAGTAACCCTTTATCACTGCTTCCAAGACCCGCTGCAATAAATACGATGATTTTCCTTGTGGTTCCGGAATACACCACAAGGCTTACCATGCTTAAATCCGGCCAGATAGATGCCATGATATCGGCAGGAGGAATCAATCCAAAGGATATTAAAGAACTTACCAGAACCACACCGTCCATAGTGATCAAACCGGTCAGGAACAGGTACTTCGACAGCATCGTCTGGCTTAATATTGATGGCGAGAGCTATCGCAAAAATGGCAGAATCCTACCTAACCCGCTGTTTGGCAGCAAGTTGGTCCGTCAGGCTCTTACGCTGGCCATTGACCGGCAGTCGATTATTGACGGGTTCATGGGGCCGGAGCACGCCACCATCATTAACACATCTCTTTCACCAGCCTATAAAGCGATCGCCAATACATCGCTTGACCCCTATAGCTATAACCCGAAAAAGGCCTTGGCGTTGCTGCATGAGGCAGGATGGAAACTTGGACAGGATGGCATTCTCGAGAAAAAGGGAAGAAAATTCTCGTTTGAACTTGCGGCTCCGGTCGGCAATCCACGCCGCAATTATGCTGCAACAATCGTCCAGCAGAACCTCCGGGAAATCGGCATTGACTGCCATCTGAAGTTTGATGAGAGTCTCATTTTTTTAAAGAACCAGAACGAGTTCCGCTATGATGCTGCACTCTCGGGAATGGCTGCTGAAACTCTACCGTTCCAGCTTATTATATGGGGTTCTGATTTTGCGAAACACCAGTTCAATTCATCTGCTTTTCAACATCAGGAGCTAGATACCGTTATTGCAGAACTCAACCGTCCACTCACTGAGGAGCGCAAAGTTGCACTATGGAAGAGCTACCAGAAGATTCTGAACGATGAGCAACCGAGAACCTTTCTCTATTACTACGATGAACTTGAGGGATTCAACCGCCGTGTCAAAAAGACTGACGTGAACCTGATATCTACACTTTACAATGCTTTCGAGTGGAGCATTAAGTAAAGGCAGAGCCTGTCAGCCTTCGCTTGTCGCCACTACCGATTTTTACTATATTCAACTACTTTTCTGTAAAGTAGTTAATGAATTTCTGCCCTTCACCAGTGAACTTGTAGTTTTATGCCCCGTTATACACCTGAACAGCTTGAAAGAAGAAATGCATCGGTCTGGACAAAAGTTCAGGGAATTCTGGCGCCAATACAATTTCTGATGTTTCTTGTCGGTGTCACCGTCACCTACCTCTATCAGGCCCACATCTGGATTGACAATTTCTACTGGATTACTTTTTTTGTGATTCTGAAAACCCTGATGCTTGTGTTGATTTTTGTAACCGGAGGCTTTTTTGAACAAGAGGTATTCGGCGCATTTGCCTTTGCTCCTGAATTTTTCTGGGAGGATTTCGGTAGCGCTATAGCCATGGTTGTGCATATATCGTACTTCATACTGTTTTTTATGGGTCTTGATGAAACCATTCTTATCAGGACAGCACTGCTTGCCTATCTCAGTTATCTTATTAATGCTGCGCAATTCGTGATTCGGCTGCTTCTTGAAAAGCACAATGAAAAAAAGCTGAAGAGAGAGTCAGTTGAGCTGAAATAACCCGATAAATAAACGTTATGAAAGCAAAAGCTATTGTCTTCAGAGGCGTAAAGCAGATAGAACTCAGTGAAGTTTCTCTGAAAGCCCTCTCTTCCACTGACGTTCTTGTTGAAACCTACTGGTCGTCGATCAGTACAGGGACTGAAAAAATGGCTTATAACGGCTTGATCCCTTCATGGCCGTTTATCTTTCCCTTTATTCCGGGGTATGAAACTGTTGGAAAGATTATTGAGGTGGGTGATCATGTCAATCAGAGCCTGATCGGAAAGTTTGCCTATGTTGCAGGCTCCTTCGGTTATGAGGGGGTTAATGCCGCTTTCGGCGGGGCTTCGGAATATATAGCCTGTCCGGTTGAGAGCATAACCGTTCTTGACAATCTTGAGAACCCTGAATGCGGTATCGCCCTGCCTCTGGGAGCGACAGCCCTGCATATTGTTGATCTTGCTCAGGTTAAAAACAAGAAAGTGCTTGTGCTCGGTCAGGGTGCGGTCGGCATTCTCGCCGTCGAACTTGCAAAGCTTATGGGGGCCAAACTTGTAGCCGCAACTGATACAAAGAAAAAAAGACTTAATTATTCCACGGCGGACCTGAAGGTGAACGCTGAAACTGACGATGTCTCGGCTGCGCTTGCCGGTCATGAGTTTGACGTTCTGATAGACAGCACAGGTATCATGAGTGCCATTGATACTGGACTCAGGTTCCTGAAGTTTCACGGGGTAGTTCTTTTCGGGGGCTATTACCAGAGAATAAACATCGATTACTCCCAGGCGTTTCAGAAAGAGCTCTCGTTCATTGCAGCCAAACAATGGGCAAAAGGTGATCTTGAGCGCGTAAGGGAGCTTATCGCACAACATAAACTGAAGGCTGAACGGATTTTTACCCATCGTCATACCATTGAGGAGGATATCTCTTCGGCCTACCTGCAGGCATTCAACGATCCTGAGTGCCTGAAAATGATTCTGGTCTGGAAAACCGATATACTGAAGCATGATACAGAAAGCTAATCGCCGGATAATTATAAGCAGTGACTGAATGCCAGCAAGAACAATAGCTATTTATGGCAAGGGTGGAATAGGCAAGAGCTTTACGACAACCAACCTGAGCGCCACCTTCGCCTTGATGAACAAACGGGTGCTGCAACTCGGCTGCGATCCTAAACACGACTCGACGACTTCCCTCTTTGGCGGTATTTCTCTTCCGACTGTAACTGACGTTTTTGCCGAAAAGAATGCCTTGAACGAGCAGGTTTCAGTGAGCGATATTGTATTCCGGAGAGATATTGCGGATTTCCCGCAACCCATTTACGGTGTGGAACTTGGAGGACCTCAGGTTGGCCGGGGATGCGGCGGAAGAGGAATTATATCGGGATTTGAGATACTCGAAAAACTGGGAATTTTCAAATGGGATATAGATATCATTTTGATGGACTTTCTCGGGGATGTTGTCTGTGGGGGATTTGCAACCCCACTGGCCCGATCACTCTCGGAAGAGGTTATTCTTGTTACCAACAATGACCGGCAATCCATCTTTACGGCTAACAATATCTGCCAGGCAAACAACTATTTCAGAACTATCGGAGGGCAGTCTCGCCTGCTTGGGCTGATCATCAACCGCGATGACGGGAGCGGTGTTGCTGAAAAATATGCCGAAGCGGCAGGCATAACAGTGCTGATGAAAGTTCCTTATAACGCTGAAGCCCGTGATAAGGATGACAGTTTCGACTTTGCTGTACGTCTGCCTGAAATCCGTGACAAATTTCAGAAGCTTGCCGGTGACATTCTGGATAACAAGATTACCCCTTGCGAAGCTGGCGGCCTTGATTTTATGGGTTTTGTCCGCCTTTTCGGTGAGGTCAGTGATGATAACCCCTTAGCGGCAAGTGCTGAAGAGCTTTTCGGGAAAAAAGGGAGTTCTTCTGGATCAGCAGAGAGTGAAGAAAAAACTGCGATCGAAAGTGATACCCTGAAGATGACGAGGTGTATTGGTAAGCTTGCGGCTGAGGAACAAGAGGTATACCGAATGGCAGAGCAGGAAAAAAGAAGCTTCAGCGAGATTGCTGAATTGACACACAGGGAGGAATCAGATGTCCGGGAACTGTTTTCCAGTGCCCGGAGTCAACTGACAAGACTTTTCTTCGAGAATTAGGCGTTCGCCTTTTTAGTGGCCTTCTGACGGAGGTTCACGTCAAGTATCTTCTTCCGGAGTCGGATACTCTGCGGTGTTACCTCAAGAAGCTCATCATCATTGATAAACTCAAGCGCCTGCTCCAAGGAAAGAATTTTTGGAGGTGTCAGGCGAAGCGATTCATCAGTTCCTGATGAGCGCATGTTGCTGAGCTTTTTGGTTTTGCAGACATTGATGGTAATGTCAAGTCCTCTTGTCGATTCACCGACAATCATACCTGCATAGACCTTGGTGTTTGGTGAAACAAAAAATGTTCCACGATCTTCAAGTGCGCTCAGTGAGTATGCAACACAGGTTCCTGTTTCAGCAACAACAAGTGCACCGCTCTCTCTTGAGGGCAGTTTACCCTTGAATGGCTGGTATTCAAAGAATACATGCGACATCATTCCTTCGCCTTTGGTATCGGTGGTAAACTCAAGGTTGTAACCGATCAGGCCTCTTGTCGGAATTTCAAATTCAACTCTGACCATGCCACCGCGAAGGGTGCCCATGTGCGTCATTTCAGCCTTTCTGCGACCCATTTTTTCGATAATGACACCGGTATACTCTTCTGGAATATCGATGGTGACGTGCTCAATCGGCTCAAGCAGGGTACCTTCCTCATCATGGTGCATGATAACTTCAGGCCTTGCAATGGCAACTTCAAAACCTTCGCGCCTCATGGTTTCAATCAGGACTGAAAGGTGAAGCTCTCCACGTCCTGAAACACGGAAAGTATCGGCACTGTCTGTCTCTTCAACGTTGAGAGCCACATTGGTCATTTTCTCTTTCATCAGCCTTTCACGAATCTTGCGACTGGTAACCTCCTTGCCTTCAAGTCCTGCAAAGGGAGAGTCGTTCACGGAAAAAAGCATGGAAAGCGTTGGTTTGCTGATATCGAAAGAAGCCAGCGAAACAGGATCGTCAACAGAGGCAAGTGTCATACCTACTGTGGCATCAGGAATACCTGCAATAGCAATAATATCGCCTGAAGTCGCCTCTTTGGATTCGATTTTCTGAAGCTTGTCGAAGAGGAATACTTTGGTTACGGATCCCTTTCCAATGACACCGTCAGGACCTACAACTGCAAGCTGACTGCCAGGGCTGACCTTGCCGCGTTGGATACGACCGATCGCAATCTTGCCGATGTAGTCGCTATAGTCAAGCGTTGTTACCAGCATCTGGAAGCCGCCTTCGTCGTGGGCAACCGGTGGCGGGATCTCCTTGATAATCATGTCGAGCAGAAGGCTCATATCGCCATCTTCATCATCCATGCTGTATTTGGCAACACCATTTTTAGCGGAAGTAAAGATGTAAGGGAAGTCAAGCTGATGCTCTTCGGCACCAAGTGCAATGAAGAGATCAAGAACCTGATCGTGAACCTTGATCGGGTCAGACTGAGGGCGATCTATCTTGTTAATGACAACAATAGGCTTCAAGTGCAGCTCAAGGGCTTTGCGCAGAACAAACTTTGTCTGCGGCATAGGACCTTCAAACGCGTCAACAAGAAGCAGAACACCATCAACCATCTGGAGAATACGCTCTACCTCGCCGCCAAAGTCGGCATGACCCGGTGTATCGACGATGTTGATTTTATGGTCGTTATAGACTGCAGCTGCGTTCTTTGAAAATATGGTAATGCCACGCTCTTTTTCCTGAGGATTTGAATCAAGTACCCTGACGCTTACCTGCTGATTATCCCTGAATGCACCTGTCTTCTGAAAAATAGAATCCACAAGTGTCGTTTTTCCATGATCAACGTGCGCGATAATGGCTATATTTCTAATATTCTTGGTCGATCTCATCTTTTTTCCTTGTAAATAAAGTATATTTGCATCAAGTATGGGCCCGAATATACATCTTTTATTTGTAATTACGGCACAATCTTTCTATACGGGTAAACTAGTTGAATAGTAACAATCCCGGAGAGCAAAGAATTCATATTAGTGCCATTCACCCCACCTATAGCTCCTTGACATGAACAATATATTATTCAACAACCTTCCTTTACTCGTTCTTAACCAGGTTGTTTCATTGCTCTATCTCTCGACAACATTTCTCTATGGAGCGCATTTTTTCAAGGACATCCAGTTTGCCAAAACATATAAGCAGCCACTTCTTGCGATGACTGTTCTGACCCACGTGGTTTACCTTGGCCTTCTGACCTCTCTGGAAGGGTACAAGATCAGCTATTCGACGGTCAATCTCATGACAATGGTAGCGCTCACCCTGACCATTACCTACCTTTTCATTGAGTTTACAACCAAAAGCGACAAGACAGGGTTTTTTGTTATCGCCTTTGCCGCCGGTGCGCAGCTTATCTCTTCCATTCTTACCGCTCAGCTTCCAAATACCGGAGTTGGAACATTCAACGGCATTGGAATGGGGGTACACCTTATTGCTTCTATTTTCGGGTTCAGCGCCATAGCAATTGCAGGGCTTTACAGTATTCTCTATCTGCTGCTCTTCCGTCAGATAGAACAAAACCGTTTCGAATTACTGTTTCAGCGTCTTCCGAACCTTGAAGTGCTTGAAAAGCTCACGATGCATGCCGTCTCTTTCGGGTTTCTCTTTCTCTCCATTACCCTTTTTGCCGGCGTAATGGAGCAGCAGGCTTCCGGCCAGGTAATAAGTCTGCTTGAACCAAAGCTCTTCACGCTGATTGTCATATGGCTGCTTTACGGGACAAGTATTTTTATCAAACCGATTATCGGCTGGGACATAAAGCATATGGCCTATTTATTTATCATTCTTTTTGTCTTCATTACCCTGTTGATCGTTCTCATGACGTTTTTTTCGCCGACGTTCCATAAGCTGACCTTATAAATTAGTTATGTTTGAAATTATGGGCTTTTAGGGTATATTTCGAGCTCATTGCTTTGTTCTGGATACAGTATCCTTAACCGGCTCACTTAAAATAACTCTGCTATGAATATCATTTCAGTTGGTGTCAACCACAAGACAGCACCTATTGAAATCCGCGAAAGAATCTCCCTCACCGAAGATCAGAACAAGGAGTTCATTACCGGCCTTATTTCAAGCGGACTGGCTCATGAAGCCATGGTGATTTCAACCTGTAACCGTACTGAGCTGTATGTCGTGCCGGCTATGCACGAAGTTACGGGTGAGTTCCTCAAGGAGTATCTCATCTCTTTCAAGGATGCTCGCAAGGAGGTTCGACCGGAACATTTCTTCAACCGCTTTTACTGCGGCACTGCCCGCCACATATTTGAAGTCGCAAGCGCTATTGATTCGCTTGTCCTTGGTGAAGGACAGATTCTCGGCCAGGTTAAAAACGCCTATCGAATAGCAGCCGAAACACAGTCTGCAGGTATTCTTCTTACGCGCCTCTGCCATACAGCATTCAGTGTGGCAAAGAAGGTCAAGACAAAAACAAAAATCATGGAGGGGGCTGTATCGGTAAGCTATGCTGCCGTTGAACTCGCCCAGAAGATATTTTCGAACCTCTCCTTGAAGAAGGTGCTGCTTATCGGAGCCGGTGAAACCGGTGAACTGGCGGCGAAACACATGTTTCAGAAAAACGCCCGCAATATTGTTATTACCAACAGAACACTATCCAAAGCTGAGACTCTCGCTGAAGAGCTCACTACTAAACAGGTTCTGCCCTTTGAAACGTTCAAGGATCATCTTCATGAATTTGATATTATCATCACGGCAGTCAGCACCAAGGAGTATATCCTTACAGAGGCTGAAATGCACCAGGCCATGCTTAAACGCAAGCTGAAACCTGTCATTATTCTTGATCTCGGTTTACCGAGGAATGTTGATCCCGGTATTGCAAAGCTGCAGAACATGTTCCTGAAGGACATTGATGCTCTGAAGCATATTATTGATAAAAACCTTGAAAAGCGCAGTGCTGAACTGCCTAAGGTAACTGCCATAATCGAAGAGGAGCTTGTGGCTTTCGGTCAATGGATCAACACATTGAAAGTTCGTCCTACCATTGTGGATCTCCAGTCGAAGTTCATTGAAATCAAGGAAAAAGAGATAGAGAGATACCGTTACAAGGTAAGCGAAGAGGAACTCGCAAGAATGGAACACCTTACTGACAGGATCCTGAAAAAAATCCTGCATCATCCTATCAAAATGCTCAAAGCCCCTATTGACACCACTGACTCGATACCGAGCAGAGTCAATCTTGTCCGCAACGTATTCGATCTTGAAGAACCAAATCAGTCACACTAAATAAAAATCTGTAATTGCATTGAAAAAACAGCTCATCATCGGCACAAGATCCAGCCCACTCGCGTTGTGGCAGGCTGAATTTATCAAATCGGAACTTTCCAGACATTATCCTGAGCTTGAAATCACACTGAAACTGGTTAAAACAACCGGTGATGTGCTTCTTGACTCTCCCCTTTCAAAAATCGGGGACATGGGGCTGTTTACCAAAGACATCGAAAAACATCTGATCACCAAGGAGATCGACTTGGCGGTTCACAGTCTTAAGGATGTCCCTACAAGCACACCCGAAGGACTTCTTATTACCTCTTTTACCGAACGTGAAGACACAAGGGATGTCATCATTTCAAAGAACGGGGTAAAACTGAAGGATCTGCCACAGGGCGCAAAAGTAGCCACAAGCAGCCTTCGTCGTATGTCTCAGTTGCTGAGCCTGCGTCCTGATCTGGATATCCGCGATATCAGAGGTAATCTCAACACTCGCTTCCAGAAGTTTGATGAAGGAGAATTTGACGCAATGATGCTTGCCTATGCCGGCGTATTCCGCCTGAACTTTAGCGATCGCATCTCTGAAATCCTTCCGCACGAAGTCATGCTTCCTGCAGTTGGACAAGGTGCTCTCGGTATTGAGACCCGTGTTGATGATGAACAGACAAGAGAGATTGTAAGAGTCCTCAATCATTCCACCACAGAATACTGCTGCAGGGCTGAACGCGCATTGCTCCGTCATCTGCAGGGTGGCTGCCAGATTCCTATCGGCGCCTATGCTTCGTTTAAAAACGGCACACTGAAACTTCTTGCCTATGTAGGTTCGGTTGACGGCAAAACTGGACTGCACAATGAAATCACTAAAACCGGCCTTACTTCGCCCGAGCAGGCTGAAGAAGTCGGTATTGCGCTGGCAAACGAACTGCTGAAGCAGGGTGCGGAAAAAATTCTGTCGGAAATCCGCAAAACCCGCTGATGAAAACTGTCCTTGTCACTCGACCGAAAGATCAGGCAGCCTCATTTGTTAAAGAACTGGAACAGTATGGTCTGAGCTCTTTTGTCTTTCCGACAATCGAGATCAGACCGGTTTCCGGCTGGAAAGTTCCTGAGCTGGGCCGGTTTGACGGGGTCTTTTTTACAAGTCCAAACAGTGTCAGCTTTTTTATGGAGCGCATGCTCCTCGAAAGTCCTGAAGAACTGAAAAACCTCCAAAAGCTCAAAGTATGGGCTGTAGGAAAAACAACTGCTCAGGACCTTGCTCTCCATGGCGTTACTACTGAACCGATACCCAAGATTGCTGATGCCGTTACCCTGATGGAAGAGATCGGTGATGATGCAATTAAGGGGAACACTTTTCTTTTTCTCAGAGGGAGTCTTTCACTGGGGACCATTCCTCATGTTATAGAAAAACGGGGAGGAACCTGTGTGGAGCTGACTGTTTACGAAAACCTTCCTCCTTCTCTTGAAGAGAGTACGAAGGTTAAAAAACTGCTTGCAGAAGGCGAGCTTTCCTGCCTTTCATTTACCAGCCCATCTACGGCGGTTAATTTTTTTGAAGCCCTCGGAACCACTACCCTGCCCTGTGGAGTGCAGATAGCTGCAATAGGCACTACAACAGCGAGTGCGCTCAAGAAGCTTGGTATCCAGGTTGATGTTATCCCGGAAGATTTCAATGCTTCAAGCTTTGCCAAAGCCATCGCCAAAGCTCTGCAGTAAGCGGTATTTATTGTATCCCCTAAACATCATCATCGGGCAGATCATGTTCAATGTCAGGAATATCATCGTCCAGAAACACCTGACTTGCAACGAATTCGGTTTCTTCCAATTCAATCTTTTCCAGTTCCTTTTTTTCCTCAAAAAGCGGGAACTGCCGCTCACGCTCCGATTGATGAAAGCGGGAAGCTTTGCTCCTTTTCAGAGAAAGGTCATCAACGCTCTCTCCACTTTCATTCTCATCTTCTTCCTGCCTTGAAGATTTCCCTTGTTGTGCTGCAAGTGATTTTTTCTGCCGGGATGGCACTCGCTGATTCATTTTTTCAAACGATGCAAATTCCTGTTCGAGCGTCTCCCTGACTGATTCCTCAAGCTCCATGCGCATGGCATGCAGCAACTGAACAGAATCAGCTCTATGCTGGGCAAGTTCGCGGCGAAGTTCCCGTCCGGTTTTTTCAATTTCCTTCCGTTCTCTCCCAGGCCAGCCACTCAGCATAAGGGCAAGTACACCGACAAGCAGGACAACAATTACGATAAGCAGCGGAATTATCATCATGAATTGTTATAGATGTTTTTCGATTGAATCCAGAAGAGCTTTGCCGATAACCTTATTGGCACTGACAAGACCTTCTCCAAATGCGGTGGTCTCTCCTTTGTAATCAAAACAGCAGCCACCTGCTTCAAGCACCACAGGAATCAGTGCGGCACAATCCCATGGGCTCATGATCTTGTCGACTGACACTTCCGCCCTGCCTGAGGCAACAAGCATATGACCGTAGCAGTCACCCCAGCCCCTGACAAGGCCGGCATCATGGCGAAGCATATCAGCAGGATGAAGAGTGGGAGGATCGAGAAGATACTCCCTTTCAGTATAGAGAACTGTAGATTGCCTCACATCGGCAATAGAGGATACCGTTATCGGGGATCCATTGAGAAATGCTCCGCTTCCCCGTTCGGCATGATAGAGTTCACCAAGAGCAGGAAAATAAACAACCCCAAGCTTCAGAAATCCGTCAACTTCAAGCGCAATCAAAACACCATAAAGCGGCACTCCATGAATAAACGCCTTGGTGCCATCTATGGGATCAATAATCCAACGACGGTTGTTCATGGAGGGACGCTCTTCAAATTCCTCGCCAAGAAGTCCGTCTTCAGGATAGCGTGAGGTAATGGCTGCTCGAATCAGCTCTTCTGCTTTACGGTCAGCCTCGGTAACTGGTGTCGCATCCCTTTTTGTAAAAACCTGAAGTGACTTACGGGAGAAATAGTCCAGAGTTAATCGGCCAGCCTGTTCGGCCAATTCAACTGCAAGCTGAAGATCGGAGGTCATGGTTTTCATGTGGTTTTCTAATCTGAAAAAAAATAAAATTCAACATTATTCACATCAGCATGCAGAAGAAGAAGGTTATTCACTTATTTTATCAAAGTTTGTGTTCGAAAGAACACAAAGAAGGGCATGCATAGGGGTTGCATAAATATACAGCATAACTCCAGCAGCAATAAACGTGTTACCGTGCCAGTGAGAGTCAATCCTGAAAAGACTCAGTTACAGGATAAGTTAGTTAATCCATATCTTAAAACACAATGAAACGCTTAATTGCGGAACGCGAAAAAGCTCGCCTTGGAGGCGGAGAAAAGCGAATAGAAGCACAGCATAAAAAAGGAAAATTCACAGCGCGTGAACGTGTGGATATGCTGCTTGACGAGGGTAGTTTTGAAGAGTACGACATGTTTGTCACCCACAGGACCACTGATTTCAACCTGGATAAGGAACAGTTTCTTTCCGACGGGGTGATCACCGGACATGGAACCATCGATGGACGTACCGTTTATATCTTTTCTCAGGACTTTACTGTACTGGGCGGCTCCCTTTCAGAGACTAATGCCCTTAAAATCTGTAAGGTCATGGATCAGGCGATGAAGGTTGGAGCACCTCTTATCGGCATTAATGACAGCGGCGGAGCAAGAATTCAGGAAGGAGTGAGAAGCCTTTCCGGATATGCAAGTATTTTTCAGCGAAACATTATGGCTTCGGGCGTCATTCCACAGATATCAGCTATTTTCGGGCCGTGTGCCGGTGGTGCAGTTTACTCTCCTGCCCTTACTGACTTTGTTGTCATGGCTGAAAAGACCAGTTACATGTTTGTCACCGGTCCGAAAGTTGTTAAAACTGTTACCGGCGAAACCATCACTGATGAAGATCTTGGCGGAGCACATGTTCATGCGACAAAATCAGGAGTCACCCATTTTGTAGGGGCTAATGAAACCGAAGGTATACTTCTGATAAAAAAACTGCTCAGTTACCTGCCCCAGAACAACCTTGAAGAACCACCACTGGCCGTCTGTAGCGACCCTGCCGACCGGTTGGATGATAAGCTGAATACTATCATACCTGACAAGCCATCCATTCCCTATGATGTCAAGGATATTATACATTCGATTGCTGACAATGGAGAGTTTCTCGAAGTGCAGCGGCAATATGCCCGAAACATCGTTGTGGGTTTTGTAACTTTTAATGGCATATCAACCGGCATTGTAGCAAATCAGCCGAACTACCTTGCAGGATGCCTTGACATTAACGCATCACGCAAAGCGGCCCGGTTTGTGAGATTCTGTGATGCCTTTAATATCCCTATCGTTACCCTTGTTGATGTCCCTGGATTCCTTCCTGGAAGTGCCCAGGAGTTTGAAGGTATTATCAGTAATGGGGCGAAACTGATATTTGCTTACGGAGAGGCCACCGTCCCGAAAATCACTATTATCCTGCGAAAGGCCTATGGAGGTGCTTACATTGTCATGAGTTCCAAACAGTTGCGCGGGGATGTCAATTATGCGTGGCCTACAGCAGAAATTGCGGTCATGGGGCCTATAGGCGCTATTGAGGTGCTGTATAATCGCGATCTTAATGCAATCGAAAACCCTGAAGAGCGTGCCAAGTTTGTGGCAGATAATGCGGCAGAGTATCGTGAGAAATTTTCCAACCCTTATGAAGCAGCAAAATACGGCTATATTGACGACATCATAGAGCCACGCAATACCCGGTTCAGGATAATCCGTGCTTTACAGACGCTGTCAACCAAGAAAGACGTCAACCCTCCAAAAAAGCACTCAACTCTGCCACTTTAACGTGAAAATACCACAATGACAACAATCGTTCATCTGTTACCGATTGATCTTTCCGCTATCGGGCATGAACATCTCACTCTTGCCCTCATCGGCTATAGCATTGTGTTTATTTCGCTTTTTCTGCTTTTTCTGGTGTTCAGCATGCTGCCGAAGTTTCTTACCCGCAACTTGAGAAGAAAATTTCAAAAAGAGGGTGGAGAAGAAAAAGCAGCACTTGCCGGCACTATGGTTCAGGGAGAGGTCAGTGCCGCTATCGCCACAGCTATATCGCTCTACCTTGAAGAGCTGCATGATGAGGAAACGGCAATTCTTACGATAAAGAAAGTTGGAAAATCCTATTCGCCATGGAATTCAAAAATCTATAACGTTATTAATTTTAACCGGTTTCAACGATGAGGCGATATAAATTTACAATAAGCGGAAACAAGTACAGTGTTGAAATCAAATCCCTTGAGGAGAATATTGCCGAGGTCGAGGTAAACGGGACATCGTACCAGATTGAACTGGGTAAGGAAGTCAAAACGCCACAAACCCCGAAACTTGTCCGCTACACTCCTCCAGCTGAACCAAAAGCGCCGGTGCTCAATTCGCCTGGCCTTTGTTTGATTAAGGCTCCCCTTCCCGGGACAATTATCGCAATTTCGGTACTGCCGGGCATGCAGATTAAACTTGATCAGCCAGTCATTGTTCTTGAAGCCATGAAAATGGAAAACAATGTTTTTGCAGAAAAAGCCGGTACTGTAAAATCAGTTAAAGTTGCTGTAGGTGATACCGTGATGCAGGGCGATGTTCTGATTGAAATTGAATAAACACAACTATGGAAGGGATTGTACGTTTTGTTGAGAATTCCGGTTTTGCCAATCTGACACCAGGACACCTGCTGATGATTCTGGTCGGACTGCTATTCATTTTTTTTGCCATCCGATATGAATATAAACCTCTTCTTCTCGTCCCGATAGGATTCGGGATACTGATCGGTAACATACCATTTGTTGAACATGCCGGCCTGCACCTTGGCATATATGAGGAAGGGAGTGTGATGAATTATCTTTATATGGGTGTGCTGAAAGGGATATTTCCGCCTCTGATTTTTCTCGGAATCGGTGCCATGACTGATTTTTCACCGCTGATTTCAAACCCCAAGCTTATGCTGCTCGGTGCGGCGGCACAGCTTGGCATTTTTTTAACCTATATCGGCGCTATTTCTCTGGGGTTTACTAATCCCGAAGCGGCATCTATCGGAATAATCGGCGGTGCTGACGGCCCAACGGCAATTTTTCTTTCTTCAAAGCTTGCACCACATCTCATCGGTCCTATCGCTATTGCGGCCTATTCATACATGGCCCTTCTTCCACTCATTCAGACTCCGATAATGCGTCTTTTGACCACAAAAAAAGAACGCAGAATAAAAATGAAACCTCCCCGGTCTGTAAGCAAACTGGAAAAAATACTCTTCCCTGTGGTTGCTCTTCTTCTTACAGGATTTATCGCACCGGGCTCGCTGCCGCTTCTCGGGATGCTTTTTTTAGGTAATCTGCTCAAAGAATCCATGGTGACACAACGTCTCGCAGATACAGCAAAAAATACCATGATCGATATAGTCACCATTATTCTTGGCCTTACCATCGGCGCCTCAACCCAGGCGACAACCTTTCTTACACAACAATCATTGCATATTTTTGTGCTCGGCGCAACTGCCTTTATGTTTTCAACGGCTGGCGGAGTGCTTTTTGCCAAAATCATGAACCTTTTTCTTTCAACAGAAAACAGGATCAATCCTCTGATTGGCGCGGCAGGAGTCTCGGCTGTGCCTGACAGTGCGCTTGTAGTGCAGATGGAAGGGCTGAAAGCTGATCCCGACAATCACCTGATCATGCATGCCATGGCTCCAAATGTTGCAGGTGTAATCGGTTCGGCCGTTGCTGCAGGTATTATGATGAGTTTTTTATTGTAACCGGCGCCGTTTTATTCGCTCATGAAGGGAGAGAATAACCAAAACCGGATATTGAAACGCTATAAGAACATTTAAATCAAAGAGACGACTTTTCTTAAAAGAATCATGTTGTCGATTGGTTTTACGAGGTAATCGTTCATGCCGTAGTGCTTCGCCTTCAAAACAGTTTCTTGACTTGAATCGCCACTCAGACCGATGATGGGAATGTTTCTATAGGTACATTTTTCCGAACGGATATGCTTTGTCGTTTCAAGACCATCCAGAACCGGCATTTGAATATCTGTAAGCATCAGGTCACAATGATGGTTATTCAAAATGTCGAGTGCTTCTTCTCCGTTTGATGCCTCCATCACTGTTAAGTCAAGCTGCTGAAGTAAACTTTTTACGAAAAGAAGGTTGACTGCCGAATCATCCACAATAAGGACAACCTTACCGGTAAAGGATCCCTTGAATATATCATTTGTCGCTTTTAGTGCTGTAGTCAGTCCCTGCAAAACCTCAGAAAGAACCAGCGGCATTGAAAGGAGTCCTTGAATGCCTGACTGTTCGCCTCTCGAACGCGCCATAAAGAGAGGCTCTTTTGTATATCCGACAATAGGCATAACTTTTCCGCTCTCCCTGATCCTGTAAGCAAGCTCATAACCATCGAAGCCAGGTAAGTCAAGGTTTGCAAAAAGAAGGTTATATCCACCTGAATCTATCATCGTCATTGCATGGGCACTACCGACTGCCTCGTCTGCCGTAACAGCAAGCGGGGCAAGAAAACGACGAATCAGTAAAAGATTCTCCGGGTCATCATCAACTAGCAAAAGCTTCTTCCCTGAAAAGAATTCTCTATGTTCAGCATAGAGTTGTGATTCATAGGAAGCAACTTCGGACACACTAAGCACGGGAAAACTCAAGATAAATTCGGTAAACTCTCCATACTCTGAATTGCATGTGATATCGCCTTTGCAGGAGTGCATAACACGCTTGCAGAAGGTAAGACCAAGACCCGTGCCTCCTTTCTTTCTTGAGGTAAAAAAAGGATCGAAAATTTTGCCCAGGATTTCCTTGGCAATACCCGGACCGTTATCCCTGATAATAACTCTGTTCCGGCTTTCACCACGCTGGAGACGAATATCAATACGACCGGCAGGATTTGAGCGGAGAAAATATAATGCATTCATTATCAGGTTGAAGAGAACAAAAATATAAATGCTCTCAGCACCTCGAAACGTAAAATCATCACCATAATGAAAATGAACCTTGTCACGTTCGATGTTCGATTCATAGCTGTATTCATCAATCGCTTTGCGAGTTAAGGCTGTTATGGAAAAACAGGTAAGGTCATTCTGCATTGAGTCTTCATCCTTGACCTCTTCAAGAATCATATCAATAATCTGTATACCCCGGTTGACTGCCATCTGACCCTGAAGCGCACTTTGACAAATTTTTTCAATACCATTCGTAGCAATTAGCGGGAACGCATTTTTTTCCTGTAATCGCTCAATGTCCTGCTGGATAGCATTAAAATTATTGCGTATCTGCCCCAGAGGATTACGCATCTCATGAGCGATGCCTCCTGCAAGAGCCTGTAATGCAGTGTTCCGTTCCATGGCTTTAAGACCAAGTCGATTACTGTAGCTGAAGAGGTAACCTGCAACAATGGTAAAGGTAAGTACTATGCTGTAGAGTGGAATATTGAAGGTCGGATGGAGTTCAACGTGAGGAACCGAAAGAAAATAAAACAAAACAGCTCCGAAAACTCCAATGGACAGATCAACAAGAAACATCAGCCAGTTGGGAACGTATGTAATCAGCACAAACAACATGAAAATTTCCCAGTACAGCCAGAGTTCATGAAAATTGTTCATGATAAGATTGACCGTAAAAATAAAGGGCAGAACAAAAATAAGGGACCCGTGCCAGTAAGAGGGGAAGTGGTGCCTGACAAAAGCGGGCAGCTTATCTTTAAGTATAATGGCCAGGCAGAGCAGGGTTGCTATAAGCCGAAGAACAAAATTTTCATATGGGAGATGAAATCCATACTTGAAGGTGAAATAAAAAAAGAAATGTGCCGGTGCGCCAAGTGCAGCTGCAGAAAGAGTATTGAAGCGGGTAACCTGTGTACCTTCCCTCATGCACTCCCGAATATAGGATAAGATTCTCTTCAACTCCCACTCCCGAGTAATTTGTCGACACACTCACCCGCAGCCCTGAAACATGCTTCAATAGATGCTCCCCGTCGGTAATCCCCTGTGGATCCAAAACCGGCAAAAGGTTTAAGCTTATTATCGACTTCCAGAAGCAGCCTGTGATGGAAAGGAGAATACGCGCACAATCCTTCGGTAATATACCGGTACGCGAAAGACTCTCTGGTATTGTCACTTATCGTGAAATACGATCCGGCAATCCGTTCTCCAAGAGCTATAACCTCTTCAGGAACTGAAGACTCCGAAATAACTGATCTCGAAGCCCTTCCACTGAACGTATAACGAACGAGATTGAGATCATTGATTCCATAAGCTCCGGCATTGCTTAAGGGAAATGAGTGATCGAACACCATTGCCCGCTGGGACTTCTGAAAAACATCCCGGCGATACTTCACAATGGCTACTGCTACAGGGTAATACTTTACTTGCCGCAGCAACTCTGAAGCCTCAGGAAGAACATCATTAAGCAATGCACTTAACCTGGCAGCGGACAGGGCTGAAATAACCTTATCATATACTGCCGATTCAGAAACACCCCTTTTCAGGAAATCTAGCTTGATCGAACCTGATACCGGATCGTTTGAAACTGAGGTGACCCTTTGTCCTGCAAGAATTCTGACCGAACCTGCTCCTGCAAAGAGGTGGAAAGCATCAAGCATTCCATGCATCCCTTTTTTCAACTGCTCATAACTATCGATGACAAGAGCAAGATTTGAGCCAAAATTTCCGAGATAGCATTCATCCGGTTCTGCGCCATTCATGCGGACAGTAACCGGCCTTACGACATGGCCTAAACAGGGCTCTTTCAAATAGCCGGCAAGAGAGAGGTGATCATACTGTTCAGAAAGAGTGTTGAAATAATCACTGTCGAGTACTCCCTGACTACGGTCTTTCATAATTACCCGGACATGAGGATAAAGCTTCCTTATACCGTCAATTCCACACATACCGATAAGCCGCAGGATATTAAGAAGTTTCGCTCCCTCCTTGTTGATTCTGACAACACGACCATTGATAATTTGCGATGTATTGAACCCGAAATACTCATAATCATTAACACCGCAAGCACTTACAAAGTCGCGAAACAGCCGGTAATTTTTACCAATATTTTTCCCTCCAAAATCAAGCCAACGACCTTGAAGCTCTTCACTTCCGATCCTTCCGCCGATCCTGTCTTCAGATTCATAGAGATCCACCTCAATATTTCGCTTCGAAAGGTAATATGCCGAAGCGATCCCTGAAATACCGCCACCAATGACTGCTACGCGCATCATAGTGATGGCTCCGCTTCAAGAATTCTGCTGACTTTTGCTGCAAACTGCATTTTGCATCTTGATGATATTTTTTCAATCCGCTCTTTCTGTTGCAGGTAGTGGTGCTCACTCATAAAAGCGAACGCTTTCAGCTCTGCTTCAGCGCACACCTTGCCCCACTGCATGACCTGAACAAAAACAGAGACCTCCCGGTCATCACCTGTCTTATCTGCTGAAAAACTACCGTATGCTCTGATGACAATGGGGGTATCACGCTCAAGATAATGAAAAAAATTTGTATTATAGCTCAAAAGCGCAAGTTTCCCGTCTAAAGATAACCCCAAAATATGTGTAATTGCGACAGCCGCCTGTCGGAGTGCTTCCAACATCAGCATTCCCTGAATATGGTCTGAAGCATGATCGAAGGTCAGCTCTTCAGTATCGTTGAACATATTGAAATAGAGGAGCTTACCAGCGGAATAAAACTCTGAAATCAGCACATTGGAATCACTTTTTTTATGCACAAATTTTTTATCCAGAGAGCATGGGGAACTGTCATCTGCTGTTATGGCCAGGGGGCTCTTCATCAGACTTTTCAGGTCGAAGGGCAGCTTGCGCATCAAATCGGCTGCAGTCTCTATACCAAAAGGAGGGTCTGTCTTAACCCCGGAATATGAAAAAGCTTTGACCTCCGCGTAAACCTCGGGATTCGACCTGCGATAATCAGGGGAAATATAGATTTCACATGTATCACGGAGCAGAAAAAGAAAACGGTTTGCCTCTTCAACTGAGGAAACATTAACTGCCTGCAAAACGCCAGCCTGAACAGGAAGTTTATCGCCATCGAAAATGAGCGTAAAAGCCTTTTTTCCAGGATTCAGGGTAAGAACGCCGTTATCTTTTTTAGGCAGTCTGAACGTTCTCTGTATTGGCAGTCGAGTTATCGGCGATGGCTGAAAGGTTGTTCGAAACTGGTGGGTAAGAGAGCGGCTAACGGATTGTTTTAACATGATAAACTCCAGTAATTATTTAAAAATGAACTGTTTCTTGCAAAAGCAGTAACCTTATTCCTAAAGGCTTCACTTTTGTCGTGAAAATATTTTTAAGTGTATATGAGGGTTACTGTTATTGTTTAATATACTTTTAATAGAAAATATTAATCCGATAAACATTCATTTTTTGACACGTTTATCACTTTTTTTTTGCTTTTTTTCATAAACTCAACACTTGGTCCGACGAATAGACGAAAGGTTATAACAAACTCAAGAGTCACCGTTGAAACTGACATCTACGATTGAGGATATTTGTTCCTGCAATACTTCCGGAAGTTTCGGGATTTTCGTATTTTTGGCTTTTTAAAACCCTAATTCGTCTGCCGCTATGAGCCAGCTCGATCTACTTAATATTGTCCAGCGTCCCAGAAGACTTCGCAAATCTGCAGCGATCAGAAACCTTGTGCAGGAAAACGTCCTGACGGTCAATGATCTTGTCTATCCCCTTTTTGTCTGCCCGGGAACCAACGTCGTTGAAGAGGTATCTTCAATGCCAGGCAGTTTCCGCTACTCCATCGACAACGCAGTAAAAGAGTGCAAAGAGCTCTGGGATCTTGGAATCCAGTCTATCGACCTGTTCGGTATTCCAGAGAAGAAAACTGAAGACGGCAGTGAAGCTTACAACGATAGCGGTATTATTCAGGAAGCCATCCGTGCCATCAAGGCCAAGGTGCCTGAGCTGTGCATCATGACCGATGTGGCACTCGATCCGTTTACACCGTTCGGCCATGACGGTCTGGTTAAAGACGGCATTATTCTCAATGATGAAACTGTGGAGGTGCTCTGTAAAATGGCAATTTCCCACGCCAACGCAGGCGCTGATTTTGTCTCTCCGAGCGACATGATGGACGGCCGTATCGGAGCCATTCGCGAATCACTTGACGATGCTGGCTTCTCTGATGTCGGTATTCTCTCCTACGCTGCCAAATATGCATCAAGCTTTTACGGCCCGTTCCGTGATGCACTCCACTCAGCACCGCAGTTCGGCGATAAAAAAACCTATCAGATGGATCCCGGCAATACCGACGAAGCCATGAAAGAGATCGAACTTGATATCATGGAAGGCGCCGATATTGTTATGGTAAAACCTGGTCTTGCCTATCTTGACATCGTCTATCGCACTAAAGAACGCTTTGATGTTCCTGTTGCGATCTATCACGTCTCCGGCGAATATTCCATGGTCAAGGCAGCAGCCCAGCGCGGATGGATTGATGAAGAACGCGTCATGATGGAATCACTGCTCTGCATGAAACGTGCCGGTGGAGACCTTATTTTTACATACTATGCAAAAGAAGCTGCGAAAATACTTCGCTGAACCTCTTTGAAAAAAGAATAACCTCTATAAAAAGCCCGGCTGTACATTCAAGACGCAGCCGGGCATTTTACTGTTTATAGCCATGATACGATACTTTACCGCAGGCGAGTCACATGGTCCGGCACTTTCGGCAATAGTGGAAGGGATGCCGGCTGGAGTTCCCATAAACTCCGATGAGATCAATGCCCAGTTAGCCCGACGTCAGCAGGGACATGGTCGGGGAGGCCGCATGAAAATCGAGACAGATAAGGCTGAAGTCTTATCAGGCATTCGCTTTGGAAAAACAATCGGCTCACCAATCGGACTGGTCATAAAAAACCGCGATTGGGAAAACTGGACAACCACCATGGCCCAGTTTGAAAAACCTGATGAGGAAATCACAAAAATCAGCATCCCGAGACCCGGCCATGCAGACCTCGCAGGACGGATAAAGTACGGCTTTGACGATATTCGTCCTGTTATCGAGCGCTCTTCTGCTCGAGAAACTGCCGCACGGGTGGCAGCCGGAACACTCTCGAAAGTATTTCTCAAAGCACTCGGCATTGAAATCGGCAGCTACATATCGGCTATCGGGCCGGCAACAGAAGCTGCTCCCGATCTTCGACTTGCTGAGCTTCTAAGCCAGGGAGCTGAAGCTGTTTCAAGACAGGCAGACCTTTCGCCTGTCCGTATGCTTGAAAAAACGACCGAAAAAGCAGCTCTTGCTGCCATTGACACCGCCAAAGAAAATGGGGACACTCTAGGGGGAATCATTGAAATATTTATCACCGGGGTACCACCTGGCTTCGGCAGCTATGTGCAGCACGATCGCAGGCTTGATGCCGCTCTTGCAGCTGCAGTCATTTCCATTCAGGCCATCAAGGGTGTTGAAATAGGAAGTGCCTTTGAGAATGCAAGAAAACCGGGCTCACAGGTACATGATGAATTTCACCTGGATAAGGAGAGTGGAGTTAGAAGAAAAACCAACAGGGCTGGCGGTCTTGAAGGGAGCATGTCGAGCGGACAGATCATTCATCTTCGGGCGGCTATGAAACCGATTTCCTCGCTGGTCTCTCCCCTGCTCTCGTTTGATGTTGAAACACTGCAGCCTACTCTTTCACGTTTCGAAAGGAGTGACACCTGTGCAGTTCCGGCAGCCGGTGTGGTCGCCGAAGCCGTAGTAGCCCCTGTAATTGCCAATGCACTGCTTGAAAAGCTTGGTGGTGATCATCTGGATGAAATTCTGCAAAGACTGAACCTTTATCGGGAAAACATCCGCAATACCTTTCGTGCCTAACCCTTCGTCTGGCCTTCTTTTCCGGTAGTAACCACTTGCTGGTTCATTTCAAGAGAAGGCTCAGGCTCCTCAGTTTTACATACAATCTGGGCAGGAACCCCGACAACAGTGTAATGAGGCGGAACATCGTCGAGTACCACACTTCCTGCTCCAACCTTCGCTCCTTCACCGATCTCGACATTGCCAAGAATTTTTGCTCCGGCACCAATCATCACCGACTTTCTCACCTTCGGATGACGATCACCGGTTTCCTTGCCTGTTCCGCCAAGCGTCACCTCATGCAGAATCGAAACATTATCCTCGACAACCGCCGTTTCACCAATAACAAGGCTGGTCGCATGATCGAGTAAAATACCCTTTCCAATAACCGCTGCCGGATGAATATCGACAGCAAACACCTCCGACATACGGTTCTGGATAAAATAGGCCATCGTTTTTCGCCCGTTTTCCCAAAGCCAATGTGAAAGGCGATAAGCCTGTAATGCCTGATAGCCTTTCATGAAAAGCATAATTTCGAAATAGTGAACAGCCGCAGGATCACGCTCTTTGGTTGCAACCAGATCAAAGACGGCATACTCAACAGCCGCAGGAAACTGACGGTAAAAATTATCAAACAAACCCTGCAGCACCAGTGGCGGAAAATGCTGTGACCCTAGTTTAACAGAGAGAAGCATGGCCAGAGATGAACTGAAATCATTTTGGCTTGTAATATGCTGCTCCAGAAAAATCCTGATATCAGGATCGCGGATACACTCATTTGCAGCTTCTCCCGTCATCATTGACCAGATGTTCTTGATATCTATCCCCATAGGTAAAAAAACGGCTCCGAACCGCACTGATAAAATTCCGGAAATATTAAGACTCTCTCTGGGATGCAATAAAAACAAAGCCTCTTTAACTGGTCATCTGCGAAACTAACGAATTTTTGAAAAACACCCTCATGTGATGCTCGATACCTCACTCCTACATCACAATTTCAAATTGCACTAGTCAAAAATGTGAACAATGTTACGCACTTTTCTTTGCGTTTGCGCAAATAATACGTATTTATACTGCAAATAATAGCGTAAAAAGTGTGAGCGGAATCCAAACCGTCATTTCAATGAACAAAGCGTATCGCTTTTGCAGGAACATGGCCAGGAACAACTGGGTCACCACTTCCATCGTGACTCTCACACTCCTTCTGGCGGGCAAAACTCATGCATTACCAATCAATGGTCAGACTGCAGCTGGAAAAGCCACCATCAGCAAGCCTTCTACCGCCGAAATGCATATCGTTCAGGGAAGCAGCCGGGCCATCATCAACTGGGACTCTTTCAGCATCGGCAAAGGTGAATCGGTCAACATTACCCAACCAACCAGTCAATCAACCCTGCTCAACCGGGTCCTGGGCAACAACCCTTCAGAAATTTTCGGGTCACTCTCGGCCAATGGACAACTCTTTCTGATCAACCCTGCCGGTGTGATTTTTGCACCTGGAGCATCTATAAACGCTGGAGGGCTGGTTGCGTCAACTCTCGGAATAAAGAACAGCGATTTCCTCTCAGAAAAATACACGTTTATTAAAACCGGGACTGCCGCCTCAGTAATCAACCAGGGCAACATAAATGCCGGCTTCGCTGCACTTCTCGGCAGCTCTGTCGAGAATTCAGGAACCATGATAACGTCGAAAGGTTTGGCCGGGATAGCTGTCGGGGAAGGAATCACGCTCAACATGGATCCTTATGGACTTGTTGCTATTAAGGTTGATGAGGCAACTTATAACGCCCAGATAATAAACAGCGGCGTTATTGAGGCCAATGGCGGCACAGTAGTGATGACAGCAACAGCAGCTGACGCACTGCTTTCCACAGTAGTCAACAACAGTGGAAAAGTACGGGCTGCCTCTATCACTGAAAACAACGGCAATGTCATAATTGAAGCCGGAACTGTCATCAACTCTGGAATTATCGAGGCAGGGAATAAGATCGATGCAAGCGCTGCCGGAGCGATGGTCAACACCGGAAAACTATGCGCAGAGAAAATCAAGGTCAGCGTTAATAACCTCATCGATGCAGGTTCCTGGGAAAGCGGCAATATCCTCATGCATGCTGCCGGGAGCATTGAACAAACTGCTGCCAGCACCATAAATGCCGATGGTGACAATGGCGGATATATCTCCATCAGTGCTGAAAAAAGCCTCTACCTCTCCGGAGCATTGAGCGCATGCGGAAGTGCGTACCAGGGAGGGGAAATACGGATCACTGCACCGGAAACAATCCTTGCCGGTACGAAAGTCAAGGCCGATGGAGTGAACGGGGGCGGCAGAATCTTCATAGGCGGTGGATGGCAGGGCAATGATGTTACCCTTGCTAACGCAGAAAGCACACTAATATCATCAAGCAGCAAGCTGACCGCAAGCGCCCTTGACAAAGGCAACGGGGGTACGGTAGTCGTCTGGTCAAACCAATGCACCTCATATTCAGGCACTATAGAGGCTGAAGGTGGAATAAACCTGGGAAACGGTGGGAATGTAGAGGTCTCCAGCCATGACAGGCTTACTTTTGAAGGTAATGTCGTCACCGCCTCTCCCAAAGGCGAAAACGGTCTGCTGCTGCTTGACCCACGAAACATAACGATTGACAATAATCCCACAGCTCAAACTTTCTCCCTCATTCCATTGCTCGATGCCAATCCCAACACCGGCGACCAGCATGGCTCCGGCAAAATAATTGAACTGGCAAACGGCAATATTATCGTTTCCAGTCCATCAGATGATTTTGTTGCCACTGATGCCGGGGCCGTCCGCCTTTTCAGACAGGACGGGACACTGCTCTCCATACTGACTGGTTCAACGGCCAATGATATGGTAGGCAATAATGTGACAGCCCTTACCGGCAATAACAATGCTGTCGAATCAACACCAAACTGGACCAACTCTGGCCAGGCAAACGCTGGAGCCGTTACTTGGATTGATGGCACAACAGGTATCAGCGGAAATGTGTCGGCAATAAACAGTCTGGTCGGTTCCTCTGCAAATGATTGTGCAGGAAGCGCAATAACAGTGTTAACGAACGGAAACTACGTTGTAAGCTCTCCTCACTGGAACAGCAACACCGGCGCTGCCTCGTGGGGTGATGGTGCAACAGCCGGCAGTCGATTGACTGGCCCGATATCCGATCTCAACAGTCTGGTAGGCTCTTCCCCGAGTGATGCTATTGGCACTAATGTTACCGTTTTGACAAATGGAAACTATGTGGTGAGTTCGGGAAAATGGGATAAAGTCAATGCCGACAATACCATTATTATTGATGCCGGGGCAGTTACATGGTGCAACGGGCTTGGAGGTACAATAGGTACTGTCTCTACCTTCAATAGTTTGTTTGGCTCAAATAAAAATGATTTCACAGGATCTAATGAAGCTAACTCAAATAACGTGACTGCCCTGACGAATGGAAGCTATGTGGTTTGTTCAGGATATTGGGATAATGGCAAAGCCGTCAATGCCGGAGCAGTTACCTGGGGGGACGGGAACGGAGGTACAGTTGGAGCGGTAAGCGCCGACAACAGTCTGGTAGGCTCTAAAACAGGTAATCAGGTAGGATATGGCAATGGAGCTGTTACTGTGCTGAGCAATGGGAATTATGTCGTGACCTCTGGGTTATGGGATAACGGGACAGCCACCAATGCAGGGGCAGTAACCTGGGGAAGCGGGAGCGGAGGCACTGTTGGCTTTGTCAGTGCCCTCAACAGTCTGGTGGGCTCAACAAAAAATGATTACTTAGGATCCGACGATGGTGCTTCAAATAACGTAACAGCACTGAGAAACGGAAATTATGTTGTCAGCTCAAAATACTGGGATAACGGGACCGTCGTCGATGTGGGGGCCGTTTGCTGGGGGAACGGATTTGGAGGCACAATCGGAACTATAAATGCCTCCAACAGTCTCCTGGGCTCTCTTCCCAATGATAGAATGGGCTCTGTGGTAACTGCTCTATCCAATGGCCACTATGTGGTTGGCTCACCAAACTGGAACAACGGTGCCGGCGCAGTGAGCTGGGGGAACGGCGAAGCAAACGGCACACGATTGAAGGGAGAAGTATCGGTAGATAACAGCCTGATCGGTTCGTCGGCAAATGACGGAATTGGCTCTTCGATTATAGCTCTGACCAACGGTCACTACGTGGTTGCTTCCCCCAACTGGAACAACGGTGCAGGTGCGGTGACCTGGGGAGACGGCGAAGAAGGCGGCGCAAGGTTGAAGGGAGAAATATCGGTTGATAACAGCCTGATTGGATCGAGTGCCAATGACGGTATTGGCCGGAGTATAACAGTCCTGACTAACGGTAACTATGTTGCCTCTTCCGGATATTGGGATAAGATCAATGCGGACAATAGTGTCGTTACCGATGCAGGTGCCGTCAGTTGGGGGAACGGCCTTGGTGGCACGACTGGAATAGTCAGTGGATCCAACAGCCTGATTGGATCAACAAAGAATGACTATGCTGGATCAGATGATTTGAAATCGAATAACGTGTTTGCTCTCCCGAACGGAAATTATGTGGTCAGTTCAAAATACTGGGATAATAACAGCGCTGTCAATGCTGGAGGGGTAACCTGGGGGAATGGGCTCGGTGGAACAGTTGGAGCAATCAGCACCGCAAACAGTCTGGCTGGATCAAGAACAGGCAATCAGGTTGGCAGCGTAACCGTTCTGCCAAACAGCAATTACGTCGTTACATCACTGCTCTGGGATAATGGGTCAGCCACCAATGCCGGAGCAGTCAGCTGGTGTAATGGAGTTGGAGGCAATGTCGGGGTTGTGAGCTCACTTAACAGTATGGCCGGTTCAGCAAAAGAGGACCAGGTTGGCTCTGGAGGCATTACGCCCCTCACTGTCGGGGATATGAAGGGTTGTTTTGTTGTGAGCTCTCCGGCATGGCTGAACAGCAGCGGTCGGGTTGATATTTTTGTGCCTCTCTCCATCACACAGAAATACACATCCAATCCCGACACGGATAACTCCTTCACGCCTTACGAAATCACCACTCTGCTTAATGCCGGCGAGAATGTGATCCTGAAAGCCAACAACGACATTACTGTCAATTCGGATATTTTCAGCAGCAATCCCGCTATAAATAGCGGTAATCTTGCACTGAATGCCGGGCGAAGCATTCTCATCAATGCCAGCATTTCCACCAGAAACGGCAACCTGACGCTCACAGCCAATGACTCCAAAGAGAGTTGCGTTGTGGATGCCTTCCGCGCTGATGGCAGGGCGGTGATCACCATGGGAGCTGGCTCAAGTATCAATACCGGAAGCGGGAGTGTTACCATGGAACTGCGCGATGGAGCCGGCAACACAAACCGCGAGAGCGGCAATATCACTCTGCGCGATATCACCGCAGGCACAATCAGCGCCTTGAACAATGGGCTCACAACAGGCTCCGGCATTACACTCGCTTCGGGAACTCTTGCGGCCAATGCGACCAGCGGCAACAGCATAATACTTGCGGGCAGTAATTTCGACAACAGCGCAGGCGGAATACTCTCCACGTCCGGCACTGCCCGATGGTTAGTCTATTCGGACAACCCCGGCGCTACCATCAAGGGTGGACTAACGTCTGACTTCCGGCACTATAACGCCAGCCACAGCAACTATGCTCCTAACGATGTAAGTGAATCCGGAAACGGCTTTATCTACACTTCTGCAGCAGGAGCTATATCAGTCTCCCCGACTCTCGTCAGTGGAAGTGCCGGCAGCATCTACGGAGCTACGCCAACAGCTGCGTTTGGTTATACACTGAGCGGCTCCGATAACGAAGATACGATAGGAAATATTAGCTTAACCGGCACCATGATATTGACCGGTGTTCCTACAGCAGCGTCAAATGCAGGTAGTTACACCATAAACTACGGAGGCGGTTTGTCAAGCAGCATCGGACTGACCTTTACTGCCGGAAACGGGCTCAGATACAGTGTAGATAAAAGGGCAATCAACATTTCTGCCAATGCAGTAAGTAAAACCTACGGGGATGCCGACAAGACACTTAACTGGCTGGCTGAAACCCAGACTGGGAATCGAGGACTCATAGCCGGTGACAGCTTCAGTGGCGCACTCGGGCGAACTGCAGGTGAAAATATCGGCACCTTCGCTATCAATCAGGGATCGCTTGCCAACAACAATTATACGATCAGCTATAACGGCAGCAACCTGACTATAAACCCGCGTCCGATTACTTTACAAGCTATAGCCACAAGCAGGATCTATGGTGAAACTGACACAAAACTGGCTGTAGCTATATCGAGCGGATCTTTAGGCAGCGTAACAGTAAATGACGCATTGAGCGACGTTACCGGCACCCTGACCCGGCAAACCGGCAGCGGTGTCGGCAGTTACGATATCTCCCTCGGTGCCGGCACAAAGGCTGGCAACTATGCCATCACATTTGCCAACGATAACAATGCTTTCTCAATCACCCAGCGACCGATTATCATTTCGGCCGATGCAAAGAGCAAGACCTACAGCATCACCGATCCAAAACTGACTTGGGTGGCAGAATCCAAAAGCAGCGGTCGAGGATTGATTTACGGTGACAGCGACAGTTTCAGCGGCACACTCGGGCGAGCAGACGGCGAGAATGTTGGAAGCTATGCAATTACTCAAGGCTCACTGAATAACAATAACTATCTCATTTCCCTGACCGCAGCAGATCTTACCATCACTGCGCGCCCTATTTCCCTGCATGCAACATTAAAAAGCAAGATCTACGGTGAGCCGGATCCAAACCTTGCGGTCAGCATCACCAGCGGCACTTTGGGCAACGTAACGGTGAGTGATGAGTTAAGCGATATTACAGGCACTCTAACCCGGCAGGCTGGCAACAGTGTCGGCAGTTATGATATCAGCCTCGGTTCAGGCACAAAAGCTGGTAACTATGCCGTCACGTTTGCCACCGATAACAATGCCTTTGCAATCACCCAGCGACCTATTATCATTTCTGCCGATGATAAAAGCAAGAGCTATGGGGAGAGTGATCCTACTCTCACCTGGCAATCCAACTCTTTAGGCACCGGACGCGGACTTATACCCTGTGACAGCTTCAGCGGCACACTCGAGCGGACAGATGGTGAAAACACTGGAACATATGTAATCAATCAAGGGACACTGGGAAACAGCAATTACAAGATCAGTTTTAATGATGCAAACCTGACCATTAACAAGAGCATGCTCCCGCTTTCAACCACTGTGCCTGCTACAAACTACTCCGTAAGTAAAATAACTGCCATGCAACAGCAAGCGAGTCATGATGCCGTCAATACCGGCAGAAGCAAAGAGTTTTTCATGACCCCAATAGCCATAACCACTGCACCGGCAATTACTACCCGCGACTTGCCGGTAATCGACAAGAGCAAATTGTCACCTAGAGAATCTTCTCAAACTCGAAAGCCAGACCAGACGTCGGCTGCTCATGACTTATCTGCCGTTTCAACCATTGAAGCGCATGAGCCAGCAATGGAATTTTTCATCCTCCCTATTCCACAAGAAACATTCAAAGACAACAATCCAGAGGCTGTAATCTCTATAAAGGTAGGCCTGGTCAACGGCTCTTCAATTCCTTCCTGGATGTCATTTGATCCAAAACAAAAAATCTTAAGCGGCACACCTCCTCCAGATGCAAAAGGAGAGTATAAGGTGGAACTTATCGCCAAGGACCAGTTTGGCGGTGAAGCACGGACAGTAGTGTTGGTGAAGGTTGGATAACAGACTGAATAACTTGATTTAATGGAGTCTTCCATGTCGGCATCATTGAAAATGCTGTTGTTCTTTTCACCATTGCTTGCAACTGCAGCTATTGCCGCTGATCTTCCTGACGCGGGACGACTCCTCAAAGAGAATACTCCACCTACCTCGATTACTCCAAGGCAGACAATCTCTCCACTGGAAAAAAAAGTTACGACTGAAAAGCAGGTACTGGATGGAACAAGGGTAATGGTGTCAGGTTTTAGGTTTACCGGGAACACCCTGTTTACGAGCAGCGAGCTTTCAGCAATCATGTCAGGTTCCATTGGAAAAGAGATGACTTTTACAGAACTGAATTCAGCAGCTGCGGCAATCACCAGCAAATACCGCAACAGAGGGTTTGTTCTTGCTTCTGTATTTTTCCCTCCTCAATCGATAAAGCCAGGAATGCCTTTGGTCATTGAAGTGGTTGAAGGCATTCTGGAAACCATAGAGATTAAAACCATTCCAGAGAAAACAAGAACACCGGTAAGAGTCCTGAAAAATTATGCCAGTCATCTACCTGCTGGCAGACCGGTAGAAGATGGAGCATTGACCTCAATGGTCATGAGAACCAACGAATTGCCGAATATCTCTTCGCGAATCATGCTGGAACCGGGATCAATACCCGGCACAACAAAAGCAACTCTTGAAGTGACCGAAGGCAATCCCTACAGCTTTGCGCTGGACATGGACAACTACGGAAACGATGCAACCGGAAATAATCGGGCAGGTGGCACCCTGGATCTTTACTCCCCTCTGCACCTCGGAGATCAGTTGAGCATGCATCTGCAGAGTTCGACAACCGGAGAGCTTAAGAATGCCCGTGCAAACTATACGATACCGGTGATGTCTTACGGCACAAAGATTGGAGTGGACTATAACTTTGTCACCTATAAGCTCGGTGGTTTATTTAAAACATTGAACGCTGATGGCGATGTCCACAACCTAAGCCTGTCAATTACCCATCCTCTCATACGCAGGAGAAACCTGATCCTGAATGCGACAGTCGCCGGGGAAGGCAAACTACTGGATGACAGGATTGAGAACCCGCAATCGAGAAATCAACGCCGTACAGCTTCCTGTCAAATCGGCCTTGCCGGCTTACAAATGGATAAAGTTTTTGGTGGTGGCTCCACATCATTCTCCCTAGGGCTTGTTAGAGGAAATTTAGATATCACTGACCAGGAAACTCTCTTGAGTGACCAGTCATCAAGCGGATTACACACCAACGGCAGTTATTCAAAGCTTAACCTGAGTATGGCCCGAACCCAGACCATACATAATAGGTTGTCACTATATATAAGTGGTTATGGACAATGGAGCGGTAAAAACCTGAACAGTTCAGAACAGCTCTCCCTTGGTGGCCCCGGTGCAATACGGGCATGGCAGATCGGTGAATCATACGCCGATAATGGTGTTATCGCAACTGCGGAATTTCGCTACCAGTTTGAAGGCATCGGAAAACTTCCCGGCAAAGTGCAGGCAATAGCTTTTGCTGACCATGGGTATGCTGAGCTTCATGCCAACCCCATCAACGATGCAGGCACAAACACCCGCAACCTGACAGGAGCGGGAATCGGAGTCACATGGCTGGATGCAAACAACTATTCCCTTCAGGCAACATGCGCATGGAAAGTTCAAGGTGAAACCACTCCCGAAAACAGCCCTATGATTTTTGTGCAGGCAGTGAAACGATTTTAATGGAAAGATAAAACCACCTTACTCCAGATGGCGTAAGGTGGTTTATAATGTGAAGTGATGTTTACTTTTTCGGGGCGATGGCTGATGAGATGCCTGTTGCAACTCCCTGGATAATCTGAATGGCGGTGTTTGCCGTGCTGGTTACGATCGTTCCGAAGAGATTGAGGAGGGTCTGGGCTATCGATGTGGCTGCGTTGAAACCGTCACCAACGAGGTCTGCAACATTCTGGATTGGAGTGCCGACCGCATTGAAGAGGTCTGAAAAAATGCCGTTGTTGTCTGCCATAGCTGATATGTTTTATGAATATTATTGGAAATATGTACGGAAGAATTTTATACAATAAACATACAGAAATAATTCAGGATTTGTATTCTCAATAAATCTCATCCCAGCTTATCATTTCCCGCCTCTGGACCAAAATCAAGTTACAAAGAGCTCCCACATTCGCGAAAAAGTAATTTTTTGTGTACACTTTGCAATCTATAGAGAGCCCGGTAAAGACAATACGATTGAACGTTATGCGCATTTCACGAAAAATAGAGATCGATTACGGCCATACACTGCCTAACAGCTTTTCGTTCTGCAATCAGCTGCACGGTCACCGTGGTGTTATTGTTGCGACGGTGGAGGGCCATACAATAACACGCAATGGGGATGGCGAGGAAGGAATGGTGATGGATTTCAAATTTTTGAAAGAGATCATGCTTGAGCATATCCACGACAAGCTTGACCACGGCTTTGCAGTATGGAAAAATGATTTTGAAGATCTTGACTTTATAACAAAGCGCAACTCCCGGGTACTTATTACCGATGAACCCCCTACCGCAGAGTACCTTGCCAAATGGGCTTTCAATCAGATTGAGCATCGTTTGCCTGAAGGAGTAACGCTGAAACAGCTCCGCTGGTATGAAACACCCAACAACTGGGCGGATTATGAAGGAGAAGGGTAATACACTTACAGCCACTCAGCCTGACATTGGCATTCCCCTTTAATCCAAGTTCTGGAAAATGTCTTTTCGGGAATTTTTCCTCTTAAAAAAAGGTTGATTATTTAGCCTTGTAAGGGATCATGTTTCATCTGTTAAACCTATAAAAAAAGGAGATGCAGCCATGGCAATGACACTTTACGGAAGAGACCCATTGAAGATGTTTGAAGATGTCTTTAATGACAAGGTATCGCCATTTTTCTCTTCAATGGTGGCGCCTTCTTTCAAGGTTGATATCAGCGAGGATGATACTGCCATATTCATCGAAGCCGACATGCCCGGGGTAAAAAAAGAGGACATCAAAGTTTCGATGGAAGATGATGTGCTGACCATCAGCGCAGAAAGAAACCAGCAGGAGGAGGAAAAGAAAAAAGGTTATCACCGAATCGAGCGCACCTGGGGAAGCCTGAGCAGAAGCTTTACTGTTGGTGAAAATGTTGATGCCGGGAACATTGAGGCAGCCTATGATAACGGTGTTCTTAAAATCAAGGCTCCAAAAATCGAACCAAAACCAAAAACGGGTAAGGAAATCACTGTCAAGTAACCTTTTTCTTTTTCAAGAATAAAACCCTCCATTGACGGAGGGTTTTATTCTTTCTAAACCGACCAGACTGATTATTCCTTGATTACCCAGTAAGGCTCGCCTTCGTGTTCGACAAGCTTGAACCTACCAGTTGCTAGCATATCCCGCATGATTGCGGTTACTTTATCGTTGTCTCCGGGAAAACAATCTGCAATGGCTTTCTGCAGTTCCCGCTGCTGAACAGGATGTCGCGAAACGATGTCGGACACAGCATGAAGCATATCTGTTGCACCCCGCAGATCCATAGTGCCTTTGACCGGATGAACAACCGTGGCCACTGTTGAAAGGATCCTGATAGCCTGCTCAATGCGTTCTTCGGAGGGAATGTGAACTTTCTGTTCCGGCGCCGGGCGGGTGGGAAGCACAAGGTGCACCATATCAGGATTGATCTTTTTCAGGACGGCAGCAAGATCATGAAGCGCTTCATCCGAGTCATTGATACCGCCTAGCAGCATCACCTCAATCCAGAGTCGCCCTTTATACTCCTTTCGAAAAGCCACCAGGCCATCAACATGCTGCCGAAAGGTCAAACCTGCGGCAGGACGGCCTATTTGCAGATGCAGGGCTTCCGATCCGGCATTAAGCGATGGAAGCACTGCGTCAGCCTGCAAGAGCTCCTCACGGACTTCCGGCAGATAAAGAAGAGATCCATTGGTAATCACTGCGACAGGCGTGGCGGTCAGCTTTTTAACTTCACCAATAAGCCATCCGATCCCCTTGTAAAGCATGGTCTCTCCTGAACCGACAAAGGTTATCCAGTCAAGAGAAGAATTTTCGGCAATAGCCTCTTTAATCTCTTTAAGAATTTCCTCACGAGGGAAAAACTCCTGCCTTTCGGTGACAAATGTTCTGGTTTTTCCCAACTGGCAGTAAACGCAGTTCCATGAGCAGCTTTTTGCAGGAAGCAGGTCAACACCAAGTGACTGGCCAAGACGTTTGGATGATACGGGACCAAAAATGTATTTCATAACTTCAGTGCGTTTTCGCGGGCAATCAGCCTTTTTTGGCCAGGGCAAGTTCAGCCATCTTTGCTTCGCTTTCAGCCTCAAACGCCTCTTTTGAAATATGCGGCAGCACCAGGCTTGCGATGGTGAAGGCGATAATTTCTATAGAAAAAATAGCGACATAGGCCCAGACATACTGGCCGGAAAGATGGTAGACCGTATCAATAATAATACCTGCTCCAAGATGACCTATAAAAATTGCAAGGCTTTGCGCTGTACCCCAGAGCCCGATGTAGACTCCGCTACGACCTGCAGTCATGGACATCATCATGGATATATTGGAGACACTGGATGCTCCAAGACCGATCCCTGTAACAACAAGAGCGATACGAAGAAACTGCACATCACGAATAAATGCTGAAACAATCAGCAGGCCAAAGCCGACAATACAAAACATATTTCCGATTAAAGCGCCACGCTTCTGCCCGATACGGTTAAGCAGAAAGCCGGTGATAAGCATAAAAATCAGCTGGGTGCCACCCATGGTGGGGCGGAACAGCTTGGTGGTCTCACCAACTTTCATCTTGAAAACATGGGCACCGAAAGGATCCATGACAATCTCGTTGGCAAAAAGCGCAAAAATCGAAATAAAGATATAGGATGCAAAAAGCAAGGTTTTTGGCGATAAAGAGAGTAGCTTGATAGACTGAGAAAAGGATATAGCATGCTTGCTCTTGTCCTCTTTTACTTCTGCGTTGCGCTTTTCGATTCCAAGCACTGCAAAAAGGCCGATACCAAGGGCAATCAAGCCACCGATCTCCGCCACTGTTATAAGGCGCTCAGGGGTAAAAACATCAAGATAAGATCCGACAATTCGGGTAGAAATAATGGTGGTGAGCACCATCAGAGTCCAGCTCGCTCCGGTAACCTTTCCGATATTCTCCTCGCCTACCGTATCAGCAAGCAGGGCATAGTACGCTGTTGTTGCAACCTGCAGACCAAAGCCGAATACAAGAAATATAATGGCAAGCTTCCATAGACCGATATCCTTCATCATGGCAGGAAGCATCTCGGAAAATACCACACCGGCAATTTTTACCTCATAGGCTGCAGCCGGTGCAAGTATGAAGGAAAAGACACAGCAGAAAAGTCCAAGCAGAACATAGGGTGTCCGCTTCAGACCGAAAATCTGTGAACGATCCGACAGGTTACCCGCCCAGACCTTGACGCCGAAAATCGCCAGCAGCTCCTTGAGACTTATCAGACCAAAAACAATAGTAGCGGAAATACGAAGCTCGGTGGTCATGACCCGGTTGAGAGTATCAAGCAGGAAGCCGAGCATGACGCCGAAGCCCATCTGAAAAAGGGAGAGGCGGACAAGATTGATTTTCTTCATAAAACGACACTCATGTTTACGGGAATATCGGGTATACTCAGCACATGGTTACACGCTTTCTGAAATACCTTTAAAGCATGGCACGAAATATAACAAAAAAGCGGGATGATCATTAGTGGAGGTTATCCTCTGTTTCACCTGAAATTCTGGCGGCGAGGCCCGTGAGTCTTTGGGATGAACGTCTGTTGCCAATAGCCATGGCAAGAGCTTTAGGATCGCCAATGATCATCACCAGCTTTTTAGCCCTTGTCACTGCGGTATAGATAAGGTTTCTTTCAAGAAGCGAATAGTGCTGCATGGAGAGCGGGATCACAACGGCAGGATATTCTGACCCCTGACTTTTATGAATAGTGATGGCATACGCCAGGGCAATTTCATCAAGTTCGCCAAACTCATAAACGACATCCCTGTCGTCATAAAGAACACTGAGTGCGCTCTCTTCCTCATTGACTCTGACAATACTGCCTATATCGCCGTTGAAGACCTCCTTGTCGTAGTTATTGACCATCTGAATCACCTTGTCCCCCTCGGCATAGGTAGTCCCGAACCGTTCCAGTTTTCTAATGGCTTTAGGATTGAGCGTTTCCTGTAACAGAGAATTCAGGGCTTTGGTGCCCAGCGGTCCTTTGTTCATAGGGGTCAGCACCTGAATATCCCGGAGCGGATCAAGTCCGAACCGCTTGGGAATCCGGTCAGCGACCACCTGAAGCAGCCTTCGCTGGATATCTTCAGTACTCCCGGACGGTACCACATAAAAATCCGAAAGCTCTTTACCGGGAAACTGAACTGGCTGCTCTCCACGATTGATACGGTGAGCGTTGACAATAATACTGGAGGTTTGAGCCTGACGGAATATCTCTGTCAGACGCACCACAGGCAGAACGCCGGATTGAATCATATCGGCAAGAACAAATCCCGGCCCCACCGGTGGAAGCTGGTCGACATCACCGGCAAACATCAGGGCCGAACGATCTGAAATAGCTGCAAGCAGGCGGTTCATCAGCACTACATCAATCATGGAGGCTTCGTCGACTATAACTACATCAGCCTCAAGCGGATATGATGATCCCCTTTTAAAGTCACGCGCAAAAGGGTCAAACTCGAGCAGCCGGTGAATGGTTTTGGCGTCCCTGCCGGTGGCTTCCGAGAGCCTTTTTGCAGCTCTGCCCGTAGGAGCACAGAGAACAAATTTCAGCATCCCTGTACCGAGGATTTTAAGGATGGTATTGATGATCGTGGTTTTACCAACTCCGGGGCCACCGGTGATGATCATCAGTTTGCTGGAGAGTGCCAGCGAAACTGCACTGCGCTGTGACTGGGAGAGTTCAATTTTTGATTGTTTTTCCGCCTTCGCAATAGCTGCTGCCGATTCAACAGTGCCCCAGGGAAGCTTGCCCTGCTGGATTCTGCCAATACTGCACGCTACACCCGTTTCGGCATTGAAAAGATGCCGGAGATAAAAGCTTCGTTCGCCCTGATCCTCAACCGCAACAAGAGTGCCGATGGAAAGTTCTGCCTTGACAGCATCATCAAGCACTGTTGCCGGTATATTCAGGAGCCTCATAAAGGCTTCAACAAGCTTCTTTTCAGGAACCCGGCAGTGCCCTTCAGAAGAGAGTTCCTGCAGTACATGAGCGATACCTGCCCTGGCCCTCATGGGTGAATCAGAGGGGATGCCGATATTGAGTGCAATCTGATCGGCTGTTTTGAAGCCGATCCCCGGTATGTCAAGCGTCAGGCGATATGGGTTATTACGCACTATGGCAACGGCATCTGCACCATACTCCCTGTAAATTCTGACCGCACGTGCAGTACCGACCCCATGAGAGTGCAGAAAGACAATAATCTCCTTTTCAGCCTTCTGCTCGGCCCATGCAGCAACGACCTGCTTCATGCGCTTTGTGCCGATACCGGGAAGCTCAAGAAGTCTTTCGGGATGATCCTCAATAACGCTGAAAACCTCCAGCCCAAAGGCGCTGATGAGCACCTTTGCCAGATGGGGACCAATGCCTTTCACCATCCCTGAAGAGAGATATTTGCTTATCCCTTCAAGAGTATCGGGAGAGATAACCGACAAATGGCGAGCCTTGAACTGCAGGCCCCAAGTTTTATCGTTTTGCCAGCCTCCAACAGCCTCAACATGCTGACCCGTTGTAACAGCAGCAACACATCCCACAACTGTGACAGGGTCACGCTCCCCTTTTACTATAAGACGCAAAACACTGAAGCCGGACGTTTCACTGAAAAAAGTCACCCTGTCCACCACACCGGTTACTCGTTCTTCTCCAGCATCGCCTCTCACACTATCATTCATGATTATCTTCCTTTCACTGAAATACCTACATAAAGGTACCAACCATGCGCCATCCCTGATTTGTAAAATATGGTGAATTTAAGTATTGTGCCGGTAGATTCTCATCTTGGGGGTGCTTAATCTTTGAAGAGCTAAAATGGCTGAAAAAAGAGAGAGCTGAGAATAAACCCTTGTAACTTGATGCAGGTAATGCTGACGCAAGAAAAGATGGACGCGGTTCACCTGCACTGCCTGCTTGTTTAAACATCTTCTATGACCCACGCTATTGACCTCAAGTCATGCCCGGAACAACGCATTTATGGGATTTCATCTGAAAAAACCTTTATCAAAGGCACCCTTTATCCCATAGAAGTCGGCATGAGAACCCTGAAACTCAGCAGAAGCTATATCTGCCGGGGGCAGGAGTTCTCTTCGTTTCCTCTGTACGATACCAGCGGACCATATTCTGATCCTTCAATTATTATTGACCCTGAAAAGGGGCTCCCCCCAATTCGTGACGCCTGGGGTTTTACTGAGAGAGAAACCGTGCCTTCGACATTTTCATCCATACCCGGAGCAAGAATCGCGCGCAAAGCAAAAGAGGGTTCCGGTATCACCCAGATGTATTTTGCCCGGAAAGGCATTGTAACCCCTGAAATGGAATATGTCGCCATACGGGAGAACCAACAACTGGAAGGTTGGATTACATCATTTTCAAAAGGCGGCAGCAAGAGTGTGCCGATAACTCCGGAATTTGTCAGAGACGAAATTGCCAGAGGCCGGGCCATTATTCCGGCAAACATCAATCACCCTGAACTTGAGCCGATGATTATCGGCAGGAATTTTCGCGTCAAGATCAATGCAAATATCGGCAACTCCGCGCTCGGTTCATCAATAGAGGAAGAGGTTGAAAAAGCGGTGTGGTCGTGCCACTGGGGAGCCGATACGGTGATGGACCTCAGTACAGGAAAGAACATCCATAAAACGCGCGAATGGATTCTTCGAAACTCCCCGGTACCGATCGGCACAGTGCCCATTTATCAGGCACTTGAAAAAGCAGGTGGACAGGCTGAAGACCTCACTTGGGAACTCTATCGCGACACGCTTATTGAACAGGCTGAACAGGGCGTCGATTACTTTACCATTCACTCAGGCATCCTGCGTGAGCATCTCCCCTTTGCCGAAAAACGTCTGACCGGAATTGTATCGCGAGGCGGCTCAATAATGGCGAAATGGTGCAAAGCACATAAGCAGGAGAACTTTCTCTATACTCATTTTGAAGATATCTGCAGGATACTGCAAGCCTACGATATCGGCGTTTCGCTCGGGGATGCCCTGCGTCCAGGCTCAATAGTCGATGCCAATGACGAGGCTCAATTCGGCGAACTCAAGGTACTCGGTCAGCTTACCAAAGTTGCATGGAAATACGATGTACAGGTGATGATTGAGGGCCCCGGCCATGTTCCACTTAACCTTGTTGAGGAAAACATGGAGAAACAGCTTGAATACTGCCATGAAGCCCCGTTCTATACGCTTGGACCGCTCATTACCGACATTGCCGCCGGATATGACCATATCAATTCAGCTATAGGCGGAGCCTTGATTGCAAGCAAAGGGTGTTCGATGCTCTGCTATGTGACCCCGAAAGAACATCTCGGCCTGCCTGACAGAAACGATGTCCGTGAAGGAGTTATTGCCCATAAAGTTGCCGCCCATGGCGCCGACCTTGCCAAAGGAAATGCTGTTGCGTGGCTTCATGATGAACTCATGAGCCGTGCGAGATATGCGTTTGCATGGGAAGACCAGTTCAACCTCTCGCTTGATCCGGCTAAAACCCGTGAAGTGCATTCACAAAGCATGGCTCAGAGCGGACATACTGAAAAGAATCCTGATTTCTGCACGATGTGCGGGCCGGATTTCTGTTCGATGAAAAAGTCGAAAGAAAGCGCCGGGCAGTAGGCTGAAGATAGGAAACAGTTGGCGGAGGACAGTGATCTGGGTCACTGTCCGTTACCAAAGAAAAAAGGATTAGACTGAGGCGGCCTGGATGATTGCGGCGAAATCTTCGGCGTTTAGGCTGGCTCCTCCGATTAGACCTCCATCAATATTCGGCATTGCAAAAAGTTCTGCTGCATTGGAAGGCTTGACGCTTCCACCGTACTGAATACGGACCAAACGGAAGGCTGGCTCGCCATAAAGCTCACCGATAAGTGTACGGATATGGAGATGCACCTCATCAGCCTGAGCTGAAGATGCTGTTTTTCCAGTACCGATAGCCCATACAGGCTCGTAGGCAATAACAATAGCTCCAATATGGCTGATACCTGCTAAACCTTCGCGGATCTGAGTGGAAATAACTGTTTCAGTCACTCCTGATTCGCGCTCGGCAAGCGTTTCACCGACACAAAGGATAACCTTCAACCCTTCACTCAACGCTTTTTTAATCCTGAGATTCACCGTTGCGTTGGTTTCGCCAAAGAACTGACGGCGTTCAGAATGACCGATAATCACATAGGAACATCCGATAGCATTAATCATTCTGGCCGATACCTCTCCGGTAAACGCTCCATCATTTTCATAATGGCAGTTCTGTGCGACAAGGTGAATATCACTTCCCTCAAGCAGCTGACCTACAGCATCCAATGCAAGATATGTCGGTGCCAGACCAACATCACATCCTGAAAACCCTTCACCAAGCGCTTCAATAACATCCGTAGCAAGCGTTACCGATTCAGCTACGGTATTATTCATTTTCCAGTTACCTACAACAATTTTTTTACGCATTTCTAATAATCCGTTATGACATCACAATATATCCGGTCAATCTGATCCAGACTGAACCGGTGTTTTCCCGAACGAGCATCCTTAAGCTCAACATCGTTACTGCCAACAGCAATAATGGTTCCATGCCATACTCTGTCTTCAGTGGTTACCAAGTTGATTTCACGATTCAACAGGCCCTGATTACCCCCGATCCTGTCCTTACGATATATAATTTGACGTTTTCCCATTTCAGAGCTGATTTGAGTTACCATTATGACCAAAAGTCAAAAGCGCCTTGTAACCTGTTTCACATCAATGACATACAAAATCATCGACCCACGTTGCATCATCCGTAAAACAAATCCCGCTTTTTTGCTGTCGGAAATATACGAATCACAGGGATAATTCAAGGCTGAATTATTTCCGGAAGAAGGAAATCATCAAGAGGAGACTGCTAGGGAAACTCATCAATTCGGCAGGAAAAAATAACTTTCAAGCGAAGGCATGGCCTGCAATAAGAGAACCCTTCTAATCCTGTAAGGTCTCACTTCGCAACACTTGCAGAATCAAGTGTTTCATAATTACACATCTGTAAAATGAGATCCATTACTAACGTGTTGAACCAAAACGAATAATAAAGCTTCAGCAACATCATAACCCTCATTAATCAGTTGGCTGTACAGGGCTTTCAGGTAGGGCCATGCGTCTGGTATATAAGGCAACCCACTCGACTCAGTAAGATCTGATATATTGACTGATTCAATCTCAAGCGTGTCATAATTATAGAATTCCATGAGTCCTTTAATAAATTTTTAGTATTTCGAATCTATATACTTCAATTACTATGCCAAATAGAAGACTCAACTGGGAAACCGGGCATACCTCAGCATATTCATTGAAAATCCATGAGTAACCCAAAGTCACTTATCAACAAAAATTTTATAATTACGAGGATTCACAGAGGCGGTACGTCAATCTTGCAGAATAGAGCTGAAATGACAAAGCCCCAGACTCCAAGGCAGGAGTGCGGGGCATAATCGAAAGCGGATACCAGCCGGTATCGCTTTATAAAAAGGGAAACGCCAAGGGGAATCTATTTGACGAAGATCTCCAGTATCTCAAAATGCAGCTCACCTTTAGGTACCAGGATCGAAACTTTCTCTCCGACACCTTTTCCTATCAGTGCCCTTCCGACTGGAGAACGGACAGAAATTTTACCTAAATCGGTATCTGCCTCTTCGGAAGAGACAAGCGTATACTCTATAATTTCATTAGGATCATCAAGATTGCGCAGCTTTACAGAGGTCAGTATATAGACCTTATCGGTCTTGATGTGCTTAGGGTCAAGAATCGTTGCTGCTGCAAGCTTATTTTCAAGATCGGCAATGCGAGCTTCTGTATGAGACTGTTCCTCTCGTGCCGCATCGTATTCAGCATTTTCGCTCAGATCACCATGGGCTCTTGCTTCTGCAATCTTTTCCAGAACTTCCCTTCTGGTTTCATGAACCAGCACATACAGCTCCTCTTTCAGCCGGTTATACCCATCATTGGTCAGGTAAATTCTGTCAGTCATCTCTTGTACTTTTTTTATTTAATAATAAGGACATAACCACAAATAGCGTGACTTTTTCGACAATCGGAGAGGATAGAATACAAAAAAAGTAAAGTCAGCTCGGCGCTGCTGACTTTACTTCAAAGTAATGTACAACTCTTAATCCGTCAGGCAAAAAAAACTTTACACATTAAACGCTAAATAGATTTTGCTCCCTTCCCTGTCAATAAGCAGGAACAAAAGGTCTCCACTTTTGACAGTGCTGACAAGGGTGCTGTACTGCGCAAACGAGGTGACACTCTGCCTGTTCACAGAAAGAATGATATCGCCACGTCTTACGCCAGCCTGGTAAGCATTTGAAGATTGCGAAATAGAGGTAACGATCACTTTACCGGCACCGGGCTTCCGGTTCAGCTTCTGAGCTGTCTCGGCAGTAAGCTCTTCAGCCTTGAAACCAAGCGCGGACGTTACTTTTTCTTCACCCTTTGAGCGAGATGAGACCTCCTTACCGGTCTGTTCTTCAAGACGTATGCTGAAAAGCCTTATAGCGCCATCCCTCTGCACCCTGATCTTCACTGTTGCTCCTGGTGACTGGCTGGCAATGGTATTACGAAGCGCAACGCTGCTCGTGACCTTTGCCCCATTAAAATCGAGGATGATGTCACCGGTTTTCACCCCGGCTTTGGCTGCAGGACTGCCGTCAACAACCGTTCCGACCAGCACGCCTTCAACCACCTTCAGATGCATGGCTTTTGCAAGATTATCATCAATATCCTGAATGCTGACACCGAGATAGCCACGGGAAACCTTGCCGGTAGTAATGAGTGAAGTGAGAACCTTTTTGGCCATATTTGAAGGAACGGCAAAACCAATGCCCTCAAATCCGCCGGTCCGGCTTGCTATAGCAGTATTGATGCCGACCAGCTCACCATTGATATTGACGAGGGCACCTCCGGAATTACCGGGATTGATAGCCGCATCGGTCTGTATAAAATCCTCATAGTCCGCAAGTCCTACATTTGCACGGCCTTTGGCGCTGACGATACCCTGCGTGACTGTTCGGGCAAAATTTTCACCAAGGGGGCTTCCTATGGCTATAACCCATTCAGCAACCCTGAGCTTGTCGCTGTCGCCGATGATAATAGGTTTAAGACCTTTGGCGTTAACCTTTATAACTGCAAGATCGGTTTTCGGATCCTTGCCGATAACCTTTGCATCAATTTTGCGGTTGTCAAAGGTGCGTATATAGACCACATCGGCATCATCAACGACATGATTATTGGTGAGAATATAACCGTCATCTGTGACGATAACCCCTGACCCGAGGCCACGCTGAACCTGTGATCGACCATTGCGGGAACCGCTCTCCGGTTTGTCGAAAAAGTCATCGAAGCCATGCCCGAAAAAACCGTCAAAAGAATGACCAAAAAAGTCCATCGGACTGATCCCTCTTTCGGCCACTTTCTTTTCGGTAAAAATCGTCACTACTGATGGAGTTGCAGACTCAGCGATCTGCACAAAAGCGTCGTTAAAGCTTTTGAGCGATTGTATTGGATAATTTTCAAACGTGTTCTTTGCTGTAGCAAAATTCGGCCTGCCGGAGATAGTCGGGCCATTGACAGAAAGGTTGAACTCAACGTTGGAGAACACAAGCGCCCCAACAGCTATGCCTGCAAAAACAAGAAGCAGGTATTTCAGTAACTTGTTATTCTTGCTCATCGGATCTATAAGGATTTATTACTGTTACGATAAAACCTCAATATTTTCAACGGCGGTTAACCCCGCCTTCATTTTATTCATGGTTTCCTGATACTCCGCCTCGGGTGTTGAATCAGCGACAATACCTCCCGCAGCCTGGAAGTAAATAGTAGCATCTTCAATAACCATGGTGCGGATGGCAATAGCGGTCTTGAGATTTCCTTTGAAATCAAGAAATCCTACAGCTCCGCCATACAATCCCCGTTTCTCTTTTTCAAGCTCGTAAATGATCTCCATGGCTCGAACCTTTGGAGCGCCGGTAAGTGTGCCGGCAGGGAAACATGACCAGAAGGCATCCATAGTGCCAAGATCATCACGAAGTTCACCGCGCACATTACTGACAATATGCATCACATGCGAATATTTTTCAACAATCATCATCTCATTGGTTTCGACCGTACCGATTTTAGCAATTCTGCCAATATCGTTCCGGCTTAGATCAATAAGCATGAGGTGCTCGGCCAGCTCCTTTTCGTCTGTGAGCAGCTCTTGAGCAATGCGTTCATCTTCTTCAAAACTGCTGCCGCGATGGCGTGTACCGGCAATGGGGCGGGTATCTACAATACGCCGTCCGGAAGTGTCGCGTTCAACCTTTACAAGAAGTTCCGGAGAGGAACCGACAATTTCAAACTCCTTCAAGTCGAAATAGTAGAGATAAGGCGACGGGTTGATGGTTCGCAGCATCCTGTAGACATCAAACGCCCGGGTATTCAAGGGACGCCGGAGGCGCTGTGAAATCTGTACCTGAAAAATATCTCCGGCGAGAATATGCTCTTTAGCCGTTCTGACTTTCTGCAGGTACTCCTCTTTCGGAGTATTGGAAACCACCTCTTCAGGACGTTCAGGCTGGAACATAATCTCCTCACGCTCGAGAGGCCGGAACATCTGTTCGGCTATAAGATCTATTTTCTTTAAAGCATCCGGCTTGTCTGTATCATCAAGGTAATTGGTGACGATGAAGACCTTGCGGAGAATATTATCGAAGATGACCAGCGTATCACAGAAGAGAAGAAAAATGTCGGGCATCCCTGCCGGATCAGGAAGTTCCGGTTTTGGAATCCTTTCGACGAGATGCATTGAATCGTAACCGAAATAACCGAAAACACCCGATGTAATCATCTGGGGTGCGCCGTTCTTCTTCCTTGGTATCTCTTCAGTGTCAAATGCGGCAAGACAAAGGTCAATCTTTAAACGGAGATTTTTTTCCTCTCCTGCAATTTTTCCAAGATCCTGGAATTTTTCATCCAGAATTTCGATATCTCCGGGTCCGTCAACTGTTCCTCTAAGGATGGCAACCGGGTCGATGGCTATATAAGAAAACCTGGCAAGAAGCTCCTCTCCCTCAACCGATTCGAGCAGGCATGAAAAAGGACGCTTCAGTTTGAGATATACTGAAACAGGCGTTTCTGTATCAGCATGAACCTCCTTGAAAAGCGGCTTTAGAGTATAGGGCGCATGCCGTTGTTGTACTGGCATAAAAAGTGGAAACTGAATTGGTTATTGTTACAGCGTAATTAAAAAATATTTTGTATAGTAAAAAAGTAAACCGCAGTTACTCGCCGGAAACAGCCCGAAAGCAATCAGTAAGAATGCCCCTTTTAAGGTTCAGAAAAAAATTTGTTTTACACTGGCTTATGGCCTTTATGCTTTCCCCCGGCGTACTGTTTCCTGCCGCATATCTGTTTCTTTATCTCTCTACCAATATCTATCTGAATGCCGATTTCAAAACCAACCTTTCCAAATCGGTCGAGAGAGCAACCGGCAATACCTGGCAGACAAACATCTCGTCAATCAAACCCGGCTGGGGTTTTGATTCCATGACCCTCAATCATGTTGAACTCACAAAAGCAACAAACCGAGGAATCAGATCGAACGATGAGAACCGGACAATTACCATCAACAACCTCGAGATTCCAGTTCCCGATATTCAAAAGCTGCTTTTCAGCAACACCGATCGTATAGCGTCAACGAATGCCCTTTGCAAAATAATTATCGCACAGAAGGGGCTCGATCAATGAACTATCAACCCTGTACGCTGCAACCGGATTGAACTGATTTTGCTCACAAGATCGGTAAAAATTGACAAATCAGGATTCCATGACCAGTAGACCATGAGTGCCTGACCAACAATATCTTTTTCCGGCAAAAAACCCCAGAATCGGCTGTCAAGACTGTTATCGCGATTGTCGCCCATTGCGAAATAGTAGTTTGACTGAACGGTATAGTTCTGAACCGGAGAGCCATCTATAAAAACCGTTCTTCCCTGCAGGCTCACATCATGCCCTTCATCGGCAATAAGCGAACTGTAAAGAGGGTATGTTCCGAGGGTTAATCTTACGACATCTCCTTTGCGGGGAATGCGGAGAGGGCCGTAGTTATCCTTGTTGTAATCTGAATACTGGGGGAAAATCATGTAATCCCCATCTCTGGCAGCCATACGGCTTCCAATAAACTGGGCATGCGGCGGCAGAGGTGAGGGTTTTTTATTGATAGAGAGCTGTTGGCCATGAATTTCGAGGGTATCTCCAGGAACGGCAACACAGCGCTTGATATAGTTCAGAGAGCGATCTTTCGGAAACTTGAACACAATAATATCCCCACGGTCAACCGTTTTAACCCCTGGTAACCGAATATCGGTAAAGGGTATTTTTGGACCATAAACGTATTTATTTACAAAAAGAAAATCGCCAGCAAGCAGAGTGCTTTCCATCGAACCGGTTGGAATACGGTACGATTCAACGACAAAAACACGAAGAAGGGTTGCAAAGATGGCTGCAATAATAAGGGCTTCAAACCACTCCCTTGAATGTTTTTTTTCCGGTTTGCCTTGCTGAGTATTCAATGGTGTAGACTTTTGATTCGTTTAATAAAATTAATACCCATATGGAATCATAACGGGTTGGACGTCTTTCTTGGGCAATTCCTGCGCTATTCGTCAATATTCAACAGTGCCAGGAAGGCTTCCTGCGGAACCTCGACCCTGCCAACCTGTTTCATCCTTTTTTTACCCTCTTTCTGTTTTTCAAGCAGCTTGCGCTTTCTGGAGATATCGCCGCCATAGCATTTTGCAAGGACGTTTTTTCTCATCGCCGATATGGTTTCGCGCGAAATAATCTTGCTGCCGATAGCTGCCTGAATAGCGACTTCATACATCTGCTTGGGAATAATGCCTTTTAACTTCAGGCAAAGCTTTTTACCCCAGTCATAGGCTTTCGAGTGGTGAACAACTATTGAGAGTGCATCGACCGGATCGCCGTTCAACAGTACATCGAGTTTCACCAGATCGGATTCACGGTATCCGATGTACTCGTAATCCATCGAGGCATAGCCTTTTGAAATGGATTTGAGCCTGTCATGGAAATCAAAGACGATCTCTGCCAGTGGAAAATCAAAATGCATGATCACCCTGGTGGTATCGAGATAATCAGTAGTTTTGTAATCACCGCGCCGCTCCATGCCAAGCTTCATGATATTGCCGATATAGTCGGCCAGGGTAATAATCTGCATGCTTACGTAGGGCTCTTCAACAAGATTTATCCTTGTCGTATTGGGCATCTTGGAAGGGTTGTCGACAATAACCACTTCAGAGTTTGTCATGACAACACGATACTCCACGTTGGGAACCGTGGTAATGATATTAACCCCGTATTCACGCTCCAGACGCTCCTGAACAATTTCCATATGGAGAAGTCCGAGGAATCCGCATCTGAACCCGAAACCGAGAGCAACTGATGTTTCAGGAGTATAGACAAGGGAGGCGTCATTCAGGGTAAGCTTTTCAAGCGATTCGCGAAGGTCCTCAAATTCATTCGAATTAATCGGATAGAGTCCACTGAAAACCATTGGCTTGACCTCCTTGTAACCCATGAGTCGCTCTTTGGCCGGCGCATCGACAAGCGTAACCGTGTCGCCGACCTTGGCATCCTTGACATCCTTGATGGAACAGATCAGGTAGCCGACATCGCCTGATTCCAGAAGATTTTTGGGCTGACGCTTCATACCCATGACCCCTATTTCGTCAGCAAGAAAAACCTTGTCGCTGGCAAAAAAGCGGACCTTGTCGCCCTTTTTAAGCGATCCCTCAACAATACGAAGGTAGACCACCACACCTCGATAGGAATCGAAGACCGAATCAAAAATCAGGGCCCTCAGAGGAAGGTGATTGTTGTCGGCAGGAGCAGGAACCCGAGCAATGATGGCTTCCATGAGTTCAGTAATCCCAAGAGCCGCCTTAGCCGATACCTGAAGAATATCTTCACGTTTATTGCCGACAAGATCCATGATCTGGCGTGCCACACCCTCCACATCCGATGATGGAAGATCAATTTTATTGATGACCGGTATAATTTCAAGACCGGCTTCTATAGCAAGATAGAGATTGGCAATGGTCTGAGCCTCAACACCCTGGGTGGCATCAACGATAAGAAGCGCTCCTTCGCATGCAGCCAGGGAGCGGGAGACTTCATAGCTGAAGTCAACGTGACCGGGAGTATCGATGAGGTTTAAGGTATAATCTATACCATCAGCAGCTTTGTACTTCATCTGGATTGCATGGCTCTTGATGGTAATACCACGCTCACGTTCGAGGTCCATATCATCAAGGACCTGTGCGGAAGCCATCTGGGTACGGTCAAGGGTATGCGTTACTTCCAGCAGGCGGTCGGCCAGTGTGGATTTTCCATGATCAATATGTGCGATTATGCAGAAGTTCCTGAGGCGGCTGACTTCTGTACTGGACAATGCCATAAAATAAGCGTTAGATTCTGTTAAAAATTCAAGGTGAGGAATATAAGCAATTAATAGGATTGTGACATGGCAGAGTCGCTATACAAAGAGCTGCTGATGGCTGCCATGACGAAAGCCCCTGAGAAAATCAGCTACTTCCATAGGTTTGCGGCCTTCAAGCTGAAGCGAGAGCAGTTCAAGCCAGCCGTCGGAACATGATGCATAGAGCTTACCGCTGTCGACAAAAACCGCTCCAGGAGAGGCTGGCGATTTGTCAAGAATGGGTGCGCCGTGAGAAGCCTTGAATATCTTCATGGTTTTACCGTTGAAGGTTGTCCATGCCGTTGGCTTCGTGGCAAGACCCCTGATAAAATCATTGACCTTCCTGACCGGTTGCGACCACGTAATGCGGGTATTGTCGCGGGTAAGCTTGGGAGCTTTTGAAACGAGCGCTTCATCCTGAGCCGAGACAACCACCTGGCGGGAAGCAATCAAATGAAGGGTATCGGTAACAACGCAAGCACCAAGCACTGACAGACGAGAGGCAAGATCTGTGGCATTTTCAGCAGGATCAATGAGCATGTTCTCCTGAAGTATGATATTACCGGTATCAACACGCTTCTGGAGAAAGAATGTCGTCACACCTGTTTCCCTGTCTCCGTTGATAATGGACCAATTAATCGGGGCTGCCCCACGGTATGCAGGAAGAAGTGATGCATGAAGGTTAAAGGCGCCAAGGGCTGCAAGCTCAAACACTGCAGGCGGCAGAATACGGAAAGCCGCCACAACAATGACATCAGCTCTCTCGGCCGCTACAATTTCAGCAAATTCAAGACTGTTGACATCATCAGTTTCATAGACTGAAAGCCCGAGAGAGATCGCCGCCTGTTTGACAGGAGAGGGTTCAGCCTCGGCATGTTTACTTCTGCGGGGTTTATCGGATCCGGTAACGACAAGAACAAGCTCAAACTTATTATCGGCAGCAATAGCTTTCAACGAGGGAACAGCAAACTCCGGCGTTCCCATAAAAATAATGCGCATGGCACTCAAGAATATTAAGCTGTAAGAGGTTCACGCGCAATCGGGTACGCAGCATTCACATTGCCTGTAGAAAACGCATCAAGCTCTTTCTGGATTTTTCTACGGTCGCGTTTCTCCATCCGGTCAACAAAGAGAGTTCCGTTGAGGTGATCTATTTCATGCTGGAGAACTCTTGCATACATACCGGAAAAATCGCCGGTGATCTCTTCAAAATGTTCGTTGCGGAATTTTAAGGTAATCGCGGCCGGACGTTCCACATCACCATGAACACCGGGAAGGCTTAAACATCCCTCTTCCATTTCGTTGTATCCCCTGCCGGAAAGAATATGAGGGTTGATCACCACCATCGGCGCTGCATCGGCATAACTCTTCAGACCGGAAATATCCATCACAAGGAGCCGAAGCGAATGGCCGACCTGAGGAGCGGCCAGTCCGATGCCCGAAGCATTGTGCATGGTATCAAACATAAAGGCTATAAGATCTTCAACTCCACTGTCTATACCTTTCAGTGGCTTAGCTTTCTTTCGAAGTATATCGTCGGTATAGATATTGATCGGTAATATCATAAATCACACTACGTTTATTTAATGTGTCTTGAACCTTTCTAACTGGCTAAAAGTTGCCCGGCCAATGCCAGGGGAGCTTCACTTGATGAGCAAATAATATGAAGCCCTTCGAAATTTCCAAAGATCTAAATAGAAAATGATGGTCAGTCAGGACTCACTGGAAGAGTCGGATTTCTTTTTTTTGTACATTTTTTCAAGAAGCTTTCCAACGCCCTCAAACCGTAATAAGGTTTTTTTGACCGTCGAAACAGGTAAATTTTCAATGCTATCATCGTCTGTCCCTATCTGAACCGGATAGACAAGAATAAAACTGTTTTTCTGGAAATACCTGTTAAGATACAGTGGCATTTTAGCCATTTTACTATGATAGGAAAGGTTATTTTTCCTGCTCATCACCACAATGAGGTTATCATCATTTTTCAGTTCCCTCGATAGAACAAGAAAATCATCCCAGTCCTTGAAAACCTTATACTCTGCATTAAAAATGCTTTTGGTATAGACCTCCTTCAGATAAGCAAGGGTTTGTTTTGTTGCATAAAAAACAAGTGTTGATCCGGTATTTTTTATGACATTGATAATCTTCTGCATCCAATGGACAAACCCTATTTCATTTTCAGCTCCGGCCGGGATAACCACAATGGTCCGCTTGATGGTTGCAAGGGGCTGAACCGGTCTATAAATAAAGGTCGTGATGTTGCACCGGCCAAGAATGTTTGCGGATGCACGGCCGAGCAGAGTGTCAGTAAGGATGCTGTTCTGATGCAATCCTAAAATAAGGTCCGTGATTTTATGTTCTCTGATGACTCCGGTAATACCGTTAACCACATCGCTGTCATAACGAATCAACCGTGTCAAATTGAAGTCAATAGACGATGCTGCTACCGCCGCTTTTTCAAGAAGTTTGCCTGCATGCTTTTCGGCAGCATCGTCACTTGTGGTATTGTCAGCTACATGAAGGGCATAAATCCCATTCTTATCCTTATTCGATTTTACGGTTACGCTGAGATTGACCAGCTCGTCAACCGTGCTGATGTCGTTCATGGGAATCAGTATCCGTTCTTCAGTTCCCGAGACGCCGGATTCAGCTATTTCATCAACGGTATCAGCAAGAGCAATATTCTGCGCTCCTTTCTCGCCGACGATTGTTGCAAGCGTGCAGGTTATCAGAATAAACAGGATCGTACCGTTCAAAACGCTCTCATCAAGCAGCCTGACAGGATCACCTTTAAGAGTATAACCGGTAATAATATTATAACCGATCAATACCGTTGCAAGAGCGAGCGCCGCATGTGCGCTTATCAGTCCAAAAATCAGGCGGCGCTGATCAAGCGAAAACCCGAAAACTCTCTGGGTAATCCAGGCTGAAAGATATTTTGCAACCGTAGCGGCAAAGGTTATAACCGCTGCAACTTTGAGAGTGTTATAATCCTTGAACAATGCCCGGATATCGATAAGCATCCCGACACCGATCAGAAAAAACGGAATAAACAGGGCATTGCCGACAAACTTGACTCTGTTCATGAGCGGCGATGTCCGGGGAATCAGGCGGTTCAGGGCGAGACCACTGAAAAATGCCCCGATAATAGCCTCAACACCGGCGGCTTCGGCAAGAAAACCGCCAAAAAATACCATAGCCAGAACAAAGAGGTACTGGAGCACATTGTCGTCGAAGCGCTTGAAAAACCATCGGGCTATTACAGGAAAAAGCAGCAGAACAATAAGGCTGAACAGCGTTAACCCAATCACAAGCCTAATCCAGAATCCTGTCATCAACTCTCCTGACGAGATTCCGGCAATAACAGCCAGCACCAGCAAGGCAAGGGTATCGGTGATAATGGTGCCGCCAACAGCAATAGTGACAGCCTTGTTCGTGGAAACACCAAGCTTACTGACAATCGGATAGACTATGAGCGTATGGGAAGCAAATATACTGCCGATGAGAATCGATGAAAAGAGCGAAAAGTCAAGGATGTAGAGGCCGACAAGAATACCGAGAAGAATAGAGATGAAAAAGGTATAGAGACCGAAGAGGATACTGTTTCTGCTGTTTTTGCGGAAGTCCTCAACATCAATTTCCAATCCGGCAAGAAACATGATATAGAGCAGGCCAACCGTTCCAAAGAGGATGATACTGCTGTCGCGAAGCATCAGATTAAACCCATGGGGCCCAATCACCGCTCCGGCAATTATAAGACTGATCAGACTCGGAATTTTCAGGCGGTTAAGCAGCAGCGGGGCAAAAAGAATGATAAAGAGTATCAGTGAAAACTGTAACACCGGATTCTTCAACGGTAATGAAATATCAATCAGACTCATCAAGACCATCGCAATACAATCCAGTAGTTAATATCTGTACCTGCAGCAAGTATTAAATATGCCGTTGCAATACCTTCCACTACATCAGGCAATACTGTAAAAAGGGCTGAAAAAGAGGTTTGGAGTCAGAAAAAAACAACAAAAACGGACGCTCATATGTTCATCGGGAAAAATAACTTATCCGGCAATAAATATGCATATCTTTTCAGTTGAACCCAAAACTGCAGAATGGGTAGCAATCCGGATGGAAGGCTCCCAAGGGTCAAGCAACATGAAAATTTCCAACGTGTTCACTAAACTTGCGCCAACACTTTTTATTTTCTTTTTTTACAGGCTGAGATTTACCTTTCTTTCGTTAACGCTCAGGATAGTACCTGCCGGGTTGGCGGGATTGCATTTCAGTCAGGAACAGGTTCACTAACGCATGAAAAACCTACAACCTATTTATAGAAAAATAGTCGTAAAAGTCGGCTCGAATGTCATTACCGGTAAAAACGGAGAGCTTGACCTTGAAATTCTCCAGAGCCTGACCGCCCAGATTGCTCAACTGCAGAAAAAAGGCATTCAGGTCATTCTCGTTTCATCGGGTGCCGTCAGTGCCGGCCGGTCGGTAATAAAACCTTGCGGGACCCTGACACCGGTTGCGGCGCGCCAGATTCTTGCTTCTACGGGACAGATAAAGCTGATAAGCACCTATAATGAACTTTTTCTCCGGCATAACCTGATCACTGCACAGATTCTTGTCACAAAGGGCGATTTTCGGGACAGGCAGCACTATCTCAACATGCAGACATGCTTTACAGCCCTTCTGCAGCAGAGCATCATCCCCGTCGTTAATGAAAACGATGCCGTTTCAGTTACTGAGCTGATGTTTACCGATAATGATGAACTTTCAGGGCTCATTGCCTCGATGATGGATGTGGAGGGCTATATCATTCTTTCGCATGTTGACGGCCTGTTTGACCTTAAAACAGGTGATGGATCCATCATCCCGGTAATTGATCCATCAACAAAACATTTCCACCAGTATATCCATCCTGGAAAATCTGAATTCGGAAGAGGGGGCATGCTGACCAAATGCCATATAGCTCAGAAACTTTCAAGGCTGGGAATAACAGTACATATCGCCAACGGGCGAACTCCTGATATCCTGCTCTCGATTCTCGGCGGGAAACAGACCGGCACAAAATTTCTGCCGCAAAAACCAACTCATGGACCAAAACGCTGGATTGCTAACAGCGAAGGGCTGGAAAAGGGAGCTGTCACCATCAACAAAGGGGCCGAAGCTGCGCTGGTCAGCGATGAACAGGCAAACAGCCTTCTCCCGATAGGGATTGAATCGGTTGTAGGGATTTTCTTTAAGGGTGATATTATTAAAATCTGCTCAAGAGAGGGTCATGCGATCGGTTACGGGATGGCACAATACAGCTCTGAAAAAACACTTTCGATCATTGGACAGAAAGGGCATAAGCCTTTAATCCACTACGATTATCTTTATATAACACCCTGAAACGGAAAAAGGCACTATAGGAACTACAATGCAGGAAACCATCACCGAACAGCTCAAAGCTGTACAGCAGGCAAGCCGGGAGATTGTGACGCTCAGTGATGCCGCCATAAACACTCTGCTGCTTGATCTTGCCGACAGCATTCCTTCGCACCATGGACTCATTCTCAATGCAAACCGGAAAGATCTGGATCGTATGGATCAGGCTGATCCAATGTACGACCGGCTCCTCCTGAACGCTTCGCGGCTTGAAGCCATTGCCGGGGATATCCGCAATGTCGCAACCCTTCCCTCTCCTCTTGACCTGACCCTTGAAGAGCGGACCCTGCCGAATGGACTTGGCCTGAAAAAAGTGACCGTTCCGATAGGAGTGATCGGCATCATCTATGAAGCTCGTCCCAACGTGACCTTCGATGTCTTCGCGCTCTGCCTGAAATCAGGCAATGCCACTGTACTGAAGGGCGGAAGTGATGCCATGTATTCGAACATTGCCATTGTCGAACTCATCCATGCAGTGCTGAAGAAGCATTCCATCAATCCTGACGCACTCTACCTCCTGCCTTCTGAACGTGAGGCTGCGGCTGTCATGCTTAACGCTGTCGGGTTTATCGACATGATCATTCCCCGGGGCAGTCAGAAACTGATCGACTTTGTCCGTAATAACGCAAAGGTTCCGGTCATCGAAACCGGTGCGGGTATTGTGCACACCTATTTTGATAAAAGCGGCAATCTTGAGCTTGGTCAAAATATCGTCTTCAACGCAAAAACCCGACGTCCAAGCGTCTGCAATGCACTTGATACCCTGGTGATTCATCAGGAGCGACTTGATGATCTTGCTCGGCTTGTGAAGCCGCTCGAGGAAAAAGAGGTTGTACTTTTTGCTGATGACGCAGCTTATCAGACACTGAAAGGCTCTTACCCAGACGCTCTGCTGCACAGGGCTGAAGCGGAACATTTCGGCACAGAGTTTCTCTCTCTGAAAATGTCGGTAAAAACCGTTGCATCCCTTGAAGAGGCGCTTCGGCATATTGCACACTACAGCTCACGCCACAGTGAGGCAATTATTGCGGATGACCCTGCAGCAAAAGAGATCTTTTTAAAACGAGTCGATGCTGCCGTGGTCTATGCAAACACCTCAACGGCATTCACTGATGGCGCCCAGTTCGGACTTGGGGCGGAAATAGGCATCAGCACCCAGAAACTCCATGCAAGAGGTCCAATGGCCTTGAAAGAGCTCACCACCTACAAATGGATTATAGAGGGCAACGGCCAAACCAGACCTTAGGACAACATGCTCGAAGCAAAAAACATCAGTAAATCCTATACACTTCCAGGTCAGCGTACTATTCCAATCCTCCGCGGATTAAATCTTACGCTCGGTGAAGGTGAAATGGTGACGGTCATCGGAGCTTCGGGCAGCGGAAAAACGACACTGCTGAACATGCTCGGTACCCTCGATACACCAGACGGTGGCGACATTCTGTTTGACAGTGAGCTCCTGTTTGCGAATAAAAAATACACCCTTTCTCAAAAGGCACTGGCAAAATTCAGGAACCGCAAAATAGGCTTTGTCTTCCAGTTTCACCATCTGCTTTCTGACTTTAGCGCTATTGAAAATGTAGCTATGCCGGAGTTCATTGCCACAGGAAAGCTCCAGCCGGCAAAGAAACATGCCGGAGAACTGCTTGCCGGACTTGGCCTCAGTGAGCGGTTTGAGCACCTTCCCTCAGAGCTCTCTGGCGGTGAACAGCAACGGGTTGCCATTGCGCGTGCCCTGATGAATAACCCGAAACTTGTTCTGGCGGATGAACCGAGCGGCAACCTTGACAGCAGGAACAGCCATATGCTCTATGAGCTGATGGCAAAACTGAGCAAGGAGCGCCGAACCTCTTTTATCATCGTCACCCACAATGAAGAGTATGCCTCAATGTCCGACCGGTGCCTTCGCATGCAGGACGGGCTGTTGCAGAATTGCGGGGAGTGAAACTTGATAAAACAAAGCAATGATGACAGAAGAAACAGAGAGCCGCTTTATTGAGGTTAACGGGTTCAATGTTCATTACCGCCTGGCTGGCAGAGGAAAGACGCTTGTTGTACTGCTGCATGGAAGTTTTTTGAGTCTCAGATCGTGGCGTCTTGTTTTGGACGGGCTGGCTGAAACTGCAACAGTCATTGCATTCGACCGCCCTGCTTTTGGCTTGACTTCACGTCCTCTCCCTTCAAAAGCCACGAAGGTGAGTTACACTCCTGAAGCCCAGAGTGATCTGCTTATAGCACTGATACATAAACTAGGGTTCAACAAAGTAGTGCTTGTCGGTAATTCAACGGGCGGCACAATAGCGCTGCTGACTGCCTTGCGGCACCTGGAAAGTGTTGAGGGGCTGGTACTTGCGGACGCCATGATATACAGCGGCTATGCAACCAGTGAAGTGCCCGCAGTTATAAAGCCTGCGTTGAAAGCTATGAGCCCTCTTTTTGCAAGTTTGATGAAGTTCATGATCATCAGGCTTTATGACCGGCTTATACGTGCCATGTGGTACAACAAGGAAAGGCTGGGGAGTGATGTTCTTGCAGCGTTTCGCAGTGACCTGATGAATGGCGACTGGTCGAGAGCGTTCTGGGAGCTTTTCAGCGAGACGCATCATCTCAGACTGGATGAACGGCTGAAAACCATGTCGCGACCATCCCTCGTCATTACCGGTGAACACGATTCAATGGTAAAAAAAGAGGAGAGCATCCGACTTGCAAGTCAGCTTCCATGCGCTGAATTACTGGTTGTGCCCGATTGCGGACATCTTCCACAGGAAGAACAGCCGGAAGTGTTTGTTCTGGCGGTCAGGAAGTTTCTGAAAAGAATAGAGGAATAGGACTAATAGGACCTATAGGGCGTATGGGAGTTATAAAAAAGATGGATCCTTCGGGAATACCTCAGAATGACAATTTTTGGGGACGTTTGGATTAATCATTCAGGACACTAATTCTATCGAAGTGCCACTCTCCTTTTTGGAGAGATGGCACGGGGGATAGATTCCTCACGGGAGTTCGGAATGACAATGGGGGAAGATGCCGGACTTCAGGCGAGCAGGACTGCACAGATGTGCTCGATCTCTTCGTCTTTCAGGTAGGGGTGCATGGGCAAGGCAAATATCCTGCTGCTGAGATCTTCGGAAACCGGGAAGTCGCCTGGTTTATAGCCTAGAGATGCATATGCTTTCTGGAGATGGAGAGGGATTTTGTAATAGATCATCGATGGAATACCCTCGTTCTGCAATGCCTGCATGAGCTGCTCACGCTCTTCAAATGAAGCGGCAAGCACGGAGTATTGTGCCCATGCCGAGGTGTAGTGTTCCTGAATCCGGGGAACAACGACTCTATGCTGCAACCTGCTGCTGTAAAAATCGGCAACACGCTGACGTACCTCAAGCTCTTCGTCAAAGATGGCTAGCTTTTCAAGAAGCACAGCTGCCTGGATTGAATCGAGCCGGCCGTTTATCCCGATACGGTCATTACTGTACTTGTCGACGCCGCTTCCATGGACCCGGATAGACCTCAACACTATATCGAGCTCTTCATCGTCAGTAAATATCGCACCGCCATCACCATAACAGCCAAGGGGTTTTGCCGGAAAAAATGAGGTAGCTCCTACAAGACCGAAACCTCCCGCTTTATGACCATTGAAACTGCCGCCGAAACTCTGGGCCGCATCCTCAAGAATCCATAATCTGTATGCATCGGCTACCGCTACGATACTGGTGTAATCAGCCGGCTGACCGAAGAGATCAACTGGAATAATAGCTTTGGGCTTCAATCCCCTGGTCACAGCCTCTTCAACAGCCCGCCCTATGAGTTCCGGATTGATATTGAATGTTTCGGGGCAGACATCAACAAACACCGGAGTGGCTCCGGCAAGATTTATAACTTCAGCTGTTGCAACAAAGGTAAAGGGTGTTGTAATAACGGCATCCCCCGGCCCGATACCTTTTGCCATAAGAGGCATAAGCAGAGCGTCTGTTCCTGATGAGCAGGAGACACAGTAGCGCGAGCCGACATAGGAGGCAAGACGGGACTCAAGTTCAGTCACTTCCGGGCCCATAATAAAATGGCCACTGTCCAGAATGCTTTCGATGCGATGAAGCAGTGAAGTGCGAATCCGGTCTTTCTGGGAAAGGAGATCTATAAATTGCATAACTGTAATGTTTGAAATCTATTAAAACTGTTCTGGCTAAAATACAGATTCATTTTATTTCTTTTACTGTATGGCTCGTTTCTTTAGAGAAAAGAGCAATCATTCAAACTCTTTTTCTGTTCACCTGCAAGGTGGATCCAAGCAGTGTTGCAGTTGCGCTCCACTCAATTTTTATGTATATAAAGCCAGTACGCACCATCGTGCGCTCCCTTCAATCTGAAGACAATCTTTCTCAAGATGAGTTCCATCTACTTTATCGGTATAGGCGGTACAGCAATGGCTTCGGTAGCCGTAGCCCTTTCACATGCCGGCCATGCCATTACCGGCTCAGACACACAGCTCTACCCTCCGATGAGCACCTATCTCGAAGAGCATAATATCCGGTACTTCAATGGTTTTTCAGCTAAAAACATTAAGCATGCTACACCTGACGTGGTCGTGGTCGGTAATGCGATAAGCCGTGGGAATCCGGAACTCGAATATGCCCTCAATCACCATATTGAGCTCGCATCAATGCCGGACCTGGTTAGAGAGCATCTGATCGGCAACAATACTTCGTTAGTGGTAACAGGCACGCATGGCAAAACAACGACAACATCGCTCATTGCATGGCTGCTCGAACATGGCGGACTCAAGCCGGGGTTTCTGGTAGGTGGTATTCCTGAAAATTTCTCCATCGGGTGCAGGGCATCAGGACGCAGCGATGAGGGGTTTTTTGTTTCAGAAGGTGATGAATACGATACGTCATTTTTTGATAAGCGAAGCAAGTTCCTGCTCTACCGACCCGACATCGCCATTATCAATAATATTGAATTTGACCACGCCGACATTTTCGACTCTCTAGAGGATATCAAACGCAGTTTCAAACTGTTTGTGAACCTTATTCCTGAAAACGGCGCTCTCTTTGTCAATGGGGATGATCCTGTAGCCGTTGAAATTGCTGCAAAGGCGTTCTGCAAGGTGGAGCGGTTCGGACTGAATACAGATTCGGAATGGAGTGCCCGCAACATCTCTTTAGAAGGGGATGCATCGTCCTTTGAAGTTTTTTATAAAAACACACTTCTCGGTACTATTTCTGTTCCGCTTTTTGGGAATCATAATATCATGAATGCTCTTGCTGCTGTTGCTGCAGCGACCAATACCGGGCTCCCATTCGAGGCTATAAGGCAGGGCATGGCTCTCTTCAAACGTCCGAAACGCAGGATGGAAATTATTGGGACCTTCCCCGGAAACATAACCCTTATTGAAGATTTTGCTCACCACCCCACTGCGGTCAGGGTTACACTGGAGGCAATCGAACAGCTCTATGCCGGAAGACGAATTGTAACCTGTTTTGAACCACGGTCAAACACTACCACCCGAAACATCTTCCAGCAGGAACTTTCTGAATGTTTCGGGCCGGCTGCAATTGTCGTCATAGGCAAGGTTCACCGTCCAGACCGCTATCCGCCTGACCAGTCTCTTAATATATCTCGGTTAAAGGAGTTACTGGAAAAACAGGGGAAAACGGTTTTTCTTGGCGGGCAGAATTCTACCAATTACCCTGATGATATCGTTGCATTTCTTCAAAACAAGATATGTGATGGTGATGTTGTTATTCTTCTGAGCAATGGCAGCTTCAACAACCTGAAAACCCTTTTATCAGAATTTTTTCAAAAAAACTGCTGAATATTTCGAGTTTCATATTATATCTTGAGGAACAGTTTTTTGTTTTGAACAAAAGATTTTTATAAACAAGCAGCACGAACACTAATTTCCAATACAATACCAGG
>SESF01002589.1_pt1 | contig 79662 bp, 56 predicted proteins | sample 3171521 | NCBI WGS metagenome assembly SESF01 (sample SAMN10866945, study PRJNA518727) | freshwater metagenome | biome: subpolar coniferous forest; feature: holomictic lake; material: water; isolation source: holomictic Lake 227, 6 m and 8 m depth | place: Canada: near Kenora, Ontario | collected...
ACAATGTTGAAGGGGCTTGCGTGCGCGGGTGCGCCGCTTATATTGCCGTCAGGCGTCTGGGCTCAAGGGACCAAGGCGAATGCGAAGATTCGTGTCGGCTGCGTGGGCATGGGCACGCAAATGCGTGGCGTGATGAACGGATTCCGGTCTAATGATGGGGTTGAGATTGTTGCGGTATGCGATGTGGACACCACGCGCCGTACAGCCGCATTTGACTCCTTGAAGGAAGCGTATAAGAATGGCGGGCCTGAAGTTAAGGCCTATAATGATTATCGTGAATTACTCGCGGACAAGTCCATTGATGTGGTCATCGTTGCGACACCCGATCACTGGCATGCCATTGTCACGATCGAAGCTTTGAAGGCTGGCAAAGATGTCTATTGCGAGAAGCCGCTGACCCATAACATCAAAGAAGCGATCGCCGTCATGAATGCGGTGAAGAAATATAACCGCGTGTTGCAAACGGGGTCGATGCAGCGTTCCTCTAATCCAGAATTCCGCGTCGCCTGCGAACTGGTTAGGAATAATGTGCTCGGCAAGATCAAGACCATTGAAATTAATATTGGCGCTCCCGCTATTCCGTTTAATCAAAAGGAAGAAGCCGCGGAACCTGGACTCGACTGGGACAAGTGGTGCGGTCCTGCGCCACTCGTGGGGTACAATTCACAGCTCTCGCCTCGCGGCGTTCACAAGGGATTTCCGCACTGGCGTCTCTATCGTGAATTTGGAACTGGCATGATTGGTGACTGGGGTGCGCATCACATTGACATTGCTCATTGGGGTATGGGCATGGACGATAGCGGTCCTGTTGAGATTCTTCCTTCGACGAATCCGAACAATACGGATGGTGTGTCGATGAAGTATGCCAACGGTGTGACGCTTACGCACATTGCCAAGGGCAATGGTCTGAAATTCGTTGGTGAAACCGGCGAAGTGTTTGCTGCGCGCGGCAAATTCCACCTCATGATGGAGGGTAAGGATTTCGTCCGTTTCCTTGACAAGGAGCAGGACAAGACACTTTCTTGCGAAGGTGCCTGTGCCAAGGCGACCAAGACATTCCTGAAGGATGCGAAGATTAAGCTGGAAGTCAGCAAGAATCATGTTCGCAATTTCCTAGACTGTGTCAGGGATCGCAACGCAAAGCCCATCACCAGCGAGCTGGTTGGCGGTCACACCGCGATCGCTTGCCACTTGATGAGCCAGGCCTATTATAATAAGCAGCGTATGTGCTGGGATCCGAAGGCGTTCGCCTTTACCAACGGTACGGGCGATCCAGCCTGGCTGACGCGTGCTTATCGTGGAGCGGCCACGCTCCCGATCGTATAAAGACGTGATCACATTGAAAAAGGCGCGCCCTTGCGGGTGCGCCTTTTTTTGTTCTTCACGGGTTGTCGCAAATTTTACTGCAAACTGTGAAGACTTCTTTTAGGGGGTTTTGATTTTGGAGATGCCCCACATGACGAGAGGCAAGAGCACAACCGAAGCGATGAGATAAGGGTGGTGAGTTGTCGTGCCTGGCTTGAGCAGATGGTCGAGCGCATCATGCAGTCCAACCAGACCGAAGCCAGCAAAGCAGAGCGCGGCAACCCATTTCACGACCTTCTCTGGGATGTGCTTGTGCAGTACGATGCCCACGACAATTCCAAAGGCATCCGCGATCAACATGCCGGTGGTGGTTCCCATCCAGACGGGAATGATCTGCTGACACTTGGCAAGCCATCCGGCGCCACCGATCTTGACTGCTTCGTCAGCCGCGAGCGCAATCGTCATGAGTTGGGTCTTGTCACCCATCTCGGCAAGAAAGAAAGCGATGGCCACGGTCCAGAAGGGGCTGCGTCCTTGCCGCTGATCTTCACCGTCGAGCGTGTCGCCACGGATGGTCCATAAAGCGAAGACGATGAAGGAGGCCGCAGCCACAAGCTTGATCCAATCCAAAGGAATGAACTGTGTGATCACATTACCAAGGGCAACAGCGAGCAGATGGTTTAAAAGCGTTGCGATCAGCACAGCCCAGAGCACCGTCTGCCAACGGAAACGTGTGGCAAAAGCCATGGCCAGCAATTGGGTCTTGTCGCCCATTTCCGCTAACACCACGGCCACTGTCGCCAATACAAATGCGCTTAACATAGAAGAATTACACGAAGCGGATACGCTTGTTCCTTATTGCCTTATTGCCTTATTTGGGTTATTGCGCCTTGGTGGCAGGGCTCTTGTTTCTGGGGTTGGGAGGGTCACGCGTCTGCGTGACTGGACGAGCAGACGCTCGTCCCTCCCTTCCTGAACCCATTCGCAAGGAGTTCTAGTTGAATATCGACAGGATCACGCCTGCGGCGACAACGGAGCCGATTTGGCCTGAGAGGTTTGCGCCCAGCGCATGCATTAACAGGAAGTTGTGCGGATCAGCCTCAAGACCTAAACGGTTGGAAACGCGGGCTGCCATGGGGAAGGCGCTGACGCCTGCTGAGCCGATCAGCGGATTGACCGGATCCTTTCTCCAGATCAGGTTCATCAGCTTGGCAAAGAGCACCCCGCCTGCCGTGCCGAGAGAGAAAGCGAGCAATCCCAGGATGATAATGCCGAGTGTGGCTGGGGAGACAAACTTATCAGCTTCCATCTGCATGCCCACGCCCAATCCGAGGAAGATTGTGGCCAGATTCATCAACTCGTTCTGCAGGGTTTTGGAAATGCGTTCGATAGCACCTGACTCCTTGATAAAGTTGCCAAAGGCAAAGCAACCCATCAACGGCAGGGCCGTCGGCAACAGGAGGATGCAGAGAGCGACCAGCAATAACGGGAAGAGGGTCTTCTCGAGCTGGCTTACTTCACGGACTTGGCGCATACGGATGAGCCGCTCTTTTTTTGTGGTGAGTAGCTTCATGATGGGTGGCTGGATGACGGGCACCAAGGCCATATAGGAATACGCCGCGACCGCGATTGAGCCCATCATCTCGGGCGCATATTTCGATGCAACAATGATGGAGGTCGGACCGTCCGCGCCGCCGATAATGGCGATGGAACAGGCCTGCTTGAGAGAGAAGTCAAAGCCAGGTATGGCATTCAGTGCGGCCACACCGAGCAGGGTACCGAAGACACCGAACTGCGCAGCAGCTCCCAGGATGGCCGTGCGCGGTGCAGCCAGGAGGGGGCCGAAGTCACACAACGCGCCGATGCCCATGAAGACAATGAGCGGAAGCACTTCATTCTCGATGCCATATTTATAGATGAGCGATAGAAACCCATGCGCATCGCCCATGCCGCCGAGGGGCACATTGACGAAGAGGGTACTGAACCCGATCGGAACAAGGAGCAACGGTTCAAAATCTTTGACCACGCCCAGATAGAGCAAGAGGAAGCCCACGAGAACCATGATGACCTGCTTCCAGTGGCCGCCGACCGTCATGTCCCAGATCCCTGTTGAGCGAACAATACTCTTCAGACAGCCCATCGTTGAGATTGTGTCGCCCGTAGCCGGCGCAGGTGAAACAACGACCGCCTGAGTTGCCAGGACGGGACCACTCTGCTGAACCGCCTGCACCGCAGAAAGGCGCGTTGCCGGGAAGATGAAAGACAAGACCGTGAAGACCAGCAGGGTCAACATGATTGGACGCATACCGCGGCGGTGATAGAGAGAGGCGACAGTAGAGGTGAGGGTGCGAAACATGATGATCTCCTTATGCGATTTCTGCCAGGGTGTCACCGGCCTTTACAGTATCGCCAGCTTTGACAGCGAAACGGATGGTGCCAGCTTGATGGGTCTTAATAGCCATTTCCATCTTCAGCGCCTCCATGGTGCAGATGGGTTGATCTTTCGCAACCCGTGTTTCGTCGGCGACAGAGAGGGAGAGTATTTTTCCAGGCATAGGGGCCAGCACCTTGGCGGTCGCTGTGCCCGCAGGAAGGGGCGCAGCCGCTGCAGGGGCGTGAACCTTTTCGACGCTGACCTTGAAAGGCTTTCCGTTCACGTGCAGATGTACGTTGCCATCCTTATCGGGGATACGGCTGACCTGGTGTTCAACACCGTCGACCATGACGAGGAAATGGTTGTGTTCTTTTGACACGCCTGTGTTTACAGCAGCCTCTGCCTTGGGTGCTTCGATCTTGACTGGCCCGTTGGCCCGTGTCTTGAAGAATCCTAGTGCCACCTGAGGGAACATGGCGTAGGTCAGCACATCTTCAGGAGACACAGTGGATGTGCCCATCTTCTGGCGAAGATCTTCTTCAAGCTTGTGAAACTCATTCGGGATCAGATCCGCCGGACGACAGGTGACCTGTTCTTTCAGGTTGAGTTCTTTCAAAGCGCGTGCAACCAGTTCGGGGTTCGGTTGGGCGGGGGTCTTTCCGTAATTGCCGGCGAGCAGATTTTTTGATTCGTTGCTGAGCTGGGTGTAACGTCCGAACAGCACATTCAGAACAGCCTGTGTGCCGGTGATCTGGCTGGTCGGCGTGACCAAGGGGGGATAACCAAAATCCTTCTGTACAATCGAAATCTCTTCTAGCACCGCATCGAGCTTATCCAGCGCGTTCTGCTCCTTGAGCTGGCTTTCGAGGTTGGAGAGCATGCCGCCGGGGACTTGCGCGATCAGGATACGCGGATCAGCGCCTACGAAGGAAGATTCAAAAGCTCTGTATTTTTTTCGTATCTCACGAAAATAGGCAGAGATCTCGACGAGGGGTTTCAGATCCAATCCTGTGTCATATTCTGTTCCGGCTAAAATTTCAACAAGTGTTTCGGTTGGCGAGTGGCTGGTGCCCATGGCCATGGAGGCGATCGCGGTATCGATTCCATCTGCGCCGGCTTCAATCGCCTTGACCAAGGTCGCCACGGACATCCCTGTGGTTGCATGGGAGTGGATTTGGATCGGAAGGTCCACGGCCTTCTTCAGTGCCTTGACCAGCGTATAAGCATCATAAGGCTTGAGCAGGCCGGCCATGTCCTTGATACAGAGCGAGTCAGCACCCATCTTCTGAAGTTCGCGTGCCAATGTCACATAAGAGTCTACGGTATGGACTGGGCTTGTTGCGTAACTAAGCGTTGCTTGTGCATGTTTACCAGCCTTTTTGACCGCTTTTAATGAGGTCTGCATGTTCCGAACATCATTCAGCGCATCGAAGACACGGAATACATCCACGCCGTTTATGGCTGCGCATTCGACAAAGGCCTCGACAACATCGTCGCCGTAGTGGCGATAGCCCAGGAGGTTCTGTCCGCGCAACAGCATCTGCATCGGCGTGTTGGGCATGGCGGCCTTGAGTGAACGGATGCGCACCCAGGGATCTTCGTTCAGGAAACGGATGCAGGAGTCAAAGGTTGCGCCACCCCAGGTTTCGAGCGACCAAAAACCGGCCCGGTCAAATTGTTTTGCGACCGGCAGCATATCTTCGGTTAGCAGGCGCGTTGCAAAGAGGGATTGATGCGCATCGCGGAGGGTGAGATCGGTGATTCGAATGCGGGACATGGACAGGTCTCCTTTTAGTTCTTTTCCGTGATCAGTTCGGTAACTACGGCAATTGCTGCGGCTACGTGACTATGCGCAGGTGTTTCGTTTTCAGCTTCAGGAAGAGCAGGGTGATTTGTCTCGTAGCGACGGACCATGAAAGCAATCAAATTCATGCACTGTATGACGATAAAAATAAAGAAAAAGACCAACGACATGCCCACAATCATGATTGTAAATGTTTGATTAAATAACTCCATGAGCGCCTCCTGAATAATGTGTAATAGGCAGTATACCCAAGGGGTTTATGGGTTTCAAGTGGAATCAAGAGAATATATAAATAAAGCCGCCGTTTATGGCTGCTTTTTCAAACGTTTTTCATCGGCATGATGGCGTACATCAACGCCATCGACAACAAAGATGGCGTTTTCTGCGATGTTTGTGGCGTGATCCCCGATCCGTTCGAGACACCGGGCGATGTACATCAGATCAAGCGCACGAGAAACGGTTTGGGAATCCTCGGTCATGCAGGCTTTCAACAAATCGATGATTTTTGTCTTCAATGTATCGAGCTGATCATCCCGTACCAAGACCTCTCGGGCCAGGGAGGAGTTTCGGTTGACAAAACTGCGCAGACTATCCCGTACCATGCTCCGGGCGATATGCGATGTCTCTGGAATGAGCTCAAACGGCTTCAGTTGATCAACCGTCAGCAGATGTTCCGCTTTCTTGACAATATTGACGGCTTCATCAGCCAATCGCTCCAGCTCTCCATTGGTCTTGATGATGCCCAGAATAAAACGCAGGTCGCCTGCAGCCGGCTGGTTCAGAGCAATCAGCTTCATGCAGCTCTCATCGATCTCCATCTGCATCTCGTTGACCAGTTCCTCGCGCTCATAGACCGGAGGAATGGCATCCTTGTCGCGATCAACCACAGAACGGACCGCATCCGCGATCATCACTTCCGCCATGGCGCTCATCTTCATCAGATGATTTCTCAATGCCTGCAATTGTTCATCAAAATGCCGTTCCATAATTCACCGCCTTATCTTAACTTATCCATACCGTCCGCTGATGTAATCCTGTGTCCGCTTATCCTTGGGATTCGTGAAAATGCCGGCGGTCTCGCCGAATTCAATCATATCGCCTAGCAACATGTAGCCTGAATAATCTGAAATGCGGGCAGCCTGTTGCATGTTGTGCGTGACGATCACGATGGTGTAATCTTTTTTCAACTCCAGCATCAGCTCCTCGATCTTGCTGGTGGAGATCGGATCCAAAGCTGAACAGGGCTCATCCATGAGAATTACTTCTGGCTCGACAGCCAGCAACCGAGCTATGCACAGACGCTGTTGCTGATCCAACGGGAGCGAGAGTGCCGAGTCGTTCAGTTTATCCTTGAGCGGCTCCCACAGCCACGCGCGTTTGAGGCTCTGCTCGACAATGTTCTCGATTTCCTGCCAGCTGGATCTGCCTTCCACGCGCAGGCCGAAGGCGACATTGTCAAAGACGGAAAGCGGAAAGGGATTGGGTCGCTGGAAGACCATGCCGATACGTTTGCGCAACGTACAGACATCCACGCCAGAGGCATAGATATCCTTGCCGTCGAAGAGAATTGATCCAGTGATCTTCACGCCTGGGACCAAATCGTTCATTCGGTTGATCGCCCGTAGCAAGGTTGACTTTCCGCACCCTGACGGTCCGATTAACGCTGTGATATGGCGCCCCCTGACATTCATGGACACTTGTTTCAGTGCTTGAAATGCGCCATAGAACAAATCTAATTTTTCAATACTAATGACTGTACTCATCCGAATCTGCCTGTCACATAATCATTGGTCCGTTTATCATCTGGAACGGTAAAGATTTTTTCTGTCTTTCCATATTCAATCAGATCGCCCAAGAGAAAGAAGGCTGTATCATCTGCCACGCGCGCAGCCTGCTTCGTATTGTTGGTCACCAAAATGATGGTATACTTTTGCTTCAACACAGTCAATGCTTCCTCGATCTTCGCTGTTGAAATGGGGTCGAGGCCTGAACAGGGTTCGTCCAGCAAAATGACTTCCAGTTCCTCCATGGCTAGGACGCGTGCTAGGCAGAGACGCTGCTGCTGGCCACCGGAGAGGCGCAAGCCCGACATCTGTAGACGGTCTTTGACCTCGTCCCACAGGAAGGCGGCTTTCAGGCTTTGCTCCACGATCTGATCGAGTCGGCTCCGTTTTCGGATTCCTGAAAGCCGAGGGCCATAGACTACGTTTTCATAGATGCTCATGGGGAGAGCTACGGGCAGCGCGAACAGCATGCCGACCCGTTTGCGGAGCATCACCACATCGTATGTTGGATGGTAGATATCTTGCCCGTCCAGAAGAGCCTGCCCCTCGCTATGGGTGTCCAAGAGCAGATCATTGAGCCGGTTCAAGGACCTTAGGAAGGTCGTCTTGCCCGAACCCGCTGGGCCGATTACACCCAGAATGCGGTTTGCGCAAACATCTAAGGTGATACCGTTCAAGAGCGGTTTGCGATCTTGAAAGAATTTGAAACTTTCAAGTGCAATTTTGATGATAGGAGCTTCGCTCATTTAGACCTCTTCGAAATAAAGCGGTTCATCATGGTGTAGGCCACGAAATTGATTAGCAACACCGAGATGATCAGGACAGCGGCAGTCGCGTAGGCCTTCTCATTGGAGATCCCTTCACGGGCGAGAATGTAGAAGTGAACCGACATGGTTCGCACAGAATCGAAGACCGTCAGCGGCATTCGTAAGGAGGAGCCCGCCGTGAAGATCACCGCGGCGGTTTCGCCGATCGAGCGGCCCACGCCCAAAATCATGCCCGTCATGATCCCTGGCAAGGCATTGGGAAGGATCACCTTCATCACCGTCTCCCAGCGCGTCGCACCGAGTGAGAAACTGACTTCACGATAGGCATTCGGCACGGCTCGAATCGCCTCTTCGGATGTCCGGATGATCGTCGGGAGCACCATGATGGACAGGGTGAGTGCGCCGGACAAGAGGCACCACCCCATCTTGAGCATGACCACGAAAAAAATAAATCCGAATAAGCCGAAGATAATCGATGGGATGCCAGCCAGACAGTCCGTGCCGAACCGCAACGCCCGCGTCATGCGCGTCTCGCGGGTATACTCAGTCAAATAGATAGCGGTGCCGACGCCAAGTGGCATCGCTATGCCGATGGCCAGCAGAGGCAGTAAGATCGTGCCGACCAGTGTGGGCAGAATCCCGCCCTCCTTGCCCATCTCCTTGGGGGCGGAGGAGAGAAAGTCCCAGGTCACACCTGGTAAGCCCTTGACTAATACGAAGGCGACGACAAAGAGTAGGATGATGACGGTTAACAACGTGGCGGAACCCAAGACCAGAACAGCCAAAGCTTGCGTAATTTTAGGAGAAATTCTCATCGTTTTCCCCCTTTACTCTTCATGGCTGAAATCGCGATCGCGTTCAGGATCATGATTAGAACGAAAAGCACGATGCCTGTCGCGAAGAGTGCCTCTCGTGCAAGACCTGTCGCATTGGACATCTCCAGCGCGATATTCGCAGTGAGCGTACGTACGGGATCGGTCAGCGAATGGGGAATTCGCACCGTGTTGCCTGCCACCATGATCACGGCCATGGTCTCGCCCAAGGATCGTCCCATAGCCAAAATAACGCTGGCGATTATCCCGGAGCGGGCCGCTTTTAGAATGACCATGTGGACGCTCTGCCAACGGGTCGCCCCGAGTGCAAGTGCCCCTTCACGATAAGAATTAGGAACTGCTGCAATCGCATCTGTTGAGATGCTGATGACCGTCGGCAGAACCATGATGCCCAGAATGATTGAAGCGGCCAGAATCGAAAGTCCAGGTCCGCCCATATACTCGCGAATAAAGGGCGCGAGGACCATGACGCCGAGAAATCCAAAGACGACCGAGGGGATTCCAGCCAGCAGTTCGATGGTGGGCTTGATAATACGCATGAAGGGACGGGGTACAAATTCATTCAGAAAGATTGCCCCTGCAATGCCCAGTGGCGCACCGATCAACATCGCGCCTAAGGTGACATAGAGCGACGAGACGATCATCGAAAAAATGCCGAATTTTCCGTCCTGAGGATTCCAATCGGAAGAGAATAGAAAATCCCTGAGGCCGATCTTGAACATGAACGGCAATCCCTCTTTGAAGATGAAGATCGCAATCAACAACAGGCTGGCTAAAGCCGAAAAAGCCACAACGGTCAATAGCCCCTTAGCTACGTGCTCCCCATTGATCTTTAGACGCATCATTTTTTTACTTGGCCCGGATCAGGCCGTTCTTATGAATCAACACTTGGGCCTCTTCGGAGAGCAGATAGTTCAGGAAGGCCTGACCTGCAGGAGAGATCGTAGGCTTGTATATGAGGAAGACCGGACGGACCAAGGGATAGCGTCCTGCCACAATGTCTTGCTCCCCACAGGAGGCTCCGTCAACGGAGACGGCTTTGATTTTTTCGTTGATCAACCCATGGGAGAGATAGCCGACGGCAAAGGAATCATTGGCGACGGTCTCGCGGATGGTGCCGTTGGAATCCTGAATGAGCGCATCTTTGGTCAACGTCATGTTGCCGACTATTTTTTCGAATGAGGACCGGGTTCCTGATCCTGCTTCCCGTGAGATAACCGAGATCGTATGGTCGTTTCCACCGAGCTCTTTCCAGTTTTTGATCGTGCCACTAAAGATGCCTCGGACCTGATCAGTAGTCAATCCCTTGATGGCGTTGGAGGGGTGTACCACGACCGCGATTCCGTCGCGTGCCACGATTAAATTTTTAAGTGCTGCGGCTTCTGCTGGCAACTTGACGAGATCCGCCATGCCGATCTGCGCTGCACCTGACAACGCAGACTGGATGCCCAATGCCGAGCCACCGCCTTGAATGGTGATCGAGACTTCGGGATGCGTGTTCATATATTGATCTGCCAGCTTTTCGGCAAAGGGTTGAAACGCTGTTGAACCTGCGACAGTAATGTTTTCACGTGATTTTCCGCACCCGCTCACGAGTAGCGTCCCCACCATGATGAGGCCCAACAGATAAGATAAACTTTTGCTGACTAACATGACCATCCTCCTTGACAACCCTCATTAGGTTGATTCGTGTTCTATTAAAGCAGAAAGGGCCCCGCTTGTCCAAAAGTTTGGTGTTAGAAATGTGTTAGGAAAAATTAAAAAACACCGCTTGAAGGATTTTAATCGCTCAAGCGGTGTTGTTCGGTTTCATATTGGAGGGTCGGGTTACATCCCGACCGACGGTGCGGGTGAAACCGCACCCTCCATGTATGGGGTATTCCCTTACTTATTGGCTCTCAACGCGGCCTGTGCAGCCGCGAGGCGTGCGATTGGCACGCGGTACGGTGAACAGGAGACGTAGGTGAGTCCGATCTTGTGGCAGAAGCCGATGGTCTTGGGTTCGCCACCGTGTTCGCCGCAGATGCCCATCTTCATGCCGGGCTTGACCGCACGGCCATGCTCGACCGCATACTGCATCAGACGGCCAACGCCAGCCTGGTCCAGCACTTGGAAGGGGTCATAGTCGTAGATGCCCTTGGAGACATACTCGCCGAGGAACTTGCCTGCATCGTCACGTGAGAAGCCGCATCCCATCTGGGTGAGGTCATTCGTGCCGAATGAGAAGAAGTCCGCTTCAGCAGCGATCTCATCCGCAGTCATGGCGGCGCGAGGAACTTCAATCATGGTGCCGATGGAGATCGACAGCTTGATCTTCTTTTCCTTCTCGACCAGTGCGATGGTCCGCAGGACGATCTCCTTCTGGAGGGTCAGTTCCTTGACATTGCCCACGAGCGGAATCATGATCTCAGCCTTGGAGCCCTTGACCCTGGCGGCTGCTTCCGCAACGGCGCGGGCTTGCATCTCGGTCACTTCCGGATAGGTGATACCGAGGCGGCAGCCACGGTGTCCGAGCATCGGGTTGAACTCATGGAGTTCGTCCACAATACGCTTGATCTGGTCGACCTTGACATTCAGGAGTGCAGCCATTTCCTTCTGACCCTGAGGATTGTCGTTCTGAGGCAGGAATTCATGCAGGGGTGGATCGAGGAAGCGGATCGTGCAAGGACGGCCCTTGAGCGCCTTGAAGATGCCCTCGAAATCCTTACGCTGGAGAGGCAGGAGAGCTGCGAGCGCCTGCAGGTACTGAGAGAGAGGCTCCTTGAGGTTCGCTTCGATCTCGGCTCTGTCTTTTTCGGCAGCGTTCGAGAGTTCAGCGCGCAACTTCTTCACGGTCTCCGCAACGAGGATCAAGCGGCGGAAGGCGATGATGCGGCCTTCTTCGAAGAACATGTGCTCGGTACGGCAGAGGCCGATGCCTTCAGCGCCAAAGTTCACAGCGACTGCTGCATCGTGCGGGGTGTCTGCATTCGTGCGGACCTGAAGCGTGCGATACTTGTCAGCCAACTTCATGATCTGTGCGAAAGGACCCGTGAGCTTCGCTTCGATGGTTGCGACTTCGCCTTTATACACCGCGCCGGTCGAACCGTTGAGCGAGAGCCATTCACCTTCCTTCAGCGTCACCTTGCCGATGGTCAATGTCTTCTTGGCATAGTCGATTTGTGCATCGCCAGCACCCGAGACGCAGCACTTGCCCATACCGCGAGCAACCACGGCTGCGTGGGACGTCATGCCACCGCGCGCGGTCAGGATACCCTTGGCCGCGTCCATGCCTGCGAGATCTTCAGGGCTCGTTTCGATACGAACCAAAATGACAATCTTGCCCTGCTTCGCCCAAGCTTCCGCTGCATGCGCGGAGAAGACGATCTGTCCTGTAGCTGCGCCAGGCGATGCCGGCAGTCCGACGGTCAGTTTCTGAGCCTTGGCTTCGGCGTTCTTGTCGAAGATCGGATGCAGAAGTTGATCCAATGACATCGGGTCAACGCGCAGGACGGCTGACTTCTCGTCGATCAGCTTCTCTTTGACGAGGTCGGTGGCGATGCGGACTGCTGCTGCAGCCGTACGCTTACCATTACGGGTTTGAAGCATGTAGAGCTTACCATCTTCGATGGTGAATTCAAGATCCTGCATATCCTTATAGTGCTTCTCCAACGTGACACGGATGGTGTCGAGTTGTTTGAAGACCTTGGGCATGGATTCCTGGAGTGCAGGATAGCCAGTCTTGCGGGACTGCTCGCAGATGCCCTGGCTCTTCGCCCATTCGCGGGAACCCGCGATGGTGATCTGCTGCGGCGTGCGGATACCCGCCACGACATCTTCGCCCTGAGCGTTGATGAGGTATTCGCCATAGAAATACTTGTTGTCGCCGGTGGAGGGGTCGCGTGTGAACGCAACGCCTGTGGCGGAGTTGGAACCCGAGTTGCCGAAGACCATCGCCTGGACGTTCACGGCGGTACCGAGCAAGCCGCGAATGTCATACATTTCGCGATACTTGTTGGCGCGCGGATTGTTCCAGGAGCCAAACACAGCATTGATGCCGGCACGGAGCTGCTCCATGGCGCAGGTCGGGAATTGCTTGCCTGTCGCATTCTTAACAACCGTCTCGTAACGCTTGACGACTTCTTGTAGGTGCTCGGTTGTGAGTTCGTTGTCGATTTTGATACCCGCTTCTTTTTTCACGGCGGCGAGTTCATGCTCGAAGTCATGATGATCAACACCCATCACCACGCTGCCGAACATCTGCATGAAGCGGCGGTAGGAGTCCCACACGAAACGCGGATTCTGCGTCCGTTCGATCATGGCATTGACGGTTTCGGGATTTAGTCCGAGGTTCAACACCGTATCCATCATGCCAGGCATGGAGACTGCCGCGCCTGAACGGACCGATACGAGCAAGGGATTCTTGCCAGAACCGAAAGTCTTTCCGGTTGCCTTTTCGAGTTTGGCTAGCGCAACATCCATTTCCTTTGCGATCAGGGCCTGAAGGTTCTTTTCGCCAATCTCATAATACTTAGCGCAGGCTTCAGTCGTAATGGTGAATCCTGGAGGCACCGGCAGACCGATGCTTGCCATATCAGCGAGGTTTGCGCCCTTACCGCCGAGTAATTGTTTCATGGAACCTTTACCTTCGGACTGCGTTGCGCCGAAGGAATAAACATATTTCGCGTTCTTAGCTGGTGCTTTCTTAGCAGCAGCTGGTGCTTTCTTTGCCATAATAACCATGTATCCTTTTGGTTTGTTAAAAAATTAAAACGTAAGAGTTTATCAGATATCGTCCTGTGCGTCAACTACCCCGAAAAAGACGATTTATGAGCCTTAATGCCCAGGTTTTGAGGTGTTTGCCTTCTTTTTACGTGTAGCGCAAAATTTCGTCGACGGTGGTATAACCGTCAAGAACATTACGGATCGCGTCTTCACGCATGGTCCGCATGCCCAGTTCACGTGCACGTTCACGGATGAAAAGGGTCGGTCGACGTTCGTTGATGAGATCACGGATCGGATCCGAAATACGCAGATATTCAAAGACGCCTTTACGTCCTTTATAACCCGTTCCGCTGCATTTTGAACAGCCTTTGCCGTAATAGAACTGGCGGTCTCCGACATTTTCGCGCTTGAGCGACAGACGGGCGATGGTGTCGTTGTCGGGCGTGAAGGCTTCCTTGCAGTTGGGGCAGATGGTTCGCACGAGACGTTGTCCAAGCACCGCTTCAAGGGTCGACGCAATTAGATAGGGTTCCACGTTCATATCAATAAGACGTGTCACCGCGCCTGAGGCGTCATTCGTGTGAAGGGTACTGAAGACCAAGTGACCCGTGAGAGAAGCCTGAACAGCGATTTGTGCAGTTTCAAGGTCTCGAATTTCACCGATCATCATGATGTCCGGGTCTTGACGTAAGAAGGCTCGAAGCACTTTTGGAAAGGTGTTGCCTGTACTCGGGTTGATTTGCACTTGAACAATGCCGTCAATGTCATATTCGACAGGCTCTTCAGCGGTGAGCAACTTGGAGTCAATGGTATTGATGCGACTCAGACAGGAATAGAGGGTGGTCGTTTTGCCTGAACCCGTCGGCCCCGTGACGATGATAATACCATTCGGTTTTTCGAGATCCATGGTGACGTCTTCATAGATGTCTTCCGGTAACCCGATGTTTTCGAGATCCAGCGAAACCACGCTACGATCTAACACGCGAAGCACTACGCTTTCGCCAAAGGTTGTTGGTAAACACGAGACACGCAAATCGATTTGCCGGCCCGCCACGGTTAATGAGATACGTCCATCCTGCGGGATGCGGCGTTCAGCGATGTTCAGACCCGACATCACCTTGACGCGGGAAATAATCGGGAGGGCCAAGCGACGGGGCGGAGGCGCCATTTCATAAAGCGCGCCGTCGACGCGGTAACGGATCTTGAAATCCTTCTCAAACGGTTCAAAGTGGATGTCCGACGCGCGGTCAGAGACCGCTTGATACAAGACCAGGTTCACAAAGCGAATCACAGGGGCGGCAGAGGCGGCTGACTCGATGCTCTTCTCGTCCATGTTGTCGTCTCCGCCCAGCGAGACGTTGTTCGCCATGTCGGAGTCCAGACTGTTGATCATATCCGCAACAGTCGCGCTTTCATCTCCATAATATTCAGAGACACGTTCCCGCAGATCTTTTTCAGGGGCGAAAACAAACTGGATGTCCTTGGTCAGAACGAACATCAGTTCGTCCATGACATGTGGGTCAACGAGGTCGCTCGTGGCCAAGGTGATTGTGCCAGGCGTAGAGGATACGGGGACGATCATGTACATACGGGCGATGTTGCCCGGAACGCTTTCGATGATATCGGAATCCAGTGTCGCCATGCTCAGGTCGATCACTTCGCACCCTTGGTAGGAGGCCATCATATTGAGCAAGTCGTCTTCAGTCACGTATCCTGTTGTGACGAGTAAGGCGCGAATCGATTTGCCGGTACGCGTATGTTCTTCACGCAATTCATCGACTTGTTCTTCATCGATGATGCCGTTACTCGTCATCAAATCAAGAAGAGGTTCATACGTGATAGCAGGGGGGGTAATCACTTCTTCAGACATACGTGTTAACCTCTTCCTTTTGTTTGGAGTTCAGTTTTAAGTTTCTGAACCAGCGTGTCAGGGTCCTGCGACTTGGTAACGAGGTCATCATACGAAATCAGTCCAGCCATATAAAGATCGAGTAAGTGAGAGTCCAGCGAAATCATGCCAAACTTGGCTCCCGTCTGAATGTCCGACGTAATCTGGAAGGTCTTGTTATCACGAATACGGGAACGGATGGACGGCGTTGAAATCATAATTTCAAACGCAGCGACGCGGCCGGGCTTGTCTACACGTGACAGGAGCAGTTGCGAGATCACAGCGACGAGGCCGACGGAGAGCTGTGTGCGAACCTGCTCCTGCTGGTCTGTCGGGAAGGCGTCAACAATACGGTCGACGGTTGCTGTCGCGCCGGTGGTATGAAGTGTTGCAAAGACTAAATGGCCGGTTTCTGCAGCAGTGATGGCCGCCTGCATGGTTTCAAGGTCGCGCATTTCACCGACGAGGATCACATCCGGATCTTGGCGCAAGGCACGGCGGATCGCTTCAGCGAAGGAGGACACATCCGTGCCGACTTCACGTTGCGTGACAATGGACTTCTTATGCGCATGATAATATTCGATCGGATCTTCAACGGTGATGATGTGCACATCGCGTTCATTGTTGATGATGTTCAACATGCTGGCGAGCGTCGTGGTTTTTCCAGAGCCGGTCGGGCCCGTCACGAGAATAAGTCCGCGCGGTTTGAAAAGAAGTTCCTTTACCTGTTCAGGCAAACCGATTTGCTCCAGGCTGAGCAGCTTGCTTGGAATCTGACGTAAGACAAGCGAGTAATTGCCGCGTTCCTTGAAGGCGCTGACGCGGAAACGTGCGACATTCCCAAAGGGGAGCGCATAGTCGGTACCCCCAACCCTTTCAATTTCTTCCATCTTTTCTTCGGGTGTGACGGACTTGACAAGTTCATACGTATCTTCCCGTGTCAGTGGCGGCGCATCCAATGGCGTGAGTGATCCGTGGACGCGCAACATGGGCGGTATGCCAACGCGGATGTGAAGGTCGGAAGACCCCTCGTCAACGGTTGCCTGTAACAAATCTTGCATGGTCATTTCTAGGCTCATTAGTCTGCATCTCCCATGGTTGCGCGTAGCACTTCTTCAAGCGATGTCATGCCAGACGCGATTTTCAATATGCCGTCTTCTCGTAATGTGCGCATGCCCATTTCGCGTGCGCGAGCACGGAGTGATGTGGCTGGTGCATGATCAAAAATGAGACGCTGGATGGTGTCATCCACCATGAAGATCTCAAAGATACCTTTACGCCCCTTGTACCCGTTATTACTGCACGTTGGACATCCCGTCCCCTTGTACATTTTTGTGCTTGCCACATTTTTGCCGAGGGCACCCAGCATTTTAATTTCGCGCTCGGTAGGGGTGTATTCGGTCTTGCAGTTGACGCAGATCGCGCGTACGAGTCGTTGGGCCATGGCGGCGCGGAGCGCTGAGGCGACCAGAAAGGGCTTCACGCCAATATCCAGCAGACGTGTGACAGCGCTAGGAGCGTCATTGGTGTGAAGGGTGCTGAATACTAAGTGACCTGTGAGGGCGGCTTCCATGGCGATATCCGCTGTTTCATGGTCACGAATTTCGCCGATCATCACAATGTTCGGCGCCTGACGCAAGATGGAACGAAGTGCGGTGGAAAAGTCCAGTCCTACGTCTCGGTTCACGCCGACTTGGTTGATACCAGACATCTGGTATTCGACGGGGTCTTCAACCGTAATGATTTTACGATCTGGCAAGTTGATTTGGCCCAAGCAGGCATAGAGCGTTGTGGTTTTTCCCGAACCCGTCGGGCCCGTCACCAGCAACACGCCATCAGGCAGGGTAATCAGCCTTTCAAATTTGTTCTGGTCGTCTGACAAAAAACCAAGTTGCGGCAAGCCGAGCGCGAGGTTTGTTTTGTCGAGAATACGCATGACAATGCTTTCGCCGTGGTTTGTCGGCACAGATGAGACGCGTAAATCGAGATCGCGACCTTGGACTTTAATCTGAATACGTCCGTCTTGCGGGATACGTTTTTCAGAAATCTTCATGTTCGACATGATTTTCAGACGACTAAGGATCGCGGCCTGAAGGCGTTTGTTGGGGCTGTCCATCTGGCGAAGGGCACCGTCAACCCGGTAACGCACGCGGAAGGTGCGTTCCATGGGCTCGAGGTGAATATCCGAGGCGCGCATTTTAACCGCTTCGGTAATGATGAGGCTGACGAGACGGATAATGGGCGCATCAGAATCTTTTGAGTCTGACGTCACTTCGGATTTTTCTTTTTCCGAAATATCGATGCTCGGATCATCCCGGTCAAAGATGCTTTCAAATTCTGCAGGATAGAGCTTGTCAACGGCAGCCTTGACCTCAAGGCGGGGAGCAATAACAGCATCCACGTCGCGTTTGAGTACATAGTGAAGGCTGTCAACGGCGTCATACGCCATCGGGTCGCTGAGTGCGACAGTCACGGATGTTTCTGTTGCGAAAACAGGGACAACCCCATACTTTCGGGCTAAATCGCTGGGGATGATATCCTTCACCGCTGGGTCGATGGCATCTGCATTGACATGGACATATTGCATGCCAAATTGTGTTGCAATCATGCCAAGGACCATATCTTCCGTGACCGCACTCGTTTGAAGGAGAATGTCTAGCGTGGTCTCCCCCTCCTGCTTGAGCGAATTCATGACTGCAGTCACTTGCTCGGGCGATACGTATCCCTGCTCTTGCAAGAGTTTTAAGACATAATCATCATTTGAAGTCACAGTGGTTCTCCCGTCTTCTCTAAAAACCTTTAAATTACCCTTTTAATCCAAATCAGACAAGTTTATTGTTATGCCAGTGCTTGGGCAACAAGTTCACCCACCAGTTTAGGATCTGCCTTGCCTTTGCTGAGCTTCATGACTTGTCCCACAAAATAACCGGCCGCTGCCTTTTTGCCTGCTTTATAATCCTCGGCCGATTTTGGATTTGAGGCGATGGCTTGCTGCACAAATGCTTCTAAGGCGGTGGTGTCGCTGACTTGTCCAAGACCGCGCGAATCGACAAGTGTCTTAGGCATGCCACCCTTTTCGAAGAGCTCTGGGAGTAGTTCCTTCGCGGTCGGACCATTGATGACCCGCTGATCCGCAAGCAGAATCAATTCCGCTAGGGACTCTGGGGTCAGGGCCCCTTCGCCAATGGACTTGCCGCTTTCCGAGAGCAGGCGCATGACTTCGACCATGAACCAGTTTGAGGCGATTTTGTAAAGGCTCTTGCCACACAGCTTCGCAGTAGCCTCAAAAAAGTCCGCATTCTCCCGTGCGTCCGCAAGCACGCCCGCGTCGTATTCTGGTATGCCGTATGCTTCCATCATCCGCACACGGCGGAGAGAGGGCAGTTCAGGCAGTGCCAAGCGCCATGCTTCGATTTGGGCTTCACTGAGGGCGATGGGCACGAGATCGGGTTCTGGGAGATACCGATAGTCGTGAGCGTTTTCCTTGGAACGCATAGATTGCGTTTCGTTGGCGTCAGGATCCCACCGGCGCGTCTCTTGCACCAACTTGTTGCCGTGCGTTACGGCATACGTCTGCCGTGCGATCTCATAGTTTGCAGCAGCGTAGATTCCCTTGAAGGTGTTCATGTTCTTGATTTCCACCTTCGTGCCCAACGTTGTCTGACCCTCGGGCCGGATGCTGACGTTGACGTCCGAGCGCATGTTGCCCTCTTCCAGGTTGCAATCGCTTACACCTGTGTAGACCAGAATCTGTTTCAGCGCCTGCAAGTAGGCCAGCGCCTCATCGGGAGAGGAGAGGTCTGGCTCGGAGACAATCTCCATGAGGGGCGTACCGCCGCGATTGTAGTCCACGCCGCTGAATTGCGCATAGTGATTAATCTTCGCCGCATCTTCTTCCAGATGGATATGGTTGATACGAATGTCTTTGGGTCCGGTCGGGGTTTGGATGGTCACGTGTCCGCCCAGACAGAGTGGGTGGGTGTTTTGCGAAATCTGGAAGTCCTTGGCCATATCCGGATAGAAATAGTTCTTCCGGTCAAAGGTGCTGTGCTTGTTGATGGTGCATCCCAGCATCAGTCCAGACATCACGGTCAGCTGGATAGCCTCTTTGTTGGTGACGGGCAAAGCGCCGGGATAGCCTAAGCAGACTGGGCAGACATTCGTGTTCGGCTCCTCGCCGAATTTCAAGCTGCATCCGCAGAACATCTTGGTCGCAGTTTTCAACTGCACGTGCGTTTCTAGTCCTATGGTGGTTAAGTATTTCATGGGAGGGTTCAGGGTTCGGGGTTCAGGGTTCAGTTTTTTAGCATCCGAAATACATGAAAAAAAAGTAATCAGTCATAAGCGTATCCACTTTTCATTTTCCATTTCTCACTTTTCACTTTCCTTATGACTCTGTTGCCTCAGCATCTCATAAGCGGCTCCTACTCTCAAAAGGGCGCTTTCACCTAAGGAGGGACCTAAGATTTGTAGGCCGATGGGCAGGCGGTCGCTCGTCATGCCGCAGGGGACGGACATACCGCAAAGACCCGCAAGATTGGCTGGGACTGTAAAAATATCGCCCAGATACATTTTGAGCGGATCGTTGGTGGACTCACCCAGCTTATAGGCGGCGGTTGGTGCAACCGGTGTCATGAGCACATCACATTGCTTAAAGACGTTTTCAAAGTCGCGCCGGATGAGCGTCCGTACCTTTTGCGCCCGGCCATAGTAGGCCTCGTAGTAGCCGCTGCTGAGCACGTAAGTGCCGAGAATGATGCGGCGCTTCACTTCGGTGCCAAATCCTTCGGCACGGCTCTTGGCATAGAGGTCAAAGACGGATTCCGGATTCGCTGTGCGATGTCCGTACCGGACACCGTCGAAGCGAGCGAGGTTGGCAGATGCTTCTGCTGTTGCGATGATGTAATAAACGGCAATCGCGTATTCGGTGTGCGGCAGGCTGACGTCGACAATTTCCGCGCCAGCCTTCGCGCAATCATCAATGGCCTTACGAATGGAGGCCATGACTTCAGGGTCTGTCCCCTCGATGAAGTACTCCTTGGGCATACCGATACGTAAACCCTTGAGTCCGCCTTTCAAGGCAGAACGATAATCAGGAACAGCAACATTCGCGGTGGTTCCATCGTGACAGTCCACGCCCGCAAGCGCCTGCAAGAGTATGGCGGCGTCCTCGACGGTTTTGGTCATGGGACCAACCTGGTCGAGCGATGATGCATACGCAGTGACGCCATAACGCGAGACGCGCCCGTAGGAGGGTTTAAAACCAACGCAGCCGCAGAAGGAGGCTGGCTGGCGGATGGAACCGCCTGTATCTGTGCCGAGCGCAGCAAGCGCGGTTCCTGCGGCGACGGCCGCTGCTGAACCGCCGCTGGAGCCTCCAGGAACGCGTGAGAGGTCATGCGGATTGCGCGTGGTGACAAATGCGGAGCTTTCCGTCGAGGACCCCATGGCAAACTCATCCATGTTCGTGCGTCCGGTCAAGACTGCGCCTGCGGAGCGGAGGCGTGCGGAGACGGTCGCATCATACGGCGAGACATAGCCTTCGAGCATCTTGGAGGCGCAGGTGCAGGGTTGCCCCTCAACATTGATGATATCTTTGATGGCCACGGGTATGCCGAGCAAATCGCCGTCCTGTCCGGCACTCCGTGCCGCGTCTGCTGCAGCGGCTTGCTTCAATGCGCCTTCAGCATCTACGGTCAGGTAAGCGTTGATGGGCCCATCTTTTTCAGCAATGGCCGCCAATACGCTTGTGGTCAGTTCAACAGCCGAAAAATCGCGCTTCCGCAATCCTTCGGCCGCCCTAGAAATAGTCAAGGTCTCAATATTCATAACCTCTATGCGTCCTCCACGATCTTGGGAAGTTTGACTTCATACCCGTGACGTGCAGGCGCGTTTGAAAGCACGGTTTCGCGAATGGACGTGGGCACAACAACATCTTCACGCAGGACATTGACCTGTCCCTGTCCATGGAGAGTCGGCTCAATGCCGGTTACATCCAGTTGAGCGATTTTTTCGACGTAGTGGACGATATTTTCCAACTGTTTTTGAAAGGATTTCGCCTCTTCAGGCGTCAGGGCCAGCCGTGCCAGTTCGGCGACGTAGGCGACATCAATTGTTTGACTCACGGGGACTCCTTGCTTGTGAAACTCGACACTGAAAATTTTCAACTGCCGACTGCTCCTGCCAACTGCCGACAGTCTCTGCTCCTCATTTGATCGCCTCACGCATGTAGGGAAGGTATTGACGCGTGTAGACAATGATCGACCAGAAATTAAGCAGAATGAGGAGGGCCTCAATGACGAAAATGAGTCCCTGAGGCAGGAACCAAGGCTGATAGGCCGCATAAACGTAAATGATCACGGAGGCGGGGAAACTAGCGGCTGTCCTGAACTTACCCAGCCAGTTTGCGCGACAGTCCGCATTATACATGGTTCCGATGGAACGGAGGAAGCTGACCCATTGGTCGCGCAAGATGTAGAGAACTGTAAAGACCAGCATGACCAAGGCATGGATGGTCTCGCTCGGCATGCGTCCGAGCATCCACAGCAGAGTTGGGAAGACGACAAGGTAAAACACCTTGTCCATCAGCGGATCAGCCAAGGCGCCAAACTTGGTCGCGACGTTCCATTTCCGCGCGAGCATCCCGTCGAATAAGTCTGTTAAGCTTGCTGCTGAAAGGAATATGGCCGCCATAAGGATCATCCACGTCGCCATGGGATGATACGCCTGGATGATCGCCGTAATCATGAAGAGAAAGACCAGTGGCACGCGTCCAAAGGTGAGCGCATTGACAAAAAATCGTTTAGCTATAGGGGTGTCCAACATCTGTTTTGTTCAAAAGCCTTCTTAATGTGTTCCTTCGACGACCACGAGAGTGGGTGAGACAAACTCGCGCAACCTTGCTTGGATGAAATCTTGCCGTGTAAAGGGTGCAGATGTACAACCTGCGCACATGCCACGGAAGGCGATCACTACGTTGTCGCCCTCAATATCAAGCAGTTCGATATCGCCGCCGTCCCGTTGTAGTTGCGGACGGATTTCGCGGTCTACAATCTCTTCGATAAGTTTCATCCGTTGAATGTTAGACATTTTTTTGTGCACGGGAGGCGCAGGCTGTGAAGGGGTTGTTGTGCGCATATTCTGCACAAGATCAATGAGCTTCTGGATCTCAGGGCGACACATACCACATCCGCCGCCGGCCTTGCAATAGTTGGTGACATCGTCAATAGAGGTGAGGCTGTTTTCCGTGATGACGCGCCGGATTTCATTCTCAGAGACGCCAAAGCAGGTGCAGATGATGTGGTCCTCAAGGTTCTTGACCATGGTTTCGCCAGTTTTATAATTATGGATGGCGACATCGAGGGCCTCGCGCCCCATGACCGAACAGTGCATCTTCTGGTCCGGAAGTCCGCCCAGGGCGTCGGCGATATCCTTATTGGTGATCTTTTCGGCCTCCTCGATGGTTTTGCCCAGCACGAGCTCGGTCAGGGCAGAGGAAGAGGCAATGGCGCTGGCGCACCCGAAGGTCTGGAATTTCACCTCTTGAATCCGTTGATCCGGCCCCATTTTAAACATCAGGGTCAGGGAATCTCCGCAGGCCAGTGAACCAACTGTGCCGACACCGTCTGGCTTTTCAATTTTCCCGACATTTCGGGGATTCCGAAAGTGATCCATGACTTTATCAGTATAATCCCACATAAAGCTCCTTCATCCTTCATCAACTACGTTTTTCAAATTAAACCAAAATGATACCTTTTTTTCGTGCGCCTGCAAAGCCTAAATCATACTCCGTTTTGGGCTTGGCTATAACTTTACTTGAATATTGGAATATCGGAAGACACAGACGGTTCGGCGAACCGTCCCTACCATACATTATTGGTGAATCACGCCTCCCCCAAAAAGGGGATGGATAAACGATGGGATGCCATGTATACTTAATTTTACTCATGGAAAAAACATTTTACGTTTATCTGATCTTGTTTAGTTGGGTGTCGTTTGCAGGGGGGACGGCACAGGTGGATCAAGTGATGAGCCTTGATAGTGTTGTCTTGGACAGGAAAGCAATGGTGTTACCCGTAATCAACGAACATATCGAAGCCGAGTCGGGTCAACGTCACGTGACGCAGTTTGATGCGTGGTCTCTCCCGGCTGGGACTCGTCAAGTTCAGTTCAACTTCAAGGTCCCCAATGCTGGGAGTGGGCAGGGCTATCGTTTCCGTTACCGTTTGGAAGGTCTGGATACGGAATGGCGCGAAGCAGGGGGTAGCATGCGCGTGAGTTTCCGCTTCTTCGGAAACAAGGAGACCGATTTTTTCAGTATTGGAAACTGGCACGCGGCAGGATCTTCCTCTGGGTGGACTGGTTGCGTGTCAAACGCGCCACTCTCTTCGCAAACGCGGATGATCCAGGTGCCGTCCGATGTTAAAGGGATTGACGTGTCAGTCGTCTCCGGTGGGAATGTAGATACCGTCGGCATCCTCGCCGTGGATGATATCCGAATCTTCCGGGTCAGAGATGGCGTGGAGGATGAGACGCCTTGGGCCGTAGCCACATTTGAGCCTGATCCCCAGGGCAAGGTTGCTCCGCCCTGGCGCAGCTACATGCGCGCCGATCTCTCCGAGTTGGTGTCGCATCCGACAGAGCCCGGGAGGCATCTGCTCGTGTTGCGCGATACCAGCAACATATCCTATACCGAATATAATTACCGGATGAAATTGGATGAACGTATTCGTCCGGGCGATCTCCTGAAGATCGTGTGGAACTGGAGCTACTCCATCGGCTCGTCCGAATTGAATCCGTTAACCTATAACGGACTGCCGCCAGGCAAGTATCAATTGTTTATGCAACGGGTCTCCCCTGACGCGCAGACCGTTTATGAAGAGGTGCTGCTTCCCTTCCTGTTACCCGCACTGTTTTACAGGACACAATGGTTTGTGGCGCTGTGCTCGTTGCTCGGCGCGGGGCTACTCTTCGGATTTATCGCGTGGAACTATCGGCGTCGCGTACAGTTCCGGCTATCCAAGCTGGAGTGGATGCGCCGACTTGAAGAGGAGCGTACCCGTATCGCTCGGGATATTCATGACGATATCGGGTCGCGCTTGACGCAGATCCGGTTGATCGCCACAGCCGCGCAAGCGGAGAGTTTTTCTGCGGTAGACCAGAAGAACGCATTGACGCGCATCTTGGAGGGTTCGCTCGAGGCTGGACAACAGTTGCACGAAATCATCTGGGCGGTCAAAACCGAGAACGATACCGCAGAGGCGTTAGCGGGCTATATCGCGCAAACTACGCAAAAGCTTTGTTCTGGATGCGGCATGCGGTTCCGGTTGGACATCCCGACGTTTTTACCAGCCCTCACCGTTGCCAGTCACCTGCGTTACAACTTGATGCTGGCCTTCCGGGAGGCCGTGACGAACGCGCTCAAACATGCGCTGGCCAGCGAGATCAGTGTACGGCTCGTGCTGGACGGGAACACGATGACCATCGAAGTCATGGATAATGGAAAAGGGTTTATTATGGGTGCAGTGGTGCCTGGCGAGGGACTGGCCAATATGCGGGCGCGCATGAAAGAAATCAAAGGGGGTGTCGTTTGGGAAAGTACCCTCGAGCTGGGGACGAAAGTGACCTTCTATGTTACGCTCCCGGAGGAAGTGAAATGAAGAAACGTGTGGTAATTGTCGAGGACGACAAACGGTTGCGAGAAGAACTGCGGCGTGAGATTGATCGTTCTGCGGGATATGAGTGTGTCGATCAGATCGGCAAGGCCGAACTCGCGCTCAAAATTATTCCGAAACTGGAACCTGACCTAGTGTTGATGGACATCGAGTTGCCGGGCATGGACGGTATTACCTGCACGGCGCAACTCAAGCGCGACCACCCTAAGTTGCATGTACTGATGTTGACGTCATTCGAGGATAGTGACCGAGTTTTCAACGCCCTGAAGGCAGGCGTAAGCGGCTATCTGGTCAAGTGGGATTCGGTGGGTAATTTGATCGAACGCATGGATGAAGTCTTTCAGGGTGGCTCACCCATGACCAGCCATATCGCCCGCAAAGTGGTGCAATACTTTCATCGTTTCGAACCAGAACCTACGGATGACAAGAAACAGCTCAGTCCGCGCGAGATGGAGATTCTTGAACTGATCGCCTCTGGCTTCATCTACAAAGAAATCGCAGCAAAGCTAGATATTGGCTTCGAAACCGTGCGTACGTATGTAAAAAATATTTATGAGAAACTCCACATCCGCAGTCGTGCCGAAGCCGTGGTCTATTTTACCAAGCACCCAAAAGAATAGGGAGGATTTCAGATGCAACGTCATGGTTATTTAGGATGGGAATTAGTCGGAATGCTGAGTTTCGCGTGGCTGTGCGGTGCGGAAACGATGAGCGATCCGGTTTCTTATGTGCTGCCACTGATGGGCACAGACAGTGAATTCAAACTCTCGTCCGGTAATGTCTATCCCGTGATCGCTCGGCCGTGGGGCATGAATTTCTGGACGCCGCAAACGGGCAAGATGGGAAATGGCTGGACCTATAGTTATGATGCCTATCAGATCGTGGGAATCAAGCAGACGCATCAGCCGAGCCCGTGGATCAATGACTACGGTCAGTTCTCCATCATGCCGGTTACAGGTAAGGCGGGCTTCACCGAAGAGGCGCGCGCCAGTTGGTTTTCGCACAAGGCTGAGAAGGCCACGCCGTATCGGTACAGTGTCTATCTGGCGGACTATGATACGACCGTCGAAGTGACGCCCACCGAACGTGCGGCGTTGTTCCATGTGACGTATCCTAAGACAGATCAAGCCTATATAGTTGTGGATGCGTTTGACAAAGGCTCGTACATCAAGATCATTCCCGAACAGCGTAAAATCGTGGGATGGTCTACGCGTAACAGCGGCGGCGTGCCCGCGAATTTTAAAAACTATTTTGTGCTGGTCTTTGATCAACCCTTTGTTACGGCGACTTCCTGGAAAGACAAGGAGCTGAAAGAAGGCACACTGGAGTTGCAGGACAATCATGTCGGCGCGCGGGTGCAGTTCAAGGCCGCTGCTCGCGGTGACCGCATACACGTCCGTGTCGCCTCGTCATTCATCAGTCTTGAACAGGCGGAACTCAATTTGAAAGAGCTTGGTTCCGATTCCTTTGATGCGCTTTGCGAAAATGGCAAGCAGGCTTGGAACACGGAATTGGGCCGTATCGTGGTCGAGGGTGGCACATTGGATCAGTATCGCGTCTTCTACACCTGCCTCTACCGCTCACTGCTCTTTCCGCGCATGTTTTACGAGATTGATGCCGCAGGCAAGCCGGTTCATTACAGTCCCCATACGGGCGAGGTCAAGCCGGGATACTATTTTACGGACAGCGGCTTCTGGGATACCTTCCGTTCGCTCTTCCCGCTGTTGAATGTGTTCTATCCGTCGATGAACGCCAAGATGACCGCAGGTCTGGAGAACTGCTATCGCGAGAGTGGCTGGCTGCCGGAGTGGGCGAGTCCGGGTCATCGCGATTGCATGGTCGGCAACAACTCGGCCTCAATCGTAGCGGATGCCTGGCTGAGCAACGCGCGCGGCGGCTATGATATCGCCACGCTTTATGGAGCGGTCGTACATGGCGCGGAGCATGCGCATCCGACAATCAAATCTACAGGAAGGCTAGGCGTTGAGGCCTATCTGGAACGCGGCTATGTACCGCGCGACATCGGCATCAACGAGAGCGCAGCGCGTACACTGGAATACGCGTATAACGACTGGTGCATCTGGAAATTAGCCGTTGATTTGAAGCATCCGCAGGCAGAGATTGATCGCTTTGCGAAGCGCGCCATGAACTATCAAAACCTTTTTTCAAAAGAAAAGGGGTGGATGGTTGGTCGTAACGCGGACGGCACGTTCGACAAGGAGTTCAATCCCTTCAAATGGGGCGGTGATTTCACAGAGGGTAACAGTCTTCACTACTCGTGGTCGGTCTTTCACGATGTGCAGGGGCTGATCGATCTCATGGGCGGACGCAAACCATTTGTTGCGAAGCTGGATGAGATCTTCACATTGCCCCCCGTCTTCGATGAGAGTTACTATAAGCAGGTGATCCACGAGATCCGCGAGATGCAGATTATGAACTTCGGGCAGTACGCGCATGGCAACCAGCCGATCCAGCATGTGATTTACCTCTATGCGTATGCAGGCGAACCCTGGAAGACGCAACGCTGGGTGCGCGAAGTGATGGACCGGCTCTACACGCCTGCGCCGGACGGCTACTGTGGCGACGAAGACAACGGGCAGACCTCCGCGTGGTATGTGTGGTCCGCGCTTGGCTTTTATCCTGTGTGTCCCGGCAGTGGTGAAGTCGTGTTGGGCGCGCCACTCTTCAAGAAGGCGACCGTGACCTTTGAGAACGGCCAGAAGCTTGTCATCAAAGCGCCTGAGAACAGCGCGGTCAACCGCTACATCGCGGGCATGAAGCTAAACAACAAAAAGTACACTGGAAATTTTTTGATAGTTGAAACGCTGAAGAAGGGTTCCACACTTGACTTCGACATGACGGACAAGCCCAACGTCACGCGGGGAACCTCAGACACAGACGCGCCCTATTCTTTCTCGAAGACGATATCGGCATTTTAAATTGCCTCTAACTTCACTGGAATGTTGGAATATCCGCCTTTGCCAAGGCTCCGGCGGACAGGTGGGAATGTTGGAATGATGGGGAAAGAGAAATTGCTACTATGGGAGGGGCACGCGTCTGCGTGCCTTGGACGAGCAAACGCTCGTCCCTCCCAAGAGTGCCTTCTTCCAATATTCCAGTATTCCGCCATTCCATTATTCCCTGTCCAAGTTACTCTCTCGTTTATTCCCGCTCTGCGGGCGGTTCGCTTGCCCGTGCATTCGGTGTTGAACGTTCAATTCTTCAACTAACACATTAACAACACATTTCAAACAACTCCCTCCCCCGAAAAGGGGATGCCACCCACGAGATGTATGCGTTATGATGGTGTCAATTAAATCAGACAAGAGGAGAATGATTATGAGAATAATGAGTAAGAATGAGAGCATGTTCTGTATGAAAGCACTCGTATTGCTGTCGTTGGCGACAGGGACCGCACAGGGGGCGACCTGGACAGGCACGACTGGCGCGACCAATGCGTGGGAGACGGCGGGCAATTGGAATCCGAGCGGGGCTCCGGCTGGGGTGTACGTTTTGATCAATAATGGCGGTGCCGCCCGCATCACCACGGCAATTGTCACCAACTCGCATGTAACCGTTGGCTCTTCCGTCGGCAGTGGATATGTGATCCAAGATGGCGGCGCCTTGACGCTTACAAACGCAGCGAGTCCTTCTTACATTGGCAACACCGGAACGGGTGTCTATACGCTTAATGCTGGGACATTGACGGTGAAAGGTCCCTCTACAACTACGCCTACTCTTCATGTAGGCTATGCATCGGGTGGTACAGGTGCCCTTCATATTGCTTCAGGCGGTACAGTTGCCGTTGGAGGGGAATTGCGTCTGGGGTCTTACCCTAATACAACATCCCGTAATGGCAATGGCACTGCGGTTGTGAACGCCGGAACGTTGACAGTGTCTGGCAGCTTATATGATGCGGTTTATGGTACAGGGAGCCTGATCGTCAGCAATAATGGCACCGCCAATATTGCGGGCAGTCTGTGGACGGCCTATTATAGCGGCGATACCGGAACCATCACCGTGGCCAGTGGCGGAACGTTGAATGTGGCGAATTCGTTGCGGGTGGGGCAGGGCGGCTATGGCACGATGACGGTTGACGGTGGAACGGTTAATGCCACAAATAGCACGGACGGTATTTGGCTGGCGATTAATGATAGTGCCTTGGGTAATCTCATTATCCGTGATGGTGTGGTTAATGCGTATAAAGTTGGATACAGTTACGCTGGCAGTAATACCGGACAGGTATTCCTTTGCGGGGGAACGCTGGCAGTGGGTGCGGGTGGAATCGTGGGGAGATATCCCTCTACGAGCCGTGTCCAGAATTTTCAGTTTGACGGGGGAACGCTATTGAACGGCGCGGGAGCAAACAATACAAACCTCATGACCCTTGGGAACACATACGCAAACTTTGTTAATGTAACGGTCACGACGAATGGCGCGATCATTGACGACGGGGGCTATGAAGTCACCATTTCATCTGTTTTGAAGGATGCCCCCGGCCAGATCGGTAAGCTGACCAAGAAGGGCACGGGCACGCTGACGTTATCAGCAACGAATACCTTCAGCGGGGATGTGACGATTACAGCGGGCACGCTGGCATTGAATCAAATGCTGTCGACAAACGTGTGTGTCACTATCGCTACGGGGGCGACGAACAATCTGGCGTTCACGGGCACCAATACGATCAGGATGTTGTCGGTCAATGGCGAACTATTGCAACCTAATCGGGTTTACGGGGCAAATAATAATGGTGGGGCAAGGGATCTGTCGCCCGCGTTAAGCGGCGGCGGTTATTACTATACGACCGAGGGCGCGCCGCCTAAGGGGACGATGATCAGGTTTTTGTGATAACAGCGGCGAAGCTTCTCAGAAAGAATAAATGAATCATTCTAAATCAGCGAGTCTAGCAGTATTGCTAGTCGGTTTTATGTCTGTTGCCGTAAAAGCCGATGGGTTCATCAACCCTCAGCAGTTGCGGTGTGAGTACTTGCAGAACCCGGTGGGGGTTGATAACCTGCGCCCGCGTTTCTCCTGGACACTGTCCGCGACCTCCCGCAGTCAGATGCAGTTGGCTTACCAAATTCTGGTGGGCGAAGATAAGAATTTTCTACAGCACCTCGAACGGTGTGCGTGGGATAGCGGCAAAGTGGTGTCGGACCGCAGCGGCAATGTCGAATACGAAGGCCGGGCCTTGCAGTCAGGGCGAACATATTTCTGGTCGGTGCGGGTGTGGGATGGCAAAGGAGTCGCCAACACATGGAGTGACGCAGCCTGTTTTATCATGGGACCGATCAATCGGATGGACTGGAAAAATGCGCAGTGGATTGGCCGTTGGGAAGAGGCCGCCTATCTCAAGGAAAAAAGCGACAGGCGTGAAGCCGAGGATAAGCAATTCGGCTCACAGGTTGTTCAGTTTTATCTCAATACAACCCTGTGGAATCTGTATTCTTTTGGACCTAAGCAGAGTCCCGCTCCGATGTTACGCAAGGATTTTGTGATCAGTCCAGAAAAGAAAGTGGCCTCAGCGATCGTGAGTGTTTGCGGCTTAGGCTGTTTCGAGTTGCATGTTAACGGAACGACCCTGAATATCGGGGTGAACAACCCCGCCCGTAGTGATTATGAGAAGACACTCTATTACCTGTCGTATGACATCTCCAAGCAAATAAAAAAGGGTGACAATACCATCGGCACCCTGCTTGGCCGCGGATGGTACAACGTGATCACCCGAGGAACAGCCGCGGAAAATGAGGCGGGGTGGACAGGTCAGCCGAAACTTCTGTTCCATCTCGAAATCCGATACGCCGACGGAAGCGTGGACACCGTGGTGAGTGACCACAGTTGGAAAACCGCGGACAGCCCCATCCTCTGGGATGACCCCCATACGGGTGAGATCTATGATGCCCGGACTGAACAGGAAAACTGGGATCATTCCGGTTTTGACGACTCCGCGTGGCAGGCAGCCAAGTCAGTGCCCGAACCCAAAGGTAAACTGACGGCACAAATGATGCCGCCGGTCAGGATTACGAAAGCCATCAAGCCTGTTTCAATGAAAGAGACATCTCCAGGAGTCTATGTTTATGATCTGGGACAGAATTTCGCTGGCAGGGTCCGGTTGAAAGCGAAGGGGCTCGCCGGAACCAAAGTCACGTTAAGCATGGCCGAGACGCCTACGCGAGGCGATGAATTCGTTTCTCGTGAAAAAATACGCCGCCACCAATTCATCTGTATTCTGAAGGGTCAAGGAGAAGAGACCTTTGAGCCCCGTTTCAGTTATGTGGGATTCCAGTACGTCCAGCTCAAGGGTTTTCCCGGCACGCCTACGCTGAACAGTATCGAAGGGTGTCTGGTGAATACAGACCTTGAGCAAATCGGAAGTTTCTCCTGCAGCGATCCCTTGCTCAATCAATTGCAGCAGAATGTTTTGTGGACCGTGCGAAGCCTCGTTCAAGGCTGGCCCAGCTCTGATTCGACGCGTGAAAGAAGCGGCTGGGGAGATTTTGCCACTCTAGCCGGTCCATCAGTATACGGTAACTTCGACTGCGCGTTGTTTTTTGAGAAATGGATGCGTGACTGTAAGGATCAGTTTGAAAAACACGATGCGGTCAATGTGATCATTCCGCACGCGGCTAAAAAAGTGGGGCCCGGGTCTCTGGCGTGGGCGGGGGCGTGGTCGGTTTGCGCGTGGAATAATTATCTCTACTTTGGCGATAAGCAAGTTCTGGCGGATAATTATGAGAGCTGGAAAAAATGGGTTGAGACGATCAAAAAACGTCAGACCAATGGCTCGGACAACATCATTGTCGGAGGACTTGGAGACTGGGTCGTGCCATATCCGTACGGTGAATACTCACCGGCAGGACCGGAGGGACCGGCCATCGTCACGACGAGTTATTTCTACCATATCATTAATGTCATTGCCCGGTCGGCGGTCATCCTCGGATATGCGTCCGATGCCCAGAAATACGGTCAATGGGCACAGGCCATTAAAGAGGATTTCAGCAAAGCATTTTATAATGCAAAAAACGGCACTTATGAAACTGCAGAAAAGGTGGGCTTCAGACAAAGTTCGCAAGTTGTTCCGATGAGTTTCGGGCTTGTTTCTGACCCTTATTACAAGGGACTGGGCGAGCTGTTGCAGAACGATATTTACGCACGTTGCGGCGGTCATCTGGACACGGGCACGATCGGAACCAGTCATCTGTTGAGGATGTTGCCCCGGTTGGATTTGACAGAAGCGGCTTATAGCGTCGTCACCCAGACGAACTTTCCCGGGTGGCTCGATCACATTGTAAATTATAAGTCTACGACGATATGGGAGAACTGGTGGGAGGGCGGCGCACATAACATTTCCTGTTTTGTCAGCGTCGGCGCGTATTTGCATGAAGGGTTGGCAGGCATCCGCGTTGACCCTGCTGCTCCTGGATACAAAAATATTATCATTCGTCCTGGGCTGCCTCAAAAACTCAATTCTGTGACAGCAAGCCGTATTTCACCCTTCGGCGAAATCAGCTCGTCGTGGAAAAGGGAAAAAGGGCAGATTCATCTCCATGTGAAAATACCGCCGAACACGACCGCTGATATCAGTGTTCCGAAAGACGGTACGGGACAGGTGGTCATCACCGAAGGTGGCACAAAGGTTTGGGATGGAACCCTGTTCAAGCCAGTTTCAGGTCTCGAAAAAGCTGCGGAGGAAATCGATTATGTGACCTTCAAGGCGGGGTCTGGATCTTACCGGTTTGAGGTGACGCCCGTGGACGCGGCCTTGGCCTTGGGGCGGACGCTGGCTGTCGAGTGGGCGTCAGATCCCTCTTCGATCCTTGGCGAGCCAGGCGGAAAGGTTGCCTTTGTATTGACCTTGACCAACCGTAGCGCGCAGGAGCTTGTCGATGCGCAACTTGAATTGCAACCACCGTCTGATTGCCGACTCGATTTTAGGGGTATGCTCGGGACTCTCGCGCCGGGAGCGAGTTGTCGGGTTGAGTGTATGCTTTCGACACCGGTGTCGGCGAACGGCTGCAGAAGTGTGTTGGTGGTCGGGTTGATCCGGACAACGAGCAAGGGACATGCGGCGACGATACCCTTGGCGGTGCGGTTGAACCTGCTCAAACGCGTCGTGATCCAGGGGGGTGTTGACAGAGAAATCAAGGCGGGGTTCGCGGAGCCGGTCAGTCTGGTGACAGCCGAGAACTGCTCTGGAACGCAGCAAGCGTTGACGGTGTGCTGTAAGTTGCCTGTCGGCTGGAAAAGTTTGAAAAGTCTGCCTTATGTGCCGACGGTCAGCAGCATCCTGGACAATAACAACCGTGCTGAGCGCTTGTGCGACCATATCGTCAATCACAGTACGAAAAATCGTTGGCATTCTAAACTAGCTGCTCCTTTGCCCCATGTGATCACGATGAAGTTGGAGAGACCCGAACGGGTTAACCGGCTGGTGTTGCACGCTTCGCACCCTGCCTTTTTTTGCAAACGCATCCGGCTGGAGTATCTTGATCCGAAGGGTGAATGGAAAACCATCCGCGAGATGGACATTAAGACAGGGAGAAGAGTGGAGGTTTTCACAATCCCCGTTGGCAATCTGTTGGCTCAGGAATTTCGCTTGACGATTCTCGAAATGGAATCTCCCTCGAACCCCATAGCGCAACTCAACGAGATTGAGATCCTGGCAGAAGATTCAGATGGGGAGGCACGGATTGAGCGGACGATGATGGATCGAGAGGTGGGAAAACTTGGATTGAACCTTGACCCCGGCCAAGACATCGGCAAGCCACGAACAATCGAGATCCAGGTAGATAAGGACGGACAACACTACTGGCAGGGGCAGATCCAACTGACGGGCAAGCAGCAGTAGCAGGAAAAATAATAATGATGACACATCACCAAACACGGCATCATTTGATGCGGCCGTTTCTCATCATGTTGGTCGGAAGTATTACTGGGATGGCAGAATCCGATACCAAAAAATACGATACCTTGGAGCAATCATTCATCACGCCTGCCGCACATTCCAAGCCCTGGGTTTACTGGGACTTGATGAATGGCAATCTTACGCATGAAGGTCTTAAGGCGGACTTAGAGTCGATGGCGCGGGCGGGGATCGGGGGGGCTCTGGTGGCTGACATCGGACTGGGATTGGCCGGACCGGTCAAACCCCGCAGTCCGCAATGGTTAGACGCCGTGAGGTTCATCCTCAAGGAGGCCGACCACTTGGGCCTGCGTATTGGCTTCAACTGTCCGGGCTGGGCCAACAGCGGCGGCCCCTGGGTCACGCCCGAACTGAGCATGCAAGAACTGGCCTGGAGCGAAACCGTGGTGGAAGGAGGACATCGCATCGAGACGGCTCTGCCACAGCCCGCTGCGCGGCTGGACTATTATCGGGACATCGCCGTCTTTGCCTTCCCTACGCCGCTTCATGACGAGTTCAGCATGCGAACCGTTCAGACCACCGTCGTGGACGCCTCAGGCGTTCCGTTGACCGAAGGCGCAAAACTGTTTGACAATGATACCGAGACTGTGGCAAAACTGCCCGGCACGTTTGAGCTGCGCACCGCAACCCCCGTGCCTGCCCGCTCGATGGCCATTCGTGCGGCCTTCCAGAGCCGGTTTTTCACGGCCGATGTTGAGGCGTGGGATGATGCCCGCAAAGCGTTTGTGCCCGTCGGCAAGGTTCATTATTCGCCTGCTGGCCTTAATAACCGACCTTCCATGGGCTCAGCCACCTTCGAGCCGGTAACCGCCCGCCGCTTTCGCTTGACCTTCATTACCGGGTATGGGGCGAAACAGACTCAGCCGGCGCATGTGTTTTTGCAGGAACTCAATATGTACGGCGGGTTCCGCGTTCAGCGCTGGACCAACAAAGTGGGATTTGGCAACGCGGCGGAAAGCCCTGACGGAAAAGAACCTCAGCCGAAACGTGAAGAGACCCTTGCCCCTGAGCGGGTCGTTCAACTGACCGAACGAATGAATGCGGCAGGGCGTCTGACGTGGGACGCGCCGGCCGGGCGCTGGACCGTGGTCCGCATGGGGCATATACCCACCGGCGCGGAGTCCGCACCGTTGCCGTCCGGCATGCACGCGCTGGAGGTGGACAAATACAGCAGTGAAGCCTGCGATGTCTACTACGACGGGATGATGAAGCCGATTCTGCAAAGCGTGGGCCCTGAAATCGCTAAGAAAGCGGTGGCCAACCATCATGTGGACAGCTATGAGGTGGGCTGGCAGAACTGGACGCGCAAGTTCCCGTCCGAATTCAAGGATCGGCGCGGCTATGACATGGCCGTCTGGCTGCCGGCGTTGACGGGACGCGTCGTCGGCTCGCTGGAACAGAGCGAGTCGTTCCTGTGGGATTTTCGGCGGACGATTTGCGACTGCTATTCCGATCACCATATTGGACGCTTGGCTCAGCGTTGTCGTGAGGACGGGCTGTTTTTTTCCACCGAAGCTTACGACGGCCCGTTCGAATACCTCCAGGCCGGGGGGCATAGCGATGTGCCGATGACCGAGATCTGGATCGGCAGTCCGATCGGCAGTCGGCCGCGCATGGCCGCTTCCAGCGCTGGCCATCTCTACGAGCGGCAGATCATCGGCAGCGAAGAGTTCACCGGTCTGGAGAAGTGGGACCAGCACCCGGCGACGATGAAGGCCTTGGCGGATTGGAGCTACTGCGTGGGCGTGAATCGGCTGCTTATGGTCGTATTCACGGGGCAGCCATGGACTGATCCGCACCTGCGCCCGGGCATGACGCTGGGGTCGTGGGGCTGCCACCTGGACCGGAGCAACACTTGGTGGGAAAAGGGAGGGACGCAGTGGCACGCGTATCTGTGGCGCTGTCAGGCGATCTTGCAGCAAGGTTCGCCGGTGGCCGATGTGCTTTACTATCTGGGCGATGATGCGCCCAACGGCGGCGGCAACAATCCGCCTGTGCCACCGGAAGGCTATGATGGCGACGGGCTGAACGGCGAAATCCTCGCGCGGCTCAAGGTGGCTGATGGTAAATTGGTACTGCCAGGGGGAAAAACATATCGCTATCTGGTGATGCCGGAACACGGGCGCATGACATTGGCCTCGCTGAACCAGGTGGCGCGCCTGGCGCGTGACGGCGCGTCTGTGCTGGGGCCGAAACCGCAGGGTTCCCCGAGCCTGGCAGACCAGGGCCGCCAAGCGAAGTTTACGGCGTTGGCGAAGGAGCTTTGGGGAGACACGGCGGCGACTTCCGGAGAATGTAAGTCAGGCGCAGGCCGGGTGAACTGGGGCCGCAAGGTGGAGGCCGTGATGAAGGCCGACGGGGTGGCTCCTGATTTCGATTACGATCCCAACACCGGGATGGATCTTCACTTTGTCCATCGGATGATCGAGGGCTCGGACGTCTACTTTGTCGCGAACAGCAGTCCGCGCGGAGGCTGGGTCAATTGCCAGTTCCGAGTAAATGGCAAGGTGCCGGAGCTTTGGTATCCGGAGACCGGCAAAATCGAATTGGCATCCGTTTACGAGCAAACCCCCGCAGGAATGCGTGTGGGACTTAACTTGAAGCAGGAGGAAGCGGTCTTTGTGCTGTTTCGCAAGCCGTTGCCGGCCGAGCATTCGCGGACGGTTGTGGGTCTGAGCTGCAACGGACGCGAGATATTGCCCGCAGCGATGCCGAGCCGTGAAGACCTCTCAGGCACGTTCACGATGACCTTCTGGGCTCGGCCCACGGCGGAGATCGACGTGCCCGCGCAGCACACGCGCGGGTTGGACTGGGGCAATCAGAACTACGCTGTCTATCCGCCGGCTGGGCACCTGCTCTATGGCGACAAGGGGCATTCGGGGGCCGGCGTGTCCGTGGGCACGAATGGCGTGTGCGTGTTGGAGAGCTGGGCGTGGAATTTCCCGGCCGTGCTGAGCTGGAAAGCTCCGCAAACCCTCTACGGCTGGATCCACGTGGCCGTGATCTATCGTGCAGGCGTGCCTGTACTTTTCATCAACGGCAAACCGGTCGGCACGGGCCTCAAGAGCGGAAATACGGTCCATGCGGGCGTGAATGTGACATCGCCCCAAGCGCAGATGACCAAGCCGTTCCAAGGGGAAGTGGCCAGGCTTGCCAAATATGCGTGGGCAATGACGGAAGCCGAAATCACGCAACTCGCTCAAGCCGCGCCCGATGCCAAGGAATCGGACAGCCTTCTGACTTTGACGACTGAGGCGACCGGAAGTTTGCGGTTTCAGGCTGAGGCCGGTGGTCAGTACGAACTGAAGCTGTCCGGAGGGGGTGGGCGCGCGATAATTGTGCCGCCATCGCCTGAGCCGCTGCGGCTCGGCGGTCCCTGGAAATTGGAGTTCCCTGCCGGTTGGGGTGCCCCTGAAAGAACGACGATCGACAAGCTCGTTTCCTGGCCGGAACACTCCGACCCTGGCGTGCGCTACTTTTCCGGTACGGCGAAATATGGGACGGTATTCGCCGTGCCCGCCGCGTGGCGGCGTCGGCAGCGATCCTTGACTTTGGACTTGGGTGACGTGCAGGTGATTGCGGAAGTGAAGGTCAACGGCAAGGATTTGGGGACGCTTTGGAAGCCTCCCTTTCGTCTGGACGTGACGGATGTGATCAAAACCGGAACCAATGAGCTTGAGGTGAAGGTGACCAACCTGTGGCCCAACCGCCTGATCGGCGACGAGCAGTATCCCGATGACTGCACACCCAAGGGCACCTGGAAAGCGGGCGGTATTCCGGCTTGGCCGGAGTGGCTGCAAAAGGGGCAGCACCGCCCCGAGCCGCGGCGGATGACCTTTACGACCTACAAGCATTGGAAGAAGGACGACGCGCTGCTTCCCTCCGGCCTGATCGGGCCGGTGGTGCTTCGCGCGGCTGAGCAAAGCGTTATCCCCATGCGGTAGACTGACGGGCAAGTAACAGGAAAGAATTAGTATGACATGTAACCCAAACCAAACTTATCTGACGCGGACGTTGCTTGCTGTATTCAGCGGATGCCTCGCTGTGACCGCAGCGTCCGGCACCGGCAAACACGATACCTTGGAGCAATCATTTATCACTCCTGCCGCACATTCCAAACCCTGGCTGTATTGGTATTGGATGAACGGTAATGTCACGCAGGCGGGAATTAAGGCCGACCTTGAATCCATGCAGCGTGGGGGTATCGGCGGGGCGATGGTGTTCGACATTGGGATGGGGCCGGTCGGGCCGGTCAGGCCCCGCAGTCCGCAATGGTTCGAAAATGTAGCCTTCACACTGAAAGAGGCCGAGAAGTTGGGTCTGCAGATCGGCTTCAACTGTCCTGGCTGGGCCAACAGCGGCGGCCCCTGGGTCACGCCCGAACTGAGCATGCAGGAACTGGCCTGGAGTGAGACGGTCGTGGAAGGAGGATGCCGCGTCGAGACGGCTCTGCCGCAGCCCGCCGCACGGCTGAACTATTATCGGGATATCGCTGTCTTTGCCTTCCCCACGCCGCTTCATGATGAACTCAGCCTGCGGACGGTTCAGACCACCGTTGCGGACGCATCAGGCGTTCCGCTACCCGAAGGCGGAAAGCTCTTTGACAATGATCCAGAGACCGTGGCTCAACTGCCCGGCACGTTTGAACTGCGTACCGAAATCCCAGTGCCTGTCCGCTCGATTTCCATTCGCGCGGCACACCGGAGCAAGGTTTTTAAAGCAACCTTTGAAGCGTGGAATGAGGAGCAAGCAACGTTTGTGCCTGTCGGCAAGTTTGAAAATTTACCCTCGGGGCTCAATGACCGGCCCACGACAGGATCGGCGACCTTCGCTCCAGTAACGGCCAAGCGCTTTCGCTTGACCTTTATGACCGGGGCCAAGGATCAAATGAAACAGCCATTATCGGTATATGTGCAGGAGCTCAATGTGTATGGCGGTTTCCGTCTCCAGCGATGGACCAACAAAACGGGTTTCGGCACTGGAGCGGTCAATCCGGATACTAAAGAGCCGCAGCCCAAACCGGAAGAGACCATTGCCCAGGAGCAGGTCGTGCAACTGACCGGACGAATGAATGCGGAAGGGCGGCTGACGTGGGACGTGCCGCCCGGGCGCTGGACTGTCATCCGCATGGGGCATATACCCACCGGCGCGCAGTCCGCCCCGTTGCCGTCCGGCATGCAAGCGCTGGAGGTCGACAAGCTCAGCCAGGAAGCCTGTGATGTCTACTACGACGGGATGATGAACCCGATCTTGCAAAGCGTCGGTCCTGAAATGGCGAAGCGAGTGATTGCTAATCATCATGTGGACAGCTATGAGGTGGGCTGGCAAAACTGGACACCCAAACTTGCTGCCGAGTTCAAGAAACGGCGCGGGTATGACATGACGGGCTGGTTGCCGGCGTTGACAGGACGCGTCATCGGCTCCTTGGAACAGACCGAGGCATTCCTGTGGGATTTTCGGCGGACGGTTTGCGATTGCTATGCCGACCATCATACGGGACGGCTGGCGGAACGCTGTCGCAAGGATGGACTCTTCTTCTCTACCGAAGCCTACGATGGCCCGTTCGAATACCTCCAGGCTGGCGGGCGCAGCGATGTGCCGATGACCGAGATCTGGATCAATAGTCCGATTGGCACACGGCCTCGAATGGGCGCTTCCATCGCCGGCCATATTTACGAGAGACAGATCATCGGCAGTGAGGAGTTTACCGGTCTTGAAAAATGGGAAAAACACCCGGCGACGCTGAAGGCTCTTGCGGATTGGAGTTACTGCGTGGGCGTGAATCGTCTGGTCATGCACGTGTTCACAGACCAGCCCTGGAATGATCCGCACCTGCGCCCGGGCATGACGCTCGGGCCGTGGGGGTGTCACTTGGATCGGGGCAACACCTGGTGGGAAAAGGGCGGACCGCAATGGCACACTTATCTGGGGCGCTGTCAGGCGCTGTTGCAACAGGGATCACCTGTAGCCGATGTGCTTTTCTATTTGGGCGACAATGCGCCCAACGGAGATGGAAACAAGCCGCCTACGCCACTGGAAGGCTATGATGGCGACGGGCTGAACGGCGAAATTCTCTCACGGCTGAACGTAGCGGATGGCAAAGTGGCGCTGCCTGGGGGCAAAACATACCGATATCTGGTGATGCCGGAACACGGGCGCATGACGTTAGCCTCGTTGAACCATGTAGCACGTCTGGCGCATGAAGGCGCGGCTGTGCTGGGACCGAAGCCGAAGGGATCCCCGAGTCTGGCAGATCAGAACAGCCAAGCAACGTTTACGGCTTTGGCGGAAAAGCTTTGGGGAAATGGAGCGGCGGGAGAGCGCAAGGTTAGTGCAGGCCGTGTGATTTGGGGCCGCACGCTGGAAGATGTGATGAACGCTGACGGGCTTGTCCCCGATTTTGATTACGACCCGAAGGCCGGATTGGATCTTCATTTTGTCCATCGGACGATCAAGGATGCGGATGTCTACTTTGTCGCCAACAGCAGTCCACGTGGCGGCTCGGTGAAGTGTCGGTTCCGCGTGAGTGGCAAGGTGCCCGAACTGTGGTATCCCGAGAGCGGACGCATTGAGGCGGTCTCTGTTTATGAGCAGACGGCTACAGGGGTCAGCGTAGGGCTGAATCTGGAACAGGAAGAGGCGGTCTTTGTCGTATTCCGCAAGCCAGTGGGTGCAGGAACCGTGCGTCATATCGTCGGGCTCAGCCGTGACGGAACGCAAGAAACGTTTTCTGCCCAAGTGAAAACCGATGCTGCTGGGCGGTTATTGCTTCAGACCGCAACACGCGGAAAATACGAACTGACCTTCAATGATGGACGGAAACAGGTTGTTGATGTTTCGTCTGCTCCAGAACCTGTGACTGTGGATGGACCCTGGCCGTTGGAGTTTCCCGCGGGCTGGGGTGCGCCGGAAAAAGTGACGCTGGAAAAGCTGATCTCCTGGCCCGAGCACCCTGATTCCGGTGTGCGGTATTTCTCCGGCACGGCAGTCTATCGAAAGGACTTCGTCTATAGTGACAAATCCAAAAGCAATAATCCGAAACCCAAAATTGAACTCGACCTTGGCCGTGTCGAAGTGATTGCCGAGGTGTGGCTGAATGGGAAATCGCTCGGCACGCTTTGGAAACCGCCGTTCAGGATGGACGTGACCGACGTGATCCAGAGCGGTACAAACGCGCTGGAAGTGAAGGTGACCAACCTGTGGCCCAATCGACTGATCGGCGATGAGCAGTATCCCGACGACTGCACGACAAATGGCACCTGGATAACGCGTGGCATTCCAGCTTGGCCGGAGTGGCTGCAAAAAGGTCTGCCCCGCCCCGAGCCGCGGCGGCTAACCTTCACGACCTTCAAGCACTGGAAGAAGGATGACGCACTTCTGCCCTCAGGTTTGATTGGGCCAGTGGTGATTCGTGCGGTTGAACAACGTGTTATTCCAAAGCCGTAGATTGATGTACACCGATCAAAAGGAGAAACGTATGAAATTGGTGATTTCCAGAAGAACCTTTATCAAAGGGGGGGCCGCGATCACGTTACCGACACTGATTCCGGCTTCGGCTTTTGGAGCAAACGAACGACTCACGGTCGGTGTCATCGGAACCGGCGGACGATCGGAATTCCTTCTCCGGATCGTCCGCGACACGAAATTGAACATCGCCGCGATCTGCGATGTTGATACGCAGAGAATCAGGCGTATTCGTGAAATGCATCCAGATCTTGGCGCGGCTTGTGTACAGTATTCCGATTATAGGGAGTTACTAGACAAGCGCAATGATGTGGATGCGGTGATTGTGGCGACCCCGGATCATTGGCACACGGTGATTTGTAAACATGCGATTGAGACTGGGAAACATATCTACTGTGAAAAGCCCCTGACGCGAACTGTGGCTGAAGCCAGAGAACTCCGGCAACTGGCACACGCGCATACAAATCTGATTACCCAAACTGGCAATCAGGGGACATCATCTATACCGTACCGCCGTTCGGTTGACATTCTTAGGTCTGGGCTGATCGGTTCTGTCAGGGACGTTGTCGGCGCTCTGAAGTATCAGGCTAATGCAATCACAGCACCTGTCGGAGCGGATCCGATACCAGAAGAACTAAACTGGGATTTTTGGTGTGGCCCGTCAAGCTTGCGGGATTATAAAAAAGGCATCTATCACCCCTTCAAATGGCGGCACTGGTACGATTTTGGTGGAGGTGTTTTATCGGATTTCGGAAGCCACATCTTCCCTGTAGCTATGGAGGGATTGCAGTTGGGTGATTCTGAGCGAATTGATATAAAGGGCGAAGGCTTGGGCATGGACGGTATTCCGATTTGGGCACAAGTTAACTGGCACTATCCTGTGCGCGGAACTTTGCCGCCGGTCACGCTCCAATTCTGCTTCGGGAAGGGCCATGGAACGCCGCCCGAAAAGATGGTTGCGCCGTTAAAGGAAACCTTCGGAGCGATGCGGGACGGTATCATGTTGTTCGGCGACAAAGGCACCCTCTTCCTCGGTCCTTGGAATTCGGAAGCCTATATTAAATTCAATGATGAGCCGAAATTCAAAGGGATCGCTAACCATCCGGCGGTGAAGGCGGTTCCCGAACTACTGCCAAAGCCTCCGGTGGGCGGGCATGTGCAAGCATGGGTTGACGGTATCAGAACGGGAAAGCAGACCTATTCGAGTTTTGATTTTGGTGCCCGGCTTGCGGAACTTGCGAATTTAGGTGTGGTTGCCTGTAGAACAGGAAATGGATTTAACTGGGACGGTGCGAAAATGATGGCGGATGACGCACAAGCAATGAAATTCATTTCGCAACAGAACCGCAAATGCAATTGGCTATAACCGCGCATGACGATTTGTGACGGGTGCTTGGAACAGAAGAAATGGGAGGAATGGATGTTGTTAAATTCCACACGCATGTGGGTCGTTCTAACAGGGCTATCGATGGTGTGCGCCGTCGAGGGGTCGGCGCAGAGCGGTGCGATTTCTCCGGCTGCCGGGAGCGGAGATCGTTTCAGTTTCGCGATGCTGGCCGACCCTCAGGTCTCGGCCGAGAATAATCGGGGTGCGGTCTGCATGAATGCGCAGGAGACGACCGCGCAGATTGCGAACGAACTGAATACGTCCAAGCAGCAGCCCGCCTTTGTGGCCTGGCTCGGTGATCTTGTGAATGTGTTCGAACCCCAGTCGGTGGACAATTTTCGGAGGTTGGCGAAACAGTTTCATATACCGAACATTCTCCTGCACGGCAACCATGATACGCGCCCGCCTTACGAGGGGTACGCAAAACTGCAGAAGGAGTTGACTGGTGTGGCGAGCCCGTTCTATTCGTTTGACGCGGGCAAGTGGCATTTTGTTTTTACTCCGTGTAATTTAGACGGGAACAGCCCAGAACAAAAAGCAATTGAAAAGAAACTGCTCGATTGGCTGGAGAACGATCTGGCGGCCAATAAAGACCGTCCGACCATTGTGTTCAACCATCTGCACTTCATGCCGCAGGGGTTGAGCCAGACCGAGTTCTATCAGCAGCCACTGGCACTGCGCAAGAAGATGCTGGATCTGATGGCGCGTTACGGTAATGTGAAATATTACTTCAACGGTCATGTCCACAATGGTATCCAGACAGCCGAGAAGGTCGCGTGGGCGTACAAGGGCATCCGGTTCTTCACAGTGCCGACCATCATCCAGCCGCGCCCCTACGGCGAAGAATATCCCGCATTCAAAGACGGCATTGAGCGCGGCGGCTATTATGTGCTCGTGGATGTAGACGGCGACAAGTTGATTCTGCGCGGACGTCTCGCAGGAACCGACAAGGAATATGTTTTCCCGGAGTCGATGTTCAAGCCGTTCGACGAGCAGAAGAACCCGCTGTGGTTCCATAGCCTGCCGGAGCTGGCCGCGAAGCCGATGCTAGAAAATGGCGACTTCAGCAAGGGCTTCACGGGGTGGACATTGCCTGACCGCTATTCGCGTGACAGCGATCCGTTTTTTGTGGCTCGCGCAGACGGGCAGGGAGCAACCTTTGCGGTCAAGACTCCTGTGGAGTCGATCTGGTCGGATGACGAATATCTGCAAGCCAGTCAGGTCGTTGCGCTCGCACCAGGGCAATCGCCCGTGTTGGGTGGCCGTTATCTGCTGAACGAAATGCCGAAGGCTGGAGGCGGCTATGTGACGGCCTTGCTGATGAACGACACGGAGTTGAAGGCGCTCATGATGTTCCGCTGGAGTGCGGAAGAAGAGCGTTGCAATTACCTGCCGCGGAGCTTAGGCTATCAGCTCAATGGCAAGCAGGCGAGCTGGATGTATTTTCAGGAACTGGGCAAGAAGAAACAGGGAATGTTTTGGAAGTTGCCGACCGCTACCAACCAGTGGCACACTTTCACACTCAATGTGCAAGAGCTTTACGATACCACCCACACTCCAGGGGACTTTGCCCGGCTCGGCGCGACGAAAGTACAGGTTGCAGTCGGAGTCTGGAATCAGAACAACCTGCTGGGAATGCGTAGCGAAGCACGGTTTGCAGATCTCGTGCTGACCGACGATAGCTACCTGTCGGTTGTGGACAACAAGCCGCTGTCAACAGATGCAGAAGTGTTTACGTGCCAATTTGGCCAGAAGGTCCAGGACGGCACAAGGCGTTCATCGAGTAGCGATGAGGGAACAGGCTGGTGGCCGGTGCAGAAAGCGCCTGCGGCGTTTGTAACGGTCGAATGGCCGCAGGAATTGGAGGGACAAGTGATCCTTCAGGCTGTAGCAGGATTGAAGGCACGCGGGGTGAATGAGGGCAAGGACGACGAGCTGGTCTGGATCGAGCAGCGGCATCAACCCTATGAAGCGTGGCGCGACCGCACAATCGAGCGACTGACGTTGAAGAATCGCGGGACTGTGGCTGCGGATGCGCTCTTGACGCGGGCCGTCAATACGGGTCAGGTCAAGGGGTACGTGCTCTATTCGTCCGACACCTATGAAGGCCGGGCTTACGAACCTCGACAAGAAGTTGACCAGTCACTGAACACGGCAACCATGGCTACTGCGCGACTCAGAGCCGTGCCCGTGACCGTAGTGTCCGAAAGCCGGATGAAGGCGTTGGGGCTCTTCTGTCTTTTTGATTCGCGCGGGGTCGAGCCGTTGGCCTATTTCGAGGCTCACCGTGCGGACTTCGAGGCGCGTGACGCAGTAGGTTTGATCGATCCGAAGACAGCTAATAATCGGGATCTGATGATTGCGCATACCTTGCCTGTGACGTTTGGCACGAGTACGCCGGCGTGGCGGATGCTGGATCAGGTGAAGCCGCCTGCGGCAATGATCGGGTGGGGCGTGGGCGACGAGTTCAGACATTGCCAGCCCGTTTCCGCGCGCGGTCATTTTCATACCGTGTCAAACTGGATTTTGAACGCGCCTTTTTATTCGGCGGGTGCGAATAACTATCATTCGAAGAAATTGCCGGCGTTAGACCCTTCGCAGATTGACTGGAAGGATACCCGGCGATGTGTAGCCTTCATGAACAGCGATGGCGACAATGCGGCTTACATCATGGGCAACTTTTGGTCCAACACGTTTTGGGACAGTCCGCTGCACGGTAAGTTCCCGATGGGCTGGAGCATAGGCGCGGGGGACATGACGATGGTGTGTCCTGTGATTGTGGATCGCATAGCCGAGTCAAAGCCGAAAGAGACGACCGTGGTGCAGTTTGGTGGCGGTTATTTTTATCCAGATCACTTCGCCTCTACGCGATCCAACCGTTGGGATGTTTTACGTTTGCATGCCCGGCGGATCAACGCCACAATGGAACGAACAGGTGTGACGGTTCTGACGATGATATTTGAACACAGCGAATCGGCTGATGCACAGAAAGCGTTACGGATATTTGCAGAAGAAATTCCGACTCTTCTGGGGATTATGGTGATGGATTATGCTCCTTATCATGGAGGAGATGGGCGGATCGATTGGATCCAAAACGGTAGGGGCGGGCGTATTCCGGCGGTTTGCGCACGGTATTGCTTATGGGATAATATGAACAGGCCGCGTGCAGGAAGTCCCGAACGGGTTGCGCAAGCGATCAACACGGATGAGGCTGCGGGACTTGGTGGCTGGGTCGCTGTTAACGCGTGGTCACAGCACAAGACAGACAGTGGCAAGAGTCGGCAGGGACTGCCTGCCATGAATGCGGTCGTGCAAGGATTAGACACGAACAAACTTCACGTGGTCTCTCCTGAAGAACTGCTGTTGCGGATACGCAGGGCCACTTACTCAGGACTTTGATTCATTGCCATCCCATAAGGATGGCTAGGCTGTAGCAGTTTAGGCTGTAGGCTATTAGGTGAAACGCTAAGAAAACTTAACTTAAATTCCAACGCTGACTCAACACGGGCACAACTGAACCCCAGGAGTTTCCTAACAGTCTACAGCCTAAAAACCTGCGTCCGATGGGACGCTACTGACTTTGATTCATACTCTAGCCGGAACAGTTCCAATAGATGAAGATCCATCCCACATCTTGAGTGGTGCCTGAACCCCGAACCCTGAACCCGAGACCTTCTCGCACTTTCTCACTTTTCCATTGACTTTTATGCCGTCCGTGCTTAATGTGGCTGGGTCTAATAAGGAAGGGACGGGGTTACCCCGACTAGCGCGGGATGAAAAAGTCATCTGAAAAGCCATCGCTGAGCGAATGGATATTGAATTTTTTGATACGTGGTCAGTGGTTGCTGTCCATGCATGAACTCTCTTATCCGCGACGGATGGCGGTCAAGACGTTGCGCTTCGTGAGTTTGGTCTTTCATGGTTTCCAACGACATCGCTGTCCTTTGCATGCGGCTTCGCTGACCTACTATTCATTATTGGCCTTGGTCCCGGTCCTCGTCTTGGTTTTGGGGTTGACCCGTTCGTTGGGCGGTGCTGACCTTTTGCGCCAGCGGGCGAGCACCCAGCTTGACGCATGGCTCACGCAGATGGAGCATCCTGTGGTGCAGGCCAGCACAAATCTCCCAACCCTGGCATGGGGTGCAAAGACTCCGGAACAGGTTGAAGTCGTTCGCCTTTTCGGGAAGCAGGCCCGCGATGTGACCGGGAAACTCTTCGAACAGGTCGAGCGCATTGACTTCCGGACGCTCGGCCTCATCGGATTGCTCCTTTTGCTTTGGACCGTTATCGGTATGCTGGAGAAAATTGAAAACAGTTTTAACGAGATCTGGGGGGTGTCTCAGTGTAGGTCTGTTGTTCGGAAGTTTACCGATTACACCAGCGTGAGCATCGTGCTCCCGATTTTGATTGTGGCGGCCTCCTCCATTCCGGTTGTTTCGCATGTCATGGAGCTCATGGACAAGACCTTGGGGGGCGTGACACCGGAAACGGTGCGCGGGTTTATGGGCGGCTCCTTCCTGAGGGCAGTGATTCCGCTGATTTTAGGAACCTTGATGTTCGCCTTCTTGCTGGGCTTCATGCCGAATGAGCGCGTCAAGGTACGTCCTGCCCTCATTGGCGGATTTGTGACCATGCTCTTGTTCGCGGCCTGGCTGAAGATCTGCGCCATGTTGCAGGTAGGTATTGCTGGCAACAGCATGGTGTATGGAGGCTTTGCCCTTCTACCGATTCTGCTGTTGTGGATGTACACAAGCTGGCAAATCGTGCTGATCGGTGCCGAGATTGCTTTTGCGGCTCAAAATCGTGACACCTATATTTTGGAGCAATATGCGGCAAAAGCAAGTCCGCGTACGCGGGTCATCCTCGCTTGCGCCATCTGCGCAGAGGCGGAAAAGTGTTCAGGCGAACAAGAGGGTACCCCCTTTGACGCTGAAGCCTTTGCACGTCAACATGGCATTCCCCATGGCCTTGTTCGTGGCGTGATTGACAAGCTTGAACGTAACCACATCCTCGCAAAAGTGGTCGGGGAGGGAAATTGCTATCTACTTTGCCAGTGCGGAGAGGGAATGACGGCGGACAAAATCATCACGATTTTCTTTGATGACGGCGAAGCGCCAGAGGCGCTGGGTGTCAATCGCCTGAAGGGGGAAGGTCAGGCTGTCGATCAGGCACTCCGTTCGCTCTTGGGCAAACACTTTGACGTCGCTTTGAGGCACTTTGCCGAACAAAAAAAGGGTTAATCTTAAATTTGAAATTCCGAAAAGGGACGAATTCTGATATAGTTTGAAAATTATGGAAAAGAGGGATTCTAGGCCAGTCCGGAAGACGTTTCCGGTTAATACAATGATTGAGGGGAAGCGCGTACTTGTTGTGGGCGGCGGACGTGTGGGGGAGCGCAAAATTGATTTGCTGCTGGCTGCCGATGCGCACGTCGTGTTGGTCTGCCCAGATTGTGTTCCCGAATTAATCACGTTAGCGGATGCAGGTCGGATCGAGTATCTGGCGCGTCGCTTCGAAGATACCGATGTCAATTGCGCTGCGCTTGTTTTTGCCTGTACGGATGATAAGCGCGTGAATCGTTATATTTTAGAGGTTTCCCAGCAAGCGAAAGTGCCCTGTTGCTGTGCCGATGGCAACTGGCCAGATGGTGATTTTGTAACCCCCGCGATCATTCGCGCAGGGGAAGTACTGATCGCGGTCTCCACGAGCGGCAGGTCGTGCGTGCAGTCGCGGCTGATCAAAGATAATTTGCGTAAACATCTGGATTCCATTGAAAGTTCGGATCTGCTCGTTTTGGGTACCAGCCATGCGTACCTCGGAACGGCTGAACGTGCACCCTATCATCTGCTCCTGCGAGAGAGAGAGGAGTTGGGGGAGATGATCCGTCAGGTTTGGGGTGTTCATGAGTTTCTCATTCTGAACACCTGTAATCGGGTCGAAATCATTGCGGCCATTTCAAAAGAAGTGGGAACGTGTGGCATCTTACGCAGATTGATGCGTTTTGATCAGCTTCGTTCAGATTTGTATTACATGAAACATGGCTTTGATGCCTTTGCGCACGTCTGTAAAGTGACCGCCGGTATGGATTCCCAGGTTCCGGGCGAGGTGCATGTGGTCGCCCAACTGAAGGATGCGATTGATGAGGCTGTAGCACGGGGCTGGGCTGGGTCCCTGATCCGTGGCCTCTGTGACTCCGCATTGCGCGTGTCAAAAGATGTTCGCGCGGAAATGGGAAACTTGCTCGATGTCTCCGAGATCGAAGATGTCGCGTTGCGGTACCTCGATTCGAAGAGCTTGTCACAAGGAACCGCATTGGTCATTGGTTCAGGTGTGGTCGGGCGTGGCGCGATCAAAGGGCTGCTGGAGCGGAACGTCAAATGCATCTGGGCGTATCATGCCAACAAGCCAGAGGCAGCGAAAGGGGTTCGGGTCGTGCAACTGGATCAGCTTCATGACGTATTGCCTGAGGTCGACATCGTGATCAGTGCGGTAAATACGCAGTTGCCCGTTGTGACGGTTGCAGCCCACAAGCCCGTGTTGAATCCTCAAGGAACCTTTTTCGTGGATGTGGGTATTCCCCGAAATATTGATCCGACTTTTGATGCTTGCGGCGGGAATATCCGCGTGGCCGATCTAGATGAGTTGAAACGCTGGTTCCGGGAACAAAATGGCTCTCTGGATAAAGCTATGACCCTTTGTGATCGCGTTCTTGACGCTAATCGCGAGAGCTACGAACGCATTATCAAGAGCCTTCGCGGGGAGTAGCCAAAAATCTTCTTTTCTTATTGCCTTTTTCCAAGGAACATCGGTACACTGTACCCACTTGGGTGAATAAGAAAGCGAGGAAATGTGAGCACAGTTCAGGAGGCACTTAAGCGATACGTTGAGATTCAGGAAGAGGCCGCAAAGCTGGAGACTGAGAAAAAGAGATGGCGCGATGTGCTCGTCGCCCACATGCAGGCGACTGGACAAAGTATGTGGACACCAACGCTGGAGAATAAGCAGTTGACAGTTCGTTATTATCCAAAGACAACAGTCAAGTATGATGAAGTCTTGCTGCAACAGCGGTTGGGTGATAAATATAGCCAGATTTTAGAGCCAGACTTAGCGAAAATTAAAGCCCATCTTGGCGAGATCTCTCCGTTACTTGCACCGCTGCTCCCACAGGTTGGCTCGCCGACACGTGAGAAGGTAAAGGCCGTTGTCGAGTCGGGCGCGGTTGACCGGCACGCCTTCGACGGTGCGTTCACTAAAACAGATTCGTCTGTCTTCTCCGTAGGAAGAACCTCCATGCAGAAATGACAGGGTGTTATGTATGTTTCTCCTTGATAATAAAGAGGTTATGTGTTTGAGGTCACAAATTGTGACCTCAAAGCTTGTGCAGACGGATACGTTTTCTCAAAATGCTGTTCTCAAATGCTTGCCGTACTCTCCCCAATGTAGTATCTTTTTGAAATTATATGGTTACTGAAAATCCGATCTTGAATAACCCTTATTTAGAGCCGAGGTTGCATTACGCGACGAACCTCGCGGGGGAATTGGATTATGAGAACATTGTCAACGGCCGGAGGGTATTTTCTGGAACCGGTCAGACCGTTCCAGTAAAACAAAGGCAGCAGCGTGACCTTCCTGGTATGGATGAAGCAATAGCCGCCAACTACAGCGAGCATATCATCAACATTTTGCGGCGCGAAGTCAAGGCGTGGCGTGAAGCTGGCTATTCCAACACGACGCGCGTCTCACGGGAGCTGTTGCAGTTCTGGTTTTTGAATGAAGAACGTGATTTCACACAACGTCTGTTCTTTGCCCAGCAAGAAGCGATTGAGACTGGCATCTGGCTGAATGAGGTTGCGGACAAGTCGAATGTCGGTCAGCGGATCCTGAGCGATCTCCAGGCAGCCCAGTCTTGTACGGGGAACCTGCCTCGAATAGCTTTCAAAATGGCCACAGGCTCCGGTAAGACGGTAGTCATGGCGGCGCTGATCGTCTATCATTTTTACAACCGTCTAGAATATCGTGGCGACACGCGCTTTGCTGACAATTTCCTAATCGTCACCCCCGGCATCACAATTCGTGACCGCCTCTCGGTCTTGAAGGTCGACACTCGGACAGGCTCTGAGGCAGCAGACTATTATAGCATCCGCCACTTAGTGCCTAACCTCTGGCGCGGAGAGCTGAGGCAACTCAACCACAAGATCGTCATTTTTAACTATCATACGCTCCAACCCCGTACGTTACAGGGAAACAAGCGATCGCCTTTCGATGGCAAGATAGGCGCTGATGGGGAAAAAACGGAGGGGAAAGAGGATATTTCTCTCGTGATACGCCGTATTTTGGGGCAGTTTAAGAGCGACTCCCGTCTCTTAATCATTAATGATGAAGCCCACCATTGCTATCAGCCGAAATCCGATGACCGCTCCGCTGAAGGCGAGGATGTCAAGACGGAGAACGAGCGTGCCGCCGTCTGGTTCTCTGGGTTACGCGAAATCAGCCAACGCTTCAAAGTCCGTTCGATCTATGACCTCTCGGCCACTCCGTACTACCTCACGGGCTCTGGTCATGATCCCTATACGCTTTTTGAATGGGTGGTCGCGGATTTTGGTCTTATCGAGGCCATCGAATCAGGTCTCGTCAAAATACCCTTCCTGCCAGTTTCAGACGATACGCAAGCAATCGGCATGCCTGTTCTGCGCGAACTCTATCAACATGTGAAGAAAGATCTTCCCACCGCCGGTCAGAAAAAGAAACGAGCTCAGGCCAAGGCCGAGGGAACCGTCTTCACAGAATCTCCGCCCCGCATCCCTGATATCGTCAAGGCGGCTTTCAAACAGTTTTATGAGCACTACGAGAAGGAGTTTCGTTCCCGGACGTTCACGGCACGTGCGAAGGGCACCGATCAGCTTGAGCTCGACGACAGCCCGCCGGTTTTCATTGTGGTCTGCAATAACACCTCTGTCTCCAAGGAAGTTTACAAATATATCGCGGGGTACGAGCAAAAGCCAGCAACCGGTGATGAACCAGCTCAGGCCATAGCCGGAGTGTATGATCTCTTCTCAAACTACGATCCTTCCTCGCTGCAACCTCGGACAAGACCACCGACGCTCCTGATTGATAGCGATTCGCTGGAAAACTCGGGCCAGATCGATGATGACTTTAAGAGGGTCTTCGCACGGGAAATCGACCTGTTCAAACGCGACTACGCCCGTCTTCACGGACAGGGCAGCACAGACCAGATCACAGAAGCTGAGATTCTCCGGGAGGTGGTGAATACCGTTGGTAAGCGCAACATGCTGGGGGCGCATATCCGTTGCGTCGTCTCGGTCTCAATGCTCACAGAAGGCTGGGATGCTAACACAGTTACACATATTGCAGGTCTCCGTGCATTCGGTTCCCAGCTCCTGTGCGAGCAGGTCGCCGGACGCGCACTGCGTCGCAAGAGTTACTACCTCCAGGGTTACGACAAAGACGGTAACCTCACCGACGATAAGCGCCGGATTGCCACCTACAAGTTTCCACCGGAGTACGCCCATATCATCGGCGTCCCTTTCAAGCTATTCAAAGGTGGCAAGACCGCTGTTCTCCAGCAGGCCGCCATCAGTCGTGTTTTCGCCTTGCGCGACAGAGCTGACCAGTATGCGATTACGTTCCCGAATGTCGAGGGTTATCGGATCGACTATCCCGACGGACTTCTCACGTACAGTTTCGATGGGTTGGAGGACTATCAGGTCGATGGCTCCATGCTTCCCACAACTACTTTCATGGGCACAGGCGTGGACGGTAAGCAGGTCAAGCTCACGGTTGACAGTATTCTTGAGAAACGCGAGCAGGAGATCATCTACCGCATCGCCAAAGACCTTCTTCGTGACCATTTCTCGGATGAGCAGGGCAGTCCCGAATTTCAGCGCTTCCATCAGCTTACAGCCATCGTCGCTGAGTGGTATGCCACCAAGGTGCGCGTGCTCCACAAGGATGCGGCGTGGAAGAAGCTTCTCCTGTTCACCGAGCCGCAACGCCTTGTCGCTCACGTCTCCCGCGCGATCCAAACCGGCGCGGCCACCGAGTCACACATCCGCCCGATCCTGCACTATTACAACCCTCTCGGCAGTAGCGCCTTTGTTCATGGCCAGACCACCCGCGATACCTACGCAACTCTCCACAGCCACGTGAATCTAGTGGTCATCGATAGCGGCTGGGAAGGTAAAGCCGCTAAGGTGCTTGATATGCTTGCCAGCGAAGGGATCATCCTCTCCTGGGTTAAGAACGCCTTCCTCGATTTCCGTATTCCGTACACCGACAAGGAAGGATGCTCTCGCAACTACTATCCAGACTTCATCATCCGTGCCCTTGCGCCCTCCGGCGAACCCGTGAACCTGATCCTCGAGATCACGGGCATGCGGCGCGACAAGGTCGAGAAGGCTTGGGCTGTCGAGAATCGCTGGTTGCCCGCCATACATGCTGTGCGTTCCCATCACGGCTGGCCACGCTGGGCATTTCTCGAAATTGATGAAGACATCCGTGATGCCCGCAATGATATTCTCAAAAAACTCGCAACGCTTTAAATCACTTATGGACGAAGGCCAGACATACGACAAAAAATCGCTGCTCACCTTTGCCGCTGAGCCCAAGCGCTGGGATTGGCAAAAGATCGCCAAGCATTGTGTTGCCTTTGCCAATGCTGGCGGTGGCATCCTTCATTTCGGCATCGAGGATGATCTGTCCGTGCCACCTCCCGATCAACGCATCGCTCAGACGCTCCCGGATCGCCTGCGCAAAGGTGTTAGCCAGCACTGTGTCAACGTCGCAGTTACGCCAGAAATCCAAATTGCCAACAATGGAGGCGAGATCCTTGAACTCCGCGTCCTTCAAAGCCGTCAGACCATTGCCTCCACGACAGACGGGCGCTACTTCATCCGTGTTGCCGACGAGAGTAAGCCAGTGATGCCTGATGAACTGCCGCGCCTCCTTGCCGACAAAGATGCTTATGTCTGGGAGACGCAGGCCACTCGCCGAATACCTGTGGCGAGCGCCAATCCGGTACAGCTTTCGCGTTTTCTCTCCGACATCCGCGCTTCAGACCGCGTGACCGACTTTGTCAAAGAGAAGAATGACGTTGAAATTCTCGAACACTTTCTGATGGCCCGCGATGGCGTTCTCTCGAATCTTGGCATCCTGTGGGTCGGCCGCCGCGAAGACCGTGCCGTGCTTCTTTTCGCGCCGGCTGTTCAGTTCATCAAATATGACGGAAGTGAACAGAAAGTCGCTAAACGCGAGTGGTCTGACTTCGACCTCAATCCAAAAGAAATGATCGAAGCTATCTGGAAAGAGATTCCCGACTGGCGTGAATACACGGAAATTCGCGATGGCCTGTTCACCGAAACCGTTCCGCACTACGATGAAACCGTGCTCCGCGAACTGCTTGCCAATGCCCTCTGTCACCGGCCCTATACCACGCGCGGCGACATCTTTATTCGCCTTTATCCAGACCGCCTTGAAATCCAGAATCCCGGACTTCTCCCGCTTGGCGTTACGCCGAAAAACATCCTGCACACGAGCGTGCAGCGCAACCGGCACCTTGCCCAGGTCTTCTATGCCCTGCACCTCATGGAGCGTGAAGGCAGCGGCTATGACCGCATGTACGACGCGCTCCTCTCCCGTGGACGCCCTGTGCCTGTCCTTCGCGAAGAGAACGACTCGGTCACGGTCTGCGTCGAGCGCCGCATCATGAAGCCCGAGATCGTCAGCTTGCTCTCTACGGCAAGCCAGCAGTTCAACTTGCGCCCGCGAGAGCGTATCTGCCTCGGACTCATCGCCCAGCATGGCTTGCTTAAAGCTTCCGACTTTAACCGCATCCTGGACCTCTCGGACGACACCCGCGTCCGTTCCTGGCTGGGCTCGCTTCTCGACAAGAAGCTGCTCCTCTCTCGTGGCCGGACCCGCGCCACCGAATACCTGGTCAATCCGGAATGGCTGCGGCTTTCGCAGGCAAAGGGCCCCACAACCCTCAAAAAGATCGAGCCCCACCGCCTCCGCCACCTCATCCTCGAAGACTTACAGACCTATTCCCCGGATGAAACCTCGCCCTCGTCACTCTCAGATCTCCACCGCCGTATCGGTTCGGAAATTCCTCTACGCACCCTGCGCCACGCGATCGGACAACTGCGTGAAGAGGCAGCAATCCAACATAACGGTAAGCGCGGAGTCGGCTCGCGTTATTTCATTAGACATAAGGATGGCAAATAATGACCTTTTCATTAGACAAATCGTGTCCTTTGAAGGCCGTTCTAACCGATAAACCGCTGTAACACTTTGAACGAAAGAATGTTCCGATTATGACAAATGCCTGCCAAATAGAGACCGTTTTATTCGGGCAGTGCCTAATCAAATGACCCCCCTTCCGGAGAACACCCGCCATGAAATACACCGTTAAAGCCCTCAAGCACTCTGCAGACAAGCGCGCCCACATCCCCAGTGCCGAAGAGGCCGGATATGAGTCCGGTAGCACCATCGTCCGTGAAGCCCCGGATACCGCCTACCTCCCGGTCAATCCGGTCGTCCACCGCGGTCAGGACCCCGAACTCTTCTGGCTGGAGAAGGATAAGACCCCGGAACTGCGCATCCCGATCCGCTCCCTCTATCGCCACGAGCACATCGCCCCCGAGGCGCTCATCAAAGGACTCTACCGCGTCACCGCCACTGAAAACAAGGAACAGCCCGACCTCTTCTCCGCCAACGAACTTTTCGGAAATGCCCTTGAGCGCGAGGAGCTTGAAAAGGTCTCTGACTACTACACCCACTCCGACGGCTGGACCAACCGGCTCATCCAGGGCGACTCCCTCCTCAGTATGACCTCCCTCCTTGAACGTGAGGGAATGGCCGGCCAGGTCCAGTGCATCTACATCGACCCGCCCTATGGCATCAAGTATGGTTCAAACTGGCAGATCAAACTCAACAACCGCATCGTGACCGACGGTAATGACGACTCCCTCTCTGGCGAGCCCGAACAGATCAAGGCCTTCCGCGATACATGGGAACTCGGTATCCACTCCTACCTCAGCTACCTCCGGGACCGTCTCCTCGTCGCCAAACAGCTTCTCCACGATTCCGGTTCTTGCTTCGTCCAGATATCCGACGAGAATGTTCACCTTGTCCGTTGTTTGATGGACGAGGTGTTTGGAAGCGGGAACTTTGTCAGCATGATAAATGTAAGGAAGACAGGAGGCAAAGGCGCCTCACAACTCGATTCGGTTTTTGATTATCTCGTGTGGTACGCCAAAGACATCGAAAGAATCAAATACCGTCCAATCTACACAGAAAAGGAAATCGGCATCGGAAAAGGAACAGGCGAGCGTTACGATCAAATCGAACTTAAAGACGGCAAACGACGTGCGCTTACTAGAGAGGAAAAGGTCAATCCGAAACTGCTTCGCCCTCTGCTCGATGATGGTGCAAAACTCTATCAAATTACAGCCCTAATTTCAGAAAGCTCAGGGGCTAGCACAACATTCAACGTTAAGTTTGAAAATCGCGAATTTTATAGAACGAACTGGAAGACTAACGAGCGGGGTTTCAAGAATTTAATTAGTGCAAACCGTGTTGTAGCTACGGGTGAGACCCTACGCTATGTCCGTTATTTCGACGATTTCCCAGCAACCGCAGTAACGAACTACTGGGATGACACCGGACTTGCCGACAAGGTTTACGTCGTTCAAACAGCTGAGAAAGTTATTGCCCGTACTATTCTCATGACCACCGATCCAGGCGATCTCGTGCTTGACCCGACCTGCGGTAGTGGAACAACGGCCTACGTAGCCGAGCAGTGGGGTCGTCGATGGATCACCATCGACACCTCGCGCATCGCGCTGAACATCACCAAGACGCGACTTATGACAGCGACCTTCCCCTTCTACACCCTCTACGACTCCGAGGAGGGTGAGCGCGCCGTTCTGGAGCGCAAAGGCAAGGCTGGAGCGTCGGCCCCAGCGAAGAAAAGCGAGTTGCGAGGTCACAATGTTCGCTACGGGTTCATCTACAAGAAGGTGCCGCACATTACACTCAAAAGTATCGCTAACAATGAACCGCCTGACGAAGAGACGCTCTACGACCAGCCACTGGAGGACAAGAAGCGCCTGCGAGTCGCCGGGCCGTTCACCGTCGATACCCTGCAGAACTATGAACCTGTTTCCCCAGAGGAACTCGCCCGTCAGCGCGAGAGTGTCGAAGATCTTGCCGCCTTTGAGAACATGATCTTCGAGCACCTCAAGTCCGCCGGTGTCAAGACCGGTGACAAGTCGCAGCAAGCAGTCTTCACCCGCATCGACCGACTCAGCTCGTCCGAGTTGCACGCGGAGGGCTTCTATGAGACTAAGACTGGCGAAAAGAAGGCCTACCTCCACATCGGACCTAAGTTTGGCACTGTCAGCAAGCAGGCGGTCAACGAGGCGATCAAAGCATGCCGTGATCGCCATGATGCAGACTGGCTGCTGATTCTCGGTTTCGCTTTTGAAAGCGGCCTCACGGAACTCAGCCGCAGCTTCGGTTCCTTCCAGGTCAGCATCGTACGTATGCACGACGACCTGTTACAGACGGGCCTCCTTAAGCGCGACAAGAAAGCCGCTAGCTTCGTCACCATTGGCGAGCCTGATATCCGTCTGCACCGTGGCAAGGGAGGCACCGGCACGGTCGAAATCGCCGGGCTGGACATCTATGATCCTATCCGCGACGAGGTCAAGAGCCGCGATGTCCACGACATTGCCTACTGGATGCTTGACGATGATTACGACGGCTCCAACTTTGTCGTCCGTCAGGTCTTCTTCTGCGGTGGTGACAAAGACGAATTCGATCAGTGGAAGAAAGAGCTCGGCAACATGGCGCTTGCGACCACGAAGAGAAAGGTCGAGCAGACTCTCAAGCTGGAAATCGATGACGAAGCCTTCGCTGCTGCCTACGGCCATATCAGCCGACCCTTTCCACTCAAGTCCGGCCAGCGCGTCGCCGTCCGCGTCGTCAGTCAGTTTGGCGAGGAAACAACCAAGGTTATGTCCGAAAAATAATTAAGAGGTTATGTTTTTGAGGTGCAAAACCTGCACCTCAAAAAATGGAGTTAGATCGCCGCTCGCCAAGGAAAGTAATTCATGAAGACCTTATTAAAAGTCGGGACCCGGGGAAGCAAGCTTGCGATGATTCAGACGCAGGACGCATTGAAGCGTATTGAAAAACTCTTCCCTGGACTGGAATTTGAAATTGTGCCAATCACCACGATGGGCGACCGTGATCTCACGACCGATCTGCGGTTGAGTCCGGATGATTTTTTTACGCGCGATCTGGATGACGCGTTGCGGAGTGGGCGCATCGACATCGCTGTTCACAGCGCAAAAGATTTGCCTGATCCTGTAGCCGCAGACCTTGATTGGTTCTGGCTCCCCTGGCGCGAAGACCCGCGTGATGCCTGGATTCTTCCCAAAGGCAAGACACTGGCAGACCTGCCCGATGCGCCGTGCGTTGGCATCAGCAGCGCCCGTCGTGAAACTTATTGTCGAACACGTTTTCCCCATGCAATGATGAAGACAATCCGTGGCACAATACACGCCCGGCTTGATCAACTCGACGCGGGTGATTTCGATGCAATGCTCATGGCTGGCGCGGCATTGAAACGGTTAGATCTGGAGAGTCGCGTCACCGAATGGGTGCCCCTGGAGACACTTCCTGTGCCCGCAGGGCAAGGCTATCTGGCCGTCTCATTCCGGTTGGGTGACCCGATACTCACCAAGCTCCGCGGTTACTTTGTTAAGGCAGTCCGCTTTGTCGGCGCAGGCGTTGGCTCGGCTGATTATTGCACGCTGGGTGGACTCAAGGATCTTCGCCAGGCAGAGGTCTGTCTTTATGATGTGTTGATGGATGAGGCGCTCCTGAATGATGTGCCAGCTGCCGCGGAGCGCGTCTTTGTGGGTAAGCGCTGCGGTGAACACAGCGTGAAGCAGACGGATATCACCACGCTCATTGCAAAATATGCGCGCCAAGGCAAGCGGGTCGTGCGTCTAAAGGGTGGAGATCCTGGGTTATTCGGTCGCCTGGCCGAAGAAATCGAGGAGCTTGACCGTCTGGCCATGCCGTACCGCGTCCGTGCAGGCGTGAGCGCGTTGACCGTTGCGACAACCGGCACAGGCATGTTACTGACCAAGCGCGGCGTGTCGCGCGGCTTCACCGCCATGACGCCCCGTGCGGCTGAGGGCGGTGTCTCGGGCGTTGGCCGTGCGGTGCGCGACAAAGTGCCCTTGGTGCTCTTTATGTCCCTGACCGTCGCCCCGGATATGGCTACGCAATTGATGGATGAAGGGTGGGCGGCGAATACGCCCGTGGCTATTGTGTACGATGCGGGTTCGGATAATGAGGAGATTCATCTTCTCGATTTACAGCAGCTCAAATCACAAATCACAAATCTAAAATCTAAAATTGATTCTGATGCGCCAGGTCTGGTGATTATCGGTTCCGCTGCTGCAACAACCTATCGCCGTGATACAGGCGCATTGAGCGGACAGCGTGTGCTCGTGACGTGCAGCGAGGCGCTGCTGGAGAAGGCCGCGCAACGGGTCACGGATTTCGGCGGTGTGCCTCTTTTGCGCCCGCTGATCAAACTGGTGCCGTGCGCCATGACAGCCGACTACACCGCTTACGATTGGATTGTGCTGACCTCTCCCTCGGCCGTTCAAATTTTTATGGAGCAGGCGAAGAAGAACGATTTGCGGAAGATCCCCAAAATCATGACCTGCGGGCCTGGATCAGCCTCGGCCCTGAAGGCATTTGGCCTCCAGCCGGATTTGATGCCACCTATGGATTATAGCGCGGAAGGTTTGGCCGCAGTGCTACAGGAACAGAATTTCAAGGGTACGCGTGTTTTGCGTCTGCGCTCCGAAAAGGCCGGCTCGTTGCTGGCTGATGTGTTGCGTGCGAAAGGCGCAACGGTTGAGGATGCAAAGCTCTACGAAAACGAATGGATTCGATACGATGCATTGCCGCCTCACGAGGCGATCTTTTTTGCAAGTGCGTCCGCGGTCGAATCCTTCTGCGGCCAGTTTGGGGCGCAAGCATTGCAAGGCAAGGTGCTGGTCGCCATTGGCAAGCCGACCGAGGCTGCATTGTGGGCGGTGGGATCGAAAGCTGATATCATCGGCGACGAAGCCACCGTGGAGGGCGCTATTTCAGCTTTGGCCCGTTATCGTGTGGGTTTGCATTGACTTATTGTCGGGGCTGACTTACTATTCTTACGTTACATTAATTACGACACAAAGAAGGGGCTGTTTATTATGGACGCGATTTATTGGCTCTATGCGGGTATTGGACTGATCGTTCTTGAGGTGATGACCCCAGGTTTGGTCTCTATTTTTTTTGGCCTCGCAGCCTTGGCCCTCGCGCTGATCATTTGGTTTTTCCCTGGTATTCCCCAACTGGCTCAGTGGTTGATGTTCTCCGTCTTGTCCATTTTGTTCATTGCGTTGTTGCGCAAGACATTGAAAAAGACCTTTTCTGGAACCTCTCAAGTGACGGAGGACATGTTTGATGCCTTCTCTGGGAAACGAGCGACGGTTGTTGAATGTATTTCCCCGGCGAACCCCGGACGTGTGGAGTTTAATGGTTCGAACTGGACTGCTGAAGCGGAGGAAGTATTGGATGTCGGCATGCTGGTCCGGATTAAGAGCAAGAAGAACCTGACGTTGTACGTCGAGAAAAACGCGTAATTTTCATTTTTCACAAAACAAAAAAAGAAGGAGTAAAACGCATGTCTCAGTTCATTGGAATAGCCGTTGCAATAGCTGTTGTATATACCATTTTGAAGTGCATTCGCATTGTACCTCAGAAACAGGCTTTCATTGTAGAACGCCTAGGTAAGTATTATAAGACACTGGATGCTGGTTTGCATCTGCTGTGGCCGATTGTTGACAATGTGGCCTATAAGCACACGCTGAAGGAACAGGCGATTGACGTTCCGCCCCAACAATGTATCACACGTGATAACATCACCGTGGAAGTGGATGGCATCCTGTACCTCCAAGTCATGGATCCGGCCAAAGCGTCGTATGGTATTGGAAATTACCTGTTTGCGACAACGCAGTTGGCACAGACCACGATGCGTAGTGAGATGGGCAAGCTGGAATTGGATAAGAGCTTTGAAGAACGTTCACTGATCAATTGTTCGATCGTGGCGGCTGTCGACAAGGCCTCGGATCCCTGGGGTATCAAGGTGACCCGTTATGAGATCAAGAACATCACGCCTCCCCAGACCATCCGCGACGCCATGGAAAAACAGATGCGCGCAGAGCGTGAAAAGCGTGCTTTGATTGCTGAATCCGAAGGTGACCGCCAAGCCAAGATCAACCGCGCGGAAGGTGATAAGCAAGAAGCGATCGCCAAGTCCGAAGGTGAAAAGATGAAGCGTATCAATGAAGCGGAAGGCCGTTCACAGGAAATTCTGCTCGTGGCACAGGCACAGGCTACCGGTATTGAACGCGTCGCTACAGCCATCAGCACCAAGGGTGGCTCGGAAGCAGTCAACATGCAGCTCGCTCAGCAGTATCTGAATGAGTTCGGCAAGATGGCCAAGGTGAACAACACCATGATCATTCCTTCTGACCTCGCGAATGTCGCCGGCATCCTCAAGGCTGCTACGTCGATTGTGAAAGAAGTGAAGTAAGTAAGGGAAACATGGCAATCGATGAAATATTTTTTTATTTTACATTGTTTGCCATTTTTTCAACGCTTTTTGGCGCGTGTGTCGGCAGTTTTCTGAACGTCTGTATTTATCGGATCCCGCGGGATGAATCCGTGGTGACCCCGCGGTCACATTGTCCACATTGTGGCATGTTGATCCCGTGGTATCTGAATATCCCTGTCCTGAGCTGGTGCTGGTTGCGTGGCAAATGCGCCTCGTGTAAAGGGCCTATTGCGATCCGTTATACCTTGGTCGAATTGTTGACAGCGGCGTTGTTTCTGGCCGTTTATTTGCAGTGGACGCTGCCGGCGGCCTTTCACATGAACCCGATTAGCCATCCGCTGATCGTGTTGGTTTATTGGCTCTTTGTCGCTGGGCTGGTGCTGGGGACGTTTGTCGACTTCGAACACTACATCATCCCTGATTCTGTGACCATTGGCGGTATGCTTGTCGGACCGATCCTGAGTGCGCTCGTTCCGGCCCTGCACGGTCAGGATATTTGGTGGAAGGGGTTGTTGCACTCAGGGCTAGGACTCGCCATTGGATTTTGCTCTCTCTTCGCCATCTCGTGGATTGGCGAGAAGATATTCAAGAAAGAGGCCATGGGGTTTGGTGATGTCAAACTGCTGGGCGCGATTGGTGCCTTTTTGGGCTGGCAGGCTGTGTTCTTCACGATTGTGGCATCCTCATTTTTGGGCAGCATTGTGGGTATCACCATGATTGCCCTCCGGAGTGCGAAGATGCAAAGTGAAATTCCTTTTGGTCCTTATATTGCTGCCGGCGCGCTGATTTGGACCTTTTATGGGTCGCCTTTGATGAAGGCCTATATGAGGATGATGAGTTTATGAGTACCGTGAACAAGATCTATCTCTCGGCGAACGACTATCTGCGGGATAGCTGGAAGCTTGCCCGTCAGATTATGGATTCGGGCTGGCAGCCCGATTATATTCTTGCGCTCTGGCGTGGAGGTGCGCCGGTGGGCATTGCGGTTCATGAATTCTTTTATTATCATGGTTTCCGTCCTCGGCACCAGATCGTCAAATGCCATTCCTATACAGGTATTAAATCGCGTGATCATGAAGTCCGCTTCGAACATGCGGATGAAATTTTCAAGAGCATGACAAAAGGGATGCGCCTGCTGGTGGTGGATGATGTTTTTGACACAGGCATTACAGCGCGTGCGGTCACGGAGCGGCTTGCCGCGTGCGAAGTGGATATGCGCTTTGCAACCGTTTATTGGAAGCCTGGTCAAAACAAGACCACACTCAAGCCTGACTTCTATGTGAGGCAGACCGAAAGCTGGATCGTTTTTCCGCACGAGATGGATGGCCTGACACGGGACGAAATTAAGATAAAAGACCCCGAGCTCTACGCGCTGTTAAGCTAAAATTTAGGGGAGTTTTATATTACTTCTCCGTCATACGGATAGCATCTTCAAATGTGGGTACGCGCCGAAAATCAGGATGATTTGTATAGTGCTCCTTGTTACGTCGGAACCACCAGCTTCCATAATATTGAGCATTGGTGTCAATCCAATTGGTCACCTTCACCCGTTCCTCGAACGTCATTTTCTTTGCGACAGCAGTGTGTTTTTCAATCAATCGACCTGCGTCCTGCACATGGGTCACTGGAGCTCCGATTATACCGGCAAGTAAGGCTGTATGCGAACCGAGCGACCACGCGGGCAAGTATTGGACATGGCCAGTTTTGGGATGATTTTCGCCAATGATAAGACCTAATACGCCACGGTCGAAATTATCTTTTCCCTTGCGACGTTCAGGCACTAAGTTTTCATAAGACACATTGAAGAGAAGCGTCTTATCGCTAGAAAGGTTCAAGCCCGCTTTGGGTTTCGCCCCCGAATGACACGAAACGCAGTGTGTATCGAATACAGGTTGCACATCGCTTTCATAATGCAGCGCACGCTGGCCGCACGTCTCACCGATTTGCGGCCCAGGCAAAGAAGGTTTTCGTGCGAAGGCGAATGACGCCGATCGTCCTACTTTTTCAACGTTCATGGTCTTCGAAGCACTTTCCGGTGTTTCGTGACATCCGATACAGGAGCGCGTCTCCCCAGGCATATAATTGACATACGTACGTTCGGTTTGAACGGCCATGTAATTTTGGTCGAGTGCTTGGAAGAACACATTCCCGAATGCAGGGACGATGAAATGTGCGGAGCCATCCTTCTCCACGGGCACGACACCGTGCTGCACAGTTAAACCAAGATGTGTGTCTTTCGTGATGACAATGTGTTGCTGGTCATACTGCTCAAACATGTCTTTTGACTGTGCCGCCCAGGGACGTGGAATCTGCTCCAAGATGCGGATGTATTTAATAGTGCCTCGGGGAACATCGACGAGACCATGATAAATGTCTTGGACCATGCAGACAGCCTGCTTGTTTTTTGCCAGGGTTGCATTGAGCGATGAAGCGAGCACAGGCGGCACAGGGCGCACGACCAGCGGGATAGGACGCCAACAAGAGATCAGGGTATCGCGATGCAGGAGTTCGACGTTTCCTTTACCATTCAATAGGTAGAGTCCGTAACCGACAGGATCCTTCCATTTTCCCATGTTGGCAGGTTTGTGAGATACGAGGAAGCAATCCATGGCTAACGGATAGGGATCTGCATACAAGCCGCCAAGGCCGTTTCTGTCTCGCTTCCAATCAGACGAGAGGGAGTCGCGAAAATCAAACCCAGGTTCAGCCCGAATATCTACCAAAGGCGTCATAGAGGTCATGGGCTCTGTGGTACGGATCGGCTTGCTCATGTCCAGGCGAATGATGGCCCCCACGTTGTTTTGCGGACAGTGAGGGACCCCGGCGACGACATACTGGTTCGGAACGCCTGGAATAGCGCGACCATAATTAAGGGTTGGCGGGAAGGCAATATCATTACCATAAATTTCGCTGGAGGCGGTGCCGTCCGGACGCATCGCCCAGAGGCACTTGACGCTGACCGCGCCTTTTGAGACGTATTCCCAACGAGTATACAGAATACGGCCATCCGGCAACATGCTCGGAGCAGTTTCGCTAACGGAGCTACGGCTTAATGGGCGCATATTCCTGCCGTCTGCGTCCATGCGATAGAGCACGGTTGTGGTAAAGTCATCTGGACCATCGCAGAGGATACCATATTGGCAACGCGATGAGACAAAGACAATCCCACCGTCGGGCAGGTAGCAGGGTTGCATATCGTCAGTGCCATGATGATAATGGGGAAATTTGCGATATTTTGCCACGAGATCTGCCTCATCCGTTTGAGGGAAGGTCAATTGGCGCAGGTTTGAACCGTCAATATTTGCCTCGTAGATACGGTACCCATCTGGGTGATTCCTTTTCCAAGAAAAGATAACGCGCTTGGCGTCAAAGGAGACATCATAGCGCTCAAAAACTCCATTCGTCATGGCCGGTAACACATCGCGAACATGGCCTGTTTCAATATTCAGGACGCATAAACTTGAGCCTGGATTCCATGTGCTATTGATGTGCTCGGTGTAATAGTGGTTTGCATCGTAGGTCAAGCGCTTGACAAAAACAAGTTCCTTGATGCCACGCTTGACAAGCGCTTGACGTGTTTCCGGCAAAACAGTTTCCGTTGCAGACAACGATAACACGACCAGCGTACTGCAGATTCCGATAATTTTTTTCATTCTGATGAGAGCTCCCCTCGAATTTTAAATACTCACGAGTGCAATCAGTATACACGGGACATTTGTCTCTTTCAATCAGATTTGCGGATACAGCCATTAATTACGGATTGAGTTTCTCTCAAAAAGATGGGATAATACAACATAATATTTTTAAAGAGGAGATTGAAGCATGAGCTTAACTATTTTAGGTGAACATCCGCTGAAATGTGATGCGACTGGGAAATTAGTAAGCCGTATTGGTACTTTATTTGTGGCGGATCGCGTGTTGGTGACTTGGCCGCGCATGACCCATGCGATGCAACGGCTCCAGTATCAGGAGCAAATCAATCTGGCACGGCAGAAACGCGGGGAGAAATGCCTTTCCGAGCTGGACATGATGGAGGGATGGGAGAATGCCGTCGATTTGATCATGGAAGTTCAGGCGGTGTTGATACGGCCAGACTCGTCGCGGATGGATCTGGCGTTCCAAGCGGATGAGTTGTTGCAAACGGTTGTCTCCAAACCATCCATCCGTTTCCTCCATGCGCGAAATGTTGCCGTGCAGCAGGCGATTCGTGCACGTGGCGAATATTGGCGCATCAGTCCGCGTCCGCAAGAAGATACCGACATCATTGATGCAATCGAACACTCCAAGATAGCCATTGCCGGATTGCCCATTTACTATTATAGTCCGACGACAGGCATGCGCTATCTGACTTTCCAGGAGTTCTGCAAGTTGGGGACGTTATCCTTTGAGCAACTGCGGCAGCACCTACTTGAAATTCAAGCCTACTCTGCGAAATGGAATCGGCTTCACAATCACGAAGTTTCCTTTTTTGGCGCAAATTCTACCTTTAATGAAACGAGCTTCCAGCCCTATAACTTTGCGACAGCAGATGCCGCTCAATTGCGTTCATGGCATGTTGCGTTGATCACGCAGTTCGAGGCGGCCGTTGATGCAAGTTTGCGGCGTGATGATGTGCGGAATCTGATTTGGCGCAATCGTTTATTTGCCTGCTTGACAGATGAACGTAATGAGACGCTTTCGGAGGTGTTAGTCAGCGGGTTGACGGAGGAGTTTTTCCGTCAGATTCAATGGTTACCCGGAGGAAACATCCAGAATGGCGGCGAGTGGGTCTTTGACAGCATTTTCGATGAGTTTAAGGAGCATCCCCAGGATGAGGTGCTTAAGCGTATCGTGGAAATCCGCGTAAAAGGATTTATTTTCAACTATATCCGCGAGTTTGCGCAGCTTGAATATATCAACATTGGTCGACTGTTGCCAGGGTTGCGTAACCGCCATGAAAAAGGTACGCATCAAGCCTACATCGTGGAGGTGAAGAGTCTCGCCTCGGAAAAGCCCGATTTGCGTATTATTCGTATGCAACGGTGGGGGATCAAGGAACATCTGGCTGAGCACCACGATCTGTTGCGCGCAATCATGGAGGCTCAAGACTATACGGAGTATACGCTCGACCGTCGTCTTGGATGCTGGGAATTGGGTATGCCCGTCCCGAGCCGACTGGTGACGCGCATGATTCCCGAGGAGTATGTATGGCAAGGGACCAAAGGGGTCTCGCGGATCTGGGCGACCTATTATGAACGTGACTTTATAGATGGGCTGGCCACGGACAAGATTCCGCAGGATCGGATGAAGGAACCTGCGTATGCGCTGAGCATTGCAAAATTGCTTGGAAGCGCTGCAGCCTCAAACATGGTAGTGGGCCGTGTGAATATCGCGGGTCATGTGGTCTTCGACAATGGTGATGAGATCGTTCTGATGGACAAGTCTGGGAGGCCGAATCAAATATTGGCTGCAGACCATGCGGGAACGTTTTCAGATTATTTGAGCCCGCTTGAAAAGTTTGCAGAAGATTATGCAGAGCCGGTTTTGAAACGTGCATCGGTTGTGTTTGATCCTGCTGCTTTTGCTCGTACGTACTTGGATTCGATGGAACAACGCATGCTACAAATGCAGAAAGATTATCTGCGGGCGCCGCATATTTTTGATAAGCTTTTTCAACATAGTAAACAGGGTCCTGAGACCTTTTCGCATCGATGGGCAAAGGTGCTTGAACGCATGAATTCAACGGATGTGCATCAACTTGTCCGAACGATTCGTGCTGTCATTGCAGTAAAGATACCTCTATGAGTGAACTCATAGCAGAAACACGTTTTGTGCGTCAAGTTGCTGTTCCCGAATTTGGGGTGACTACACAGCAAGTACTTTCTTCCGCAACAATCGCGCTGGTCGGTTGCGGCGCGCTGGGTGGCATGCAAGCCGAGCTCTTGACACGCATGGGGGTGGGGGAGTTACGGATTGCGGATTTTGATGTTGTTTCGGCCATGAACCTCCATCGGCAAATTCTCTACACAGAAGCGGATGTCGCTTCGCAAAAAACTAAAATCGAAGCCGCCGTTGCTCATTTATCCTTGCTGAACTGCGCGATGCGTCTGGTGTCTCTTAATGAAAAGATTACCGCTAAAAATATCGATGGATATTTGTCGGGGTCCACGGTCGTATTAGATGCGACTGACAACATTGAAACACGTTTTTTAATGAATGATTGGTGCGTCGCGCATCAGGTTCCTTGGATTTATACAGGTGTTTCCGGAACGGCTGGACTTGTATTGCCCATTGTGCCTGGCGGACCCTGTTTGCGTTGTCTCTACCCAGAGCCTCTGGCACTTGAAGACATTGCACATCCTAATAGGGGTGGCGTCCTCCCGACCACTGTGGCCATGGCGGTCTCTCTTCAAGTGACGCAATTGTTTCGCATCCTGAATAAAACGATCCGCGCAGGTGAGCTTATTCGTTTTAATGTCTGGAATCCCGCTCTTCGAACCACTCAAGTCCTGCGAATTTCAACCTGTGCCTGTTGTTCCAGTGAAGTTATAGGCAAACGCAACGTTTGATTTTCGAAATTTTCTGTTGAACAGAGAAGGCTCTTTTGGTAAAATTCAAGCCTTTCAAATAAGAAACGAAAGAGAAACGAAAGTAAAAACATCATGAATCAAAAGAATATGCGGGCCGTCGTTTATCATGGGCAACTGGATGTGCGTGCGGAACAAATCCCTGTTCCTGTGTGTGGGGAAGGCGAGCTTTTAGCCAAGGTTGATGCGTGTGCCGTGTGTGGTTCGGACATGAAAGCGTATCTCTCTGGGAATCCGCGCATGAAACCGCCAATTGTGGTCGGACATGAGTTTGCTGCCGTGATTGTCGAGGCAAAGACTTCTGGTTTTTCAGTCGGTGAACGTATTGTGATGGCGACCAGCATTTCGTGCGGTACCTGCGCCTATTGCCTTAAGGGATGGAAGAATATCTGCGCGAATATTCAACCGATGGGATTCGGCTATAACGGTGGCATGGCTGAATATGTCGTCATTCCTGCTCAGGCGTTGAAGAATGGCCATGTGATTAAAGTACCGGCTCATGTGAATCCGCTTTATGCATGTCTGGCCGAGCCTGTGAGTTGCGCTGTCAACTCCTGCGAGAACAGCCAGGTGAAGCCTGGCGACACCGTGCTGGTCATGGGCGCAGGACCGATGGGCATCCTAAATGCGCTGGTGGCGCGTCAGTATGGCGCCAAGCAAGTGATTCTTTCCGAAATCAATCCCGAGCGTCTGGCGCAAGGGGCGACATTTGGCTTTGACCGGTTGGTGAATCCTGCGACAGAAGACTTGGGTGCGATCGTGAAGGAGATGACCGGCGGGTATGGCGCGGATGTCGTGATAGTCGCCGCACCTGCGGCCGCTCCTCAGGAACAGGCGCTCGCGCTGGTTCGTAAACGGGGCACTGTCTGCTTGTTTGCCTCACTGCCGGCTGGCAAGAGCAACATCACCTTGGATAGCCGCCTGTTGCATTACGGCGAATTGCGCGTGGTCGGCACGAGCGACTCCACACCGGAGCATGTCGCAAAGGCCGTCGAGATTCTGGGGCAGTCCAGCTTCCCGGCCAACAAAATTATCACGCACCAGTTACCTTTTGAAGGGTTTAAGGATGCGATTGAATTGATGAAGAGCGGCGTCGCGCTGCGCGTGGTTCTGAAGCCATAATGCAAGGGCGACCCATTGGTCGCCCGTACAAAAGAAAGAAAATCAATGAATCTGAATTTAAAAGACAAAGTGGTGCTGATTACAGGCTCATCGAGCGGTGTCGGCAAGAAGATCGCCTTTGCTTTCGCAGCGGAGGGCGCGAAGGTGGTCATCAACTATTTGAAGAATGACAAGCTGGACTTTGGCCAGGATGCGGCTGCGGTTGTGGCTGAAATCAAGCAGACGTATGGAACCGATGCTGTTGCGATTGCTGCGGACATGTCGGTCGAGGCGCAAATCATTGCGATGTTCGACACGTCCGCCTCCACAATCGGTGCGGTAGACATCCTTGTAAACAACGCGGCTTATCTGCCCAAGGGCCCGCTCCAAAACTACACGGAGACGGAATGGAACTACACCTTTCAGGTCAACGTGACCGGTGCATTTACAGCCTGTAAAGAGCTTATTAAACGCTTGCGGGAACGGGGTGTAAAAGGTAAGATTGTGAACGTTGCTTCGCAAGCCGCATTTTTCGGTTCGACCTCGGGTCATCTGCCGTATGATGCGAGCAAAGGGGCATTGGTTTCGATGACGCGCGCGATTGCACGCGAAGTCGCAAAAGAAGGCATCAACGTCAACGCTGTCGCCCCGGGAATGGTGATGACTGAGATGGTGGCTAAACTTTGGGAAGAACGGAAGGAACAATACCTTTCGCGCATTCCTCTTTACCGCATTGCGCAGCCGGAAGAGATTGCCAGTGTCATTCTTTTCCTGGCTTCAGACATGTCCAGCTACATGACGGGCACAACGCTCGACGTGACAGGTGGCTTGATGATGCGGTAAAAATATTCAGAAAGGATACACACACGATGAGTAGTTCAATGTCGACGGGTACGCGCTTCAAGTTGAGCGCAATGATGTTCTTGCAGTTTATCATGTTCGCAGTCTTTTGGGCAGCGCTTGCGCCTTATGTGACTAATCAGGGTGCAGGCTGGGCGTCGTGGAAGCCGTGGATTCTTTCGACAATGGCATTGGGCTCGTTGGCTTCGCCGTTGATGGGCATGTTTGCGGATCGTTATTTTAACGCCGAAAAGGTGCTGGCGTTTTCAAATCTTGTTTGCGCGGCGATGCTGTTTATGACAGCGCGCGCGACATCGGGGCTGGAAGTTTTTGTTTATCTGTTGATTGCTCTGCTTTTTTATATGCCGACTTGGGGATTGACCGCAGCGATTGCTATGTCCAACAGCCCAGCAGAACAGTTTCCGCAGATTCGTGTATTCGGAACCATCGGTTGGGTTTCTTCCATGGTGTTTGGCCTTGTGGCTTTCCAAGTATTCAATGTCAAAATTGACGGCACGAATATTCCGTTCTATTGCGGTGCCGGTTCGGCGGTTGTTGCCGCGCTGGTCGCATGGATGTGTCCGGCGACACCTCCAAAGGGCAAAGGGCAGCCGTTCTCAATTTTTGATGCGCTCGGATTGCGTGCGTTCTCCATGCTGAAGGATAAGAACTTTGCCGTCTTTATTCTTGTGACGTTGGTGGCCATGATTCCCTTCAACATTCACTTTGCATTCTTGGGGGACTTCCTGTCATCGAAGGGGTTCCAGCAAGTGACAGCCGTGACGTATATCGGCCAGGCTGCTGAAGTCTTCTGCATGTTGTTGGTGACCTGGGCCATGCGCAAATTCGGCGTGAAGTGGTCGATTGTCGCGGGCCTTGCTGCGTTGACAATTCGTTATGCCGCTTACTATTTCGCAGCGGGAGATATGACTTCGTTGGTCTATATAGGCATCCTGATCCACGGTGTTATCTTTGGTTTCTTCGTTGTAGGTGGCCAGGTCTATGTTGGCAAGACCGCATCAGCGGACATGCAGGGTCAAGCGCAGGGATTCTATGCGTTGATGGCCTTCGGTATTGGTACGTTCATCGGCACGTTTGTCAACAACGGCCTGATCAATCACTTTACGGCACCCGTCAAGAAAATGGTCGAGGGTCAAGAAGTGACGCTTCTTCAAGGATCTTGGGACAAGGTGTGGCTTGTGACGCTCGTGTGTTCATTGGTCTGCTTGGTCGTGATGACAATCTTCTTCAATCCGAAGAAGGAAGAGAGCAAGTAAGGAACTGAGCTATGGCGAAGTATCTGGTCGGCATTGATAACGGCGGAACAGTTTCGAAGGCTGCGGTGTTTACTGCGGACGGACGAGAGTTGGCTGTTGCAGGTCGGCCAGTTGCTTCGATCGTGAAGCATCCGGGCTGGAGCGAACGTGATATGAACGTGCTCTGGCAGGATACAGCAGCGGCGATTCGTGAAGCAGTTGAAAAGTCTGGTGTGAATCCCTCTGATATTGCCTGTGTCACCTGTACGGGGCACGGCAATGGCCTGTATCTGATTGATGCGGACGGTAAGCCTGTCCGCAACGGTATCTATTCATCGGACGGTCGTGCAGCATCGATTATTGCAGATTGGAAGGCGCGCGGCATTGATGCGCAGGCGCTTCCGAAGACGGCACAATGTGTGTGGCCCGCACAACCGAATGCGCTCCTCGCTTGGTTGCGTGAGCATGAGCCAGAGTCGATTCAGAAGGCTGCCTCGCTTTTGATGGCGAAGGACTATACGCGCTTCAAACTCACGGGCAACGTGGCCATGGAACTTACGGACATGAGCGGGACGAGTCTCATGAATGTGGTGACTGCGAAATACGATGACTCAGTGCTGGAGATTTTTGGCATTCCTGAAATGAAGCGCCTGATGCCGCCACTGGTGCAGAGCGCAGAGGTTTGTGGCACCATCACAGCGGAAGCCTCATTGTTGACAGGGCTAAAGACAGGTACACCTGTCGCGGGTGGCATGTTTGATATTGATGCCTGTGGACTCTCCTCTGGGTGTATGGATGAGCGTCAATTCGTTATTGTGACGGGCACCTGGGGCAACAATCAATACATTGCTCGAACCCCTTTGGTGGACAAAGGATTGTTCATGACCTCCTGCTACAGTATTCCGGGTTGGTATTTGATGCTCGAAGGAAGTCCAACTGGCGCAGGCAACTTGGAGTGGTTTATCTCGACCTTTCTTGAAGACAAGAAGATTCTCTTGAAACAGGAAGGCAAAGACTCTGTGTTTACGTGGGCGGAGTGCGTGATTGGAGCCTGTGAGCCGCAGGAGACGGATCCGTTCTTTTTGCCCTTTGTCTATGGCGAGAATGTGGGCTATCCGGCCAAGGCCACATTTCTGGGCCTTGCAAGCCAGCATACGCGTGCGGAGGTGTTGCGCGCGGTTTATGAAGGATGTGTTTTTTCGCACAACATGCATATCCAGCGACTCTATGCGTTTCGCGAAAAGCCCGAGGTCGTGCGCATTACGGGCGGCGCGGCACGGAGCGCGGTGTGGATGCAGATGTTCGCGGATATTTTTCAAGTACCGGTAGAAGTGCCGGATGGATCCGAACTCGGCGCATTGGGTGCGGCCATAGCGGGCGCTGTTGCGTCGGGGCTTTATCCGACGTACGCTGCAGCCATCACGGCGATGACGCGCGTGGCGCGGCGGTATGAACCGAATCCAGCGCGTGTGGCGATGTTTGCAAAGCGCTATGCGATTTACAGCAAAGCTTGCCAGGCGTTGAAGGCGTTTTATTAACAGTATAGAAAGGATTAGGGTTATGATTACAGGACAGAGAGTAGTGATGGGTTCAGTGATCGCGGCACTCGCGGTGGGATTGACAGGATGTTCAGAGAAACCGAAAACAGCACCTGCCAAGGCGACGCCTGGGGTGAGCGCATTGAAGACGCCGAAGCTGGCCTTTGATTTGACAGGCAAATATACCAACCCAGATGGTATGTGCATTAAGGATGGTGAACTGTATATCAACATGAACAATATAACGTCAGGCAAGCCTTCAAAGATTGTGAAGATGACGAAGGTCGGGCAGCTTGTTGATGTGGTAGAGCTTCCTGTTCATCCGAAGACAGGCGTGATCTGCGCGCTCGGCATTGTCTTTGCAAAAGACGGGAACCTGTATGTCAACGACAACCAGAATTTTGCAGGCAAGGGACTTGGACTTTCACGTATCTTCCGTGTGGTGATGAAGGACGGCAAGGCTGAGAAAGTTGAAGTTGTTGTTCAGGGGATCAATGAAGCCAATGGTATCGCAACGTTTGGTGATACACTTTATGTGTGTGATACCAACTATGGCACTAAGGATGTCCATACAAGTGGCGTGTATCAATTTAAGTTGAGTGAACTGAATGCCGAAAATCCGGTGCAGGTGACAGCCGGCCCCAAGGATTCTCATTGCATAGGTAGCTTTACAACAACGGGCAAGTTCCCAGTCGGCGCGAATGGCATTGCGGCAGATGAAAGTGGCAATGTGTATGTCTGTAACTTTGGTGATGTTGTGCTGTGGAAATTTACCTTTGATGCGGCTCGCAAGGTCAAACTCTTTAAGCCATTTGCAGACTGCAAGAAGGTTGGCGTGGAGAGCTTGGATGGACTTCAGTATGATGGCGAAGGAAATCTATGGACGGCCGACTTCATCGGAAATGCCATTGCAAAAATAGCCACAGCATGTGGCACGGTCACGATCATCGCTAAGAATGCGCCGAATAGCGGTGCTGGCGGCAAGCTCGTGTCGCCCTCCGAATGTATTCGCTTTGGAAACAAGGTGTATGTCTCGAATATCAATCTTTCCTTTGGTCCGCATAAGGCCATCAAGGAAGAGACGATGTCGGTCATAGAATTGTAAGGGGCGTATGCTTGATAACTTGTCACCGCGTGAAGAGGGGGTCATCCAGAAGATCATGGGGAATCCTCGTATTTCGGTCGCTGAATTGGCCAAAGCGTTCAGTGTGTCGGAAGTGACGATTCGCAATGACCTCAATGATATGGCGGAACAAGGATTAATTGTACGCACACGCGGGGGCGGTCTGCCCGCCTTTCATCCTTCCATTTTGGAACGTCAGCGCGTCAATCATGAAGGCAAGCTTCGGATTGCAAAAGCGGCTGCGGAGATGATTCACAGTGGCGATGAGATCATGTTGGTTGGTGGGACGACGACTTCGTTGATTCCACGCTTTTTGTATGGTAAGCGCGATATCCGAGTAGTCACGAATTCGACCTATCTGTTGCCGTATGCACGAACGAATATGGGACTAAAGGTCACCTTCACGGGTGGCGAATTTCGTCCTGAAAACGAGGTGATGGTCGGACCGACTGCCTTGCGTGAGTTGGCGCAGTTTCACGTCGCGACCGCCTTCTTGGGCGCAGACGGCATCCTGCCTGATAAAGGTGTGACAGCAGACAGCGTTGAAATTGCAGAGGTTGTGCGGACTATGGCGGCGCAAGCTGAACGTCTGGTTGTCTTAGCGGACTCGTCAAAGACATTGCGTGCAGGATTTGCCTACATCATGCCCCTGGAAAAAGTACATACCCTTATTACCGATACGAACATCCAGCCGGAGGTGGCGAGTGCTATCCGTAAAGCAGGTGTTCAAATTATTACGGTCTAATAACAAACAAAGGAGAAACAGAAGAATGAATAACTTCCTTGATTTTAAAGGAAAGACAGCCCTTGTAACCGGCGCAGCCGGTGCCATTGGCAAGAGTGTTGCTGCCGGGCTGGCGCAGTGCGGTGCGCGCGTGTTTATTACCGACCTCAAGAAGGAGGGCGTTGATGCGACCGTGGCAGAACTGAAGCAGGCGGGTTATACGGTCGAAGGGTTGGCTGCAGACGTCACAAACGAAGAGCAGGTCAAGATCGTTGTGGAGGCAGCTGCGAAGTGTTTTAGCAACAAGATTGACATTCTCGTGAACGTTGCAGGTGTGGCGGGTCAGAATGCCATTGAAGCCATTACGGAAAAGGAATGGGATTTTGTATTTGCGGTCAATTGCAAAGGCACCTTCTTCTTCATCAAGCACGTAGTGCCCTTCATGAAGGCTGCCAAGTATGGCAAGATTGTCAATTACTCGTCGCAATCCGGCAAAAATGGCTCGGCATTGCTCAGTCACTACAGTGCAGCTAAGGGCGCTATCATCAGCTTTACACAGGCACTCGCGTACGAATTCGCGAAGGACAACATCAATGTCAACTGTGTCTGTCCTGGCGTGGTGGACAATACAGGCGTGTGGACCTTTATGTCCTCCAACTATATCGACAATATGAAGCAGGCGCGCGAAGAGGTTGTGAAGCGATTCTCGGCAAAGATTCCGCTGGGTCGTCTGGCCAGCATCGAGGATGTCGTCGATACGACGGTTTACCTCTGCTCGTCCGCTTCGGACTACATCACGGCACAGTCACTCAACATCTCAGGCGGACGTCTATCCCTGTAAACAGGGAAGAAGTGTCAGTAAGTGTCAGTAAGTTTGGAAGTGTCAGCAAGTAGTATGAAGACGAATCAGCAATTTAAAGAGGAACTGGAAGAACGTGTCCTTGTGTTTGCTGCCAACGTTGTTAATTTATTGGCAACGTTGCCTCAATTGGAGGTATTGAAGATTGTTGTTTATCAATTAACAAAATCATCAACCTCAATGGGTGCAAACTATAGTGAAGCAAATCATCCAGAATCTCGAGCGGATTTTATTCATAAGATTTCTGTCGTTGTTAAAGAAAGCAAAGAAAGCCTGTTTTGGTTGAAATTCATTAATCGGCTTAACTGTATTTCTGTCGATCTTAAGAGTCGATTTCAGCCTCTTGCTCAGGAAGCAGATGAGCTGTTACGGATCTTCACTACGGTACAACGAACAGCACGTGAGAACGAAAAGAAATCGTAGCATTTCTAGACTTGCTGAAACTATTAAAACTTACTGACACTTCTTAGACTTATTGACACTTACTGACACTGATTAAACTTATTGACACTATTTTTTCGGAGAAAAAAACTATGGAATTTACAAAAGAGCAGATTGGCAAGATGATGGATCACGCGGTGCTGAAGCCCTCGATGACGGATGACGACATTCGGAAGAATGCGGCGATGTGCATTGCGAAGAAGGTGGGCGACCTCTGCGTGCGTCCAAGCGATACGGCATTAGCTGCGTCGTTGGTGAAGGGTACGGGCACGACGATCGCTGTTGTCATTGGCTTTCCTCATGGCGCAAGCCGTCCGGAAGTCAAGGCACTGGAGGCTAAGCTGGCCATTGAAGACGGTGCCAACGAACTCGATATGGTGATGAATATCGGCAAGTTCCTCTCGGGTGATTATGACTGGGTCGTGCGTGACATCAAGGCTGTTGTTGCGGTAGCGAAGCCGAAAGGCATTGTGGTCAAGGTCATCCAGGAATCCTGCCTGCTGACATTGGAACAAGTTGCCAAGGCGTGTGAGCTGACCATTCAAGCTGGCGCGGATTTTGTGAAGACCTCCACGGGCTTCAATGGCGACGGGGCCACGGTTGAGCAAGTCGAAGTCATGTTGAAGACCTGCAAGGGTCGTGCAAAGGTCAAGCCTTCCGGCGGTATCCGCGACTGGGAACGCGCCGTGATGTTTGCAAAGATGGGTGTTGATCGTTTAGGTGTCGGCTCTGCCGACAAGATCCTGGACGGCGCGCCTGCTGGGGATGGATATTAATGTGAGGTGATAGGGAGGCGTCTGCCTCCCTTGTCGTTGCTGTTAAAATAAAAGAGCCGTCTGCGAAGGTCGCAGGCGGCTCTTTTTTTTGAATGGTCGATTATTGGACGAACTTACCCGGCCAATTGATCTCCACGCTGGCAGCAATGGAAGCGGATGCATTCTTGTCTGCCAGGGGGGCAATCGTATCAGCAGCCAAGCACCAGTTCAGTACGACCAAAAGAATCGCGGCTACCGATGCGAAGATAAGGGAGGCGACCGTGAAAGCCTTGTACCCCTTCGAAATCGGTGCATCATTAGCTTCAATTTCGGAGATGGGAGTCATCTGGATGTCATCCACTGACTCCGAGTCGCCTTCAGCAGATTCGGATGTAACAGCGAGAGCATTGGGTGCGCCAGGACGACGGATTTTCAATGTCTTTTTCTGAGTGACGGTTGAGGTATCCGCGGGTGCAGGGGTAATCGATGATTCAGTCGGAATAACGGAATCAGGAATCCGTGATGTCTGTCGAATCGCCGTTGTGGGAGATCGGGTTGCCGGAGGCGGAATAATTGTAGCCGCGGCCGCTTTCGTAGTCAGCGGAGAAATCGGGAATTGAGCGACTGCCCCAGGAGTGGTCAGATCTGTCGGACGTTTGAGACGAATGGTCTTGGGAGCCGAGTTATCTGATGGCGAAATAGGAATTGATGTCGCTACGCCGATTGCGGAATCTAGAGAGATGCGCGAGGTTTTTGATTTTGCAGCTTGTAGGGTTGCTGCAATTTGAGATGTGCTTGATGCCGTTCCTCCAGGGGAGAGCTGTGCGGTTGTTGAAGGCGAAACCGGGCGAAGTCTTACCGTGGCGGCATCGGCAGATACAGGCGCATTGGGCGGAACGGGTGAACCTGTTCCTTCTGGTGTTGCAGAGAACGGGGCAATCGGTTTTAGACGCACGGTAATGGGGCGTGGCGCTCCTTGTACGCCCATCGGTGTGGCTTTCGGAGGAATAGTCGGTAGAGTTTGCTCGTCCATGATGAATCTCCTTCTGTCTTAAACAGCCATGACTTCAGCTTCTTTATTTCTCAATTCGGTGTCAATCTTTGCAATATGCAAATCAGTTGCCTTTTGTACGTCCGTCAAACCGCGATCGCGTTCATCTTCGGTCATCTTCCCGTCCTTTTGCAACGCTTTGATCAGGTCATTTCCATCGCGGCGGACGTTGCGAATGGCTACACGTGCTTCTTCGGCGCGCGTCTTGGCAACCTTTACGATTTCTTTGCGGCGCTCTTCGTTCAGTTCGGGAATACGGATGCGGACGAGTCGTCCATCGCTTTGGGGCGTGACGCCTAAATTGGCTGCTAAAATAGCTTTTTCAATCTCACCCAGTACAGTCGGGTCATACGGGCTGATGGTTATTAAGCGTGGTTCCGGCGTTGAAATGTTGGCAAGATCGCGCAAGCGCGTAGGGGTTCCGTAATAGGGAACCTGGACACTGTCCACTAATGCGGGAGAAGCCTTACCTGTCCGCAGACCCGCAAACTGATCCTTCAGCATGCGCATCGTATTGTCCATCTTTACATTTGCGTCTTTTAAAACATCGCTAACTGTTTGCATAATCCTTTTTTCTCCTTAGACTATCTTAACCTTTGCTTACGCAATCACTCACCAATGTGCCGATGGTCTCCCCGCGTACAATGCGCTCAAGAGCCTCGTCATCAAAAAAGTCAAAGACAACAATGGGGATCTTGTTGTCCATGCACAGCGCGAATGCTGCAGAGTCCATAACTTTTAAACGCTTAGTCAGCGCGTCTTCGTAGGAGACGCGATCATAGCGCGTCGCTGTGGGATCAAGATTCGGGTCTGCTGTGTAAACGCCATCGACCTTTGTCGCCTTCAATAGAACTTCTGCGCCTATTTCACTTGCACGCAATGCTGCTGCGGAGTCGGTACTGAAATAAGGGTTTCCGGTTCCACCTGCAAAAATTACGATACGTCCCTTTTCAAGATGTCGCAATGCTCTTCGTTGAATAAAGGGTTCCGCCACCTTTTGCATGTCAATGGCGGTCTGGACACGCGTATCCATGCCCAGTTGCTCCAGCGCATCCTGCATGGCTAAGCCGTTGATGATGGTCGCGAGCATGCCCATGTTGTCCCCGGTCGTTCGGTTCACGCCTTTGGATTGACCCTTGAGTCCACGGAAAATATTTCCGCCGCCCAATACAATGCCAATCTGCACACCCATTTTAGCTACTTTTGCAACACGCTTTGCCATCGATGCCAAAATAGTCGGATCCAAGCATTCGCCTGTCGCCTTGTTTCCGAGCACTTCACCACTCAGTTTCAATACCACACGTTTATATTTAAGAGCAGTAGTCATTTAAAAAAGTCTCTGTCTGTGTCTGCCATCGACTGTTTGGCATCTTATGTTTTGTGACGATAGATAATACGTCCCTTGGTCAAGTCATAAGGTGAAATCTCAAGCGTCACCTTGTCGCCCGCTGCAATCTTAATAAAGAATTTTCTCATCTTGCCCGAAATATGCGCAAGAATTTCATGTCCGTTTTCCAATTTTACTTTGTACATTGTCGCGGGCAGGACCTTCACAACCGTTCCGATCACCTCAATTGCATCATCACTCGGCATAAATCTCCGTTTCAGTTAATTACACGATAGACACAGTGAATAAGTGTACCACGCACGCAGTTGATTGACAAGTCCTCGCATTGAGGATTTTATTTTTTTTTCGGGTGCGTGCTAAAAAGCAATAAGCCACGTCCCCCGACGTGGCCTATGTGCTTACTGTCGAACGCAGTTTTTCGCTTGAAGTGCGTATCACTGTATTCAT
>SESF01004451.1_pt1 | contig 79541 bp, 68 predicted proteins | sample 3171521 | NCBI WGS metagenome assembly SESF01 (sample SAMN10866945, study PRJNA518727) | freshwater metagenome | biome: subpolar coniferous forest; feature: holomictic lake; material: water; isolation source: holomictic Lake 227, 6 m and 8 m depth | place: Canada: near Kenora, Ontario | collected...
GTTGGTGGGCGGAGACTGGCTCCTGGCCCTGGGTTTCTTCTTGGCTCATGTTTCTTATGTTGGGGCGGCCTTCGTTATGGCCGACCGGATGATGCGGGCTTCTCCGTTGTGGAGAGACGACGCGGTTTGTCGGACCCTTGGTGACGGAGGACGAACCTCCTTGGGGTGCCGAACGGCTCCGGGAGGAACTCCCGGAAAGAATGTGACTAAATACGCCCCCCTAGCTTAACAACAAGAAACTCCCTCAGCGGGCCTCTTCAGTGAACCTTTGTTCACGAATCAGGACGATTTTGACCGTTCCTTGGTAAGAAAGGCTTTCTTCCACCTTGAGGCGGATACGGCGGGCCAGTTCCGTGGCTCCGAAATCATCGACCTTACCCGGGTCGACGATGACCCGGAGTTCGCGGCCCGACTGGAAGGCGAAGGCTTCGCGGACCCCCTCGAATGTCAGGGCGATTTCCTCGAGGCGGCGAACCCGCTGGGCGTAGCTCTCCAAGGTGGAGGAGCGGGCGCCGGGGCGAGAGCCCGAGGCGGCGTCGGCGATCATCACCAGCGGTGCGTAGAGACTTTCCGCTTCAACCTCGCGGTGGTGGGCGGCGACGGCGTTCACGACGCGGAGATCTTCGCCCAGGCGGCGAAGCAGGGCGGCACCGGCGAGCGCATGGCTGCTGCCCGCCTCGGCTTCGATGGCTTTGCCTAAATCATGCAGCAGGCCGGCGCGCTTGGCGGGCACCGGGTCGATGCCGATTTCGGCGGCGAGCATCGCGCAGAGCTGGGCGACTTCCACCGAATGGGCGAGGGTGTTCTGATTGGCGGAGAGGCGGAAGTGGAGACGTCCGAGGAGTTCCTCCACGGCGGCGTCCATGGGCGGGAGGCCAAGATCTCGCACGGCGTCGCGGCCGAGGCGTCGGGCGTGTTTGACGACTTCTTCTCCGGCCGAGCGCACGGAGTCTTCAATCAGTCCGGGCGAGATGCGGCCGTCTTTCACGATGCGCTCGAGGGCGATACGTGCGATTTCTCGGCGGACCGGGTCGAAGCATGAAACCATTGCTAATCCAGGGGTTTCATCGATGAGCAAGGTCGCGCCCGTGCTCTGTTCGAAGGTGCGGATATTGCGACCTTCACGGCCGATGAGGCGACCTTTCATGTCTTCATTGGGCAGCGAAACAGAAAGCGCGGTGGCGTCCTGCGTGGTCGTCGTCGTGAGGCGCTGCATCGCCGAGAGCAGCTTGCGGCGCGCTTCGTCGTCGATGTCCTGCTCGACTTGGTCGAGGAGTTCGCGGCGAAGGTGCTGGGCTTCGTTGCCGTACTCGGCGCGCATCGCGTTGAGGAGCAGCGTGCGGGCTTCTTCGGGGCTGACTTTGGCGAGACGTTGAAGTTCGCGGTGGAGGAAATCGCGTTGCCGCTCGTTCTCGTGGCGAAGCTCGTCAGCCTGGCGGACTTCCGCTTCGGCCGCGGCTTTGAGCCGGGCCGCCTCCCGTTGTTCAGCCTCGGCTTTCGCGTGAAGTTCGGCGGCCTCGACGGTCGCCTCGCGGCGGGCGAGTTCGACCTCGGATCGGAGGCGGGCGTCCCGGATCGCTCCTAGGGTGTTCTCGCGCCATTTCGCCACCGCATAGGCCACGATGGCTCCCGAGGAGAACGCCACGGCGGCGAGGATGCTTTGGTCGGCTGCCACAGGCATGGTCGTCGCGGTTTCCGGAGATCCGGGCGGCTACCCTTGCGGTTGGAGTCCCATCCGCAAGCCCTTTCGGGAGGTTCGCCTTGCCAGCATGGCTGAATCGGGGTTGCCTCTGGCATGTCCCAACACCTTGACAATGAGCGGTCTCCGGCCGCGGTCTGGTGGGATAAATTCGCCAATTTCGCTTGGCGGACGGACTGGACGCAGGTGGTGCTTATACTGTTCCTGAGCGCGCTCGGTGTGGTGGCGATTCAGTCGGCTGGCAGCGCCCGTGAATCCACCTACTTCCGTTCGCAGATCGTCTTCATCGCCCTCGGTTGGATCGCCTACTGGGCGATTGCTTCGGTGGATTACCGCCAGATTCAGGTGCATGCCCGGCGAATATATCTCGCCGCCATCTGCTTGCTTCTGCCGGTGGCCCTGTGTGCGTTGTTGAAGCGGGATTTCGGTTCGTATATTCATATTACTAACGGTGCCCGGCGGTGGATCAGCCTCGGCCCGTTGTCCCTGCAGCCCTCGGAGTTCGCCAAGGTGGGGGCCCTGATTTTTCTGGCGGCGCTCTTGGCGCGGTCTCCCATCGGAAATTTCCGCGCCACTTGGCGGACCGTATTACTGGCTTTGGGGTCGGCGGCGGTCCCGTTTGTCTTGATTTTTGTGCAGCCAGACCTAGGTTCAGCGCTCATCTACCTGCCGCTTTCATTCATCCTGCTTTTTGTCGCCGGCCTGACTTCCAGGTTCTTTGTGGTGGCCGGGGTGGCTTCCCTGATTTTGGCCGGGGTCATCGCGCTCGATTTGCAGGAATATTCGGCCAAGGTGACCCAGTATTCATCCGCCCATCCGGAAGACCGGGATCCGGCCCGATTCGTGCGCGGCAAGCATGAGGCCACGGCCTGGTTCTTCCTGCTCAAGGACTACCAGCGCGAGCGCATCATGTCCTTCGTGGCGCCGCATGTGATCGACCCGAAGGGACTCGGGGTCACCTGGAACGTAAACCAGGCTGTCATCGCCGTCGGTCGCGGAGGTTTCGCCGGCCAGGGCGTTGGCAACGGCACCCAGGCGCGCTTTGGCTATCTGCCGGAGGCGGCGGCGCATAACGACTTTCTTTTTTCCGGGATGGCCGAAGAAATCGGCTTCACCGGCGGCCTTTTAGTGATCGGCGCATTTGCCCTGCTGTTCTGGCGCGTCGTGCGCACGGCGTCCCGGGCGGCGGATCGCTTTGGTTCCTTGCTGGCCATTGGCGCCGCGGTCGTGCTCGGCACACACGTCGTCGTCAATATCGGCATGAATATCAATCTGATGCCCGTCACCGGTGTCCCCCTTCCTTTCCTTAGCTACGGTGGGTCTTTTGTTCTCAGCTGTTTCCTGCTCCTTGGATTAGTCCAGAGCGTCCACCGACATTCGTCCGGTGGCGGCGAAGACGGAGGCTCTCCGGCAACCGGCTTAACCGCCTGACCGAGATGACCGACAATACCGAACCCGAAGATATTAACGAAGAGCTGCCTGAAGGCGGCGAACAGACCTCCCCAATCGACCAGCGTCAGCTGGCCGACGAGGCGGCCAAACGACGCAAGGAGCTCCCGCTCCTGCAGCGCATCGTCAAGCACTTCTCCAAAGACCGCGCGGTCTACCGCGAGCTCGTCATCAACGCCGAGACGCTGGAGAAGCGAGTCGCACTCCTCACCAACGGGGTCCTTGATAAGTTCGAAATCGAACACAAGGGCGAGAACCGCATGGTCGGCGCCGTCTTCAAGGGCCGCGTCCAGAATCTCGAATCCGGCCTCAAGGCTGCGTTCGTGGATATCGGTCAGCCGAAGAACGCCTTCCTGCACTACTGGGACATGCTTCCGGCGGCTAATGACTCGCAGGTGGAGTTCATTCGCGATAACGAATCCGCCGAGCAGAAACAGCGCAAGGCCCGCTACCAGGCGAAGGACATCCCGCAGCTCTTCCCGGCCGGATCGGATATCGTCATCCAGGTCGTCAAGGATCAGATCGGCACCAAGGGCCCCCGTTCGACCACCAACATCGCTTTGCCCGGTCGCTATCTCGTGCTGATGCCTTTCAGCGGCGCGTGCGGCGTTTCGCGTAAAATCGAAGAGTCCTCCGAGCGCGAGCGCCTCAAGGATATCCTCCGCTCGCTGACCATTCCCGAGGGCATGGGTGTAATCATCCGTACTGCCGGCGAAGGCAAGCAGGCCCGCTGGTTTGTCCGCGACCTGCACATGTTGCTCAAGCGCTGGCAGTCCATTGTCGAGAAGATCAACGCCCCGGACCGCAAACCCGTGCTACTCTACCAGGAGCCCGGCCTCATCGAGCGCACCGTGCGCGACTTTCTGACCGAGGAGGTCGACCGCATTCTGGTGGACAACCCGGAGGACTTCAAGCTCGTCCAAGATCTCGTCGGCGAGGTCTCCCCGCGCTCCCGCTCGCGCGTCGAGCTTTACGCCGACCCGATTCCCGTCTTCGAGCGTTACAATATCGAGCGCCAGATCGAGCAGCTCTTCCAGCGGCGCGTGCCGCTCCCGAGCGGCGGCGAAATCGTCATCGACGAGACCGAAGCCCTCACGGCCATCGACGTCAATACCGGTGGTCACCGCGGCAAGGATGGCGCCAAGGACGGTAATTTCATCACGCAGGCCAACCTTGAGGCGGTCACCGAGGCCGCTCGCCAGATCAAGCTCCGCAATCTCGGGGGCCTCATCATGATCGACACGATCGACATGAAGAATCCGAAGGACCGCAAGAAGGTCTTCGACACGCTGCGCGAGGCCATGGAGGACGATCGTGCGAAGCACCAGATTCTGCCGATCTCCCAGCTGGGTGTGCTGCAGATGACCCGCCAGCGTCACACCGAGTCGAACACGACGTCGATGTACACCGCCTGTCCGCATTGCCAGGGGCGCGGCATCGTGAAGAATCCGCGCACCGTGTCGGTCGAGATTCAGCGCAAACTGCTCAGTGTGATTCGTCGTCTCCGCGAGTCCGTCGGGCCCGATAAGGAGATTGAGATCAACATCCTGCTCCATCCGGTGAACCTTGAGCGCATCATCACCGAGGACCGCGAGTTCTTCCGCGATCTTATGAAGTCGTGCAAGGTCCGCCTCGGTACTAAGCCCGACCAGACCTACAGCATCGAGGCGTTCAAGCTCTTCGACGGCGCCGGCAGGGAGCTGCGCTGAGCTTCTCGCTTAGTCGGTAAAAAGGCCCCTCGGGTAGCACCCGCGGGGCCTTTTCGTGTCAGCGCTTCGGGCGGTAGCCCAGCAGGCGCAGCCCGTTGAGGCAGACGAGGACCGTGCTACCTTCGTGGACCGCGACGCCTAGGGTGAGGGGCGCGCGGTTGAAGACCACATACGCGGCCATGCCGAGCGCGGCGCTGATGGAGACGATGACGTTGAAGCGAATGGCCGCCCGGGCTGTGCGGCTGAGTTCAATTGCATCCACCAAGCGGCCAATGCGGTCATCGGTGAGGACGAGGTCGCTCGATTCGAGTGCGGCATCGCTGCCGCGGCCGCCCATGCCGATGGCCACGTCAGCTGCCGCGAGGCTTGGGGCGTCGTTGACGCCGTCGCCGACCATGGCGACCACGTGACCCTCGGCGGAATAACGGCGGATGGCCGCCATCTTAGCGTCAGGGGTGAGCGCGGCGGCGTAAGACTGCACTCCTACTTGGTGAGCGGCAGCGGCGGCGGCCTCCTCGCGATCACCGGTCAGCATCACGGTTCTGATCTTGCGGGCATGCAGGGCGGCGAGGGTGGGGCGGCTCTCTACCCGGATTTGGTCAACGAGGGTCGCACGGACGACGATGGACCCGTCCGAGGCCCAGACTTCACTCACGATCGCCCCGGCTTCGACGGTGGCTGGCGGCAGGTCGTGACCGCCGACGAATTCTCGAGTGCCCACGCTCCAGCGGGTGCCGGCGACGGATCCGGCCACACCTTGACCGGGAGAGTTAGAGAGCCCTTGGACGGGCTGCTGGGTGGCGCCTTCACGTCGGCAGGCGCGGGCGACGCCTGCTGCGAAGGGGTGGGTCGTGCCCGATTCAAGAGAGAGGAGGGCGTCCAAGGCGCGTCGGCGATCCGCTCCAGCCGGGAAGACTTCGAGGGCGGCGACTTCGGGCTCTCCGGCGGTGAGCGTCCCCGTCTTGTCGAAGCAGACGCAATCCACGTCAGCGAGCCGCTCGACGGCGGCGCCGCCTCTGAAGAGGATGCCGTTACGGGCACCAGCCGCGATGGCCGCGAGTACGGCGGAGGGCACGGAGAGCACCAAGGCGCAGGGGCTCAGCACGACTAGCAGGGTCATCGAGCGGTATAAGGCCGAACCTTCGCCGCCGGTGATGGGCGTGCCCGTCATCAGTAGGGCGATGAAGAAAAGGGCGGCGGCGGAGAGGGTGAAGATAGCATAGACATCGCCCCAGCGATCGATGGTCCGCTGGGCCGGAGCCTTGCTTTCCTGGGCTTCACGGATCAAGCGGACGATGCGGTGCAGGGCGCTGTCGATTTCGGCTTTCGTGACACGCACGACCAAGCGGCCCCAGGAGTTCAGGGTGCCGCCTGAGACGGTCGAACCGGGCATCTTGGCCGCTGGTTTGGCTTCGCCCGTCAGGTTGGATTCATCCACGGCGCTCTCGCCTGAGAGGACGATGCCATCGGCGGGTACGAGCTCACCCGGGAGGATGACGATGCGGTCATCCGGGCGCAGCGAGGCCACGGCAATCTCGGTTTCGGTGTCGTTTTCGCCCAGCAGTCGGGCTTGTTTGGGGGCCCGGTCGAGGAGGGCGTCAATCGCCCCGCGGGTACGGTCCATCGCGTAATGTTCGATGGCGCCCGCGGTGGAGAACAGGAAAAGCAGCAGGGCGCCTTCTTCGCGCGCACCGACGATCCAGGCGCCGACGGCGACGACCAGCATGAGCAGATGGACGTCGATGCGCCGCGCCTTCAGCGAGGCCCATGCATCGATCGCGGCATCCCATCCGCCGGCCAGGCACGAGGCCCCGATCAAGAGGAGGCCCCAGGGGCTCTCCGTGCCGCCGAAGTGCTTTGCAATCAATGAAAGCAGGCCGAATGAGCCGCAGAGGAGGGCCAGTAGCGCGAGCTTTCGCCATTCGCCCGCCGCTTCGTGCTCTTCGTCGCCAGAGTGATCGTGCATGTGTTCAATCTGTGCGGCGATGTCGTCGGGTCAACCACGCGCACCGTCGCGTCGCGTATCGATTTCATATTTACGCGACAACTTCTGAACGGATTTTTTACGCGTCGTCGGAGGCGCTCCGGCGACACGAAAGTTTCCTCTTGCGCAAGCGCAACTTATGCTTATCAATCTTACTAAGAGTTAACCGCAACGTGACGAACCGAACCGAAACCCCGAGCGAAAGTCTCATCACAGTGTCGCTTCCCCCGAAGCTCCACTCTGAAGCGGTCGCCTTTCAGCATCGGTCCGGATTCAGCACCTTGAGTGAAGTGATCCGTCACGCGCTCGACCGTTTCGATGACTCCCGTCCTTCCCTGGAGACCACCCGGTCCCGCCAGGTATCTTTCCGCGTACCGTCGGAGCTCCGTACTCGTATTACCCGTCAGGCGCGCAACGCCCGGGTGAGCGTGGGGCGAATCGTCAGGGTGGCGCTTCAGGCGCTGCCCTCAAACCCAACAACGATCCAAAAAAAGGACACTACTATGGCTAAAAAGAAGGCTGCTGCTAAGAAGAGCGCCAAGAAGGCCACCAAAGCTAAGAAGAAGTAATTCTTCCTAGTCTTTTCCGTCCCTCGGGGCGGATGGCGCCGGCACTCCCGGTTATAACAAGGACCCTCGCAAGGGGGTCCTTTTCTTTTGGCGGTATCGCCGACGGGCGGGCGGTTCGGCGTATTGGCTTGAAACCGACCCCCGGAACAAGGTTTCTTGTCTCTCTCTTAGACACCATGAGCACCCCCGCATCCGGCCGTATCACCATTTCCAACGGTAAGCTGACCGTTCCCGACCATCCGGTCGTCCCCTTCATTGAGGGTGACGGCACGGGGCCGGACATCTGGCGCGCCTCCGTTCGCGTCCTGGATGCGGCGGTCGCCAAGGCCTACGCAGGTAAGCGCAAGATCGAGTGGCTCGAGGTGCTCGCCGGCGAGAAGGCTTTTAAGGCAACCGGCAACTGGCTCCCTGAGGAAACCCTGACCGCGTTCCGTGAGTACCTCGTGGGCATCAAGGGTCCGCTGACGACTCCCACGGGCGGCGGCATCCGCTCGCTCAACGTCGCGCTCCGCCAGCAGCTTGACCTCTATGTCTGTCTCCGTCCGGTGCAGTGGTTCACTGGCGTGCCTTCACCTGTGAAGAATCCTGGCAAGGTCAACATGGTGATCTTCCGCGAGAACACCGAGGACATCTACGCCGGCATCGATTTCGAAGCGGGTTCGGAAATCGCACTGAAGACCCTCGAGTTCATCAAGACCAACTTCCCCAAGGAATTTAAGAAGATCCGTTTCGGCGCCGAGCAGCCCGCCACCGTGGGCCTCGGCATCAAGCCGGTTTCCCGTCCGGGATCCGAGCGCCTCATCCGTTCCGCGATCGAGTACGCCATCGCCGAGAAACGCAAATCGCTCACCCTCGTTCATAAGGGGAATATCATGAAGTACACCGAGGGGGCTTTCATGAAGTGGGGTTACGACCTGGCCAAGAGCGAGTTCGGCGCGGAGGAGATCGACGGCGGTCCCTGGTGCAAGATCCCCGAGGGCAAGCCCGGCGCCGGCCTCATCATCAAGGATGCCATCGCGGACATCACCCTGCAGCAGATCCTGACGCGCCCCACCGACTTCGACGTCATCGCGACGCTTAATCTCAACGGCGATTATCTGTCCGACGCACTGGCCGCCCAGGTGGGTGGCATCGGCATCGCGCCCGGCGGCAACATCAACTATCTCACGGGTCATGCCATCTTCGAGGCTACGCACGGCACGGCTCCGAAATACGCGAACAAGGATGTCGTTAATCCCGGCTCCGTGGTGCTCTCCGGCGAGATGATGCTTCGTTACATGGGTTGGCTGGAAGCGGCGGACCTCGTGCTCAAGGGACTCAATGGCGCGATCGGCGGCGGCCGCGTGACTTATGATTTCGCCCGGCAGATGCAGGGCGCGACGGAGATCAAGTGCTCCGAGTTCGGCGATGCGATCATCGCGGCGATGTAAGTCTCTGAAAATTATATACACACGCTCAGCTGTTGGCAGCCCCGGTCCTTGGGGCTTGCCAACAGCTTTTTTATGGGCAAAACGATGGGTCACAACCCAACCATGAAGCACACCCTCACCGCCCTCGCCCTCGCCAGCTTCGCCGCCGGCGTTTCCGCCCAGACCGCCCCGGCGCCCGTCGCCGCCACCAACACCGACCTCGCCGTCCGCGGCAGCGTCTCGTGGAGCGGTGCCAACGTCTTCCGCGGCGTTGAACGCTCCGACTCCGCCGGCCTGGTTCAGTCCGCCGTCACCATCGAGTATAACGTCCCGGGTTTCACCGGCGTCTCGACCTACCTGAACTTCTTCAACGCTGATGGCGTTGAGCGTACCTACACCCTCGGTGCCAAGACGGATTCCGCCTATGGCATTATCGATGTCGGCATCCAGCGCCTGACCTCTCCTTCGGTCCGCACCCTCGCCTCGGATGGTTTCACCCAGATCCGCTCCAACAATGAAATCTACGTTGGCACGACCCTGTCCACGGTGGCTCTCAAGCCTTCCGCCTACGTCTACTACAGCAACGACCTGAAGCAGTACACGCTGGAGCTCGCTGGTTCCAAGACCTTCTCCGGTGCCGCCGTCGGTCTGGCCGGTTTCGATATCGTTTCGAAGGCCTACGCCGGTTTCAGCCATGCGGGTGCCAGCTCCTACGACGTGAAGAACGCCTATGAATACCTCGGCGCCTCCGTGGATCTCACCCGCGCCGTCGGCCAGGGTGCCGTTCTTGGTGCTGGTGTGAATTGGGCTTATAACACCGACGGTCAGGCCAAGACCGCCGGTTCCACGGCTTGGGTTCGCGTTTTCGCCAACTTCAAGTTCTAAGCCTTCCCTTTAATAGGAAGGCCTGATTCGGGAGGCGCGGCTTAGGCCGCGCCTCCCTTGTTTTTGGCTTATTTTGCCCATACCCCCTCGGGGGTGTATTCGGGTGTTGACGGAGGGGGGTCCTTTCTCATGTTCCCGCTTTCCCTCTTTATGAAGACCACGCTAGCCAAGAACGTGCAGCTCAAGGACAAGACCTGGTATGTCGTTGACGCCAAGGACCAAGTCCTGGGCCGCCTCGCTGTCAAAATCGCCAACATTCTCCGCGGCCGCCACAAGCCCACCTACACCCCGCACGTCGACACGGGTGACTATGTCATCGTGATCAACGCCGACAAGGTGCGCCTCACCGGCTCCAAGGAAGAGGACAAGACATACATGTTCTTCACCGGCTGGGTGGGTACCGCCTACCGCCGCACGGCCGCCGCCATGCGCGTCCGCCGCCCTGAGTTCCTGGTCACCCATGCCGTCAAGGGCATGCTCCCCAAGAACCGCCTCGCCAATGAGATGCTCCTCAAACTGCGCGTCTACGCCGGCGACAAGCATGATCACGCCGCTTCCAACCCGATTCCTTTCAAGGGTTAATCGAACGAAATCTTTGCAATGAGCGCCAAGACCCCTGCCATCACCGCCGTCGGCCGTCGTAAGACCGCTTCGGCCCGCGTCCGCCTCACCCGCGGCACCGGCACCATTTCCATCAACGGCAAGCCTGCCGAGGAGTACCTTTACACCGAGGCCCTCGTCAAAGCAGCCACACTGCCAATCCGCACCGCCGGACTCGAAGGCCAGGTCGATGCAATCGTTCTGGTGATCGGCGGCGGCCCCAACGGCCAGGCCGGTGCCATCTCCCACGGACTTGCCCGCGCCATCCAGAAGATGGACGCCACCCTGCGCGCCCCTCTCAAGAAGGAAGGTCTCCTTACCCGCGACGGTCGTATGCGCGAACGTAAGAAGCCCGGCCGTCCCGGCGCCCGCAAGCGTTTCCAGTTCTCGAAGCGTTAATCCGCGAAGAGACAGGAACCCTCGAAGGCCCCGGCACCCTGGGGCCTTTTTGTTGCCCAGTTTTCTGTGTCCTTCCATCCATTCGTCATCTAATAAACACACACTCAAGCCATGTCCTCAAACCTGACCAAGGTCGGCATTGTCGGAGCCTCGGGCTACACCGGGGAGGAACTCGTCCGCGTGCTCGCCCGGCATCCCCGCGTCAAGCTCGCCGCCGTCTGCTCCCGCACGCTCGCCGGCAAATGGGTCAGCGAGGAAATCCCGCGCCTACGCGGCGTGGTCGACCCGACCCTGGCATTCTCCGCCTCCTCGCCTGAGGAGTGCGCGAAATCCGATGTGGATGTCTGGTTCCTGGCACTGCCGCACGGCGTCGCCGCGGAATACGCCCAGCCGCTCGTGGCGGCCGGTAAGCGCGTGCTCGATCTCTCGGCTGACTTCCGGCTGCGCGACCTCGCCACCTATAAGAAATATTACGGACACGACCATCCCGCACCCGCGCTCGCCGCGCAGGCCCGTTATGTCATCCCCGAACTGCAGACCGATGATACCTGGAAGTCCGCGAAGCTGATCGCCTGTCCAGGTTGCTATCCGACGAGTATCCAGGTGCCGCTGGTGCCGCTGCTGCGCGCGGGCTTGCTTAAGCCTGAACCAGGCCGGCTCGTCATTAATTCTTACAGCGGTGTCTCCGGCGCGGGCAAGAAGGCCGACGTCGGCTACCTGTTCTGCGAGCGCGACGGCTCCGTCAAAGCCTACGGCATCCCTGGCCATCGACACATCGCCGAGATTGAGGAGGCATTTTCCGCCGCGGCCGGCCAGCCGGTCGTCGTCCAATTCAATCCGCACCTCGCACCCATGCACCGGGGTATCGCCACGACCATCGTCGTGCCCGCCCCCGGGGTGACGGCCGCTCAGGTTGAGGCTGTGTGGCAGAAGGCCTATGCAGGTCGTCCGTTTGTGACGCTCCTCAAATCGGGCGATTTCCCTGACACCGCCCACGTCGCGCACACCAATCGGGTCGCTTGTTCCGTGGTCGCTGATGCTCGCACGGGCAACCTGATCATCACCTCGGTAATCGACAATCTTCTCAAGGGCGCAGGGGGCCAGGCGGTCCAGAATCTCAACCTGATGATGGGCTGGGATGAGGCTGAAGGCCTGCGTTAATTTTCCATGTCCATCGAGTTCACCAATGATTCGCCGGGTATTTCCGACGTCCCTGGCTTTCGTGTCGGGGCTGCCGCCTGCGATATCCGCAACAAGGCTACCGACCGTCTGGACCTGACTTTGGTCGTGGCGGATCAGCTCTGCGCCGCCGCCGGCGTCTTCACGACTAATGACGTCAAAGCCGCGCCCGTACGCTTCTGCCAGCAGCTGCTCGCCGTTTCGGCGGACAAGATCCGCGGCATCGTCGGCAACAGCGGTAACGCCAATGCCTGCACCTCTGAGCAGGGAGACATCGATGCGGCCGTCATGGCGAAGCTTGCCGCCGCCGCCGTCGGCTCCCCAACGGACGGCTTCCTTGTCTGCTCTACCGGGCGTATTGGCGAGTTGCTGCCGATGGCAAAAGTGGCCGAAGGAATTAAGGTGTCCGCCTCCCGCCTTTCCCGGGACGCCGCTGAAGGCGTGCGCTCCGCTAATGCCATCCTGACTTCCGACACGCGTCCGAAATCCGTCACTGCACGCTTCAAATGGCAGGGCCGGACGGTCACCGTCGCCGGCATCGCCAAGGGGGCTGGCATGATTGAGCCTAACATGGCGACGATGCTCGCCTTCGTCTGCACGGATGCCTCCGCGTCCCCCGCTGAATTGAAGGCCGCGCTCAAGTCTTCTTCCGACCAGTCTTTCAACTGCGTCAGCGTCGATGGCGATATGTCGACGAATGACACCGTGTTGCTGCTCGCCTCGGGGGCTTCTGGCGTCGTGGTCGGCGCCGCCGCCGAGCCCTCCCTTCGCCAGCTTTTCCAAGAGGCGCTCGATAAGGTCTGCTTCGCCTTGGCGGAGAAGATCGTCGGCGACGGCGAAAAGATCACCAAGGTCGTCGCGGTTGAAATCGAAGGTGCTCGCACCCGCGCCGACGCTGAAAAAATCGCCCGGGCGATTGGCAATTCGCTGCTCGTGAAGTCCTCATGGTATGGCGAAGACCCGAACTGGGGACGTCTGGCGGATGCCGCCGGCTATGCCCGGACCGGGCTGGATGAGAACAAGCTCGATATCTTGTATGACGACGTCCCGGCCGTGCTCGGCGGCAAGCCGTTGCCGGAGAACAAGCCCCGGTGGAAGCAGGTCGTGAAGGCCGCCCGCTTCGCCGTTCGGTTGCGGCTTAACCTCGGTGACGCGAAGTTCCGCCTGCTGGCCGCCGATCTCACCGACGGCTACGTCAACTACAACAAGAGCGAGTAAGGTTTTCCGTTTACTCTGCCGTCCGTAGTCCCGACACTCCGACCCGAAAGATGAGCACACCCGCCGCGCAAAAAGCCGAGGTCCTTCTCGAGGCGCTTCCCTATATCCACAAGTTCCGTGGCTCCACCTTCGTGGTGAAGTATGGCGGCAGCTTCATGGATGATCCGAATCCGGAGGGCCGCGATCGCGTGGCCACGGATATCGCCTTCCTGGCCGCCGTGGGCATCCAGGTCGTTGTCGTGCACGGCGGCGGCAAGGCCATCACGCGCGCGATGGAGAAAGCCGGCATCAAGTCCGAGTTCCGGGGTGGCATGCGCGTCACCGACGCCGCGACGGTCAAGATCGTCGAGGCCACCCTCAACGACGAGATCAACGGTCAGATTTGCGAATCCCTCAAGGCCCGCGGCGCTAACCCGCTGGGCATGCCTGGCAACCATGTGAATCTCTGCGAAAAACTCATGGGCACGGATGAGAAGGGCGAGCCCGTCGACATCGGTTTCGTCGGCGACATTAAGTTCGTGAAGACGAAGCTAATCAAGAAGGCCCTGGCTGATGGGTTCCTGCCGATCGTCTCACCCATCGCGCTCGACGCGGAAGATCAACCGTACAACACCAACGCTGACGTCGCCGCTGCGGCGATCGCCAATTCTCTCCGGGCTCGCCGGCTTATTTTCATGAGTGATGTGCCGGGTTTGCTGGCAGACGCCAAGGATCCCACGTCGCTCATTACCACGCTGAAAGTCAGCGAAGTTGATGAACTCAAGCGGCAGGGTGTTGTCGCCGGTGGCATGATTCCGAAGGTCGACAGCGCCGTGAAGGCCTTGAAGGAGGGCGTGCGCCGCGTGCACTTCATCGATGGCCGCGTGCCCCATGCCTTGCTGCTCGAAGTCTTCACCGACAAGGGCATCGGCACCGAAATCGTCCACGGTTGATGAGCGGCTCTCTTTCAGATTCCGCGGCCGCCGCCTACGCGGCCAACGTCGCCCATAACTACGGCAGTCCTCCCGTCACGCTCGTGAAGGGGCAGGGGTCCTATGTCTGGGATGCCGCCGGCAAACGTTACCTCGATTTCGCCTCAGGCATCGCCGTCATTTCTGTCGGCCATTCGCACCCGCATTGGGTCAAGCGGGTGAGCGAGCAGGCCGCGAAGCTGGTTCATGTCAGCAATCTCTACCGCAATGAGCCGCAGGGCTGTCTGGCGACCTCGCTGAGCCGTTATTGCGGTCCAGGCCGGGTCATCTTCTGTAATAGCGGCGCCGAGGCCAACGAGGGCCTGCTGAAGCTCGCCCGCCTGCACGGCGTCAAGAAATCCGGCACCGAGGGCGCCTGCATCGGCGTCGTCGTGGCGGAGAGGGCCTTCCATGGGCGCACTTTTGGCGGCATGTCCGCCACGCCGCAGGAGAAGATCCAGAAGGGCTTCCGCCCGCTGCTGTCGGGCTTCACCGCCGCACCGCTCAACGACCTCGCCGCGTGGGAAAAGGCCATCGATGCCAAGACCACGGCTGCCGTCCTCATTGAGTCAATCCAGGGCGAAGGCGGCGTCAACCCGGCCACGCCTGATTTCTTGCGCGGGGTCGAGAAACTTTGCCGCGAACGCAACGTACTGTTCATGATTGATGAAATCCAGTGTGGCATCGGCCGGACTGGCAAGTTCTTCGCCTATGAGCACGCCGGCGTGAAGCCCGATGCCATCGCTATGGCCAAAGGTCTGGGTGGAGGATTCCCGGTCGGCGCGATCTGGATGGCCCCGCCGTACGACGAGCTCTTTCAGGCTGGTTCGCATGGCACCACCTTCGGTGGCGGCGCCCTCGCGTCCACCGCGGGTCTGGCCGTGCTTGAGATCATTGAAGCCGAACAGCTGGTCGCCAAAGTGGCCGAGCGGTCCGTCGGCTGGCATGCCGAACTGCGTCAGCTCATCGCGCTCCGACCTGACCTTGTGAAAGAGGTCCGCGGTGCAGGCTACATGGTGGGTGTCATCCTGAATATCGACCCGATACCGGTCGTCGCCGCTTTACGCGCGGCCGGCATGCTGACTGCCCCGGCGGGCGGGGTGGCCGTGCGTCTGCTGCCTCCCCTCAATGCTTCTCCCGCGGAACTGGCGGAGGCTGTGGCGATTCTGCGTCAGGTGTTGGGCGATTGGAAGGCCGCCTGAGTGGTTTTTCGCCCCTATTTTCCGCTGTCCAAACGGTTCGGGAGGCTTATGTTCAAACGCTTTCCGAGATGCGTCATTTCCTAAAGGAGACCGATCTGACCGCGGCCGAAACGGCCCAGGTCTTCGCTGTGGCCGCCGTCCTCAAGGCTGGCCGGGGAAAGTCTGATGCGGCCGCCTTGGCCCGTCAGTCTTGGGGCCTGATGTTTTTCAAGAAGAGCACCCGGACACGGGTTTCTTTCCAGGTCGGCGTGCACGAACTCGGCGGCCTGCCGGTAATGTTGAACGCCGACGATCTGCAGATCTCGCGTGGCGAGACTGTGGCCGATACCGCGCGCGTGCTTTCCCGTTATCTGCACGGCATGGTTATTCGCTGCCATGAGCACAGCCTGCTTGAGGAGTTTGCCCGCTGCGGCTCCATGCCGATTGTCAACGCGCTTTCGGACTTCCTGCACCCCTGTCAGTTCATGACCGACATGTTTACGCTGGCGGAGCGCTTTGCGCCCGGCCAGCCCGCGAAGTATGCGGCTTCATTGAAGGGCAAGAAGATCGCCTTCCTCGGCGACACCGCCTGCAACATGGCGAACTCTTTCGTGCTCGGCGGCGCCGCCCTCGGCGTCGAGATCGCGCTCGCCGGCCCCGCCGGTTACGAACCTGGCGCGGAGATCCGCGCCCAGCTCAAGAAGGATGGGCTCCCGGAGACCTTCACGTTCTCGACCGACCCCGCCGCCGCCGTGAAGGGCGCCGACATGGTTTACACCGACGTCTGGGTCAGCATGGGCATGGAGGCCGAGAAGGCCGAACGCCTGCGCACCATGCAGCCTTATCAGGTCAATGCGAAGCTGATGGCGCTGGCCAAACCCTCCGCCTATTTCATGCACTGCCTGCCGGCCCACCCCGGCGAGGAAGTGTCGGCCGAAGTCCTCGAGAGCAAGCAGAGCATCATTTTCGACCAAGCCGAGAACCGCCTGCACGTGCAGAAGGCCATCCTCGCCCACCTCGCCGCGCACCGCGGCTGATTTTTCCCACCACACATGAGCAAGAAGAAGAAAATCGTCCTGGCCTACTCCGGTGGCCTCGATACCTCCGTCCTCCTTTCCTGGATTAAGGATAAGCACAACGCCGAGATGATCGCGTTCTGCGCCGATATCGGCCAGGAGGATGAACTTAAAGGCCTCAAGCAGAAGGCGATGAAGACCGGCGCCTCGAAGCTTTACGTCGACAACTTGCAGGCCGAGTTCGCTCGCGATTTCATCTTCCCGATGATGCAGGCGAGCGCCATCTACGAGGGGCAATATTACCTCGGCACTTCCATCGCCCGCCCGCTGATCGCCAAGCGCATGGTCGAGATCGCCCGCAAGGAAGGCGCGACCGCCATCGCCCACGGCGCCACCGGCAAGGGTAATGACCAGGTTCGTTTCGAACTCACCTGCGCCGCGCTCGCCCCCGATCTCGAGATCATCGCCCCCTGGCGTAATGAGGCCTTCCGTAAGGACTTCCCCGGCCGCGCCGAGATGATTGCTTACTGCGCCGACAACAAAATCCCGGTCGAAGCCAGCGCCAAGAAGCCTTATTCTTCAGACCGTAATTTGCTGCATATCTCCTACGAGGCCGGGATCCTTGAAGATCCCTGGATGGATGCATTCCATCCTTCCAATAAGGCGATGTTCAAGCTCTCCGTCGCGCCCGAAGACGCCCCGGATAAGCCGGAGTATGTCGAACTCGAGTTCCGTCAGGGCGATTGCATCTCCGTCAATGGCAAGAAACTCGACCCTCTCGGCGTCATGCGCACCCTTAATAAGCTCGGCGGCCGTCACGGCGTCGGCCGAGTCGACATGGTCGAGAATCGCTTCGTCGGCATGAAGAGCCGCGGCGTCTACGAAACCCCGGGAGGCACCATCCTGCATTTCGCTCACCGTCAGATTGAGTCGCTGACCATGGACCGTGAAGTCATGCACCTGCGTGACTCGCTCGTCCCACGCTACGCCACGCTCGTTTACAATGGCTTTTGGTACGCCCCCGAGCGTCTCGCCCTCCAGGCCTTGATTACCGAGTCGCAGCGTAATGTCTCCGGCACTGTGCGCGTGAAGCTCTACAAGGGCAGCGTGTATGTCGCCGGCCGTAAGAGCCCGCGTTCGCTCTACAACCCGCACATCGCCACGATGGAGGCCGACCCGACCAAGGCTTACAATCAGGACGACGCCACGGGCTTCATCCGCCTCAACGGTCTGCGTCTGCGCGTGAATTCGAAGGTCAACGGCGTGGCCAACCTCAGCAAGACCGTCCGCTAAGGCCGCGGGGTCAGTTAAGAAGAAGGGCGTCCTGAATCGGGACGCCCTTCTTGTTTAAACTGGAGGCGCGGGTCGGAATTGAACCGACGCATGGGGCTTTTGCAGAGCCCGGCCTTACCACTTGGCTACCGCGCCTGAAGACTGACAGGCCCACAAAATGCCTCCTCGGGGAGGGCGTTTCAAGGGTTTTGTGCAAGGGCTTCCCTTTGGCCGCAATAAGGCCTAAGAATATGGTATGAACCTGCCCCAGCCAGCCTTTCGTGTCGGTATCGGGTACGACATCCATCCGCTCGTCGCTGGCCGCCCCTGCATTCTGGGTGGGGTGAAGATTCCTTCGGACGTCGGCCCGGCCGGGCATTCCGATGCGGATGTGGTGCTACATGCCGTCGCGGATGCAATTCTTGGAGCCGCCGGATTACGAGATATTGGATATTATTTCCCCAACACGGACCCGGCCATCAAGGGGCTCGATTCGGCCGTGATCGTCAAAAGAGCGGTCGCGGAGGCGAAGGCGAACGGCCAATGGTTCGTCGGCAATATCGACATCGTTATTATCGGCGAACGTCCAAAAGTCATGGCTCACGTGGACTTGATAAAGGCCAGGGTGGCGGAAATCTCGGGAATTTCCCCCTCCCAGGTGGGTGTCAAGGCGACGACTAATGAGGGGATGGATTCGATCGGGCAGGGCAAGGCGCTGGCGGTTCAGGCGGTTTGCATGCTTTTCAGAGCCTAAAAATCGTCGTTTTAAGCCCATTTTGATTCGGGCTTGTCAAAGCTCTGCGAAAAACGAATACTGAACGACCCTTCAGTCCGAAGGGGTTACCTATGGAAAAGACTCTTATCATCCTTAAGCCCGACTGCATGGAGCGTCGTCTCTGCGGCACCGTCTTAGCTCGTTTTGAGTCCGCCGGTTTTGAAATCCACGCCTGCAAGTTGAGCCGCCTGACCTCCGCCCAGCTTCGTGAGCATTATGCCCATGTCGCCGACAAGCCTTTCTACCCGGAAATCGAGGCCTTTATGTCCTCTCGCCCCGTGATCATCGCCGTCCTAACCGGCGAGAATGTCATTTCCCGCGTCCGCGAACTCCTCGGACCGACCAATTCCAAAGTGGCCCCCAAGGGCACCATCCGGGGCGATTTCGGCACCGAGATGATGCGCAATGTGTGTCACGCCTCTGATAGCCCCGCTGCAGCGGAGGCCGAGGTGCGACGTTTCTTCAGTTCAGACGAAGTCTTTGCCCCCGAGGCGAGCCGAGTCTGATCCGGGAAGCATAGCACCAAAAATAAACCCCGCAGTTCGCGCTGCGGGGTTTATCCTGCTGGGCTGGTTAAGTGACGATTACTTGCCGGACTTAGGTGCGTCCGCGTGGACCGGGGCTACTGGGGCGGGGTTGATCTTCTCATACAAGGGCCAAGCGTAAACGAGGTAGCCGACGCCGATAGCGCCTGCACAGAGGCCGACGAGCCAGAAGGACTTCTTCTTCATCAGGGCGGCTATGGCGGAGAGCATGATGGCAATCTGCAGGAACATGATCGCGAGGCCGAAATTACCGCCGCGCGCCTGGCAGTAGGCGGCTTCAGTGTCGAGATACTGGGCGTCTTTCATGATCTCGGCTTTCTCGCCTTTGTAGCGTTTGATTTCTTCGTCGGCCTTGTCGATGGCCTTGCGGGCAATGGCCTTGGCTTCTGGGGCGGGGGTGGCGGCTTCGATCACCTTGATGATCGTGCTCTCCGTGTCGCGGGCGGTTTCTTTCAGGCTCTTGGCCTGGTAATAAGCCCACTTGTTCGAAGCGCTGACGGTGGCCAGCTGGGTCTTGGTGGAGTAGCTGCCGCCCTTGAGCGTCGCGAAGGCGGCGCACACGGCGAGGAGTGTGGTGGAGAGGGCGACCCACTTGGTCCAGGCATCGGGAGCAGGAGCAGGGGCGTCTTTTTTGGTGTCGGTCATATGGGTGTCGTTGGAAGCAAAGGCTTTCGGCCCTTGGCTCAATATATTTCTTTGCCGCCGGCCTTTAGGCCGAGGTCCTTGATAATTCCCCGTTGCCCTCCGGCGGGGGGATTGGGCAAAGTCGCCCTATGCTGGATCCCAAGTTCCTCCGCGAAAACATCGACCACGTCCGCAAGGGCGTCGCCCGGAAGAAATTCCAAGTCGACCTCGACGCCGTCCTGGCTGCCGACGACGCCCGTCGGCATGCGGTTGCGGAGTTCGAAGTCGCGCGATCCGCTCAGAATGCCGCGAACAAGGAGATGGCCACGATGCCGAAGGGCTCGCCGGAATTCCAGGCGAAGGTCGCCGAGATGAAGGCCGCCTCCGCCAAGGTCAAGGAACTCGAGAAAAAGGTTTCCGAAGTCGAAGAGCAGATGAAGGCCGCCGCGCTTTCCGTCCCAAACATCCCACACGACTCAGTGCCGGAAGGCCGAACCGAAGCCGACAACAAGGTAGTCCTCGAGTGGGGCGATCACGCCAAGATGATCTCTCCGACCGCCAAGCCGCACTGGGATATCTCGTGGTTCAATAAGGCGATCGACTTCGAGCGAGGCGTAAAAGTCACCGGTGCCGGCTTTCCTTTCTACGTCGGTGACATGGCCCGCCTTGTCCGCGCACTGATCCAGTACTTTCTCGAGGAGGCTGGTGCCAACGGCTACACCGAGGTCCACGCGCCGTTGCTCGTCAATGCCGCCTCCGCCACGGCAACGGGCCAGCTGCCCGACAAGGAAGGCCAGATGTACCACGCGCAGACGGATGATTTCTACATGATTCCGACGGCCGAGGTACCGGTCACGAATTTCTTCCGTGACGAGATTCTCGACGAAGCTTCGCTGCCGGTGAAGCGCGCCGGTTACACGCCATGCTTCCGCCGCGAGGCTGGCAGTTGGGGGGCGCACGTGCGCGGCCTGAACCGCTTGCATCAATTCGATAAGGTCGAGCTCGTGAAATGGGTGCACCCCGAGAAATCTTTTGAGGAACTCGAGCTCTTGCGCGGCGATGCCGAGCGCCTGCTCCAGAAATTGAATCTGCCTTATCGTGTTTTACTCATCTGCGCCGGCGACATCGGTTTTTCCCACAGCAAGCAGTACGACCTCGAAGTCTGGGCTGGCGGACAGAAGCGCTGGCTCGAAGTCTCGAGCTGCTCCAATTTCACGGACTTCCAGGCCCGTCGCGCAGGGATACGATTCCGCCCGAAGGATGGAAAGCCGGAGTTCGTCCACACCCTCAACGGTTCCGGGCTCGGCCTGCCGCGTGTCCTTGCCGCCATCCTGGAGAACAATCTCCAGGCCGACGGTACTGTGCGCGTGCCCGAAGCGCTCCGTCGCTGGTACGGTAAGGAAACGCTGTCGTTCTGACGTCCGCTTTGGATTGGCAGGGCTTCGGCGTGGCGTAGTCTAATCGCGTGCCGATGAGCCTGCCCACTTCCGATGCCTTGCGCACGGCCGCCTCACGGTTGCCACGCCTGCCGTCTGCCCCCGCCTCGTCTGGCCCGCTCGCCGTGGCCGTCTCAGGCGGTGCAGATTCGGTCTATTTGCTCTGCGCGCTCTGGGCGGACGAAGCATTGCGCCCACGCCTGCGCGTCTTGCACTTCGATCACCGGGTCCGGGGTGAAGCTTCCGCGGAAGACGTGCGCTTCGTCTCTGCGCTCTGTGTCGCTCTCGGCGTGCCTTGCGTACTAGGCGCGCGCGCAGGGCAGGGCGCTGCTTCCGAGGCGGATCTGCGTACCGCCCGCGATGCTTTCTTCGCCGAACAGCGTCTGATCATTGGCTTCGAACGCCTCTGCACCGCGCATCATCTCGACGATGTCGTCGAGAACGCGTTGCTCCGCCTCGCTCGTGGAGCCGGCCTCGCCGGTCTCGCCGCCCCGCGCATCTTGCAGGAGTTTCGCGACGGACACCGTCGCTGGCGGCCGCTCATCGAAGCCGGTATCGCGAAGCCAGCCTTGCTCGCCGCCCTTCGTGACGTCGGCATTCCTTGGCGGGAGGATGCGACAAATGCCTTGCCGGTCGCGGCCCGTAACCGGATTCGCTCCTGGATTGCCGCGGGTGGACAGGAGGGCCTTGGCGCGGGCTACCAAGAAGGTTTTGCCCGCTCGGCGCGCATCATTGGCGAAGCACAGCTGGCGCTGGCGCAGTGGTCGCGGGAACTGGGCTGTGTCATGGTCGACGGCGAGATGGTCGTGGCGCCGCTGCGCGGACGTCCGGTTGCCCTGATTCAAGAATGCCTCCGTGAATTCCTTTACGCCCAGGGGGTCGTCGACCCGAGCGGACAGTCCCTCCAGTTGTTAACGGCCGCCATCGGGGCTGGCGAGGATGCCCAGTCGTCCATTCGTGGCTTGATTGTGCGCGTGCAGCGCGGACGGCTCTCTGTCGTGAGGGAGCCCCATGTCTTTGGACCAATCGAGCGCCACCTGCTGGTTGGTGTGCTTGATGAAGAATGCGGACTGCTGGCTGAACTCGCAGAGGTTGATGCGAGTCTCTGGGCAAGTCTGTCTCAGGGGGACATTTCGCCCGCGCGTGAAGTCTATGTTGTCGCACCGCCGACGATGCTGGCGTGGCGCGGTCGGGTGGAGGGGGATCGCTATCACCCCTTGGGTGCGACGGGTTCATCGAAGCTTTCGGATTTGCTTATCAACCGTAAAATCCCTGCGGAGCAGCGGGAAGCGTTGCCCGTTGTTCTGTCCGCCGGAAGCATCCTTTGGGTGCCAGGCGTTCCGCCTGCGGCTTCGGCTCGTCTGGACGGGCCGACCAAGGGGGCTCTCCGGTTGACTTGGCTTGGCCCCTGCTTAACTTAAAACCTCTGCCAATGAGTCAAAACGACCAGCCGGATGATAATAAAAACGGACCCCGCATGAATGCGAAGCCGGTCCTCGTGTGGCTGTTCCTGATGGCGGCCATCATCGCCCTTTTTAATCTCCCGGCCTCCGACGCGCGCAATGTCGTCCAGGAGCTCAAGATTTCCCAGGTCCTGGCCAACGCCCGGGAGGCGAAGCTGAGCAGTCTCACGATTCAGCCGAACCCCACCGCGGGCTCCGATCGCTGGGTGCATGCCACGGGCGTGCTGAAGGATACGGGTTCCAAGGAAGAGGAAAAGACGCGCTTCTTCGCCGATGGTCATCTGACCGAGAAAGAGTTCGAACTTCTGCGCAGTTCGGTCCCCCCGGATTCTTTCAAGGAAATCCCCGCTCAGACTGGCTGGACAATGTTCCTCTACAATGTGCTCCCCACCTTGCTCGTCTCGGGCGTGGTGCTGTTCATGATGTATCGTTTTCTTAAGAATGCTAATCGCGGTGCCATGCAGTTCGCCAAGTCGCGGGCTCGCCTGAATTCGACCGACAAAGAAACGACCAATTTCAAGGACGTCGCCGGTTGCGATGAAGCCAAGGAGGAGGTGAAGGAAATCGTCGACTTCCTCAAGGACCCCAAGCGCTTCACCAAGATCGGTGCAAGCATTCCCAAGGGCGTCCTGATGGTCGGCCCTCCCGGCACAGGCAAGACGCTCCTTGCTCGCGCCGTCGCCGGCGAGGCGGGGGTTCCGTTCCTCAGCATCAGCGGTTCGGATTTCGTCGAAATGTTCGTCGGCGTCGGTGCCGCTCGCGTTCGCGATACTTTTGAGCAGGCTCGAAAACTCGCTCCCTGCATCATCTTCATCGACGAAATCGACGCGGTCGGCCGCCAGCGTGGCGCCGGCGTCGGCGGCGGTAACGATGAGCGCGAACAGACTCTCAACTCCCTGCTCGTCGAGATGGACGGCTTCGACGGCCAGGCGGGCGTGATTGTGATCGGCGCGACGAATCGTTCCGACGTGCTCGACGCTGCCTTGCTGCGTCCGGGTCGTTTCGACCGCCAGGTCTTCGTCGACCTCCCTGACCTGCGTGGCCGCGAGGCGGTCCTCGCCGTCCACGCCAAGCGCTTCCAGCTGGCGCCGTCGGTCGACCTTCAGCGCGTGGCCCGTATCACCACCGGCATGTCCGGCGCCGATCTCGCCAATCTCCTCAACGAAGGTGCGCTGCATGCGGGCCGCCGTAATCGCGAAAAAATTGAGATGTCCGACATCGAGGAAGCGCGCGACAAAATCGCCTATGGTCGTGAGCGGAAGAAGGTCATGGATGAGTCTGACCTTAAGAACACGGCCTATCATGAGGCTGGTCACGCCGTCGTGCAGGCTTTGATTGATGACGGCGCGCTCCCGCTCCATAAGGTCACCATCATCCCGCGCGGACGCGCCCTCGGTATGGCTATGCTCATGCCGACCAAAGAAATCCTCGGCTACTCCCGCAAGCGCCTGCTTGACTACATCTGCATGGCCATGGCCGGCCGCGTCGGCGAGAAGGTCATTTCCGGCGAAATCTCCAATGGCGCTTCTAGTGACATCAAGCAGGCCACCCGCTTCGCCCGCCAGATGGTGTGCGACTGGGGTATGAGCGACTTGGGGCCAATCGCCTTCGGTGAGAACTCCGACACCGTCTTTTTAGGTCGGGAGATCTCACGCACCCAGAATCACAGCGACTCGACGGCTCGCCACATCGACGAAGCCATCTCCGCGATTGTGAAGGAGCAGTACGCCCGTGCGGAAAAGCTCATCGCTGATAATGCCGACGCCCACCGCAAGATTGCCGAAGCGTTGTTGGAGCATGAAACCCTCGATGGCGTCCATGTGATGGAAATCTTGAAGACCGGCTCCATTCAGACGCCGATTGTCGGTTCTGCCGTGGCGCCTGCGCCGGCGCCGGAAGTTGCCCAGCCTGCGGCCAGCCCCGCGGCCGACGCCGGCCCTGGCCTGCAGTCCTCGCCCAGCCCCGCTTGAGGTTTGCCCTCCGTGCCTTCAGTTAGCTAGGGTTGGGCATGGTCATCGGGCTCACCGGCGGAATAGGCTGCGGCAAGTCCGCGGCCGCCGCCTTCTTCGCTCAGGCCGGCTATCGGGTTGTCGATACCGATCAGCTGGCTCGCCAGGTGCTCTCATCGCCAGCCTGCATCGAAAAACTGCTCGGTCGATGGGGTCGTGATTGCCTGAGTTCCGACGGCCTGCCTGCGCGATCTTGGATCGCCGCCAAAGTATTTGCAGATGAAGCCGAGCGACTCTTTCTGGAGTCGGTCACGCACCCGGAAATTGCCCGACTGCGAAAAGAGGCCACACAGGACGTCACCGCGAATTATGTGGTCGAAATACCACTTCTTTTTGAAAAAAAACTGGCATCGGAGTTCGACGTAACCGTCTGCGTGGCATCGACCGATTCCGTGCGCCTCGCCCGCTGGTTGGCCAAAGGATTTTCAGTCAAAGATATTCAGAGGCGTATTAATTCACAACTTCCTCTCATGGAGAAGGTTAAGTTGTCAGGCGTCGTTATTTGGAACGATGGATCGCTCGAATTCCTCAGGGAGCAGGTACTGGCGGTCGTTCGTAATCTCGCACCAGCGAAATCGTGACCTATTCCGCTTAATTTGCGGTTGCGGGCGAGTTTCCCTGTTTTAGCGTATTTTTCCCGCCGTTCCTTCCTCCAGGGAGCGGTATCCCCACACCCCATCTTCCGCTCCGGATTCCCCCACTGTGACGACCGCCGACGACTACGTCATTCAATTCATTCAGGACAAGGGACTCGTGTCACCTGCCGACGTGGCCGAAGTGCGCTCCGCGCTTGGGGCGATTCCCGACGGCCAGAATCCTGACACCCTCGCCTTGGCCAAGTTGGTTGAACTGGCCAAGGTTGATTGGGCGAAGATCACCGCTGCTCTCGGTTTGGAGTTCGACATGGAAATTGTCGATGTCGCCCAGGTCGCCCCGGCGGATGAAATCCTGAAGCTCATCAGCCGCGAGCAGGCCGAGCGCCATAATATTCTGCCCTTGCAGATGGATGGCGTCGAGTTGCTCGTCGCTATTTCCGATCCACTCGACACCGAGACCATCGATTCCGTCTCGCGAGTATTGAAGCTCGCCCTGAATCCCAAGCTCGCTCCGCCGGAAGACCTCAAGGCGGCGATCGACCGCTGCTACGGCGGTGGCAACAATCAGATGAACGTCTCTTACCAGGACATCCTGGGGAAGGGCGACGCCGATGGACTCAGTGTGGAGTTGCCGCAGGGCGGCGAGGTCAAGGACGACGATGCTCCCATCATTCGCTACGTCAACTCGCTGATCGTCGACGCGATCCGCCGGAAGGCTTCGGATATTCATCTTGAGCCGTTGGAGAAGCGTTTCCGCGTCCGGTTCCGCATCGACGGTGTCCTGCAGGAGATGAAAGGCCCGCCCAAACGTCTGCAGGCTTCGATCGTCTCCCGTCTCAAACTCATGGCTGAGACTTCCCTGGCCGAGAAGCGCATTCCTCAGGACGGTCGCATTCAGGCCCGCACCGGCGGCCGTGACATCGATTTGCGCGTCTCCATTCTGCCGACCGTTTACGGCGAATCTATTGTCATGCGAATCCTCGATAAGGAGGGCCTCAAGCTCGGCTTGCCGGAGTTGGGCTTCTTCGCCGATGACCAGACTAAGTTCCAGAATCTCATCTCCGGCTCGGATGGCGTCTTCCTTGTCACCGGGCCGACCGGTTCGGGTAAGTCGACCACGCTTTACTCGGCGTTGAACTACATCAACAAGCCGGACCGAAAGATCATCACCGTCGAAGATCCTGTCGAATACCAGATGGCCGGGATCAACCAGGTCCAGGTGAAGCGCGACGTCGGCATGACTTTCGCCGCCGCACTGCGCGCGATGCTTCGTCAGGCGCCCAACATCGTGATGATCGGGGAAATCCGAGATCTCGAGACCGCCGAAATCGCCGTCAATGCGGCGCTCACGGGTCACATGGTGTTCTCGACGCTTCACACCAATGACTCGGTCAGCTCCGTGACCCGCCTCGTGGATATCGGCGTGAAGCCCTTCCTGGTCTCCGCAGCGTTGCGCGGGGCGCTGGCCCAGCGCCTCGTCCGCCGCAACTGCCAGTCCTGCCTCCAGCCGTACAAGCCTACCCCCAAGGAGCTCTACTCCATCGGCATGACCGAGCAGGATTTGGCGAACGCCACCCCGATGAAGGGTGCCGGCTGCCCGAAGTGCGGCGAGCGTGGCTACAAGGGCCGTCGCGGCGTCTTCGAGATGTTTGTGATCACCGAGGAGATTCAGGAAATGATTTACGGCGGATCCACCTTGGTCGAGTTACGCCGGAAGGCCCGCGAGGCCGGCATGCGCACGATGCGCGAAGATGGCCAGCGCAAGATTGCGTCCGGCATGACCACGATCGAGGAAGTCCTCGGGGCTACCGTCGCCGACGACGTGATCTGAAGCCATGGCCTACGCGATGAATCAGCTACTGGAGGCCATGATTGAGAATGGCGCTTCGGATCTGCACATCCACGTGGGCCGCTCCCCCTGTCTGCGCGTCAACGGCGATGTGGTCGCCATCGACGGCCCGGAGATCACCGCGGCCGAAGCCAAGGCGCTGGTGCTTTCCGTCGTTCCACCCGCCCGGTTGCCAGATTTGGACCGCAATGGCGGCTGCGATTTCGCCTTTGCTTTCAGCGCCCGCACCCGCCTGCGCGTCAATGCCTTCCGCAGTCATGCCGGCTACGGTATGGTGCTCCGTCTGCTGCCGTCGGCGATGTTCACGCTCGAGCAGTTGCGCCTGCCGCCTGTCGTCAAGGACATGCTCAAGCGCGCCCGCGGCCTCATTCTCGTGACCGGCCCGACCGGCTCCGGGAAATCGACCACGCTTGCCTCGATGATCAACTGGATCAACGAGAACGAGCAGGGGCACATCATCACGATCGAGGATCCGATCGAGTACACGCACCAGCACAAGAACTGCATGGTTACGCAGCGTGAAGTCGGCGCCGATCTGCCGAGCTTCGCCGAAGGCGTGCGCTCCGCCCTCCGCCAGGATCCCGATGTCATCCTCATCGGTGAAATGCGCGACCTCGAGACGATCGAGGCCGCGGTCACCGCCGCCGAGACGGGCCACCTGGTTTTGGCCACGCTGCACACCTCGGGCGCGGCGCGCACGATTGACCGCATCATCGACGCGTTTCCCATCACCGCGCGCGAGCAGATCCGGGCGCAGCTCTCGACTTCCTTGACGGCCGTCATCTCCCAGTGCCTTCTGCACACCACGAATGAGAAGCGTGTGGCGGCCTTCGAAATCATGCTGCGCACGGACGCGATTGCCGCTAAAATCCGGGAAGGGAAGACCTACCAGCTCCTGTCAGATATCGAGACCGGCGGCGTGCGCGGCATGCGCTCATTGGACGGCGACCTCCTTTCGCTCTTCTTCCAGGGCATCGTCTCGGAAGAGGAAATCTTCAATTACTGTCTAAATCCGGAAGCCATGCGCGAGCGCATGAAGCTCGCTCCGTCGAATCCTTGAAATAACCCCCTTTCCCCAACCCATTCCCATGTTCGAAGACCACAGTGACGTAATCCGCGATATCGCCTTGGAGGCTGGCCTCGTGTCCGCCGCCCAAGCGGAAGAAATCTGGGAGTCGCACGCCACCACCGGGAAATCTTTCTCCGACAGCCTGGTGGACGCCGGCCTCGCCGATCGCCCGACCATCCTGCAGGCCGTCGCTGACCATCTCCACACCCAGTTCTTTTCCACCGTCCCCGCCGACCCGGGCGACGCATTGACGAAGATCCTGAAGCCCGCGCAGGCCCATAAGTATGTCGTGATTCCCGTGGCCGACGAGGCTGGCAAGCTGACGCTTCTCGCCAAGGACCCGTTCAATTCTTCCGTCGTCAATGAACTCACCTTCATCCTGCAACGCGACATTGAGATCGCCGTTGCCGACCCTGCGCAGGTCGAGGCCGCTGTCATCCGCGTCTATGGCGAAGCCACGTCCTCCTCGATGGAAGATCTGCTCGGTGAGTTCGACCAGGTCGACACCGCCGCCGCGGTCACCGATGAAGATGTCGTCAATCAGGCCAGCCAGGCGCCGATCATCCGTTTCGTCGACCTCGTGCTCCAGGAAGGCGTCAAAGCCAAGGCCTCCGACATTCACTTCGAGCCGTTCGAGCACGAATTCCGTATCCGTCTGCGCATCGACGGATCGCTCTACGAAATGGCGCCGCCGCCCAAAAACCTGGCCTCGGCGGTCATCGCCCGCGTCAAGGTACTCTCGTCGCTGAACATTGCCGAACGCCGTGTTCCGCAGGACGGACGCATTAAGACGACCATCAGCGGACGACAGATCGACTTGCGAGTTTCCACCTTGCCGACGCAGTTCGGTGAGTCGGTCGTGCTCCGCATCCTCGACAAGACCGTCGTCAACCTGAGCCTCGACGCCTTGTCCATGCAGGATGATATCAAGGAAGGCATCCGCGCGATGGTGGGGCGCCCGAACGGGATCTTCATCGTCACCGGTCCGACCGGCTCGGGTAAGACGACCACGCTTTATTCCGCTTTGCGCGAGGTGAACACCGAAGACGTCAAGATCCTCACCGCCGAGGATCCGGTGGAATACGAAGTCGAAGGCATCATGCAGGTGCCGATCAACCACCAGGTCGGGTTGACCTTCGCCGCCGCGCTCCGCTCCTTCCTTCGTCAGGATCCGGACACCATCATGGTGGGGGAAATCCGAGATCTCGAGACCGCCCAGATCGCCGTGCAGGCCTCTCTGACCGGCCACGTGGTGCTTTCCACGCTGCACACCAACGACGCCCCGGGCGCCGTGACCCGACTGATCGACATGGGTCTCGAGCCGTTCCTTATCTCCGCCTCACTCGAAGGCATTCTCGCCCAGCGCCTGCTGCGCCGTATCTGTAAGACCTGTCGCACCGCCTACGAGCCTGACAAGGACGTCATCAATATGCTCGACGTCGACGCGCTCGAGATTGCCAACAAGAAGTTCTACTTCGGCAAAGGCTGCCCTGATTGTAATCGCTCGGGCTACAAGAGCCGCCAGGGCCTGTTTGAGCTGATGTCGATCAACGACAATATCCGCTCGCTCATCACCCAGAAGGCCCCGACGCTCGTGCTCAAGCAGAAGGCCATTGAGTCGGGCATGCGCCCACTCCGGGAAGACGGCCTGCGCTGCATCTTTGACGGACTGACGACGATCGAAGAAGTCCTGAAATACACCTAACTCTAAACCCAGATACTCCCCATGCCCGACTACAAGTACACCGCCATTGACCGCACCGGGGCTCAGACCTCCGGAAAGGTCGAAGCCGCCAGCGACGAACAGGCCCGTCAGAAACTGATGGCCCGCGGTCTCATGGTGACCACCCTCGCCAATGACGCCGGCTCCGCCAAGCCCGCCGCCGTCGCCGCCCCCAAGAAGGCTGGCTTCAGCTTCGGTGCCAAGGTGACCGGTGCGGACGTGACCATCATGACCCGCCAGCTGGCGACGCTCATCATTGCCGGCCTGCCGCTGCTCCGCGCGCTTGAACTAATCACGAAGCAGGAACGCAATCCGACGTTCAAGGCGATTCTGGCCAACGTGGCCGAGAGCGTTTCTCAGGGTAATAATCTTTCCGAAGCCCTGCAGGCGCATCCGAAGGTATTCGACAAACTCTTCGTCAACATGGTGCGTGCCGGTGAGGCCGGCGGCGTCCTGGATAAGGTATTGGACCGTCTCGCGAAGTTCCGCGAAAAGGCCGAACGCATCCAGAAGAAGGTCAAGTCCGCAATGGTCTACCCGGGCGTCGTCATGTCGGTGGCCGTCATCATCGTGTACATCCTGATGGTGAAGGTCGTGCCTTCCTTCCAGAAACTTCTCGACGGCCAGAAGACTACGATGCCTCCACTGACCCAGTTCGTCGTCGGCATCTCCAAGGCGCTCACGGTTTATTGGTGGGCGACCCCGGTGATCCTCTTCGGCCTCTACTTCGGTTTGAAGACCTGGCTCGCGACGGAGAAGGGCAAGGAAATCTTCGACCGTATCCTCTTCAAGATGCCCAAGGTCGGAGGCTTCGTGCAAATTGTCTCCGTCTCGCGCTTCGCCCGTACGTTCGGAACCCTGATGGCTTCGGGCGTGCCCATTCTGCAATCCATCACCATCACGCGCGACACGCTGGATAACGTCGTGATCGCGAATTCCTTGGCACGCGTCCATGACCGCGTGCGCGACGGTGAACCGCTTTCCGTGCCGCTGGAGCAATCCGGCGTCTTCCCCCAGATGGTGACCTCGATGATCCAGGTCGGCGAAGAAACCGGCCAGCTGCCCGAGATGCTCAATCGCGTCGCCGACATCTATGACGAAGAAGTCGACAACGCTGTGACGGCGCTCACTTCGATCATCGAGCCCGTGCTCATCGTCTTCCTCGCCGTGGTCGTCGGTACGATCGTGCTCGCGATGTTCCTTCCGCTCATCGCGCTCATCACCAAGATGACCGGCGGCGGCTAAGCCGACGCGTGTTTTCATGCGAAAGCCCGGGCCGCAAGGTGCCGGGCTTTTTTATTGGAAGATTGGCGGAGCGGGAGGTTGAGCTCCCAAAAAGGAGGCGGCTTGCATACCCCTATGCAAGCCGCCTGTTTTTTACTGCTTTATCTTACTTACCCCATTGTCCCGTAGGACAAATTTAATATCTGATACCGTGCATTTAATTCTGGCCGGCACAAGTCTATTTACCAGATTTTCTGCCATTCTTTGGTAAATTGCTGCCCCTCAGGGCTTTAAAATTGGGTGCAGGGGTAGGATTTGAACCTACGACCTTCAGGTTATGAGCCTGACGAGCTAACCGGGCTGCTCCACCCTGCAATAAGTGGGAAGGTGCAGGAGAAAGGGCGGAGGGCTGGGTCGCAAGTCATTTTTTGACACATCTGCAATGGCCTGATGCCCCCGCTGTTAGGCAAAAAGGTTTGAAGCCACCCGTGGGGGGTTGAAGATTGAGCAACCCCTTAAGCGATGAGCGAAGAAACCCCCACGCCCCCTCCTTCTGGTGACATCCCTCAGGATGCGGAACAGAGTCCTAACGTGGCGGCCCCCGAGGTCTCAATCGGTTCCAAACGTGTGAAGCCTGGTTTTTGGCGCCGGATCGGCGGCGGCGGTCTTACTGTCTCGGTCTTGATTCACGTTCTACTGGTTTTCATCGCGGCGGCCTACGTGATTTCCACGGTCACCGATAACGCGAAGAAAGAACCGAATACTTTTGCGACCGGTGCCGGCGGCGGCTCGGGGGGTGAACGGGTTAAGAATACCCAGCACAAAATCCAGCCCAAGAACGTCAAGTCGCTCGCCAAGACCACGACGCGCATCACTTCCAAGAGCGCATCGGCCACGATTGCACTGCCGGACCTTCCGAACTCGGCTTCGGCTTCTACGATGGTCTCCGGCATGATGGCCGGCGGTGCCTCCAAGGGCTTCGGCGGGGGCTCCGGGGGTGGCATCGGCGTGGGTAAGGGGATGGGTTCCGGCGGCGGCAAGAACTTCGTGGCGAAGCCTGTGCTCGGTGCGAACATCTTCGCCCAGCGGCTGGCGGTCTACTTCGACGCCTCGGCCTCGATGCTGCCCTATCTTGATAAGGTCGAGGCAGAGATTCGCGATAAATTTCCGGATGCTGACGTCTTCCTGGGGAACGGCGTATTCATCAACATTCAAGACACCGAGGTCGTCGGGGGCGACAAATTCAAAGGTACGCCTTATCTGAATCGTCCAACCGGCGGCGGAAAGAAGAAGACTGCGAAGGGTGAGATCGTCGAAACGGATACCAATCCCGCTAAACTTACCAGCGCCGGGCGCGTTATCCTCAAGAAATATGGTGCCGGATTCAAACTCGGGTCACTCGGAGCATGGCTCGATGTCATGAAGGACGAGCGTAATTATGATGCCCTCATTGTCTTTTCGGACTTTGCTGACGGTGTGCGTCAGGTTCGCACCAAGGGTTACAAGCCGGATAAAGGGATGCGCCCCGACCCGCCTGTGGTCTTTAACGATAGTCGCGATGCCGGTGCCGGTGCCGCTCGCTACGCCAACATCATCGCCACGGGCGGATCATCTGGGCAATCCGTCATTCAGACCAAGGATACCACGGGCCTAGAGGTGGATATGATCGTGGTTGGCTCTGGCGTCGCCCCGAGTTCGAAGATCACGGAAATCAAAGCCAACGTGAGTTTCACTTTGGACAAGCCGCTGAAGGCCAATGTCAGCGGAAAAATCTCTGCCAATAACGGCGGGGACAGGCGTACTCCCGAGGAGCGAAAGTGGGAAGATGAGTGGGTTAAAGCTTTTGCCGCCGCCAAGGAAAACAAAGGGCCACGGGTCTACCTACTCTCAATTCAATACCCCCCGAAGGGCGTGCTGGTGGAGTGTGTCGAAGCGTCTGGGGGCCAGGCCAAGATGGTTACGGGTCTGCGCAACCTCGACCCGGTCGCCGCTAAGCCCGCCGCCGGAACGCCCACGCCGGCGGCCGGAACCGATGCGGCGCTGAAAGGCGTCACGACGAAGGCCGGAACGAAGCCGGTTCGCTGAGCGATTCCTGGCTGGGCGGTGTCTGGAGTGATTCACCTCATTCTAGACTGGGTTGATTCCGTCCTCCCGGGCCCTTGAGGCTATCCGTGCGTCATTAGAATGGTGCGATGGATGGATCATCTCCTTTGCGCCCAAGGACTCATCGCCGTTCTTTCCGCGGCTTGGTTTTATCAATCGCGGTGCATCTGCTGCTGGTGTTCGCCGCTGGTTGGATTGTGTTCCGCCAGGCGGCCCTTCAGCGGAAGCAGGAGTTTGTCGCCCATGCGGTCGCTGGCGGTCATGCCGCGTCGGCTGGCACTTCGGTGCATCCGGTGAGTCATCCGAAGGTCAGGATACCGCGCGCACGCTTGGCGACGAAATCGGCTAGCGCCACGCTGGCACTGCCGCCGATGTCTGCGCCGATGCTCGGGGCCGCCATAGGCGCCGGGATGGGCCGTGGCGGGGCTTTCGGACGAGGCATCGGGCAGGGCGCGGGCGGCGGTCTGGGTGCAGGCCTAGGTAAGTCCGCCGGCTTCGTGGGTCGCCCGGTGATGGGGGCGATGATTCGGGCCCGCCGGGTCGCCGTCTACTTGGATTGTTCGGGTTCGATGAAAGCTTATCTGCCGCGCGTGGAGGCCGAAATCAGGAAGCAATTTCCTGACGCAGATGTTTTTCGCTTTGATGGGGCCAGGGTGGTCGGGTTGGGCGACATGGTCGTCCACGGGCGACGTTTTCACGGCCTCGCACCCAAACTCAGGCAAGGTCCTTCGCAGACGGTGCTGACGACCTTGACGGCCAACGGCCGGCAGGTGCAGGCCAAGATTAAGACGGCCTGCGAGCAGGGATCGCTTGGTGCCTGGATGGATCGGCTCCTGTCCGAATCTTATGACGCCCTGGTGGTCTTCTCTGATTTCCAGGATGGCGTTCGCCTTTACGAAGCGAAGAAAGGGGGTGCTCCGCATCTGATTTACTCCGACAGTTCTTATCACCGCGTCGGCACGGCCCCGAAGGTACCCACGCATTGGCAACGCGAATGGCTGGAGGCCTTTTCTAAGGCGGGTCGGGGTTCGGGGCCTCGGCTATATCTCTTCACGGTGCAGCAGGAGCCACAGGCCTTTTTGCAGGCCTGCGTGGCGGCTTCCGGCGGCACTTCGGTGTCGGTGGCGTGGCTCAAGAAGGCCGCGCGGCCGCCGCGTTGACGGTTGCACCCTTCGCACGGAAGGCTTGGATGGTCCTATGGGTCCATTCACCGCGGAATACCGTGCTAATTTCTCCGATACCGACGCGGCGGGCATCGTCCATTTCTCGACAATCTTCTTCTGGGTCGAGGCCACGGAGGAAGCCCTCTTCCGTCAGTTGAAGCTGCCGTTTATCCGCGCTGAGGGTACGAAGCTGACCGGCTTTCCCCGGGTGCGCGTCGAGTGCGACTTCCTTTCGCCGATTCATCGAGAGGATCTCGTGATGATCGCGCTGACCCCGGCGGAGCTGGGTGACAAGAAAATCGTCTGGGCGTTCGAGGCCAAGGTCGGAGACCGAGCGGTCGCCCGGGGTGCCTTGACGACCGTCTATGCCTGGCGCGAAGGGCAGGGGCCGATGGCCGCCGCGCTGGTGCCGCTGGAGATCAAGGCCGCGCTGCAGAAGCATTTCGAAGCCTGATGTATGAAGCGGGCGACATGAAGAAGCCCTGGGTGGGGTTCGCGGCCGTCGTCGCTTGCTTCCTGCTCTTTTCGCTGATGGGCGTCCGGCAGCCGCCTCATTTCACGTCGCTTGCGCATCCGCTGCCTTTGCATGCCGATGAGGCGGTGCAGTGGTCGCTGGCCAAAGAATTGTCCGAGGGCATTCCCTATAGCACCCACGAAGACCGTTTCCATGGGCCGACCTTGGCGACGTCTCTGGTGGTTTCTTCGAAACTGACTGGGACCGCGTTTACGGACATGTCCGAATCCTATCTGCGCAACGTCGCCGGATGCTATCTCCTGCTGCTTTCGTTGGCGGCCTTGGCCCTCCCCGGGGCGAGTCTGGCCTCTCGTGTCACGGCGGCGGCGTTCTGCTTCCTCATTGGCGGAGGCGCTCCGTTCGGTTTCTATTTCGTGCAAGAGGTGCTCCTCGTGGCGGGCCTTGCCTGGGGTGCGGTGCTGTGGCTGCGTGCCGATGCCTCGGAGAGTACGACTCTGTGGCGGCTGCTTTCGGGCGTGGCCTTCGGGTTCGCTTTGGCCTGCAAGGTCACGGCCGCCGCCTACCTGCTTTTTTTCTTTATCGCGCTCATCATCGTCCGCAAGCCATGGGCCGACCGTCATCTGCCGGGGTTTATCCTCGGCCTAGTCGCAAGCTGGGTGATGTTCCAGAGTGTCGGCTTCACGGATGTACATGGCTTGGCCACTTGGTGGGCCCAGCTGGCCCGCTCGTTCGGAGTGGCGAGCGGCCGCTCCGAGGATACGCTGACAGCGGTCAGCTATTGGCCGTGGATCTGGGCCGCGCTGTGGCTCGCCGAATTCTCCCTCCAGCGGTATTTGCGCGAGCGGCAAGTACCCTTACGTTCGAGCCCGACCGACTTCATCTTGGTCTTCGTCGGGCTGATTTTCTGCTTCCATCTCCTGTTGCCTTACAAGACACCTTGGTTGCTCTACGGCGTCATGGCATTGCCTTTGGTGTTGCTGGTTCCCGCTCAGTTGGGCGGCGGCTGGCGGCGTGATGGGATTCTCTTGGTTGGGCTGCTCATCTCGGCTGGCTATGCGGCCGGAGACTTCGCGGCTCATTCGCCGACCGCCGACCTGCGGGCCTTCGAGGCAGGTGCGGCTCGCCTCAAGGAGGCCTACAAGGGCAAGCGTTTCTACGTAGCGGTGGCTGACGGGTCGCACTACTGGCCGCTCCCGTATTATCTCCGGGCGTACGAGGTTGGCTTCGGCGACTTTCCGGGGGCCGCCGAGGCGCCCCTGCGGCTGATTCCCTTGACGGATGATAGTGAGCCCGCCGTGCCTGGCTTCGCTGTCTCCAAACTGACCCTCCGTGAGGGCGGGGATCGCTACTGGGTGCTGGTTGCCAAAGGCTACGAAAGCGTTTTCATCGGAAAATAACCCCATGGACGACTTGCCTGTAATCCACAACTTCTCGCACGAGGCCTTTGGTTCCCGCTTCTGGGTCCGAATCGCCGCTGAAGACGCCATCTATGCCCGCAATGCGGCGGAGGCCTTGTTCCAGCACCTCGACGATCTTGATTTCCAGACAGACCTCCGGCACGACAGCGGCCCGGTGGCTTCGATTAACCAGATGCCGGAAGGCGCCCTGGTCGCGGCCTCGGAGCACATCCAGGCGCTTTGGAATTTTTCACGCGATGTCAGGGTCGACACCGCTCAGGCGTTTGACGTGACGGCGGGTGCGCTGTTCCGCTACTGGCGTGAGCGCGGCGACATGCCGTTTAACCCTGATGACGCCTCCTGGCAGCAGGTCACCGAGGCCCATCGAGGCGGTGAATTCAAACTGGAGGGCTGCGAGTTCAGCTGTGTGAAGTTCGGCGCCTCCGTCGATTTCGGTGCCATCGTGCGTGGCTACGCCCTCGATCGTATGGCCGACATGCTGGAAAGCAGCTGGGGCATTCACCGCGCCTTGCTGATGGCCTCCGGCAGCGTGACTCTCGCCTTGGATCCTCCAGGTGATTCCACCGGCTGGCGCATCGGCGTCGGACCACAGTCAGAAATCAAACTTTGCCGGTTTGCCATGGCGAGCAAGTCATTCGAAGCCGCCCGCGGCAACCTCGTCGATCCGCGGACCGGCCAGACGGCTGCCTTGGCCGGGCCCGTGCGGGCGATCGCCACTTCTGCCATCGAGGCCGAAGGTCTGGCCATGGCTGGCGCGGTCCTCAATGTTGCGGAGGTCGAGGAGTTTGTGAACCGTGGTTGCAGCCGGGGGCTTTGGCTGCCGGACGGTACGAAGCTCGGTTCAATGACTTATTTCGAGGTGACCGACCGTTCCGCGCCCGACGCGACTACTTGAGCTGGGCTTCGATGTCATTCAGCAGCTGCTCGCGATGGGCTGAGAAGAGGTACGTGTCCGAACCCAGGCGCTGGAAGGCCGCCTGAAGCACTTCTTTGGGCGGACGACGATTCGCCATCAGCCGGCGCAGGTAGGTCTCAACGTCGGCGGAGATGCGTTCGTGTTCGAGTTTGAGTTTCACGATTTGCATCAGCACGGCCTGATTATTTTCGTTCTGTAGGTGGGCTTGGATCAGCACGTCGTTAGCCTCGTCGTAGCGCTGGGCGGCGATGAGCTTGCGGCTTGCGGAGATCAGCACCTGTGGTGGCACGTTGCGGTTCTGCAGGAGGCGTTGGAGATTAATCGAGCCGATCTCCGTCTGGCCGTCGGCGAAGTAGGCGATGGTGCGCAGGGCTTCGAATGCGATGCGTGTCTCGGGGACCCACTGTTCGCGCTCGGCGCGTTTATAAAGTTCATCGACCATCTTGATGGTTTCCCGGGGGCGCTGGGCGTTAAGCAGGCATTCCACGTGTACGAGGATGAAGCGGACGCGATTGGAGAAGCGGCGTTCCTCCGCGTGATTCATGAGCCGGAGGGTGAGCTGCGTGTCGGCGTTGTCGTTACCGAAGCGGGCGAGATCCAACATGGCCTGTTCGTGGTTGCCGAACTTCTGGAGCGCCTGCTCGATGACTTTTTCCCGGGCGCCGCGGTTCGCTCCACCTGGCATCAGGTAGAGCGACTGGATGAAGGGAATGGGGTCGCTTGGATCCTTGATGGTCAGCAGGGCCAGGCAATCCTGGGCTTGGCGGAATTCGCCCATGTCTTTGAGCCAGCGGGCCTTCATCTCGAGGAGCTGGTTGCCCCCCGGATAGGCCGCCAGCGCGGCGTTCAATAGTTCAAGAGCGCCTTTGCGGTCGCCGGACTCCCAGGAAATTTGGCAATTCAGCAAGTATCCCTGCGCGGTGTAATCTAGGCGGTGGATTTTCACGAGGCGCGCGGCCTCGATGTAATTACCGCGGAGGAAATTCGCCTGGGCGGCGGCGATGCGCAGGTCGGCTTTGATTTCCTCGACCACTTCCTTGTCCTCGAGCCACTTCTTGGCGGTTTTGATCACGCGCTCATCCTGGTCGAGCATGAAGCACCGATACAGGTAGGTGCGGAAGTGCTCCGGGTTATCCTTGGCGAACTGCAGGGAGTCCTCGAGGAGCTGGTAGCTGTCCATCGGGCGATTGAAAGCGAAGAACAGGTCGGCGCAGAGTCGCTGAGCCTCGAGATTGGCGGGGCAGAGGCTGGCGCCGGTGCCGATGTATTTGGCGAACTCGGCGTAGTCCTGGCGCACGAGGGCGGCTTTCGCGATTTGGATATAATATTCTCCTTTGCGCCGAAGGTGGGCGGCGCGGCCATAGCTCTCGACGGAGCGGCTCATGAGGGCCAGATTCCGATTCTTAATTTGATCCGCGTTGCGAAACAGGTTGCTGGCCGAATTCGCGAACGTGTCAGGGAAGTAAAGGTACATGTCGCCGCGCCGCGTTGTCGCGATGCCATTCATATACTTTTGATTGAACAAGTAGAGCTCCGCGGTGCCAGCCCACAGGGCAGCCAGAAAGAAAGGGAAGAGCAAGGCGATGCGTCCCCAAGCGGGCCGATAGCGCCGCTCTTTATAGCCAATGGCCTCGACGATGACCATGCCCAGCAACATGCGATGGCTGGAACGTGAGTTCTGGCCCTGGCCGTAGACATACTGGGGGAAGTCGGACATGTCCGGCCGTCATTTTCTCTCTGGGTGGCGGACGGGCAAGAGCGGACTGACCTCCTGGTCAGAGAATCGCGGCCACTTCGGCGACCTGTGCCACGGAGGGCAGGCAGGTTTGGCCAATACATACCTGATATCCCGGAGTTGATGATTCCGGCATAAGGAACAGGCTGCGGAACGGATGCGTATGCGGTGCGGTGTCGGCCCGCCCAGCCAGCTCGGCGTGCAAATCCTGCCAATCATGCGCTGATTTGATGGTCACGTAGCCGACGGCATAGCGAGCGATCCCATCGAGCGCATGCCCGATGCCGTTCGGAATGTTACGCGTAAGGCCGCCGAAGGCGACGGAGAGATCGGAGAGCTCGCGCGCCCACCGCGCGTCACCGGTTATCGCGTGGAGTTGCCCGAAGCCGTGGAGCAGCGAGGAGTTGCCCGAGGGGATGGCGTTATCAAACCAATCTTTCTGGCGGACGGAAAGGTCGCTGCGATCTGCGGGCGTCAGGAAGTAGCCCACGGCGTGCGGGTCGGCGAATTTATCGGCCGCGGTGTTCAGTATGCGGCGGGCCCGCGCGGTGTAAAATGAGGGCGGCGTGGGTAGACCCCAGGCGGCGTAGGCAGCAAGCGATAGTTCGGCTTCCGCAAGCCAGGCATAGTCGCACAGATTACCGGTCAAGGTGGCCTGGCCGTCATGGGCCACGGCACACAGGTGCAGGCTGCTGTGCTCGTTCGCAAAGGTCCGCCAGAGGTTGGCTTCCGTTTCCCCGGCGAGCGCGAGCCAGTCTTTGCGGCCAAAAATCCAGCCAGCCTTGGCCAACCCCGCCACCAAGAGCGCATTCCAGCTGAGAAGATTCTTATCATCGCGCGAGGGCTGCGCACGTTGGTCGCGTAGCTTCAGTAATTTCGCCCGGGCGGGCGTGAAGCGACGGCGGGCGGCTTGATCGCCTTTGAGCTTAGGGATGTTCGCTCCTTCGAAATTGCCTTGATCGGAGATGCCATATGCCTGGGCAAAGGGGAAAGCTTCCTCGCCCAGCGCGGCGGCGATTTCCGCTGCCGTCCAGACATAGGTGGTACCTTCCTCGTGATGGGTGTCGGCGTCGAGCGAGGCGGCGAAAAGTCCGGACTCCGTGCGCATCTCGCGTCGGAGCCAATCGATAATCTCTACGCAGACATCGGCGTAGAGCGGGTCGCGGTAGCGGGCCCAGGCTTCGGCGTAGACGCCCAGCAGCTGGGCGTTGTCATAAAGCATTTTCTCGAAGTGTGGCACCGTCCAGTCGCGGTCGACGCAGTAGCGATGGAAGCCTCCGCCGATCTGGTCGAAGAGTCCGCTCCGGGCCATCGACCCGAGAGTGATGGTGAGCACGGCGTCGATGCGCGCAGTCAGCGCCCGGTCGGCCGCCACTTCTTTCGAACCCCGGATGCCGAGGAGAAAGCTCAGGGTGTGCGGCGACGGGAATTTAGGAGCCCCGCCAAACCCGCCATGCTGATCATCATGTTGTTCGCAGATACGCCGGGCGGCGGCGATCAGATCTTCGGGCGCCGGGGCGGTGCCGTCGGCATCCGGGGCGCGCGTCAGGTGGGTCAGGTTCTGCGCGATCGCATCGGCGTTGGCGGCGAGTTCAGATTTATTGCGGTGGTAGAAATCCGCGACGCGCATCAGCAGCTGCGGCCATGGTACCTGGCCTTGTCCGCGGTCTTCGGGCGGGAAATAGGTTCCGCCGAAGAAGGGCCTTCCGTCTGGCAAGCAGAAGCAATTCAGCGGCCAGCCGCCGTGCCCTTGGATCATCTGCACCGCGTCCATCATCAGCTTATCGACTTCCGGGCGCTCTTCGCGGTCGACCTTGATGCAGATGAAGTGCTGATTCATCAGGTCGGCGACCCAGGGTTGTTCAAAAGACTCCCGGGCCATGACATGACACCAGTGGCAGGAAGAGTAGCCCACGGATACCAGGACCGGCTTATCCTTCGACCGGGCTTCCGCAAAAGCGGCTTCGCCCCAGGGCCACCAATGGACTGGGTTGGCCTCGTGCTGGCGGAGGTAGAGGGATTTTTCTTGGGCCAGGCGATTCGACACGCCTGCACCGTTATCATCCGCCGAAAGGGTGCAACAAAGACCGTTTCCGAGCCGTTCGTCTTGCAGGGCAGGGGGCTTGGCCTAAATCTGGCCGCATGAAACGCCCAACCCACGGCCGCACCCCAGGTCGCCCAGTCGGGCGATTGGCGGCCGTTCGGCGCTGAAGGCCCCCATGGCGACCATTCGCATCCTTGAGGCCACGGTGGCCAACCAGATCGCCGCCGGGGAGGTGGTGGAGCGTCCCGCCGCAGTGGTGAAGGAGCTTTTGGAGAATTCGCTCGATGCCGGTGCTCGCCGGGTGACGGTGGATTTTTCGCGCGGCGGCAAGGCGCAGATGATCATCGAGGACGATGGCAAAGGCATGACCGGCGATGAGGCCATGCTTAGTCTTGAACGTCACGCGACCAGCAAGATTCGCCTCGCCTCCGATCTGGATCGTATCGCCACCTTTGGCTTCCGCGGGGAAGCCCTACCCTCCATTGCCAGCGTCGCTCGTTTCACGATGCAGACCCGGATGGCTGAGGCACCCTCGGGGACGGAAATCGCTGTCAATGGCGGCAAAATCATCCACCGCCGCGACCATGGCATGGCCCCGGGCACGCGCATCGAGGTGGCTAATCTTTTCCATCCCGTCCCGGCGCGCCTGAAATTCTTGAAGTCCGATGAGACCGAGGCGGCACACATTGTGCGTTTGGTTCGCTTGTATGCAATCGCCCACCCGGAGGTGGGGTTCCTTTTGCGAGAGGATGGACGTGAGATCTTCCGCTCCCCCGGCCATGCTCCCTTGCTTGATCGTGTGCGCGAAATCTGGGGTCGTCAGGTCGCAGAAGAGGTCACGCTCATGCCGGTTTTCGAACGCCCCGGGATGAAGCTTAGTGGCTTGTTGGGGAAGCCTGGCGTCAGCCGCGGCACGCGGCAGGATCTGGTTACGGTGGTGAACGGTCGCCCGGTCGATAGCCGCACGATGGCTTTCGCCCTGACGGAGAGTTATCACACGCTGATACCGAAGGGCCGCTATCCGCTCGCCTTTGTTTTTCTGGAGATGGACCCGGCTTGGGTGGATGTCAATGTGCACCCGGCCAAGCGTGAGGTCCGTTTTCGCGATGAAGCCCGCGTACGCAACTTCCTGATTGAATCTGTCCTCGCAGTGCTCCGTTCGCGCGCGGACGAAGGTCTGCCCGCAGAGACGATTCCGGCGGTGATGGCGGCCGCCCCGTTTACGGTTAATCCTGCCGCCGGCCCAACCCTCTCATCGCCGGTCGTCGTTCCACTGACTTCAGGTCCGCCGTCAGGTCCGCCGCCGGTGGTGACACATGCCACCGCGGTGCGACTCGGCTGGAGATTGCTTTCGCGCCTGCGCGAAGAGCGTGCGGTTTTTGAAACCCCGACGGGGTTGGCGATTCTGGATGTCGGCGCCGCACACCAACGCGTGCTCTACGAATCCATCTTAAAGCAATTCTCGGAGCAGAACCCGGTCAGTCAGGCGTTGTTGGTGCCGCTGGCGATCGAACTCGAGCCTTTGCCGGCCGCGGTGCTGCGGGAACGCCTGCCGCTGCTGCAGGCCGGCGGCTTCGATTTTGAAGAATATGGTCGTAACTTCTGGCGAATTGCCGCGCTTCCCGCGTGGCTCGAGCCCGAGGCGGCCCTAGCCTTCATTCGCGATTTGCTGGCGGAGATGGCTCGTCGGGAAGGGGATTTCGGTCGTCCGGCGCTGGCGTATGATGCGCTCGCCAAACTTGCCACGCAGAAAGCCCGCCGCAAAGGAGACGCCATGTCCGACGGCGAATTGATGGAGCTCGTGCAGTCACTTTTCCGCACCGCGCAACCCGGGACTTGTCCGCGGGGTCGACGGACCTATGTTGAATGGACGGACGCCGATCTCGGGCGCCGTTTCGGCTGATCACCGGCGACCGCGCTTGCGCGTAGGCGAGGCCGGCTTGCCGGTCCGCAGGGATTCAATCTGGTCGCGCAGCACCGCCGCGCGTTCAAACTGCAGCTCGTCGGCGGCCGTCAGCATCTCCGCTTCCATGTCAGCCAGCACGAGGGCGATGTCGCGGTCGTCCGTGCCTTCGGCGACGGCCAGGGCGTCTTCGGCCTCCGCTTCGACGAGGCTCTCTTCGATGGGTCGCATCGTGCCCTTCGGTGTGATGCCGTGCTTGAGATTATAAGCTTCTTGACGTTTGCGTCGATCGGCGCAGATCGTCATCGCGCGCGTCAGCGAGCGGGTCATCACGTCGGCGTAGAGCAGGACCTTGCCATCGACGTGGCGGGCGGCGCGGCCGGAAGTCTGGATCAGGCTCGTCTCGCTGCGCAGGAAGCCTTCTTTATCGGCGTCGAGGATGCCGACCAAAGCGACCTCGGGTAGGTCCAGGCCTTCGCGGAGGAGATTGACACCCACAAGGACTTCGAACTGCCCGGCCCGGAGACGGCGCAGGATCTCCACGCGTTCGATCGCATCGATGTCGGAATGCAGGTATTCTACCTTTAGGCCGCTGTCTCGCATGAAGTTGGCCAGATCTTCGGACATGCGTTTCGTCAGCGTCGTCACGAGGGTGCGGAAGCCGCGGGCGGCGACGGCCTTGGCCTCGCCAATGATATCTTCGACCTGTCCGGCGATGGGGCGGACTTCCATGATTGGATCCAGTAGGCCGGTGGGGCGGATGACTTGTTCCGCGACCACGGAGGAGACGGCGTATTCGTGCGGCGCCGGTGTGGCCGAGACGTATACCGCCTGCTTTACCTTGGCGTCGAACTCATCGGGCATCAGCGGACGGTTCTCGATGGCGGAGGGCAGGCGGAAGCCGAATTCCACGAGGCGTTCTTTGCGGGCTCGGTCGCCGTGATACATGCCGCGGATCTGCGAGACGGAGACGTGGCTCTCGTCAATGAACACGAGCATGTCGTCCGGAAAGAAATCCAGCAGGCAGTGTGGGCGCTCGCCCGGTTGGCGGCCGGACATGTGCATCGAGTAGTTTTCGATCCCCGGACAGAAACCCGTCTCGCGAAGCATCTCCAGATCGTGTTCGACGCGCATGCGGATGCGCTGGGCCTCGACGAGGCGGTTGTTTTTCTCGAAGAACGCGACCCGCTCCTCGAGTTCGGCGCGGATGGCGGTCGTGGCGGCCTTCACGCGGCCGGGAGCCGTCACGTATTGATTGGCAGGGTAGAGGTCGAACTTCTGCAGCTGCTTTCCGGGTTTGACGCTGATGGGGTCGAGTTCGCGGATGGCCTCGAGGGTGTCGCCCCAGAATTCGAGCCGGATGGCGGATTCCATGTAGGCCGGCCAGACATCGATTGTCTCTCCGCGGGCTCGGAAGTTGCAGCGTTCCAGGATTGCGTCGTTGCGGGTGTATTGGTTGGCGACCAGTTTCGCCAGCAGTTCATCTCGGCGCATCGTCATTCCGGCTTTGAGTGAGATCATCGCCGCGATGAAATCTTCCGGTGAGCCGAGGCCGTAGATGCAGGAGACAGATGCAATCACGATCACATCGCGGCGGGAGAGCAACGCGGAGCTGGCGCTGATGCGCAGCCGCTCAATGTCCTCGTTGATCGCCGAATCCTTCTCGATAAAGGTGTCGGTGGAAGGAACGTAAGCCTCCGGCTGGTAGTAGTCGTAGTAACTGACGAAATATTCGACGGCGTTCTCGGGGAAGAAGTTCTTAAATTCTGAATAGAGCTGAGCGGCCAGGGTCTTGTTATGCGAGATCACCAGCGAAGGCCGCTGCGTGCCGGCAATCAGGTTTGCCATGGTGAATGTCTTGCCCGACCCCGTCACTCCCAGCAGCGTCTGGCGAGCGTTGCCGGCGCGCAGGGAGGCATTCAGCGCGGCGATGGCCGCCGGCTGGTCGCCCATGGGCTGATACTTCGACTTGAGCTGAAACTCCATCTCAGCTGAGGCGACCGCGGGCGAGCCACTGCGGGTCGACCTCGGAAAGGTCCTTCACGATACGGTGGGCGCCGACGGGCTCTAGCTGCTCGCGTGTGTTCGTGGTCGCGAGGGCGATGGTGATGAATCCTCCCGATAGCCCCGCCTGCAGTCCCGAGAAGGAATCTTCGAAGACGAAAGACGTGGCCGGATCGCCGCCGCCGAGAGCGCAAGCTTTGAGGAAGACCTCGGGGTCGGGTTTACCGCGGGTGACGTCTTCGCTGGCCACCGCGCCGGCGAAATATTCGCCGATGCCGAAGAGTTCAAACGAGAGGGCGAGGTTCGCCTTGTGGGTCGAGGTGCCGATGACGCAGGGGATGCCCAGGCCGCGAAGCGCCCCGCAGAGCTCGCGCACTCCGGGCAGCAGTCGGACGTGTCCGGTCCGGGCAATGTCCCGGTAGAGCTCTTCCTTCCGGTCGGATAGTCGCTTCACCTCAAGCTTGTCGTTGGCCCAGCCGAGGATGTCCGGGATGATCAGTTCATTGCGTTTGCCGAAGCTGCGCTTGAAGTGGTCGGCCGGCAACGGGCGCTGCTCCTCCCTAGCCAGGGCTTCCCAGGAGCGTTCATGGGCGACGGAGGAGTCGATGACGACCCCGTCCCAGTCAAAGACAGCGACAGTGTGAGGCATGGCTCAGTGCTTGTCCCAGGCGAGCGTGACCTTGACCGGCCGATGGTCCCAGACGTTGAGCGGATCGAAGATCTGACCGGGGGCCAGGATGCCGTTCGGGTCGAGGGCTTTTTTCACGGCGATCATTGCGGCAATCTCGGCGGGGGTGTGTTGAAGGCGCAGGAAAGGAGACTTCGCGATGCCGATGCCATGCTCGCCCGTGATGGCTCCGCCGAGCTCGACGACCTTGGCCATGACTTCGTGGATGGCTTTCTCGGCCTTGCGGCAATGCTCCGGATTGTCCCGGTCGTACATGATGTGCACGTGAAAATTGCCATCCGCCGCGTGACCGAAGGTCGGCGTCGCCAGTCCCACGCGGTCGCGAACCTCGCGGGTGTAGCGGATGAGTTCTACGTAAGAGCGGAAGGGGACGACGATGTCTTCGTTGAGTTTGGCGTTACCCAGCGAATACATCGCTTGGGAGCAGGTGCGGCGGATGTCCCAGAGCGCTTCGGCTTCGGCTTCGACATCCGTCTCGCGAAAGGCGACGGCATGGCGTCCGATCCAGGCGCGGATTTTTACGGCATCTTCGGCCAGCGCGGCCGGGTGTCCGTCGATTTCGACCAGCAGGATGGCGTGGGTGTCGGCGACGCCTTTCAGTTCGGCGGTCGTGAAGACCCGGTTGCCGCGCTTCTTTTCAGCGGCGGCGACGGTCTGCGTGTCGAGGAATTCAAATACCGCCGGATTTACGCGCAGACCCATCAGTTCGGCGGCGGCTTCGAGGGCGCCTTCATCGGTGCGGCAGGCGATCAGAAACGTGCGGCGGGCGGCTGGTTTATTGACGAGCTTCAGCGTTGCCTTGGTAATTACGCCCAGCGTGCCTTCAGAGCCGATCCAAAGGTCGCGAATGTTGATCCCGCTGACGAATTTGCGGAGCGGGGCGCCCCAGCGGACCTTCTCCCCCGTGGGCAGGAAGCCTTCAAGCGCGTAGACGTGATCGCGGACTACGCCATATTTTGCCGCGCGGAGGCCGCCGGCGTTGGTGGCGATATTGCCGCCGATGCTGCAGTGTTTCAGCGAGGAGGGATCCGGCGGGAAAAAGAGCCCGTGCGGGGCGGCCAGTTCATTGATGCGCGCCGTGATGGCGCCCGGCTGGACCGTCGCCATGGAGGAGATCGGGTCGATCTCGATTTTATCCCAATGGTCGAGATGGATGACCCAGCCGCCATGGATGGGGGAGCTGGCTCCGGTGTTCCCGGTGCCACGCCCGCGGACAGTGATCGGCACGCGGTGTTCGTTGGCGAGCTTCAGCACGATGCCGATATCGTCTTCGATGTCGGGCCGGATGACAGCCTCGGGCATGAAGGACAGGCGCATGTTGTCGAACGAGGCCGCGAAGCACGTCGCCTCATCGGTTAGGACTTTCTGCGGACCGAGTCTGGCCAGCAGGGCCTGGGTTGCGGCGGGATGCGTTTTCACGGGTGAACTCACGCCCCCCATCAAGCACGCTTAGCCCAGTTCGGCAAGCCACGCCGTCGCTTCGGCGTCGGAGGGCATGCGCCAGTCGCCGCGGGGCGATAGGGCCAGCGAGCCGACCTTCGGGCCGTCCGGCATGGCCGAACGCTTATATTGCTGCGAGAAGAAGCGGTTCAGGAACGAGCGCAGCCAGTGGCGGATCTCGGTCTGGTCATATTTCCCGGCGAAGGCGTGCTCGGCGATCCAGAGGACCTTCGAGGGGCGGAAACCGTTGCGGATGACGTGGTAGAGGAAGAAGTCGTGGAGCTCGTAGGGTCCCACGATCATCTCCGTCTGTTGGGCGATCTCGCCGTCGGCGCCGGGCGGAAGTAATTCCGGGCTGACCGGGGTCGCGACAATGTCCTCGAGGATGCTGCGTTCTGGTCCGACGTGTCGGGCGTGGGCGGCCCAGCCGACGAGGTGCTTCACCAGAGTCTTCGGCACGCCGATGTTCACGTGGTACATCGACATGTGGTCGGCGTTGAACGTGCACCAGCCAAGCGCGGCTTCCGAAAGGTCGCCGGTGCCGACGACGAAGCCTTGGCACTGGTTGGCGCTATCCATCAGGATCTGCGTGCGTTCGCGAGCCTGTGCGTTTTCAAAAGTAACGTCGTGCTTGCCGGCGGGGTGGTGGATGTCCTCCAGGTGCTGTTCGACCGCTTCGTTGATTGGAATCTCCCGGGCGGTGATGCCGAGGATTTCCATCAGGCGCATCGCGTTGACGCGGGTACGGGCGGATGTGCCGGGTCCGGGCATGGTGAGGCCGATGATGCCCTTGCGGTCGAGCCCGAGGCGGTTGAAGGCTTCGAGCGTGACGAGGAGCGCAAGCGTCGAGTCGAGTCCGCCCGATACGCCGATGACGACATGCTTGAGACCCGTGTGCCGGATGCGGCGAGCCAGCCCCGTCGACTGGATGGCGAAGATTTCCTGGCAGTTCTCGTCGCGACGATGGGCGTCGGACGGCACGAATGGGTGCTGGCTGAAGCGGCGGCGCAGTTTTGGGGTCTGTCCGACCGGCGTGCCCAGCTCGAAGCTGATCATGCGGGGGCGGAGCGTCGAAGGGGCTCCGAAGAACGTGCTGTTGCGACGACGTTCAGCGGCGAGTCGGTCGAGGTCCACTTGCGAGACGAGCAGGGCGAGGTCGAAGCGGAAACGTTCCGACTCGCCAAGCACCACGCCGTTTTCGGCGATGAGACCGTGGCCGCTGTAAACGATGTCGGTGCTCGATTCACCGGCGCCGGCGGCGGCATAGACATAGGCAGCGAGGCAGCGGGCAGACTGGGACTTCACCAGGTCGCGCCGGTAGGCGGCCTTAGTCAGTAATTCATCGCTGGCGGAAAGATTGCAGAGCAGGGTGGCCCCCGCGAGGGCTTGGGCACCACTGGGGGGCTCGACTGCCCAAAGGTCTTCGCAGATCTCCACGCCGATGATGCAATCCGGCATGTCCTTGGCCTGGAAAAGCAGGTCGACGCCGAAGGGTACCTTTTGACCGAGCAGGTCAACTTCGGTGACGGCGGCCACCCGGGCGGAGGCGAACCAGCGCTGTTCGTAGAATTCCCCGGTATTGGGGAGATGGGTCTTCGGGACGACCCCGAGAATCTTGCCGCGAGAGATAACCGCCGCCGCGTTAAAGAGGCGTCCATTGACCTCTAGGGGCAGGCCGACGAGGGCGGTGAGCCCGAGCCTCGCAGTCGCTTCGGAAACCTGTCCTAGGGCCTTCAGTGCCCCGTTTAGGAGGGTGCGTTGGCCAAAGAGGTCGCCGCAGCTGTAGCCGGTGAGGCAAAGCTCGGGTAGGACCACCAATTCAGCCCCCTCAAGGGCCGCTTTTTCCAGGGCCTGGGTGATGAGGTGGGCGTTGGCCGCAGGGTCCCCCAGACGCAGGGCCGGCGAGGCGGCCGCCACGGTCACAAACCCGTTCTGGTGGATACGGTTGGACATCTGATGACTGGGAACGGTCATGTTCACCGTTGACCGAAGGGGAGGCAACCCGAAAGGTCTCCCTTTCCCTGTTCTAAGGGCTCAAATGTCCACCCAGCCGCTCAAAGAAGTCCGGATCTTTTCGCCCGCCACCGTGGCCAACGTCGCGTGTGGGTTCGACGTGCTTGGCTTCGCCATCGATGCCCCGGGGGACGAAATCGTGGCCCGGTTCTCCTCCAAGCCGGGACTGACCATCTCCAAGATCACCGGTGACGACGGCCGTCTGCCGCTCGACTCCAAAAAGAATACCGCTGGCGTCGCCGCCCATGCCCTCCTGCGTCACCTCGGCAAGAGCGACCTGGGGATTGAAATGGAAATTCATAAGAAGATGCCCTTCGGCAGTGGACTGGGGTCCAGCGCCGCGAGCGCTGTCGGTGGCGCTTTCGTGGTCAATCGCCTGCTCGGCGACCCTTTGTCGCGTCGGCAGCTTCTGCCTTTCGTCGTCGCAGGTGAGGCCGCCGCGGATGGTGCCTGGCATGCGGATAACGTCGGCCCCTGCCTCCTCGGTGGCATCACTCTGATTCGCTCCAATGCCGAGCTTGATGTCATGGATGTGCCGATTCCGGACCGTCTTTGGGCCGCCGTCGTCCATCCGGATATTGTGGTGCTGACGAAGGTGGCCCGCGAAATCATGCCGCGTCAGATCCAGCTCGAGACCTCGACGCAGCAGAGCGGCAATCTCGGCGGGCTTCTCTGCGGCTTCTTCAAGAGCGACTATGCGCTCATCGGCCGCTCCTTGCACGACTTGATCGCCGAGCCACATCGCCATCGCCTGATTCCTGAGTTCTACCGTGCCAAGGCCGCCGCGATGGCCGCCGGTGCGCTGGGCTTCTCAATCTCCGGCGCCGGTCCGAGCGTCTTTGCTCTGTGCGAAGGGGAGGAGACCGCCCGCAGGGTGGCCGCCGCCGTGGCCGCGGTATTCTCTTCGGTGCCGATCAAGGCCACGCCTTACGTCTCGCGCATCAATCCCAAGGGTGTCCATGTCATCTCCGAGTCCTGAGTTGGAATTCGTCTCCACCGCCGACGCTACCTGTCGCGGTTCCTTGCGCGACGTGCTGTTATCCGCCATGCCGGCCAAGGGCGGGCTTTGGGTCCCGACGCACATCCCGCAGTTCTCGGCGGACTTCGTCGAGCGCCATCGCCACGATTCCTATGCCGATCTGGCCGAAGCGGTCATCGCACCCTATTTTTCCCAAGTCCTCGGGGCGGAGACGCTTCACCAGATTTGTCAGGACGCTTATAATTTCCCGGTGCCGCTCGTGCGGCCCGACCGGCTCAAGGGCACGGCCGCGGAACGTCTGGCCGTGCTGGAGCTTTTTCACGGACCTTCGGCGGCGTTCAAGGATTTCGCCGTCCGTACACTCGTGCGCGTCACGGCGCGGGTCCTGGGCGACGAATTTCCTCAGCTCACCGTCCTCGCCGCGACCTCGGGCGACACGGGTGCGGCGGTCACGGAGGCTTGTGCTGGCGTCCCCGGCGTGCGCGCCGTCGTCCTTTATCCGCGAATCGGAGTCAGCGGCGTGCAGGAATCACAGATCGCCCGGGCCCGGCCCGGAGTGGTCGCCTTGTCGGTCGACGGCACCTTCGATGATTGTCAGGCGATGGTGAAGCGCGCGCTGGCGGATGAGACGCTGCGCCGTCGCCGTCCTTTGCTGACGGCTAATTCCATCAACCCCGTGCGCCTCATCGCGCAGGTGCCGTTCGCTTTCCATTCCAAGCGCCTGCTGGCGTCAGGGCGCCGCATGGGCGTCGTGGTACCTTCGGGCAATCTGGGTAATGTCGGTGCCGTGCAACTGGCTCGCCGCATGGGCTTGGATGTGGCCGCCCTGGTCGCCGCCACCAACACCAACTCGCCTCTGCCGGAACTTTTCGCCACCGGTCAGTATCGTCCGCGTCGCTCGAATCCCACCGCGTCCAATGCCATGGACATCGGCGACCCGAATAATCTCAGCCGCTTGCTTGCTTGGCGCGAGGGCGGTCCGTCGGTCGAGGCTGTCACGGTCGATGATCGGGCGACGTTGGACACGATGCGCCGCGTGCGCGCGGCTAGTGGTTATGTGCTCTGCCCGCACACGGCGGTTGGTTGGAAGGCCGCCGAGGATCTGCTGGCTCGCGATGGTGCGAATCTCGACGACGTTATTATCTTCGGGACCGCCCACCCGGCGAAGTTTCCCGATGTCTTGCAGGCTGCTTTCGGCGACAGCAACGCCTCGATCTTTCCGGGAGAATTGCCTTCGCCTGCTCCGCTCAAAATCGGCAACGACTTCGAGGCCGTCCGCCAGGTGCTGGAGTCCGAAGCCGGCTTCCGTTGAGGGGCGCTTACTTCGACTGACTGTCGGCCGTCTTGGCCTTCGCCGGGGCGGCCGGGGCGGGCTTCGGATCGCGCGGCTGCTCGAATACGATGATGCAGCCGGAGAGGGCGAGGCAGGCGACGGCGAGGGCGGCGATTAGGACGGTCTTCATGGTGCAGGTCTACGGACGCCGGGCGGACTTTGCGAATCCGAAAAATAAAAAGGCCGCCCGGCAGCCTGAGGCCACGGTGGTGGCGGCGATTACTCCGTATCAGCCACCGCGAACGTCACGTTCGAGATGTTCGCCTTCGCCAGGCAGTCGAGGACGTTGATGACGCGCTCATAGCGGGCGGTCTCCTCCGCTTGCACCGTGATGAGCAGCTTGGTCTTAGATTGCTCGGCGGCCTGCCCCATCTGCTTCATCTGGTTGAAGAGATTCTCGAGGAGTTTGTCGCCCGGGGCGCCGACCGGATCTTCATTTAAGGTGATTTCTCCGCTTTCGCTGACGCCGATGGTGACCTCGTCGGGCATCTCGGTTTCTTTAGCCGTCTCGGCATTGCCGGGCAGCGTAGTCTTGAGCTCGTGCTCCACTTTGACGGCGCCAGCCATGACCATGAAGAAGAGCATGATCACGAAGACCACGTCAATCATCGGTGCGATCTGGAAGCCCGGGTTGGCGTCCGCCGTCTGTTCGAGTTGCTTCATGGCTTATTCTTCGTGGTTGAGGCCCGAGAACGCGATGTTCTCGATGCCGGCTTCGGCACCCCATTCCAGGGCCTTGGAGATATACTTGGCGTGGCACTCTCGGTCGGCGCGCACGAGCAGGCGGTACTTCGGATTGTCTCCCTTGCGGGCGGCGAGTTCCTTCGCGATGCCGTCCTTGTCGTTCGCGTCGAGCTCGCGGTCGTCGAGTTTGTATTTGGCCTGACCGGTCGTCTTGTCCCAAGAGATGTTGATGAGGCCGGCGGCTGCCTTGTCGTCGCGCTTGATGCCGTTGGCGGCGACAGGCAGGGAGATGTTCTTGTCGACCTTAAGCACCTGCGAGGAGGTAATCGACATGAAGAAGATGAGCAGCACCAGGAGCACGTCGATCATCGGTGCGACCTGGAACTCTGGTTCCCCTTCTCCGCCTCCTCCTCCGCCTGCCATGGCTGTGTCTTGGGGTTAAGGGTGGATTGGACTTAGGCCTGAGGCTGGTTGGACGCGGAGGCGTTCCAGTCTGGCTTGGCGGCGTAGATCTCTTCGTCGCCCACCTTGCGTCCAGCAACTTCGTCGTAGGGGAAGGCACGGAAGAGGCCGGTCACGATCTCGGTAATGTCGTGGATGCCCTTGTTGATGCGGTTGGCCAGAAGGTAGTAGGACATGAACGCCGGGATCGCGATGAAGAGGCCCGAGGCGGTGGCCACGAGCACTTCGCCGATGGCTTCGGCGAGTTTGGAGGGGTCGCCCACGCCGGAGGAGCCGAGTTTATCGAACGCCTTCATCATGCCTGTCACGGTGCCGGTGAGGCCGATCATTGGCGTGCAGACGCCGATCACGGAGAGGTAGGACGAGCGGCCCTTGAGGTCGCCCTGGATGCGGGTGATTTCGGAAATGATTGCTTCTTCGGTCATCGTCTTGCCATCCGGGGTGAAGGCGACGCCGGCCCGGACGACATCGGCGAGGGGCGAGCCAGCCGTCTTGGCGAAAGCGTAGGCGCCGACGTAGTCGCCGCGCTTGAAGAGCTCGCGGAGATTGTTGACGTGATCGGCGGGGTAGAGTTTGCCGGCGCTTGTGCGGATGACGCCGTCGACGATGAACCAGATCATGGCGACGGAGCAAAGCGTGATGGGATACATCACCCAGCCGCCGTCCTTGAAGAGGTCCATCAAGGTCTTGTCATGATGGCCGGCGGCTTCCTGGGCGGAAGCGACGGCGGTCATGAGACCAAGGAAGGCCGAGGTCAGGGTGGCGAGGCGGAGATTCATCTTCATGGGGATGACGGGGTGTTTGATAGGGTTTTAGGTTGGGATTTGGAAAGGGGCAAGGACTCACTTATTGCCTTCGACGGCCTCTTCGGGCCGCAGCTTGGGCTTGGCCATGATCACGCCCTCGGGGAGCGGGCCGCCGGCGGCGATTTTCTTCTGGTCGGCTTCGGCACGGGCGCGTTCTTCCTTGGGCAGGAGCTTCTTGGCTTCCTCGGCTTCCTTGGAGGTCGGGAATGTCACGATGATGTCGTAGAGGTAACGATTTGAAATCGCTTCGAGCTTTTGCTCCTTGAGGGCCGGGCTGTCCATGCCGCGGAAACAGCGGGCCGCCCCGAGGAGCGCCCGGGGGACATACTCGACAGCTGAGCCGAAGAAGACGGGGACGCGCAGATAGGTGTTCATCGCGGCCTCATACTTCTTCGTCGCGAAAAGGGAGCTGGCTTTTACGAGGTGGAGGCGGGCCTGGACCTCTGCGCCGTCCGCGGTCGAAATCAAAGCAGTGGACTCACTGATGACGGCCTCGTGTTCCCCTTTGCGGGCGCGCTGCATGAGACGGGCCATTTGGATACGCACGGCAACGTCAGGCTGCTTTGCCACTTCGGTCTTTTCAAAGGCTTCCAGGAAGGTTCCGATGGCCTGGTCATTCTCGAGGCGGTCGAGGACGTCGAGTTTGACGATCGCTGCGTTGGCCCACCAGGAGCCGGGGATATTTTTCACCGGCTCGAAAAGACGCAGGACGGCCTCGGCTCCCTCGAGCGCTTTTTGGTTCTCGCCTCGGTTTACGTTATTCTGCGCCTCGGCTAAGCGGGCGGGCAAGGGCCAGAAGATCGCCGTCACTTCGGAAAGCTTGCGGGTGAGAACCACTTCGACGCCACCCTGATTGGAGGAGCGGTCAACGGTCTCCTTGACGGCATTGATGACGCCCTTGGCTTTGTCGAAAACAGGTTTCGGTGGAATCGACGAGTTATCGATTTTAAAAGGGTCGTTAATTTCCCAGCGTTCACCGCCCTTAAAGACAAGGGTCTGGCCGTGGGCGGCGGCTGCGGCGAGCAGGCAGGCGACCGGGGTGAAAAGACGGGCGAAGTTCATGGGGATTAGAGGCTGAGAATGAGAGCTTTGGCTTCCTGGCCTTCGCGCGTGTCCTTGATGCGATCTTTTTCGAGCATCTCCTTAAGGATCAGCTTCGCATCGGCCTTATCCTTGGCTTCGCCAAAAGGGGATTTCGAAAAAATCTTGGCGGAGGAGAGATAGGACTTGGCGGCCCAGACTTCGTATTTCTTCCAGGTCATGTAGCAGCGACGATAGTAGGCCACGGCGGCGGCGAGCTTCTCTTTGTTGCCGGCGGCTTGACGTTCTTCCATCAGGCCAAGCCAGTAGAGGGAGGCCGCGGTCTTCTCGCCGCGCCATTCCTTGGTCTTGGCGATGTCCTCGAATTCCTTCTTCGCCTCGGCGTATTTCTCGGTTTCAGCAAGGCAGCGGGCGCGGATGAAGCGGATCTCGAGCTCCTTCGACATGAGGATGTTATTGTCGATGGCCTCGTTGCAGAGGGAGAGCGCCTCTTTGTAATTCTTGGAGGCGGCGCTGATTTCGGCCATGCCGGCGAAGGCGTAGTCGGCGAATTCGGAGGCGCGGCCGTGTTCGAGGATGTAGCCGAAGTATTCGCCGGCCTTCTTGTGGTCACCTTTTATGAGCAGGTGTTCGCCGACCATTGCGAGGATCGTGGGGCTGAGTTCCTCGGCCTTGAAGTTGGCGGCGATTTTCCCGAAATTGACTTCGGTCAGCGCGGATTCGCGCGTGAAGATGCCGATTTGTCCCACCGCGAAATAGCTACGGGCGAGGGCCACGACCGAATCGCGGTGATCTTCAATGTGCAGGAGCTTCGTCATCTCGGCGGCGGCGTCGTCGGAGGTGAAGGCGCCCGCCGCGGGTTTGACGCCGGGTTTGAGGCGTTTGACCTTCCGGGAGATCTTCTCTGCGAGGAAGACGATGAGCTTCTCGGCGCCTTCCTGTGTGCGGTCGTTGAGGGTTTCGCCGACGGAGTCGGAGAGAATCTTCAGGGCGCGACTCTTGGCGAGTTTGATCGACAGCTGGCGCGAGTCCTCGACTTTCGCGAGTTCGTCGGCGAGTTCCTTGGATAATTTGGCCACCGCCGCTTTGGCGGCGTCGAGTTCTTCTTTCGTGACCTTATCGCGGCGCTCAAGTTCGTCGACCTTCTTGCGGGCATCGGCGAGCTTAGCGCTGAAGTTCTTCTGGACCTTTTCGGCCTGCTGGCCGAACTCCGGCATGTCGCCCATGCGTTCGGTGGAGCGGATGACCTCGTAGAGGTACGTCATCGCCTTGGGGTCGCTATGGTTCCAGTCGTAGATCTCCTTGAAGAGGTCGCGCATGCGTTTGTGTTCGCCGCGGCCCGGGAGCATCTTGCGGAGTTCGCCAAGGACGAATTCAAGAGCCTGGGGGTTCGTGCGGGCGCTCTTGGCGGCCGCTTCATAGGCATCGATAGCCTTGCCGGTGAGAATTTCTTTTTCCTTTTCGACCTTCGCCTTGGCTTCGACATACTTCGCCTTGTCGGCGGACTTGGAATGCTCGCGCAGTTCGAGGTCGGCGGCCTTGATTTTCTTGTCGATCTCTTCGGTCAGGCGGATGTTGGCGTCGCCGATGAGCGTGAAGACTTCCGGGGTCTGATTGATGACTTCGTCGGTGCGGTCCTTCTCGTAATCCTTCAGCCACTGTTCACAGAGCTGGAGCGTGCCGGGGATGTCCGACGGGGCGGTGCCGAATTTGACGATGGCCTGGCGATAGCGGACGTCGGGGAGGAACTGGCCTTTCGGGTATTCCGTCTGGTAGAGGTCGAAGGCCGCCTTGGTTTCCTTGTACTTCCCTTGGAAGAACCAGCACAGCGCGTTCATGTAGATTACCTGCTGGCGCACCGGCGAGCGCTCGTATTTCTTTAGGAATTCGGCGAAGGCCTTTTGAGCCGGGGCCCAATCGACCTGGGAGAACATGCAGGCGGCGATACGAAAGTCGATTTCCTCGGCCGTTTCAGCGGTGAGGTTCTTAACGTTGTCGCGCACCCATTGGAAGTGCTTGATTGCTTCCGGAAACTCTTCGCGGTCCTGGGAGATCTCTCCAAGGAGCAGGCCGATGGCGGAGGTTTCATCGGCCTTGGGGAACTTGTCCAGGAACTCTTTGCACTTGGCCTGGGCGTCAGTGCTGCGGCCGATCTGGCGTAGCGTCAGGATGTAATAATAATAAGTTCCAGCGATGCGGGAGAAATTCGGACTGTTCTCGAAGATGTCCTTGAAGGCCACGAAGGACTCCCAGGGGCGCTTGAGTTCCAGCAGGCAGAGGCCGATGCGATAGGAGATGAAGGCGTCGTAGTCCTTGTTGGCGGCGAACTCAGTCTCGATCTTCTTGAACTGCTCCGCCTCGGCCTTGGCCTTCTCGATGTTGGCGGCCTGCTCGGCGTTAGGCTTGGGGTAGGATTTCGTGAGGGTCTCTAATTCGGCGGTCTTGCTTTCGATCGCCTTGCCAAACGAGCGGGTCAGGTTGGCGCGGCGCAGCGTGCCCTGGTAGTTGCTGAGGGCTTCGCGGTAAAAGTTGGCCCGGAGGGACTCGTCGGCGGCCTGTTCGGCGGCGGCAAAGCGGGCGTCGCCGATTTCAAGGCGCTGGAAATTCGAACGGACGACCTCGGCGGGCGAGCCGTTGCTCTTGGCGTCGATTTCGCTTTTCAGCTGGGCGGCTTCCTTGGTGAGGCCGAGTTTGGTGTAGAGTTCGACGAGCTTGTAGGCGGCTTCGCGGCGCTCTGGGGTGTTGATGCCCGCCGCGGTGGCTTGCTTGAGCAGGGCTATCGCCTGAGAGTAGGCGGCCTTTTTGACATCGTCCGGCTCATTTTTGACGCGATCAGCGATGATTTTGGCGGAAAGGGTGAACGCGTTGACGCGATCTTCTGGTCGGGCGAGGCTGTTTGAACGGATCTTCTCAAGTCGGGCCAGGGCGGCATCCCATTTAGCCTGACTGGAGAGGACTTCGATCAGGGTGAGTTCGGCGACTCCGCGGCGGTTATCGTTGTCAAAAAAGTCATCGGTGCCGCGCGGGTACTTCGTGAGAAAGGCCGTGAGCTCGGCTTCCGCCTTGGACCAGTCGCGCATCAGGTAGAGGCAGCTTGCCTTGCGGAAGGACACCACAGCCTTCAGTTTGTCTTCGACGTTGGTCGCCTGTTTCTCGAGGTCCTCATATTGAGCGAGAGCGTCTTTGTACTTTTTCTCCTCGAGGCTTTTCTCCGCGGCTTTGTAGAGCACGGCCAATGGATCTTCCTTCTTCTCGGCGGTCGGGAGCGGCTTGGTCTGTCCCCTGAGATGGGCGACGACGGGTGTCACGGCGATGAGGACGGCAAGCAAGGTTGCCTTCGCCAGTTTGTAGGTGCGGGACTCGGAGATAAGCATCGGGGGACGGGAGCGCTTGGCTCCGCATTTGGGGTGACTTGAAATAGTCGGGAGGCCCGCTAATGCCAAGCAATAAGCCCCCATTCCGGGCGCATGGCGAGGCGGGAATTCTCCTCCCTCGCTCGTGGTGTGAATAATTCAGCCGCGGGGCTTGATGCCTGAGGCCAGCAGGGTCTCGAAACCAGGCTCCTTCGCCTCCTTCGCCACCACCCGGACTTCAGATTGGTTGAAGCCGGCCTCCTCGATCCAGTCGTGGAGGTCGTTTTCTTTGAACCCCAGCCAGCGGTCGGCGTAAAGTTCACGGGCTTTTTCGAAGCGGTGGGCGCGTAAATCGAGGATTAAGAGACGGCCGCCGGGCTTGAGAATCCGAAAGGCCTCGGCGAGCGCTTGTCGCGGCTGCTCGGCGTGGTGGAGTGCTTGGCTGAGCAGGGCGAGGTCGATGCTGCGATCGGGCAGGGGCACTTTTTCAATGTCCCCGAGTAAGTACGTCAGGTTACGGATGTGTTCCTTTTTGGCTAAGCGCCGGCCGAGTCGCACCATGTGCGGAGAGCTGTCAATGCAGTGCACACTCTCTGCCTGACGGGCGAGAAGCCTGGAAAGGGTGCCGTCACCCGCGCCCAAATCCGCGATGCGTACGCGCGGCGTGAGCAGGAAGAGCATCTGGCCGATGGCCTCCCAGGATCTTCCGGGGCAATAGTTCCGGCCGAGGCGATCTGCGACCAAGTTGAAGTGTTGCTCGGCCTTCTGGCGTCGCTTTTCGACGATGCGCTGAAGTGAGCGTTGGTCGGCGGCGGCTTGCGGTTCGCACGCGCAGGCGACCAGCGCGGCGTCAACGATGCCGCTGATGCTCGCCGGCAAATCGCGCGCCAAGGAGTAGAAGGATTTTTTCCCGTCGCGCCGGTCCTTGACCAAATCGGCTTTGCGCAGGAGCGCGAGATGGGTGGAGATGCGCGACTGAGGCAGGCCAAGAATTTCCTGCAACTCGTTTACCGCCAGTTCGCCGCGATGCAGCAGGGTCAGCAGGCGGGCCCGGGTGGGGTCGGCCAAGAGGCGCAGGGATTCCCAGGGATCGGGCATGGGCTGAAAATGGGGGCGCGGCGCAGGCGTGTCAAAAGAGGAAGCCCCGATTCCGGGGCTTCCTTTAAGGCGATGGGCGGGGCTTTTAGCGCTTATCTACCCAGCGAGTAATCTTTACCACGGTCCATGACTCGGACTTGCCGTTGATGTTGGTCGTGAACGTTTCGCCGAGCTTCTGATTGAGGAACTGCTTCGCCAGCGGGGAGATGTAGGAGAGGATGCTTTCCTCCGGCTTGCCATCCCATGCTCCGAGGATGTCGAAAGCGACGTCGGCCTGGTCGGATCCGCGACGAAGGACGATGCTCGACCCGACGCTGATCGAATCGGTCTTGGCTTCGCTGAAGTCGACGACCTTGGCCTTCTTGAGGATCGTGTCGAGTTCGGCGCGGCGGGCGGAGAGGGTGTCGTGTTCCTGACGGGCCATCTTGTATTCGGAGTTCTCCCGAAGGTCACCGTGTTCCTTGGCGACTTGGATGGCTTCCTTGATGGCGGGTAGGCGGACCTGGACGATTTCGATGAGTTCGCGCTCCTTCTCTTCCTTGCTGTGCTTGGAGACGATGAGCTCTTTTTCTTCGGCTTCAGAGCCGGAGTGCTTTGACTTGGCGAGGCGCTGGACGTGCGGGTCGATCTTGGCGAGGCGCGAAAGCAGGGCTTTCTTCGTCATTTCGTCGAAGCCTTGACTGCTCATCATGGTGCGGCCGAGGTCGAAGATGGTTTCACTATCTGCCTTCTTGCCCGTGGCCGGAGCGAGGATGCTCGAAATGAGTTCCTTGTCCTTGATGAGTTCGTTGGCGAGGGGGATGCGGGCCGTGGAGTTGGATTCCAGGGACTCCGTGTCGATGGACGACAGGATGGCGCCAAGCAGGGAAGGGTTGATGAGCGGGGCGACGATTTCGGAGTATTTTTTCGAGTCGCGATTTTTGATGACCCAGATGATGACCGGGGCGCGGAGTTCGCGGGTTTCGAGCCATTGCGCGAAGCGGGCGGCGACGGCGGCGGCGAGTTCCTGATCGCAGAGATAGGCGATGGATTCCGAGACGAGTTTGGCGGAGCCGCTCTTGGTGCCACCGATATCGCGGTTGCGGAGCAGATCGAAGGCGCGTTCGGCCCAATTGTCGCCGTGGTGGGCGCGCACGAGGTCGAGCAGGCTGCGGATCTTTTCGGTCGTGTGCGGGATGTTCAGGGCCACGAAGGCGAGATCACTTTCGGAGCAGAGGGCGATGATTTCGGAGGCGGTCGGGCTGACGGTTTCGACGGTTTCGACGGCGGAACGGAAGAACTTATCACGGTTCCAGATGCCGCAGAGGATGGCCGGAAGATTGTCGCGCCGGCGCGCCGTCTCGAGCTTCTTGATTTCCTTGGCCAGGTCGGCGGAGACCTTGGCGAGATTGGCCTCAATGGCAGCCGAGCGGGTCTCGGCGGAGGCGCTATCGGCGAGCTCTTCGAGTAGGGCCAACTTTCGTTCGAAATTCGGGGCGCCTTCGTATTGGGCGAAAAGGTCCTCGCCGAGGTCCTTGGGGGCCTCAAGCAGGGCGTACAGGCCGCCTTTACGCTCAGGGACGAGGATGGCGCGGTCCTTGCGCAGAGCGGCGCGACCCTTGGTCCACCAGGCCTTGAAAGAGGTGGCGCGATCCTTGCCGGCGGGCAGGGAGGCGAAGTAGACGCGGTCGAGATTCGCTTCGAGTGCGTAGGAAGAGCATTCGCCCGTCGGGTATTCGGCGAGCAGGGCCTTCACCACTCCAGCGGGGTCATTGGCGACCATCTCGGCGATTTCCTGCTTAGAGGCGTCGGCGTAGGCCTTGGCGACCAGTCCATTCGGATTGATGATCTCGATTTTGCCGAGGAAGAAGGCCGCATCCATGGCGTGGGCCTTCTTATTCTGTTCAGGGAAGTCTACGGTGAAGCGCTTGGCTGCTTCGTCATAGGTACGGATGACTCCGATACCCCAGGCCTGGTGGAGGCAGAAGGCGGGCTGACCCGTCGCCACCCGGTCGATGGCGGCCTGCAGGGAGTTGATTTTACCACCTTGTGGGTTGAGGGCCTTGTTGCTCATTGCAAAAAGGGGTTTTGGGCATAACAATTCTTACTTGCAAGCAGGAAGGCGGGGGGCTTTGGGGTGAACGCCCTGCGCCCCCTTCCGACTCGCGTCCCACATGGCCTTTAAGCCCGAAAAACCCTCAATCCACGGCGAAACTCCCGAGACTCTCGGCGAGCGGCTGGTCGCGGACGGCCACCCCCGCTACCGGGCGGGGCAGATTTTTGAATGGCTCTACCCCCGGCGGGTCGAGAAAGCCGAGCTCATGACCAACCTTCCTGCCAACCTGCGGGGTTGGCTGGGCGACAATTATGACTTCGAGGCCACCAGCCTGATGCAGCGCAAGGAGTCATCGGACGTCACTCAAAAGATCCTCCAACGGCTGCGGGATGGCTCCCTGATTGAGACGGTCATCATTCGCGCCCCGATGGAGGGGGTGGGGCAGGAGTCCTCTCGCCGGACGATCTGTATTTCGACCCAGGTCGGCTGCGCCTACGGCTGTAAGTTCTGTGCCTCAGGTCTCGAGGGCTGGAAGCGAGATCTCTCTGTCGGGGAGATTGTCTCCCAGTTGATGCAGGTCTGTCGTATCGAAGATAAGACAGACCCCCGTCGCGCCGCCGAAGGGCTGGCCTCGTTCGATAACATCGTGGTGATGGGCATGGGCGAGCCGCTGGCTAACTACGAGAACTTGATGTCGGCCCTGCGGATCGTGAACGCCGCCTGGGGTTTCGGTTTCGGCGCCCGTCGCGTCACGATTTCTACTTCCGGCGTGGTCCCGAAAATTTTGAAGCTCGCGGAGGAGCCGCTGGGCTTTCGCCTGGCCATCAGCCTCCATGGTGCGACCAACGAGGTCCGCAGTCAGATCATGCCGGTGAATAAGAAATATCCGCTCGAGGAACTGATCCCGGCGGCGAAGGCTTTCGCCCGCAAGCATGGGCGGATGCTCACCTTGGAGTTCATCCTTATCGAGGACATCAACGACTCGCTCGATCAGGCAAAGCGACTCGCCGTCATCGCCCGTGAGCTGCACGCGCACGTCAATCTCATCCCCTATAACAAGGTCGAAGGCCTGTCATGGGTCCGGCCTTCGCTCACCCGTCAGGATCGTTTCGTCAAGGAGCTCCGCGGACTTGGGGTCACGGCGACTTTGCGCCGCGAGAAGGGGCATGATATCGACGCCGCCTGCGGGCAGTTGCGCTTGCAGACGGAGAAGGCGACGGGCGGAATCACGCCGCCAGCGGCCGCTTAGGCCGTCAGTTGTCGCGCGAAGGACGAACGGTCTGCGGCTTTGAAGAAGGCCGTACCGGCGACAAACGTGTCGGCACCCGCGGCGCGACATTGGCGACCGGTGTCGAGATTGATGCCGCCGTCGACTTCGAGGCGGAAGCTGGCTCCGCGGCGCGTCCGCTCGTCCGCTAGGAATTGAATGCTCTTAAGGGCGCTCGGAATGAATGCCTGTCCGCCGAAGCCGGGAAAGACGGTCATGCACAATGCCAGGTCCACGGAGTCAAGGTAGGGAAGGAGTCGCTGCGGATCCGTGTCCGGATTCATCGCGATGCCCGCCGACATGCCTGCGTTCTTGATGGCGGCAATGGTCAGCGCGACATCATGGTCGGCTTCGACGTGGACGGTGAGCCGCTCCGCGCCGGCTTTTGCGAACGCCGCCACGAAACGGTCGGGGTTTGTGAGCATCAGGTGCACGTCAAAATGAAGTTTTGTCAAAGGGCGGAGATCTGCGACGACCTGGGGGCCGAAGCTGATGTTGGGCACGAAATGGCCATCCATGATGTCGAGGTGCAACCACTGCAGCCCGGCCTCTTCGACCGTGCGGACGCCCTGTGCGAAGTCGCCGTGATTAGCGGCGAGCAAAGAGGGTGCGACGACGGCGGAAGGCATGATTACCAAGCGGTGGTGGTCGCCTCGCGGATCTGCGCGGCGATGTCGGCGAAGAGCGTCGGGCCAAGGCTTAGTTCTTCCGCGGCGGCGTCGCCGGAGGCTTGGAGTGTGGCGACAGAGGAGAACTCCCGGTCCTTGAAAAGCATGCGCCGTCCATTGTCGGCGGTGAGCGTGCAGCGGACGGTGAACGAGGAGCGATAGCTCGTGTAGGTATACGCGTCGCCGGTCTTCGTCGTGAAGCCGTCGCGGTGATACTGCGTGACTTCGATGTCGAGCCGGGCATCGCCGGGCCCGATTTTAACGCGCGGGTCGGAGCTCAGTGCCTCGATGATTTTGCCCTGCAGCACCGCGTGCGTGCCTGGGCGCGGCGTGGAATTGCGGATCGGGGAGACCTCGATGGTGCGGAAGGCGAGCTTAGGACCGCCGAGTCGATAGGAGGCGCAGCCGGTCAGAACCAAGGCGCAACAGAGGGCGAAGGCGGCTCTCATCGGCGTTCGGTGTCGGTGGCTGACTTCGGCGCTTCCTTCTTGAAACCCAGTGAGTCGAGATCTTCGCCGACTGCCGTCGGCTTTACATCCAGCGCAGTCTTGGGGCGGGGGTAGACTCCGAGGAGTTTGTCGGCGAGCGATTTCGGCGGGGTGGGGTCCTTCTGGATCGTATCGAGAAGTTCCTGGGCTTCCTTGGCGGCCGCGGAATCCGGCGAGAGGGTGCGGCAGGAATTGGCCATGAGTTTGGCGGCTTCTGGATTATTGCGATTCAACCAGTAGAATTTCGCGAGATTGAGGCGGGCACGGGCGGCGCGGTCGCGAAGCATGGCGATTTGCTCGGCGGCGTTTTTCGCCCGGGGGTGATTGGGGAATTGATCGGCGAGCGTGCGCCAATGATCAGTGGCTTCGATGGTCGTGGCCTGGTCCCAGTCAGGCCCCATGGATTCCTTGGCGCGAAGGGTGGCCAGCATTTCCAGGGCCTCTGGCGCGTGCTTGGAGAAGGCGTAGTCGCTCACGAGGCGTTCGAGAATCTCGTTCGCCTTGGGTGTATTGTCTTTTTCGAGCGCGAGGCGGGCGGAGAGGATGAGGCACTCTTCGGCCAAAGGTCCGTGTGGGGCGAGTTTGACGGCGGTCTCCCAAGCGCCGATGGCGGCGAGTGGGTCGCGGAACCATGGGAACCAGCCGCCGAGATATCTGCGGTCGCCGGCGGCGTAGTGATTGCCGATTTCAAACTGCACCTGCACAGCCTGTTGGAAGCCGCTAAAGCTGGTGTGGCGCTCGTAGAGTTCATTGATCAGCGCCGAGGCGTTTTCAAACTGGCCGCGCGTGGTGAAGAGGCGGGCCTGCTGGATCAGCGAGACGGCTTCGGCTTCGGTGCCGCGTTCGGCTTCGGCGATGACCGCCCAATCCTTGAGCGCGGCGGCGGCGTCTCCTGCTTCGGCCTCGCGGCTGGCGCGATTCATGACGAGCAGAACGTGGGAGACGCGTTCGGCCGGAGTCACGTCGGACTGGGTGCCGGGCTTGAGTTGCCAGACCCCCTCGGTGCGGATGTATTCAGCTCGGACGAGCGGGCTGAGCAGGAGCAGGGCTCCCAGAAAGGTTTTAGCGAGAAGGTTCATGCCAGCGAAGGAGGGTAGCGCCCCAGGTCAGACCGGAGCCAAAGGCGACGATCAGGACGAGGTCGCCGTGTTTAATCTTACCTTCCCGCCAGGCTTCTTCAAGCGCGAGGGGGATGGAAGCGGCCGAAGTGTTGCCGTAGCGGTCTAGATTGAAGGGAAAACGCTCCATGCCCACGTTCAACTGGCTGGCGACGGCCTCAAGAATGCGGATATTCGCCTGGTGCGGGATGAACCAAGCGACCTGATCCGAGGTGACGTTGCACTGGGCGAGAACGCGTTCGCAGGATTCGGCCATCACGCGGACGGCGTGGCGGAAGACTTCCTTGCCGTTCATGCGCAGGAAGTGTTTGCCTGCGCTGATGGAGTCTGGCGTGGCGGGGGCCGCCGAGCCGCCGGCGACGCAGTGGAGGAGTTCGGCGTTATTGCCGTCGGCGCCGAGGAGATTGCCTAGGATGCCGACGTGCGGCGTCGGAGTGGTCTCGAGTACGACGGCCCCGGCACCGTCGCCAAAGAGGACGCAGGTCGTGCGGTCGGTCCAGTCGACGACGCTGGAAAGTTTTTCCGCTCCGATGACGAGGGCCCGGCGGTAGCGGCCGGAGCGCATCATGTCGGTCGCGACTTGAAGCGCGTAGACGAAGCCCGAACAGGCGGCCGAGATATCAAAGCAAGGGATGTCCCGGCGCAGGCCAAGTTTGGCCTGGAGGAGGCAGGCGGTCGAGGGGAACGGGACGTCCGGCGTCATCGTGGCCACGATGAGCAGGTCGATGTCGGCGGCGGTCAGCCCCGCACGCCCGAGGGCGACGGCGGCGGCCTTCGCGCCCATGTCGGAAGGGTTCTCGTTCGCGGCGGCGATCCGTCGCTCGGAGATGCCCGAGCGGGTCTTAATCCATTCGTCGGAGGTATCGACCATCTTCGAGAGCTCGGCGTTGGTGAGTTTGCGGTCGGGAGCGTGCACTCCGATGGCTCTAATGAAGACTGAATGCTCAGCGCTGCTCATCGATGGCGTGAGGTAAGCCCCGACAAGGGGGGAAGGGAACACTAAAACCTCAGGCCTCCTCGGGGGTGGTAGAAATCACCGCATTCGCCTCGGCTAAGGCCGTCAGCATGCGTCCGCCAGCACCGTGACCAAGGGCCTCTAGTCCCAGCCGGATGGCACTGGTGATCCCTTGGCGGTTGCTGGAACCGTGGGCTTTCATGACAAGTCCGGTAAGGCCGAGCAGCGGAGCTCCGCCGTAACGCTCGGGTTTCAGTTTGCCCTTCAGGTCGCGCAGCAAGGGGAACATCGCGATACCGCCCGCGAGGTACACCGGGTTGCGCTTCACCTTACTGCCGACGAGGTCGCGCAGCATATAGACGAGGCCTTCCAAGGTCTTGAGAATCACGTTACCCGTGAAGCCGTCCGTGACAACCACGTCGCAGGCGTCGCCGAAGACATCGAAGCCTTCGACGGGGCCGACATAATTGATCCGATCTCCCATAGCCTTGAGCAAGGCGTGGGTGCGATTGATGCGCGGTCCGCCTTTGCCTTCTTCCGTGCCGACCGTGAGCAGGCCGACCCGGGGGTTGGCGATGCCCAGCGCGCTCTGCGCGTAGATGGCACCGAGGACGGCGTTGTGCACCAGCTGAGCTGGGGTGGCCTCAGGGTTGGCGCCCACGTCGAGCATGATGAAATGTCCTTCGCGGCGCGGCATGATGGCTGCCAGGGCAGGTCGTTCGGCGCCTTCCATCGGGCGGACCTTGATCGTGCCGGCGGCGACCAGCGCCTTGGTGTTCCCGGTTGAAACCACGGCATCGACTTCGCCGGCTTTTAGCATTTCCAGCGCAACGACCATGGAGGAATCACGCTTTGACTTAAGAACCGTCATCGCGGCGTCATCCGGACCAACGATGCTAGCGGCGTGCTTGAAAATGACCCGAGGGGATTTGAGCACCCGATGTTCGATCGCCAGCATGCGCAGGTTGTCTTCGTGCCCGACGAGCACTAGGGTGTCTTCGGGGCCAATGACGCCTTCCTTGAAGGCCAGGGCCGCTGCAGCAACCGCTTCAGAAGGGCCAAGGTCGCCGCCCATGCAATCCAAGGCGATCCGGTGGCCTTTCTTCAGGGTGGCTTCGCTCATGAGTTCGGGCTGAGCCCGGATCGGAGCTTAAGCTCCGGTGTCGAGAACCTGACGACCACGGTATTTGCCCGTGGTGGGGTCGACGCGGTGAGAACGACGGAGGGCGCCGGATTCGGCGTCCTTGACGAGCTTAGGGGCGCGGAACTGGTTGGCACCGCGACGGAGTCGGCTGCGGCGTTTGGACTGTTTGCGTTTCGGGTTGGCCATGGTTCTACGCTGGGATGAGGGTCGGTTCTACCCCTCCAGCCCCCTCGGTCAAGCCCCCTTTCCATTACCTTGCGATTGTGGGCATGTTTGTTTGGTTAAGGCCATGTCTGGCCCCCCAGCCTTATTTCTCGATCGCGACGGCAATCTGATCCGCGACCACCATCACACCTGCCGGGAGGACCAGATTGAACTGATTCCCGGGGTTAAGGAGGCATTGCACGCCTGCCTGCGTGAAGGCTACCTGCTTTTCATCCTGACGAATCAGAGCGGCATTAACCGCGGAATCTTTACCTGGGAGCAATATGAAGCCTGCAATCGTCGCATGCTGGAGCTGCTGGATTTGCCCGCACCAGGCATTCTGGAAATCAAAGCTGCCCCAGAGCGGCCGGATGAGCCATCGGATTATCGTAAGCCCAGCCCGCTATTTATTTTGGAGAAGGTCGCTCAATACGGTATCGACCCCGCCCGCTCATGGATGACGGGTGATCGTATTTCGGATTGGGAGGCTGGCTTTAATGCCGGCATCCGTTCAGGCGCCATGCGCAGCGGGGCGGCAAGGCCGGAAGACCTTTTGCAGGCCGCCCAGCGAGGCTTTGCTATTCATGCGGATTTCCCTGAATTTGTCCGCGTCGAACTGGGCTTGAAGTTCTAGTCCAACAAAAAGGACGAACCGGGTGGTTCGTCCTTTGATTACCTGAGGCCTTCCTTAGGCCTTGGGCTTTTCCTTCTCGCAGGGGCACTTGCCTTCTTTCGCCGGCTCATCCACGGCGACGATCGCCTTGGGCTTTTCCTTTTCGCAAGGGCACTTGCCGTCATCCTTCTTGGGTTCTTCGGCGACGATCGCCTTAGGCTTTTCCTTTTCGCAAGGGCAGTTGGGGCACTTGCCATCGTCCTTCTTTTCCTGGGCGCTGACGAAAGCGGCCGAGAGGGCGAGGATGCCAACGGTGAGGGCGAGGAGTTTGAGGAACTTGGAGTTCATGGTGAAAGACATCTTCTCCGCAATTCCGTGGCTGTCAATCGACCCAGCGGTGTTCCGGATAGTGAATCCCCCTAGGGTCCGAGGATTTCTCTGACTCGTGCCAGCTCCGGCAATATTTTAGTTAACCCGCTGCCAGGCAACCAGTTATTGCCACTCATGCCTTGGTAAATTCGGCGCGCCTTTAGGCATGGCAGGTCTTTGACGGAGGGGATTTTGGCCATTTCCGTGACTTTATCGGGGCTATCCGCGATGGGGCTGTTAGCTCCATTGTTTTGAATCCAGAGGATGGCATCCGGTCTGGCAGCGGTCAGGAGCTCCCAGTCAAACTTCACCCAACTACCTCGAGGTAGGGCCGAAATAAATCCGGCGACGGCCATGGGTTCGGCGAGATAACTTTCTGGCCCCGCCATCACGCCATCCCAGACGATGATGATCTTCTTGCCCGGTTGGGCCGGGCGACTCTTCAGGAGGGCAGAGTATTTCTCCGCAGCTTCGGTCCGGCCAGTTGCTTCGCCCAAGAGCTGGATGTCTTGGCTGCAGGAAGTTTTCGACTCCGGATGCAGCACGATGGTACGCAGTCCCGCCTTGGTGCATTTGTCGGCCCAGAGCGGATTGGCCATGCGCGGCAGAATCACGAGCGTCGGTTTCGTGAGCAGGAGTTTTTCGAGGTCGGGTTGAAAGACGTCGCACGTGCGTGAGGCGGGGTGTTCCTTGGGCAGGGGGCACCACCGTGTGGCCGCCACGATTTCGGCGGAGCATCCGAGATCAAGGAGGGTCTGCGTCGCACCCGGGCTGAAGCTGGCGATCCGGTTCTCGGCCGACTCCAGCACGCCTAGCGAAAGAAACCAGACGAGCAGCAGACGCATCACTCTGAGAGTTTTCGGGCGAGGCGCATCGCCGCATCGAAGCTGCCGCGGTCCGCCTTGCCTTGGCCGGCGATTTCGTACGCGGTCCCGTGGTCGGGGCTGGTGCGCACATGCTTAAGCCCGAGGCTGAGATTGGCCGCAGTTGCGAAATCCACGGATTTAAGGGGCGCGAGGCCTTGATCGTGATAGATGGCGGCCACGGCATCAAATTCGCCCAAGAGATGTCGATGGAAGACCGTGTCGCCCGGCAAGGGTCCGCTGACATCGTGCCCTTCGGCGCGCAGGAGTTCCACGGCGGGGCGGATGATGGCGTCGTCTTCCTTGCCAAGTAGGCCGCCTTCGCCGGCGTGCGGGTTGAGCCCGCAGACGGCGATCCGGGGTTTACGATCGCCGAGTTGCTTGCGCAGGGCGATGAGCGCGAGCACCGTGCGGTGAATGTCGGCGCCCGTAACGGTGCGGGCCACTTCGGAGAGCGGGATATGCCAAGTGACGAGCCCGATGGTCATCTTGCCGCCGGCGAAAGCCATCACGGGTTGGCCGCTCCAGCGCGCGGCAAAGAATTCAGTCTGCCCCGGGAAAGTGTAGCCGACGTCGGCCAGGCCTTTTTTATTTACGGGCCCGGTGACGACGGCGGCGAATCTTCCGCCAGTGGCGCCGCGGGCGGCGAGCTCCATGGCCTCGATGGCGATGAGTTGTCCGGCTGCGCTGGGTTTGCCCGGCGTGATCTGAAAGTCGGTTGGGCCGACGGCGATGCCGACCCCGAGCTGGGTGATCCAATGGGCGGGCCCGATGGGCACGATTGAAGCGGCTTCATCTGGATTGGCTTTCAGCCAGGCCGCCAGCAACTCTGGTCCCACGCCTGCGGGGTCGCCGCAGGTTACTGCGATGGGAAGGCGGCTCATTCGGGTGAGGCGAAGCGTCCACGCTTGCCGCCGAGGAAGAAGTTGAGGAAGTCGTGCGCTTCGGCGGTCTGATAGTCGCCCGCTGCGAGGGCCTTCTGCGCGAGGGTGGGGCAGGCGCCGAAGGTCGCATACACGGCATGGTAGGCGCGCTTCAGTTCGGCGACCGCCGGAGCCGGGACGGCGCGTCGGCGTAAGCCGATAAGGTTGAGTCCCGCGAGAAGGTTGCGACCGTGTGCTAGGCCGTTGGGGGGGACGTCTTCGGTGATTACGGCGTTGCCGGAGGTCAGCGAGCCGCCGCCGATTCGGCAGAATTGATGCACGGCGACGCCGCCGCTGATAAAGGCTTTATCACCTACCTGCACGTGTCCGCCCAACATGCAGCCGTTGGCCAGGATGACCGCCTCGCCGAGGACGCAGTCGTGTGCGACGTGCGCCCCCGCCATGAGGAGGCAGTCCGCACCGATGAGCGTCTGGGCGTCCGGCTTCGTGGCCCGGTGGATGGTGACGTGCTCACGGATCACTGTGTGCGCACCGATGTGAACGCCCGACACGATGGAGCGGTCGAAGGAAAGGTCCTGCGGGTCGCCGCCGACGACGGCGAAATGATCGACCGCCACGCCTTCGCCCAGTTCGGTCCCCGTTTTGATAATCGCATGTGCGGCGATGCGGGCTCCCCGGCCGATTTTCGTGCGGGCCTCGATCACGGCATACGGCCCCACCTCGACTTGTTCGCCGAGGAGGGCGGAGGGATGGATCTGAGCGGTGGGGTGAATCACTTCTGGGAATTGGCTGAACCGAATAGTTCCAGTTGGGCGGCTTTGACCATATCGTAGACGCGGAGTAGTCGAAGCAACTGCAAGGTGTCAGATTTCGCGTAGCTCTGATTGGATTCCACGGCCTGCACGAGATTCTCCAGAATCGTCCGGAAGGTGAGGACGTGGTCGACGCCGCTTTCCCGCAGCAGGGTGATGCTCTCGGATCGTTGAGGCTCCTGGGCGGGAATGCCCGGCAGCACGAGGATTTTGGCCAGCGGCGGGCCTTCCGTGGGCGTCAGGTCGGCGAACGCTTCTTTGGCGGCCTCGACGGCTTCCTTGCGGACGAACTCCAGGAGGTCGCCTTTCTTGATCATCGTCGGGGTGATGGCCTTAGTGGTGTGCCAGGCTTTCACGGCGACCACGCCGGCGGCGATGGCGGGTAGGTCCGAACTGAAGAGCTGGAAGGGCGCCACGGCGTCCCGCCGGGGGGAAGGATTGATCACGAGGAGGTCGCCCTCCTCGTCGGCGCGCTTCCTCCTTGATTGCACGGCGTACTTGCGGGATTGCCGCACGAAGAAGCCGTTCATCTCGAAATATTCGCGGACCAGACTGTCGTCGAAACCCGCCATTGGCTGATAGGATGCGTCGGACGGGCCGCCATGGTCAACCCGCGATAAGACTCAGAGCACGAAGTCGACCGGGGCGATGGCTACGGTGAACTCGCCTTTCAGTGATCCGGCCTTCATCGCTGGTACTAATTCGACCAGCGCGGTGGTGCGGATGGTCTCGTGCAGCTTGGTCATTTCGCGCCCCACGCAGACGACACGCTGAGGACCGAGCTCTTCGAGCATTTCGTCCAGAAAGTCGCTGATACGATGGCAGGATTCATGCAAAACGACGGTCTCATCGGCTGCCTTAATGGATTCCAGGAACCGTCGGCGAGCGGCGGATTTGGGAGGCAAGAATCCGACAAAGCGGAAGGCGTTGGTCGGCAGGCCTGATGCGGAGAGTAGGGCGACGATCGCACAGGGTCCAGGCAAAGGGGTCACCGTCAGGCCGCGGCGGCGGCATTCGCGGGTGACGCGGAATCCCGGGTCGCTGATGCCAGGGGTGCCCGCGTCGGTAATTAGGGCGATCTGGGCGCCGCCAGCGATTCGTTCGGCGATCTGCACGGCGACTTCCTTTTCGTTATGCTCGTGGTAGGCGAGCATCGGCTTGGAGATGTTTAAGTGACGAAGCAGTCCGCCGGTGACGCGCGTGTCTTCGCAGGCCACGGCGTCGCACTGCGCGATGGCCTCGCGGGCTCGTGCGGTGATGTCGCCGAGGTTCCCGAGTGGAGTAGCCACGACCCACAGCCGACCTGTCGTCCCGGAAGGACGACCGACCGGACCATCATGGGCTGGGTGCATCAGCGGAAACCGCTGCCAGGAGTGGAGACTCCGGGCAGACCGCCCTGCCAGCTGGCAGGAGCGGACTGAGGCAACATCGAGTCAGAGGGCTTCTCGACGGTCTCGCAACCAGCCAAGCCAAGCAAGCAGGCCAGGAGGGCAAGAACGGAGAGGAGACGCAGGCTCATTAGTTGCTGGCGAGTTTGGTCGAAGGAACGAGCGAGACGATGCTGCCGGTGCTGAAGGCGCCGACGTCGGAGTCAGGCTGAATCTGGCCGAAGGACAGAGCACCCTTCACGGAAGAAATCTGAACCTTGCCGATCTTCTTGCCGTCGATACGGACTTCGAAGAGGGACTTTTCTTTGATGCCGCTGCTTTCGCCGACGGAGAAGGCGACGATGCCGGACTTGGAATCGACGGCGACGAGCTTGGTCAGCAGGGTTTCACCGCTGGCTTCGACGGCGACATTGATGGGACCACCGTCTTTCGGGGCTTCGCCGAACGGGTCGCGCTGGAAGCCGAAGGGGGAGGAACTTTCCATGGCGGCAGAGACCTTGGAGTGAAGGGCGACATATTTGCCCAGGATGGCCGAGGCCTTTTCGTCAGCCTTGGTGGCCTTGGCTTCGGTTTCAGCGAGCTGTTCCTTGGAGAACATGGCGGCAGACTTTTCCTTTTCCTTCACGAGTTCTTCCTTGGAGGTGGCGAGCTCGGCGATGGCGCCGTCCTTCTTGCTGTTGGCGTCGGTCAACTGTGCGGAGATTTCCCCGTTCTTGCGGGTGAGATCAGTGCGCTCGGCTTCGAGGGTCGTGTTCTGGGCGGAGAGACCTTCAATCTTGGTCTTTTTGTCGGCGACGTCGGCCTGGAGCTCCTTCTTGGAGGTTTCGAGTTCAACGATGGTCTTACGCTTCCCGTCGATGAGCGCGGGCAGGGTGGCGAGGGAAGTCATGCGGGCGTCAAAATCCTTGCCGGCTTTGACTTCGGTATCCGCGACAGCCCAGGCGGTGTTCTTGAGGGCAACGTCCATCTTGCCTTTGAGGAGGAAGGCGAAAACGCCAGCGGCCACAGCGGCGACGACGGTCAGGATGCGGAGGAAGGCATTGAGCTTCTTGTTCATGGGGTATTGGGGAATGGGGGGTTAGGAATGACTAAAAAGGGTCTTGCCGGGATCGGAGCTTTCCTGTCGGGAAACGGGACCGGGGTTGGACGAAACGTGCAGGAGTACTTTAAACACCAATTCCTCTTTCCCCACAAGACCAATTTGCTCGCAAACCTGTGTGGTGCTGAGGGATTTGCCCTTATTCTGGGCGAGGGTGGCGATGGCTTGGGCGCGCACTTTAAGCGTGTCTGAAGCGGCCTTTTTTCCGGCTTCCACGCCGGGTTGATGGTAGGCGTTGATGCCGAGTAAACTGGCGTAAAGACCAACCGCTCGCTCAAAGAGAGCGATGAGCATCCCGACCGACCGAGCGTCCACCTCATTGATGGTCAGGGTGATGCTGGCACGTCCGCTTCCGGAGAGGGCGTCGCGGGTGCCAAGGAGGAAGGACTGGAGGTAGTCGCCCGAGGAAACGCCCGGCTCGACCTCAATCGACGGCCCCTCGCGGTCCTTGAGGACTTCGATGAAGACGGCGAAGAAGTTATTCACACCGTCGCGCAGCTGTTGGACATAGGCGTGTTGGTCGGTGGAGCCTTTGTTGCCGTAGACGGTGAGGCCTTGGAGAACCTTACGACCTTGGAGGTCCAGTTCCTTACCCAAGGATTCCATGACGAGTTGCTGCAGGTAGCGCGAGAAGAGGATCAGGCGATCTTTGTAAGGAAGCACGACCATGGCCTTGGAGCCGCGGCCGTCCGTGAGGTGGTGCCATGCGAGCGCCAGGCGGGCAGCGGGGTTCGCGACGGAGTCCGGCACGCGGGTGAGTGCATCCATCTCGCGGGCGCCGTTGAGCATGCCGGTGATGTCGATGCCTTGCAGGGCCGCCGGCAAGAGGCCCACGGGGCCGATCTCACTCGTGCGTCCGCCGACCCAATCCCACATGGGAAAGCGGGCGAGCCACTTTTCGCCGACCGCGACTTTATCCAGTTGGCTGCCTTCGCCAGTGACGGCGACGGCGTGCTGCGCGAAGGACAGGCCAGCCTCCTTCCAGCGGAGGGCGGCTTCGATCTGGCCGTTGCGCGGCTCGGGGGTGCTCCCGGATTTTGAGGTCACAATCGCCAGCGTGGAGCCCAGGCGGTTGCCCAAGGTGTCAAAGATGCGATCGATACCGTCGGGGTCGGTGTTGTCGATGAAGTGGACGCGCAGCTTATCCGTCTTACCGCCGAGCGCATCCGCCACGAATTGCGGACCCAGCGCCGAGCCGCCGATGCCGATGCAAAGCAGGTCGGTGAATTTACCGGCCGAGCCTTTGAGCTGCCCGTTGTGAATTTTCTGGGCGAAATCCTGGATGGCGGCGATCGCTACTTTAACTTCCGCGGTGATCTGGGCGTTCGGGGCGAGTTCAGGGGCACGGAGCCAGTAGTGGCCGACCATCCGCTTCTCATCGGGATTCGCGACGGAGCCTTTTTCCAGCGCCGCCATGTCGGCGAAAGCCCGCGTCATCGCATCGTCCATGCTGGCCTCGAAGCCGGCCGGAGCCGGAGCGCGGCTGAAATCGAGCGCGATACCGAGTTGCGGGAAGTTCAGGAGGTTCTTCCGGAAATGATCGAACGAGTTTTCCACGGGTGGATATTTCCCGCCCGGCCGGGGGCTTGGCAACATCGGAAGGGCCTTCGGGCGGCTCCGGTAAATAAAAAAGGGGCGAGTCGCCCGTGGCGACCGCCCCTCAGTCCGCCTCGCGGGGCGATTAGTCTCCGTCGGTGATGGCGCCGTCGGAAGCCGACGAGACCAGCTTGGCGTATTTCGCCAGCGTACCGCGCTTTTCTTTGCACGGTTCGGCCTTCCAGGATTTCAGGCGGCGGGTGATTTCCTCCGCCGACACGACCAGGTTGATCTCGTTGTTCTGCGCATCGATGGTGATGGTGTCGCCGTTCTGCACGACCGCGAGCACGCCGCCGACGGCGGCTTCAGGCGTGATATGGCCGACGACGAAGCCGTGTGAGCCGCCGGAGAAACGTCCGTCCGTGATGAGTGCGACGGTCTTGCCGAGGCCTTTGCCCATGACGGCGCTCGTCGGTCCGAGCATCTCGCGCATGCCGGGTCCGCCCTTGGGGCCTTCGTTGCGGATCACGATGACGTGACCGTCTTTCACTTCGCCGTCGAGGATGCCGCGCAGGGAGGCTTCTTCAGATTCGTAGACGATGGCTTTGCCGGTGAAGGCGTTGCCTTCCTTGCCGGAGATCTTGGCGACTGAACCCTGCGGGGCGAGATTGCCGCGGAGGATGCGCAGGTGGCTGTCGGGCTTGATCGGATTCGAGAAGGGGCGTACGACGTCCTGGTCGGCGGCGTAGCTGCCGACGTTGGCGAGATTCTCGGCGACGGTCTTGCCGGTCACGGTCATGCAGTGGCCGTGCAGGAGGCCTTTATCGAGGAGCATCTTGAGCAGCGGCTGCAGGCCGCCGATGCGCACGAAGTGGGCCATGTTATATTTTCCGCTGGGCTTGAGGTCGGCGAGCACGGGTACCTTGCGGCCGACGCGTTCGAAATCTTCGAGCGTGAGTTTGATGCCCGCGGAATGGGCCATCGCGATGAGGTGCAGCACGGCGTTCGTGGAGCCGCCCAGCGCGATCACGACGGTGATGGCATTCTCAAACGCGGCCAGCGAGAGGATGTCCGACGGACGGATGTTGCGCTTGATTAGTTCCAGCACGGCCTTGCCCGCCCGCTCGCAGTCGGCGAGTTTGGCGTGGGAGTTCGCCAGCTGCGCGGAACTGTCCGGGAGGCTGAGGCCGAGGGCTTCGATCGCGGAGGCCATGGTGTTGGCGGTATACATGCCGCCGCACGAGCCTTCGCCCGGGATTGAACAGACTTCAATCTCCCGAAGTTCGCTCTCGCCGATCTGTTTGCCAGCATGCTTGCCGACGGCTTCGAAGACGGTGACGATGTCGGCGGACTGCCCCCGGTGCAGGCCGGGGACGATGGTGCCGCCGTAGACGAAGACGGAAGGGCGGTTGAGCCGGGCCATGGCCATGGCACAACCGGGCATGTTCTTATCGCAGCCTCCGATGGTGACGAGGCCGTCAAAGCCTTCGGCGCCGGTCACTGCCTCGATGGAATCCGCGATGATTTCACGGGAGACCAGAGAGTAGCGCATGCCCGGGGTGCCCATGGAAATGCCGTCAGAGACGGTGATGGTGCAGAAGATGACCGCCTTGCCGCCCGCGGCGTCGGCGCCCTTGACGGCTTCGTCCGCCAGCCGGTTGATGTGCATATTGCAGGGCGTGACCATCGACCAGGTCGAGGCGATGCCCACGACGGGCTTCTTGAAGTCGGCGTCGGTGAAGCCGACCGCCCGGAGCATGGCTCGGCTGGGGGCGCGGTCTGGGCCGTCGACGACGATGGCGGAGTGTTGGCGGCAGGAATGGGCGTCGGTCATGGGTGTGAAAAGTCTGCGGTTGTCAGTCGGTTGCCACCCCCTAATAAGAGGGCAGGGAGCGGACACTGAGCCGCCCCGTCGCCGCCGACAATCCGATTTAAGACCCCTCGTCCCGTGGAATTCAACCTCAAGAAAATCATCAAGGCCCTCCTGTTCTCGACCTCCGAGGCGGTGTCCATCAAGGACATCCAGAAGGTCGTCCAGCGCTACCATGCCCAGGCGGCCGCCGAAAGGCAGCCCGACCTGCTCGAGGGGCAGGGGGAAGCGGTGACTCCGTCGGCGCCCTCTTCCGCTCCGGTGCAGGAAATCATCCAAGACATCATCGACCAGGTGCCGACCTTGCTTACCGCGACCCAGATCCGCGAGGCCGTGGACGCTCTGGAAGCCGAGATGCGCGAAGCCAATGACGCGTGCCGGATTCTGCAGGGGCCGGAAGGATTCCGTCTTGTGATTTCGCCTGCCTACTCGGATTGGGTCCGGCTGCTCCGCGGAGAGCCCCGCCCGCAGCGCCTGAGTCCGGCCGCCCTGGAGACGCTTTCGATTGTCGCTTACCGCCAGCCCGTCACTCGCTCGGAGATGGAAGCCATTCGCGGCGTCTCCATCGACAGCGCGCTCACCCGCCTTTTGGAACTGGAGTTGGTCGCCGTCACGGGACGCGCCGATCTGCCTGGCCGTCCGATCCAGTATGGCACAACGGACCGCTTCCTCGATTTCACGGGACTGCGCTCCCTGGGCGAACTCCCTGCTTCCGACGTGCTCTCGCCCGCCCAGATCTCCGAGTGGATCACGCGTGCCACCACGCCGGTGAACATCGGTGACACCGAGGTCGGCCTGCCGCTCGAAGATCAATCCTCCATCGCGCTCGCGACGGAGAACCCGCCCGCTCCCGAAGAGCCTTCTGCATGAGTTTGGAGGAGCATCGCCGCGAGGTCGACCGCATCGACCGCGAAATCCTGAAGCTGCTCGGTGAGCGCCTTCAGGTCGCCCGGGCCATCGGTGAGGCGAAGTTGAAATCAGGCGCCCCAGTCTATGCTCCGCAACGCGAAGAACAGTTGCTGCGCACCCTGGCCGAAGCCGCCCCTGGCATTCCCGCCTCGGGGCTGCGCGCAGTCTTTCGCGAAGTGATTTCCCTTTCGATCGGCGCCCAGATGGCCAAGCCGGTCGCCTATCTCGGGCCCGAAGGCTCCTTTACTCAGCAGGCGCAGGTCCGGGCTTTTGGCTCCAGCGTGCCTTCGCTGCCGCTCCGTTCCATCGGCGACATTTTCGCCGCCGTCGAATCCGGCGAAGCTTCCTATGGCGTCGTGCCCATCGAGAATTCCACTGAAGGTGTGGTCAGCCACTCGCTCGACCTGCTCGCCGAATCCGAACTGAAAGTTGTCGCTCAGGTCACGCTTTCCGTCGAGCAGTGTCTCGTCGGCCAGGGGCCGCTGGACCAGGTGACCAAGGTGCTCTCAAAGGATATCGCTCTTGCGCAGTGCCGCGGCTGGCTCTCTCGCCATGTGCCGCATGCGACGCTGGTCGAATCCGACAGCACTGCCGCCGCCGTGGAAATCGTCGCGCGTGACCCCAAGGGTCAGGCTGCCGTCGCTTCCGCCACCGCCGCGGAATCGCGCGGCGTCCCCATCCTCGCCCGAGGCATCCAGGATCGCCGTGATAACGCGACGCGCTTCTTCGTCATCGGCACGGCGGCCAACGCGGTCGGTGCCAAGGACGAGGTCACGAGCGTGGTACTCACGCTGAAGCATGAACCCGGTGCGCTCCAAGGGGCGCTTGCCGCTTTCTCCGACCGCGGCATCAATCTCATCCGCATCGAATCTCGCCCGAGCCATCGCCGTGCCTGGGAATATCTCTTCTTTATCGATTTCCCGGGACACTGGGACACCGCGGCCGTGCAGGCCGCAGTCACCGAGCTCAAGGGTCGCTGCGAAGTGGTGAAGTGGCTGGGCAGTTATCCGCAGTCCGCCGGATGAATCGTCGCGCCTTGGGAGGCGTGATGCTGGCCGTCTCGGCCGCGGCGCTCCTTTGGGCTGGTTTCGCCTGGTGGCGGGCGTGGTTCGCTCCGCTGGTCACCGTCGTGCTGCGTCCGGCTTATTCGGTCGAAGGCATTTCTTCCGGCACGCCCGTGCGCGTGAAGGGCGTGACGGTCGGGCAGGTCGCTTCCATCGGCTTGGAGGCTGATGTCGATGGCCGCCTGCGACCGGTCGTCAGCCTGAGCCTTGACCCTTCGATGCTCGAGGATCGCGGCTTCGCTGATCGCCTCCGCGGCGACCGGCTGCGCGATGAGGTCGCCCTAGGCCTGCGGGCCCGCCTGATGGCGGTGAACCGGGCCTCCGGCATGCTGCAGGTTGAGTTGATCTGGGAGTCTCCTGTCACGCCGCCGCCCGGCCTGGCGCAGAATGAGATTCCGACCGCCGGCGGCACGATGCAGCGCACGATGGAAGAGGTCGCGCATCAGCTGGAAATGATTTCTAATCGCGACCTCGTTGGGCTGGCCGCCAGCCTCGAACAAGACCTCGACGCATTCTATCCCGCGACAGATCCGGCCCGTGCCATCCGCTTCTCCACGATGCTCCTGGAGCGGACGGGTTCAGTCGTGGCGGCGACGGACGAAAGCACGCTCGGCGCCCAGAGTGTGCGGCTTTCCTCCGCATGCACGCGTCTCCGCGAGGCCGTCGCCGTCGCGGACCGAAAACTCGATGACGAGACACTGGTGCTGCTGCAGGTCAGGCTGGCCGATGCGGGGGCTGCCCTGGCCTCCTTTTCCGCCGCCCTGGAGGGTTCGCGCGCCAGTATGAATTCCGCCTCTGGCGAAGCCTCGGATTTATTTCGGGCGGTTTCCGAAAAGGCCCGTCAATGGACGAAGAAAGCGGCCGGGCTGACCACGGAGCCGTTGCCCCGCTGAGGGAAGAGGCTTGCGGCGGACCCCCGGAGCGGGGATAGGTGAGGGACTTTACCCGCCATGGCTGACCCGACCGATAAGATGGAATCCATCATCAACCTGTGCAAGCGCCGCGGGTTTGTCTTCCCGTCCTCCGATATCTACGGCGGCTTCAACGGTTTCTTCGACTACGGCCCCCTGGGCGTGGAACTGAAGAATAACATCAAGCAGGCATGGTGGCAGGATTTCGTGCACCGCCGCGATGACATCGTCGGTCTCGATTCCTCGATCATCCATCACCCGACCACCTGGAAGGCCTCGGGGCACATCGATAATTTCACCGATCCGCTCGTCGACTGCAAGGAGTCGAAGATGCGCTACCGGGCCGACCAACTTTTCTTCGCCCCCGTGCGCGTCGCCGGCGAGACCATTGGCTATGTCTCGGTGCTCGAAGATGACGGCATGCAGGCCAAGGCCGACGAGATGGCCAATGACATGAAGCGCAAACTGGCCAAGCAAGGCGCACTCGAGCCTGTCGTGCTCAATGATTACACGGAGTCCAAGCCGGAGGAGCATGCGCTCATCCCTTCGCCCGCCACGGGCAAGCCCGGTTCACTCACCCCGCCCCGTTCGTTCAACATGATGTTCCAGACTTATGTCGGAGCCATGCAGGACGCCTCCGCGACCGCCTACCTTCGTCCAGAGACCGCGCAAGGTATCTTCATCAACTTCAAGAACGTCGTGGACACGGGCCGCGTGAAGCTGCCGTTCGGGATCGCCCAGATCGGCAAGGCGTTCCGCAACGAAATCAACCCCCGCAATTTCATCTTCCGCTCGCGTGAGTTCGAGCAGATGGAAATCGAATATTTCATCTCACCGTCGGCCGACTGGGCTGT
>SESF01022870.1_pt1 | contig 79536 bp, 84 predicted proteins | sample 3171521 | NCBI WGS metagenome assembly SESF01 (sample SAMN10866945, study PRJNA518727) | freshwater metagenome | biome: subpolar coniferous forest; feature: holomictic lake; material: water; isolation source: holomictic Lake 227, 6 m and 8 m depth | place: Canada: near Kenora, Ontario | collected...
AAAAAAGCTGCGAATTGACGGATAGCATCGTTGAATGATGATCTTATCGAGAAGATTCACAAAAAGGCCAGAGGAACATCATGGCCAAGTTTACCTAAAAGAAAACCATTAAGCATAAGGTTGCCAAAGGTTGAAATAAGTAGTACCTTTTGCTAAAAGGAGATTTTGTTATGACACAGACAAAAGGCGTCAAGTTAGACGACACCACCCAGCAACGGCTTGCAGCTTTGGCTCGCATCCGCGACAGGTCGCCTCACTGGCTCATGTGTAAGGCAATCGAAACATTCCTGGAGCGCGAAGAAAATTACGAGCGGGAAAAACGCGAGGATATGGAACGTTGGGAACGTTATCAATTAACCGGCGAGGCTATACCCCATGAAAAAGCTGTTGCATGGCTTGAAAATCTGGCAAAGGGGAAGGTGACGTCTTGCCCCAAATAAAATGGCTTCCAGAGGCATTAGCCGATGTAGAGCGACTTTATACATTCTTGCACGAAAAAAGCCCCGCTGCGGCAGCACGAGCAGCAAAGGCCATTCTGGACGGTGCGAGTATTCTAAAATCAATAGCAGACATAGGGCGCCCAATGGATGATGACACTGGAAGACGCGAATGGGTCGTGCCTTTTGGCGCTGGAGCTTTTGTTCTTCGCTATATGCGTGACGAAAACGATACTGTGGTTATTATTCGTGTCTGGCACAGCAAAGAAAATAGAACTTAGAGCCAGTTAAAAGCAACAAAGCAACTAAGAGAAAGAACACATTGTGTATTCAGGCTTTGAGGTGAACTACCTTACCCACTTCTTCTTGGTGATGAGAACGATTGTATTGGAAGAAAGTTTGTTTGGAGAACGTGTGCGTTATGAATGTCGTCACCAATCCCCCTAAATTCTTTTTTTTTGCCTGACAAAACAGCCTGTTTCGTTCAGTAACGAACAATTCCCGAAACATTGATTGTTGACCGGGTGATTGGATATGCTTATTATTTTTTCGAACATATTGTTCGTTAAAATACGGGAGAGAGGAAAAATGAAACGGAAAGGACTTTACAAACCGACGGTTGAGGATGCCATCGAGATCGGCGGGATTGAAACATTGCATCCGGGCGGTTTTGCCCTTACGAAAAGAACAGCGGAGCTTGCAGCGTTAAGGGAGGGGTTGAAAGTGCTTGATGTGTCGAGTGGCCGGGGAACTCAATCGATATTTTATGCAAAAAAGTTCGGCGTCGATGTAACGGGGGTTGACATTTCAGAGGAGATGGTGAAAACAGCTGCTGACAATGCCGAGAAAGCGGGATTGTCTCATAAGGTGCAATTCATGCTTGGGGATTCGCAATGCCTGCCATTCGAGGACAATACTTTTGATGTCGTGATCAGTTGTACCGTTGGCATACCTGACGACTCACAGAAAGTGTTGCAGGAGATGGTCCGTGTGGTAAAACCGGGGGCCGGATTCTGATTCATGAATCGACCTGGCGTGTCAGACTTTCAAAAGAGGAAAAAGATGAATTTGCCGAAAGGTATGGCACTACGCCCCTTGAGTTTGACGAATGGCGGACCATGCTCGAAAAAGCCGGTGTAAAAAATATCGTCTACGAATTCGAGCAGTGGTCAAAGCCAGAAATGTTCTGTAAAATCCGGAAGGATCGCGATGTCAAACACTGGTTTTTCACGATGACAATTCCTGAAAAGCTGACAACCTTGAAAAGAATATTTGCCAGATACGGGCTGACAGGTGTTCTTACCGTCATGAAAAATGAACGGGTGTTTTACCGTACCGTATTGCAGGGGAAGTTGGGCTATGCACTGTTAAAGGTAGAAAAATACGGTTTTGGATTTTGCTTGCCCCCCCCTCTGGAAGATCAATAACCGTGTGTTTCAATTGGAAAATGGCACCCTTGAATATCATCACCTGTCCCCTTCTTCCGCTAACGTAACTGAGGAAAGTAACTATTACAAGTACAGTTAGTCATGAACGTTTGACTTCCAGCATAGATTACATGATACGTTCTCCATTTTTTTGAAACGCAGAGTTGATAACAAGTATTTTTTGAAAAAATCCGGCAGTTATTTCATATTCGGTGCAGTAGCATTTATTCTTACCCGAACTGAGTCGTAACTCTTCTGAATACTCCTCCCGATATTTTCGATGCGTTAGTAACATCAATACCCGGATAATCAATCGATGCACACTGAGTACAGCACTGTTCACAACACTGGGTGCAACATTGTGTACAACATTGGGTGCAACACTGGGTACAGAGAACAGTACCTCCTTGGCCTCCAACAGTCCCTATAGAGATGATGCCCGCTAAATCAGAAGCACTCACTATTATTTTTCGCAGTATTTTTGCGTTCTGTTGTATCCTGATTTCAGCTAATCCAGTTTCAACATCCTCATTATCTCGAGTAATCTTGATAATATGATCATTAGGAATGGTGAAGAGTGAGTTACTGGTTTCAGCTATGGTGAAGCGATCATCTCGCTCGATGATCTTTGCTTTCAGGATAATGGTATTATTATTTTTCTTGAGGAGATCATAATCTGATCCACTGTTCTGTAATGATGACATAAGATATTCCTCCTTATTTTGAAATGTGTTGTTGATAGATATGTTGGATAACGTCTTACGGGTTCACACTTGACTTAAAACGCTTGTTTGCTGGTGAAGTTTTTTGCTAAGAAATCTGATATATCGAGGGATAAAATATTTATAGAATTGGCAAAAGGGTGATTTTGAGAAGGGTTTCTTATTCACTCTGAGGTTAGTAACCGGACACCCACCAACACAAACAGGATACCACTGGCATTCCCTACAATCTTCCTCCCCTTTCAAAGATGCCCTATCCATAGGTGAATATGGAAAAGCTGCCTTACAGGATGAGAGCAAGTTGTCCATCATCGGTATACCACCTTCGTGAACAGTCATCGGGCATGATGCAACATTACCTGCAGTTGTAATAACAACATGATTTCGCCCTATGCCACAGGTAACTCCTGAAAACGCTGGATATTCAAATGAAAGTTCACAAACTGCGAGTGAATTGGCTAAATCAAATGGAACCGATGAGTTCTCCAGTCTGCATAGCGCTCGCTCAAAGCATTCCTCTAACTGGTCACAATAACCCGCATATGTCGCCTCTTCAAGGGGAGTATCATCCCAACTGCAATTCGGATTTCTCACAACACTTACTCGTGTTGACAATCCTTGTTCAAATATCCATTCCAATAGTTCGGGAAGCGTATGCAGAGTCTCTTTGCCCGTTGTTGTCATTATATGTGGGTGAATTTGGTTCTCCAGCAGCTTTTGAATGTTTTTTTCGATTATGCTCCAAGAACCCTTACCACTCCCTCGGAATTTCCTGTGAATATCATGTGCTTCGCCGAAACCATCAACCGATATACCAATGCTTGTCATGGGATGTTTGAGAAAATCAAGCAGTCGATCGGATACAAGGGTACCATTACTCAAAATCGAAGTCATGAAACGAATATCGAGGCTCTTCAGCTCCGCTGCTACCTTCTCCCTGATACACTCCATGAGGGCTACATCCAAGGTTGGTTCACCACCAGCCAATTTGAGATTCACTTCAGTGAGAGAATGTTCTCGTACGGTATGCGCTATAGCCTTCGCAACACGATCTTGAACTTCATTTCCCATGACCTGATGTTGCTTTGACTCAACAAAACAATACGGACACGCCAAGTTACAGTCACTGTTTATATGAAGCCAAATAGACATTGATGAGATCGGTAAACTGTATGCAATATCAGCATATGAAGATTTTACAGGCCGATCTCTCAAAAAACCATGTTCTTCAAGAAAACTTATCGTATCCAACGTACGATCGAAAGGGGATGTTGTTTCGTTAGCACATGCCGACAGGACTTCTCCAGCAACAGCACCGTCATTGAAACGATTAAGGATGTCATGCGAAGTATCATCAATCAGTATGGGAAGGCCTTTAAAATCAGGGGCATAGAGAAGCCAACCATCTCCCATTCTTTCATCCATTATCGTAGATGCACGATAGAGGCGAGATGAAAGATTGAATTCAAACTCTAAAGGCTGATCATGTAAAGTATTTGATCTCACCATGATATTTCCTAACTCTATTTATGAACGTGATGTAAACGTCTGTATCATCAAACGGCTGATCGCTACCATGAAATGATGCAATTAACAAGAGCATGCACAACTGTAAGCCAACGGCCTGGAACTGATTATTATGTACTGATTAACTATGAGGGTATCGAAAGGACTACCAGATGTAGCTTGTAGGTCTATGTAATTAATTGGTTACAGACAAAAGAAAATGTACACTTTTGCCGAACCCATCTGACCTTTCTTATCAAGCTCTAAAAACCTTATTAAGCCACTCTGAGGAACTAATTGAGTGCCTGATTATTAAAGAAATAAAAAAAACTAAAATTCCAAATATTTTTATGTTTTACATTTTTCTTCCGTTGAGTAAGGCATGCAGATATATGCGAGCCCCAGGATAGAAATCGACGGGCTTCAGCTGCACTGCAAGGGAGTTCGGATAATCTGGATACCGTAGGGTACGAATGCGATGGTCATGAGAATTGACGCTGTCAAGTTGACGATTTCAACTCCATCGGGAGTTCCAATCAGGAGAACTCCGACAAAAAAAAGAAGGCTCTGCCAGCTTGAAAGGGCTTTGCTCTTCAGTAAGGCTATCGCCTGAATTCCAAACCCGATAGGCAGCAACAATATTCCCCAGATCAAGACCAGCCAGCCGTGTTTGGAAAATATGGCCAGCAGGCCGGGCATCATGTTCATGAACTCGGTATCGGAGAGTTCTGTAAGCGCGCTCATCGTGAGGCATAGCGCACCCTTGTCGGCTGCAAGAGTCAGAGAACCCAATACCGCCAATGCTCCACCAAGAAATCCCGCCCATGCCACTGCAGTATGATCAAGGAGTTTCATGAAATGCAACGCAACAACAACGAGCAGAGCTGTATCGAGCGTGACCAATGCATGCCCAAAATGAAGCAAGCCAGAAGCTCCGCGGGCTCTCAGGATAAGTTCAGATGGAGCAAGAAAGTGAGGATGCAGTAGACCCGGATGAACAGAAAATGCAAAGACAAACACTATCGGGAAAATGACGAAGGATAGGCCGGTCCCGATTCGTTTAGTCGAACTCAAGAGGTTGGTTGCGGGCATAAGGTTATCCTCGTGCTGTTATGGCGCCTAACAATAATCAGACTGAAGACAGCAGTGCAGTAATGCGTTACTGTTACCCGGCATATTATTCTGTAATCAGGTAAAATTCCTCAGAGAAATCTGGACTACCGGGGCAAACTCCCAGATCCGATTCGCAGTAAACAACAAAGCGGCGAGCGGTTTGGTAAAGGTTACGCGTCAGGGTATTCAAGGTATTAAAATGCTCAGCGACATCGTCATAGTTGATTTCATAGTCATGAGCCGCAAGATTTCTTGCCGTTCGGGCGACTTGCCAGTCTTCGATCGAACTGATTACCTGGTTTTTTTCAAAGATAGCCAGCACTTTAAGGAATCCGTCCGCTTGCTCACCCGAAAGCAACAAACTGTGGCGCATGGCTGAGCCCAAAGTGTCTTGGAGCTTCGCAAAGCGCTCGTTGATTGCGGCCAAAGCTTCAAAGAGATCGGTATTTTTTTTTTGCGCCGTCAACACCAAGCCAGTCAGCGGCCATTCGATAGCAGCGTGAGATGCGTTGAGAAAATAAACGCATCGTTGGATCGCCTCAAGCAGATTGGCAAGATGCTGTTTTTCTCTCGATAACAAGTTGTGCGGCATCATTGGATTTATGATGTGATTTCCAATAGTTTGGCTTGTGCAAGTACCATGGAAACAAATGGATTGTCTTGAGAAAACGGATTTTTGACCAGAATATCAACAGGAAGGTTTAGTTGCTGTTCCAAAAGAATTTTAATACGTGCACGGTCCAGCAAACTGACAGCCGGTGCTGGTTCGAGCAGCAGATCAATATCGCCGCCATGTCGCGTGTCGTCAAGCCGTGAACCATATAGCCAAACGAGCGTATCCACTCCAGCAACAGTACGACTGGTATTAACAATAGTGTTGATTTGTTCTGTTGTCAAACGCATTTTATTCTTCCTCTATAGCGACTATACCCGTCCGATCAGGATCGATGGCCCATTGATATTTTATAAGTATAACCAAAAAAATGATTTTATCAGTCCACCCCCTTCGTCCTGGGGATGAGAAAGATTTTGTTTGGAGAAAAGTTGTCTGGAGAAAGTGCTGGTTATGAATATCGTCGATCCCCTTTTTATCACGGCCATCCGTTTTCTTCTCATAAATTCTTTTTTTTTGCCTGACAAAACAGCCTTTTTCGTTCAGTAACGAACAATTCCCGAAACATTGATTGTTGACTGGTTGATTGGATATGCTTATTATTTTTTCGAACACATTGTTCGTTAAAATACGGGAGAGAGGAAAAATGAAACGGAAAGGACTTTACAGACCGACGGTGGAGGATGCCATTGAGATCGGCGGAATTGAAACATTGCATCCGGGCGGTTTTGCCCTTACGAAAAGAACGGCGGAGCTTGCAGCATTAAGGGAGGGGTTGAAAATGCTTGATGTGTCAAGTGGCCGGGGAACTCAATCGATATTTTATTCAAAGGAGTTCGGCGTCGATGTAACGGGGGTTGACATTTCGGAGGAGATGGTGAAAACAGCTGCTGACAATGCCGAGAAAGCTGGACTAACTCATAAGGTGCACTTCAGGCTTGGGGATTCGCAATACCTGCCATTCGAGGACAATAGTTTTGATGTCGTTATCAACGAGTGCGCCGTTGGCATACCTGACGACTCACAGAAAGTGTTGAATGAGATGGTCCGAGTGGTAAAGCCTGGTGGCCAGATTCTTATTCATGAATCTACCTGGCGAGTCAAGCTTTCAAAAGAGGAAAAAGATGATTTTGCCGAGCGGTATGGCACTACGCCCCTTGAGTTTGACGAGTGGAGGGCAATGCTCGACAAAGCCGGTGTGAACAATATCGTCTCCGAATTCAAGCAGTGGTCAAAGCCAGAAATGTTCTGGAAAATACGGAAGGATCGGGATGTCAAGCACTGGTTTTTCACGATGACAATTCCTGAAAAGCTGACAACCTTGAAAAGAATATTTGCCAGATACGGGCTGAACGGTGTTCTTACCGTCATGAAAAATGAGCGGGTGTTTTACCGTACCGTATTGCAGGGAAAGCTGGGGTATGCACTGTTCAAGGGAGAAAAATGAGGTCTGGGATTTTGATTGCCTCCCTCTGGAAGATCAATAACCCTGGGTTTCAGTTGGTAATTTGCGCCCGAATTTCCATATCACACTTTTAACTATCATTAATACAGTTAGCAGTCCATCCCCTTTGTACTGGGGATAAGAAAGATTGAGTTGAAAGAAGGTCTGTTTGGAGAAAGTGCACATTATGAATGACGACCGTCCCCTATACCCCACTTTAATACCGACGAGAATTATATTGATGTACTTTTTGATTGACTTCATCGATGAGGTTATTATACCTTTCGATGGCTGATTTCTTTTCTGCAACCAATGAGTTGTATAAAGGTACTAACGCATTATATTCATCATACTCACCAGCAGCTTGATGTGTATCCAATTGCAACTTATAGGAGTTCAGCTGGTCATTCATCCCCAATACCTCTCCCTCTATTTCTTTTGCTTGCTTTTTTTCATTTTCGATTTCCGTCTTTAAAGAATTACGCGATAATATGTTTTCACTTGGAACAACTGGTTCCGCTCCACTGCTATTGGGTTGTGATGGAGAGATATTTGTATTTTCCTGCTGAGATGATATTGGAGCCTGGTCATTTGGACTATATGATGGATCAGCACTTCCGCTCCCTGATTTTTTACCTATAAAACTATAAATAACAAAAATAGCTATAAGGGCCACGGCAATCCCTCTATGCCATTTATCAATATCTCGTAGTGCTGCTTTACCGAGGAAATGATATGTCGTCTGATTTAAGATGACACGGTAGCGACATAGGGGTATAATAGGAAAAAAGAAAAATGTGAAATAATATGTGGACATGAATGAACCGTTCTCTCGGTCAGGATCAGAAGAACCATATAGCCTGAAGCCAATACCGTATATTGCGCTTAAGCTTGGAGCTTCAGAAATTGGTTTTAAATCTGCATAAAGCTTTTCTCTATCCTTTGCTTTTTCATGACCTTGGAGGGTATTTGCATCTGTTGCTATTAATTCAGCAACATCCGGAACTTCTGAAAATAATTTCTGAAGGACTGTCGTTATCTGTTGCGCAGCATCAAGTTTCCCTTGCTCGTTAAAAAGGTGAAGGGCCAACCCTCTTACTGTATAGGCCAACCGCTGACTTGCACCATGATCAAGACCAAGACTTTTTTTGCTTATCTGGATTGGCTGTGCAATATCATCCCACTCTTGAACAAGTCCAAGAAGCTCTCCAATCATCTTAGAGAGAATTTTATCCGATCCTCCTGAGGCAGCACAAGTTTTCACTTGTTCAATCTTTTCCTTGATCTCAGATTCACTTTTTTCTAGTGCTTCCTGTGATTCAAGTTCATAGGCATCAACAATATCTACTATGATTGGGCCCTGCTCTTTTCCAGCATCAGTTGAAGACACTACAACAAAAATGATGGCGGCAAGGCGCTCTTTTTGGGGTAGGTTTTCAAGTGCACTTATGATTATCCCCTTACAATATTGCCGCTGATTATTCACTTCACTCTCCACCCATGAATAATCAGTCACCTTAGAGAATCCTGAAACAATCCGATCCTCGTTTATTGTGCTATAGAGTTCAGTGACAATCAACTGATCAAATAACCTGGAGATCTCTAAAATCCACTCAGCAATCTTTGCCGGCTTGAGGTTTTGTAGCCTTGAAAGACCAGCCACCAACAAGTTGAGTCGAACAATACCATTTAGATTGTCCATCTCACGAAGCCCATCTGGATTCGACTCCAAAAGCAATAAAGCTTCTTTAACTTTTGTTGGGCTAAGGCCCGGCAACCATGCAATTTCCGCTGAAAGTCTTTTTCTGAGATTCGTTATTTCAGATCGAGCTTTTAAACATGCATCAGGATCATAAAGCAAACCTTGTTCATCTGCCAGTTCCATGATGCGATGCTTGTCATCTCTCGGAGTGGCTTGAAGAATATGAAATGGATTTTGCAGCAAGTCCATATAAGTAGGTTCGATTTTATTGAACTTCAGACAAACCCGATACTGTTCTTTTTATTCCCTTGAATCCCCAAGATGCTTTTCATTGCAAATAGTAAACTCTCCTGGTCGAGCCCTTGTTTATTCGCTTTTGCCGCTATGCGCGCTGCTTCTCTGACAATAAATGCCGAATCAGACAGTGGCTTGCCGGTCATAACATCTAATAGCGGCGCCAGATTCAAATCGGAAAGTTTAGGGAGTTTGCTCAATAATGACTCAAGAAGTGCTTCAACTTCAATCCTTGATGGCATACTTACCTCTATGATATGATCAAAACGACCGCGCCTAAGTATTGCCGGGTCAATCACCTCAATCATATTTGTCATAGCGATGATCAGCACATTTTTCTTTATAGCTTCTGGTATTCGTCTGAGAAATTCTGCTACCTCTTCAACATGATGCAGACCAGATGCGCTAACGCTTTGCCTGTCCGACAAAAACGACTCCATTTCATCAATAACAAGAACAGAAGGTGCGGCTTCTATTGCCTGCTCAAATACTTTTGAGATTTTTTTACTTGTTTCATGGATATATGGACTACCGACGCTATTTGAATCAATAGAAAAACTTGGCCAATCAATAAACTCTATAAGACGCTCGACGGCAAAAGTTTTTCCACAACCCGGAGGGCCATGCAAAATGATAGGGGCTGGAAAGCCTACACCGAGGGCGCTGTATTTTTCAGGATTTGTTATGATATCTATCACATGATCATTGAAAAATGACTCAAGCGCTTCTCTTCCCGGAAGTGTGAATGTTTTTGGTCTTTGATCAACAGGTTTACCATCTGATAGTTCATTGCTTTTTTCTCGCAGGACATCTGCCTTAGAATCTTGACGGCGATTTGTTTTCGTAAGTATGCTAAACTCTGCATGCACTGATAAACCAGCTGCAGTAATGATTTCTGCCAGATCATCCTTTGGCATCCAGCCAGTAAGTGACCTTAGCCTGCGGAATGATTCAGTCGAAACCATAACTCCACTAGAAATCCATGTTCCTAATAACAGTGCATCATCTACTCGGGGCGTCAAAGACCAAGTTGGCAAAAGCCGTGAATACTGTTCAAGGTATAGAGCATCATGAAATGACACGTCATGTGAGATTATTCGAGAGGCTTTCAATGAATGCGAGAAGGCAATAGCATCAACTTTACTATTGGGTCTATCCAGACTCGCTATTGGAGCAATAGTATACTTTTTAATAACATACAACCCCCTATATAAAGCTGAGCCAAAAACAACATCATGAAAAATAGAAGGTGCTATAAAACCAAAAGCACACCATTTTTTCTCAAGCTCAGGAATAGCGAGCAAAATATTATCCCCACTGGATGTTTTGTAGATTTGCCAGTCATCTCCTGAATAGAGGAGCTTGCCGACTTTGGAGCCCTCATCCAGCCCGTACCCCCTAGGGAGCCATAAATCTAACGCCATGGGTTAGGCCTTTATAATATTGGCGATATCATACATATCATTATCAGTACCGCTGACTATCCGCATTTGCGAAAGCTGACCGACAATAGGACGAAGTTTTTCGATGTCATCAGACTGCATGTACTGGGTGCCGAGAGTGATAAGTTCAGTATAAAGGTGTTTATCGGAAAAAAGATGCGGAGCATTAGATAAAAATTTAAACCGTTCAACAACAAACCAGTCCTGTCTCCATAGAATATCAAAATTCTTCCCTTTGAGGTCTGAGAGATGATATTCAAAGTCCGTATCAGGCCTTCCGATAGAGCTTTGTGCGGTTTTGGCAAGATTATCAAAAGCCGACACCTCAGACGGTCGGGCAAGATCCCGAAGATGGCTGTCAAAAAAAGAAGTAACCCCGTCAAGTTCAATCTGCCGGATTGCCTTAAGGTGTTCTTTTCTAACCTGGGCTATAAGCCCTTTAGCCTCGGAAACTTTTGCCATCGCCTCCTGTGATTTCTCAGATTCAGATTCGTCGGGTTCTAGGGAGATTGCTAAATCAAGTTTTCGTCTCGCTTGATCAAGTTTAGGATCATCGATAACCGCCTGAATTTCTTCTACCCTGTTTAATGTGCGTTCCCCCTCTTCGGAGACTAATGCAGCTGCTGAAGAAAAATCAAGCTGACCTTCCTGTCGCGAATAGAAATTCTTTCCTGAATTGACACAGACACAAGGAATAGAGACATCAAGAACAATACATCCAGAATCAAGGATTTGATAATTACATTCAAGATCAGCACCTGCCGGAATAACCCCATCATCAAAATCATTACCGTTAATCTTCATAGTGCCAATAAAAAGGTTATCAGTTATTGGATCATCAATATCTCCCTGCCAAACCTTAAAATTTAAGGACCCAATAGCTCCAGCTTTAAGGGACTCGGCAGCTTTAAAAAGTACTTTTCCTTTCTGTGGTAAATGGTCACCTGACTTTACGAGATATATAGGCTCAGAGCGACCACCTATTTTTGATAATGCTTCAATAAATATCGAGTGCGAAGCAGGGATAGCGTCAACGGTTGCCGCTGTTCGAGTAATGACAATCTTGTCTTGATCGAGTGGTAGCGAACCCCCTTTTGAATCAAAAACAAATACCTTAAACGTATTGTCTCCTTTATTTGGAAGCATAACTTCGACCGTATTTCCGTGATTAAGAGGCAATCGACCGGAAGTCCAACCTGTTTCGATGCTATCAATTTGAAACTCGCTTCCTGCCTTTACATTCCCTGATATTTGAGCGATAATTTTAGCCCTAACATCTGGTGTACGGGAGATGTAGTTAAAAGAGAGGGACATAGCGCCGCCCGAGGTAATTTTGCCGCGAGAATTTTTTCTTGACCGATATTGAGAACTCCAGTCAATGGATTCAGCAAACAAACTAGCTCCTTCCGCCACAGCGGTCATAGGATTGACTTCTGTGCTTCCTGGAATGCCAAGTTCAAAAGCGACCTTGTCGCGGAGTGGTTTGTAATTGGTAGGTCCCCCGACAAATACTATACGTTCCAAATCGTGAGGAGTGAGGCCGGCTTTTGAGAGCGTCTCACGTGCGGCATCCAATGATTCATTTATTTTTTCATCAATAAGCTTATTCAGCTGCTCTCTTGAAAACGGGATCTCGAGGTATATGTCATTACCAGCAAGATCCTTACACCGCATCTCATCCTCTGATAGAAAAATTGTTGTTTCTTCCTTGGCTGACAGTTCAATTTTAGCCTTTTCTGTCACCCACAAAGCAACCCGTTTATGGGTCTCAAATTTAGGGTTGGCAGAGAAATCATCAGGGAGGTCAAATGTTTCAAATAACCAAGGCTTAACAATATTATCCATGATTAATCGGTCAAAATCTCTACCACCACACATAGCAATCCCGCCATTGGAAAGAAGGCTAACCCTACCGCCAAGACTTTCAGCAATAGCAATATCCAGTGTGCCGCCGCCTAAGTCATAGATTAAAAACATGCCTTCAGTATTGCGACTACGCATAACACTCATTACTGCAGCAACTGGTTCCTGCATAAGTGCAATTTTCCCAATACCTGCCATGTTTGCCGCCTGCATAGTAGCATCTTTTTGCATTTGGTTGAATGCTGCTGGCACTGTAATAACGGTCCCTGTATCAGGATCATTACGCATTTCTTCTGGAAGGTATCCAAAGAGCAACTTGAGTATTTCAGATGAACACTCTTCAGGAGTCATGGTCAAATCAAGAGCAGGTAATTTAATGGGCGTACTTGTTCCCATGAGTCTTTTAAATAAAAGAGCTGCGCTTTCAGGTTGCCAAGGAGCCGAATCATAGGCCCGCGTACCAAGGTATTTATTCCCTCTGCGGGCAAATAATATTGCCGATGGCGTCACATCGTTTTGGCCAGGGCTTTTCCATATGCGGGTTTCCTTCCCATCATATGAGCAAATTGCACTATTGGTGGTACCAAGATCAATCCCGATAAAATTTTTCATAACTACAGCTTCCTTAGTATGACAGTTCCTGATTTGACTAAGCCATTTTTATCCATGATAATAGGTTCCAGCATTTGATGCACAACCAATGAATCTTCAGGCTGAAACTCCTCAATATTCAGTGGTGTTGCAGCCATCCCTGGATCAAATGGATGCCCTTCAACATTAACAATCCGCAGATCAACTTGAGCTAAAGCTTCATCAACCTTTTTTATAAACCAACGCAACTGGCTATGATACCGACTCTTTTCACCAGCATCAAGCTTCATGACAAGCCGGTCAAAAACTCGACTAAAGCGCCAAGATTCTGATGCCATACTAATGAGCGATTGCTGCATAATAGACCCGTTTGATATAATTAGCTTAGTGTCTTCAGTCATTTACACTCCAGTAAATTATGCTTCATTGTAGACGCACTTAGGTTCAAAGGAAACAACCTTCCTCCAGATTTGGATGAAAGTTGTCATTACTTCTGGATTCAGTCAGAACTAAACAGAAATCCAATCCAATAATCTCCGGCACATTCCTCTTTCGGAAGTACCGGAAGTGCTGATGATTCCATACTCCCTAAGTGTTAATGAAGATGTAGCCTCAACAGAATAGACAAGTAATGAGATATTAAAGAAGCAAGTTCCTATAGAATAATGAGATGGGCATCTTATATGACAAATACCTTCGCCGCATAAATCATTCCATAAAGTGTCAAGTAGAACGGCCAAACCGAAAACGACATCATTGATTTGACAAAAAGACCAAACAGGCCCCCTTGTGGCACAACAACAAAAAGGTCATCAGCCAACAGTGCTTGCGTGTGTAACTTCTTGATAAAGTCGTTGTATGCATTACGGATTCCCTTCTCCAGCGCCAAGTAGTATGAGTCAAGAACAAAGAAAAGAATCGTTGGGATCACTGCGATCCAAGCATACTGAGGTTTTGCCTTGTCAGCAACAATAACAAGAATTGCTGAAACCAGAGTAATGCACCATGCTTTAGAGGATGCACTATTGTTTGCCATACGCTGAATCACTGACTGCAATATGGTCAGGTGTGACTGCACGGCTTGTGAATTTTCCTTAAATTCGGGCACTTCTGTCACGATTCAATACTTATTCCGGATCGTCACCGCTTCTTCGATCCAATTATTCAGATTTTGACTGATGTAGTCGTACACTTTTTCACTATCTGCGTATGGAGGATAGTATGTTTTTACGATTGAAGATAGAGTCTTGTCGTCACGTTTCATGGTGAATTTTTCAAAAGGGTTTTTCCCCTTCATTGTCTGATTCCCGCTCGAATCTTTTAGGTTATGAACGTAGATTCCGACGACTCCTTTTGAGCTATTCCAAGAAGTTTTTATCTCGTAGTGGATCCATTTTCTGCCAGCTGTCTCTTTCCCAATCAGGATTACCGTGCAAGACCTGCCATTTAGTTGATCGTCAATCCATTTCTGGATAGCCTTGTCTCCGCCACGCTTAACTGATTCCCAGTCGTTGTCTGAAGCGGGTTTGTTTCCTTCGACCACTCCGATATTTCTAACTTGGGAGGCACGCCAGCTGTCTGGCTTGTAGTGGAAGCTGTAGAAAACTCGTCTAGCCATGATTTTTCCTCAGTGAAATCCGCACGGTAAGCTTTGACGACTAACATTGTCAGACTGTTCTGCCTAATTACTTTTTTAAAACAGAAAGTTTTTTTCAAAAAAACCTCAGAATTACGGCTCAAAACATTTATGTAGAGACAGATGCCTTCAATCTAAAATGTGACTCTCCCCGATTTAGATCGATCAGTATAACCTGCTCATTGTAATTTCTGTAAATATAGCTAATCGCATACATTTTTCAGCCTCTCTACGCATAAAACACCTAATGAACACGACAATTTATAACCATTAGCCGCTTGATACAGAGGAGCTCAGGGAGAAGAGTTGAGGCTAGAGGAAATAGGACTTATAGAAAATTGGGTCGGTGAAGATGGATCCTTCGCTGCGCTGCGCTCAGCCGAATCCCCTGCTTTTTTAAGACTCTTGTCTTGTAAGTGAAAATGCAGTATAATCATCTTAATCTTCAAAAACTCTTAATACAAAATTGCGCCAGTATACCAAATATGATATATTCTATGAATGAAATATAATGTTGAAGTCATGGAGTCCGCCAATGATTTCATTAGTTCGCTTTCCCCGAAACTCCGGGCGAAAGCATTGAGGGCAATTGAACTTCTCCAAGAATTTGGCTTCAAGCTCTGTGAGCCGCATTCAAAAACATTAGTCGGCACCGATGGTCTTAAAGAATTACGTGTCAAAGTTGGTACCGATATTTGCAGAATATTTTACTTCCATCATAAGAACACTTTGTATGTGCTGACTTCTGGCTACATAAAAAAAGAGATGAAAACAGATCAAGGTGAAATTGAAAAGGCTCAAAAACTACGAAAGAGATTTATAGAGGAGATGACACAATGAAAACAACTAATTTTAACGACCTGCTGGCAGAGAATCTCAAAGACGAAAATGTTAAAAGAGAGTATGAAGCACTCGAAGAGGAATTTGAGGTCTCCAAAAAAATTATCCACCTCCGCATAAATGCAGGTATGACTCAAAAGGAACTTGCGCGCCGGGCAAATACTTCACAAGCTGCGATTTCCCGCCTGGAATCAGGAACTTACAGAAACGTCAGTCTCGCATTTCTGCGCCGCGTCGGAGCTGTTTTTGGAGTAAAGCCACACATAGATTTTCAGTCTTACGCTCGAGATTGAATATTGATGCCCTCCTTAGCCAAATTGATTACCCAATCTTCCTCAGCTCGCGAAATCAAACCATGAAGCTCCTTCGGTAGAGGGAATAGGACTTATACGACTTATAGGTCCTATAGGACTTATAGAAAATTGGGTTGGTGAAGATGGATCCCTCACAGGAGTTCGGGATGACAAAGGAGCGGAGTTCGGGATGGTACGGAACAGATTGATGCGGAGGCGGTATCGATGCCTGGGAAGAATTTGTGCGACTATGAGGACTATTGTCCTTCAAGTGAAGAATATTCTCCATAACTTATCAACAATGCATTCGTTAGCTCAACAATACCGGGATGAACGGTGAATGGCACGCTTTATGTTATATAGAGTTAGATCGACAACTTATCGTCTTGAAATCCTATGAAAAAGCGCCTGGTATTTGCCTTATTTATCCAGCTATCTCTTATACCTGCATTCGCATGGTCGGCTGAGGTGAACGACCCGGCGGAAGACATTGCAGCTCTTGTTACCACCGCACTCTCCAACAACCCTGAATTGAAAGCATCAGAAGCACGCTGGCAGATGTTTGCCAGTAAGGCGAAGCAGGCAAAAGCGCTCGATGACCCGATGGTGATGTTTAAACTACAGAACATGCTGACCCGCCAACCGGGAGTTTTTAACCTGGACCCCACATCCGCGAAGGTAGTCGGCATATCGCAGCAACTCCCCTTCTGGGGAAAGCGGGGTTTGCGAGAGAAAGTTGCTTTGAGTGAAGCTGAGTCGTACAAGTGGGCGTTTGAGGAACGCAAGCTTGAGTTGACAAAAATGGTGAAGGAGAACTACTACCAGCTTTGGGCTGTGAACAAGATGATCGGGATTATTGATAAGAACCTGAAAATCCTCTCTAATTTTCTGACCATTAACGAGTTAAAGTACTCGGTCGGTCAGGGAGTGCAGCAGGATATCTACAAGGCGGGACTTGAAAAGTCAAAGATGCTCGACATGCAGATTTCGCTCCAGCAGCAACGTAAAAGCCTGGAAGCCAACCTCAACTACCTTACCTATCGTTCGGGCAATACACCGATTGGCACATTTCCGGATTTCACACTCCCCCGCGTCACCCTGTCGCGTGAACAATTGAACGAGGCTGCTCTCAATAATCGCCCCCAGGTGAAAAGTCTGGCGAGTCTGGTGACCAAGGCTCAAGCATCGCGCCGCCTTGCCAAAAAAGAGTCGTATCCTGATTTCAACCTCTCCGCAGAGTATATGTTCCGTGAGCCGATAACAACCGGAATGACCACTGATCCGGGCTACAACATGTTCAGCGTTGGCCTCTCCTTCAACCTGCCCATTCAGCAGCAGAAACGCCGCGCAATGCTTGCTGAATCAACGTTTGAGACAACGATGGCCACTGAAGAACTCAATGCCTTGAAGAACAGCATCAGCTACACCATCAACGAAACCCTTGCCCAGCTTGACCGTCGACGTCAACAGGTGGAGCTTTACAGCGGTGGTATCATCCCCCAGTCGGGACAATCACTGGAATCGGCACTCATCAGTTACAGGGTCAACAAGGTGGATTTTCTGACACTGCTCGACAGCAGGATGAACCTCTTCAACTATGAGCGGGAACTTTTCGAATCGAAGGCCGAATATATGATGAAGATCGCACAGCTTGAAGCTGTGGTGGGCAGTGAGGTAACAGTAACACCTGCATCTGCTGCAATACCTGCGGCACCTCGGTCTGAAAACCACGAACTTCCAAACAAATAACAATACCAACGTAAGAGCCATGGCACTGAACAAAAAATACGTAATTCCTCTGGTGATTATACTGCTTGCAATTGCTGCTGGTGGAGGTTGGTATCTATGGCAGAATAAACAGGGCAGCAAAGCAACTGATCAAGCACAGGTCAAGCAACTTTACACCTGTTCCATGCATCCTTTTATCATCAAGGAAAAGCCCGGCCTCTGTCCGATATGCGGCATGGAACTGATCAAGAAAATTGATACCGCTCCAAAAGGAATCGTTCAGCCGGTAGGAGAGCCAAAGAAGACTGACATGCACGAGCATGTTTCGCTGTCAGAGAAACAGCGGGTCATGGCCAATGTCGCTACGGCAGAAGCAAAAAATGAAACTCTGAACAAGGAGATCAACGCTGTCGGCATTGTGCAGTACAATCAGTCGCGACAAGCTAAAGTCACCGCATGGATTGCAGGTCGCCTTGAAAAATTGAATGTCAACAGTGTTGGAGCCTTCGTCAGCAAAGAGAAGCCAGTGGCAGAGATATACTCTCCTGATCTTGTTGCCTCGCAGCAGGAGTACCTCCTTGCCCTTAAAAGTCGTGAACAGCTGAAAAACTCACCGATCGCCTCTATCTCGCAGAATGGCGAAGGACTGGTTGGATCGGCCAGACAGCGGCTGCTGCTTTTTGGCGTAAAGGAGAGTCAGATTGCTGAACTTGAGAAGAGCGGCAAGCCAAATATCAGAATCCCGATCTATAGCCCTTTTTCAGGTGTTGTGATTGAAAAAATGGTTCAGCAGGGACAGTATGTCGCCATGGGTGAGGCTCTCTTCAATATCGCTGACCTCTCGAGCGTCTGGGTTGAAGTGGAGGTATATGAGAATGAATTTTCGAATATTCACATTGGTCAGCAGGTGGAAATTCGGTCACAGTCTTTCCCCGACAAGCCTTCAACCGGACGGATAGCGTTTGTCTATCCCTTTCTCGATCCCAAGACCAGAACGGTCAAGGCCCGGGTTGAACTGGCTAACCCGGGGCTAAAGCTGAAGCCTGAGATGTTCGTTAATGCGATCATCAGGGTGCCGCTCTCCCCTTCTCTTGTCGTTCCGGTCACAGCTCTCATGAATACAGGCAAACGGCAGGTGGTGTGGGTGGAAAGCTCACCCGGCATGTTTGAATCACGGACGGTTCAGGTCGGACAGCAGTCGGGCGAAAAAGTTCAAATTTTATCGGGCCTCCATGCAGGCGACAAGGTGGCAGTATCGGGCGGATACCTTATTGACTCTGAATCCCAACTGAAATGATAGAAAAGATCATAGAGTATTCCGCCCGAAACCGGGTTATTGTGCTGATGTTTTTTGCCCTTGTCATTGCCTGGGGCGGATGGTCGGTCTATAACACGCCGGTAGATGCCATTCCTGATTTGTCCGACAACCAGGTGATCGTTTTTACCGACTACCCCGGCCGGTCGCCGCAGGTAGTGGAAGATCAGGTGACCTACCCTCTGGCGGTCAACCTGCAGGGGCTGCCGCAGGTCCGTGCCGTTAGGGCATCGAGTGCCTTCGGCTTCTCCATGATCTATGTGATTTTTGAGGACAAGGCTGACATTTACTGGGCAAGAACACGTGTGCTTGAGCGGCTGAACTACGCCGCGTCGCTTCTGCCATCGGGGGTGGTTCCGACGCTTGGCCCTGACGGGACCGGTGTGGGGCATGTGTTCTGGTACACCATTGAGGGGAAGGGGTACGATCTGGAGCAACTCAGAACCCTGCAGGACTGGTTTGTGCGCTACCAGCTCAATACAGTGCAGGGAGTGGCAGAGGTTGCCTCAATAGGCGGATTTGTGCGTGAATATCAGATTGATCTGGACCCGAACAAGCTCTTTGCCTACGGCATCAAGGTAGGGAAAGTGATGGAGGCGGTCAAGGCTTCAAACAAGGATGTGGGCGGCCGGCTGATCGAACAGGCGGATGCCGAGTTCCTGATACGGGGAAGCGGATACGTGAAATCGAAAGCTGACCTGGAGAACATCGTGGTCGGGGCTGATATGCGCGGAACTCCTGTCTACCTGAAAAATCTCGGCACCGTCCAGATTGGTGGAGCAATACGGCGCGGTCTCTTGGAAATGAACGGTGAGGGCGAGAAGGTTGGCGGTATTGTAGTGATGCGGTACGGTGAAAATGCCAAAGAGGTTATTGACCGGGTAAAAACAAAAATAACAGAACTGGAGAAAGGGTTGCCTCCGGGTGTCAGGATAAAGGTCGCCTATGACCGCTCCGACCTGATATCGAGGGCCGTGGATACCCTGAAGGAGAACCTGCTGGAGGAGTCCATCGTTGTCTCCCTTGTGATTCTGGTCTTTCTGCTCCACTTTCCAAGTGCGCTGGTGATTGTACTCACCCTGCCGATTTCGGTGCTGATTGCCTTTATCACCATGAAGCTCATGGGAGTTACCTCCAACATCATGTCGCTCGGTGGTATTGCCATCGCAATCGGCGTGCTGGTTGACGCGGGTGTTATTATGGTGGAGAACTGCTATCGCCACCTCTCGGAGATGCCGCCTGAGGAGCGAGCCGTAAAACGGCTGGAGGTGATCATTACATCGGCCAAGCAGGTCGGTCGGGCGATATTTTTCTCTCTCGCGATCATTGTGCTCTCGTTTATACCGGTCTTCATGCTGGAGGGACAGGAGGGCAAACTGTTCCACCCGCTGGCTTTCACCAAGACATTCTCGATGATGGGGTCGGCCATTATTGCCATAACGCTGGTGCCGGTGCTGATGTACTTTTTCATGCGGGGCAAGATGCCTCCGGAAAGCTCAAACCCGGTCTCAACCTTTTTCATCAAAATCTATTCGCCGGTTATCCGATGGGTGCTGAAATGGAAGAAAACCACCATTGCCCTTAACCTGGCGGCTCTTGCCATTGCGGTGCCCCTGTTCATGAATCTCGGTTCGGAGTTTATGCCGCCACTTGATGAAGGCTCGCTGCTCTATATGCCGGTGACCCTGCCGAACGTCTCCATCACGGAGGCAAAACGGATTATCCAGGTGCAGGACTCAATCATCAAAAGCGTGCCGGAGGTTGAACATGTGCTCGGTAAAGTCGGCAGAGCAGAGACTTCAACTGATCCGGCTCCCGTCTCAATGTTTGAAAGCATCATTATCCTGAAGCCGAAAGCTGAGTGGCGTTCGGGAATGACGAAGGCTGACATTGTTGCGGAACTGGACTCAAAACTGCAGCAGACAGGTGTGCGAAATGGATGGACACAGCCGATCATCAACCGCATCAACATGCTCTCGACCGGTGTGCGCACTGACCTTGGGGTGAAGATATTCGGCAATGACCTGAATGTGCTGAAGGATCTTGCCATTCAAGCTGAAACAATTCTCAAACCGATTAATGGGGCGGCCGACGTGGTGGCTGAACGGGTTACCGGAGGCAACTACCTGGACATCGACATTGATCGTCAGGCAGCAGCCCGGTACGGGGTCAGTGTGGGAGATATACAGGATGTGATAGAGACGGCTCTCGGCGGCGAGATGCTTTCGACCACGGTTGAAGGACGCAACCGCTTTCCGATCCGAATCCGCTACCTGCGTGACTACCGTGATAACATTGACTCGATCCGACGTATTCTGGTGGGCGGTATGGAGGGCAGCCAGATTCCCCTGTCGCTGGTGACAAAACTGAAACTGTCGACCGGCGCACCTGAGATCAACAGTGAGGGTGGACTGCTTCGTTCGCTGGTCTATCTTAATGTTCGTGGCCGGGATATGGGAGGCTTTGTAACCGAGGCCAAACAGATTCTGGAACAAAAGCTCAAACTGCCGGCAGGTTATTATGTGACATGGTCGGGACAGTGGGAGAACCAGATTCGTGCCAAGGCTCGCTTGCAGGTGCTGATACCGCTGGGCATGGTGATTATCTTTATCCTGCTCTTCTTCACTTTCCATTCAGCCATAGAAGCTTCCATGGTGATGCTCTCTGTGCCTTTCGCTCTTGTGGGCGGGGTCTATCTGGTTTCGGCTCTGGGGTATAACCTCTCTGTTGCGGTCTGGGTCGGGTTTATCGCCTTATATGGAATTGCTGTGGAGACCGGGGTTGTGATGGTGATTTACCTGCATGAGGCGCTGGATAAGAAGCTTGTCAATGGGCCCTGCACCGAACAGGATATCTATGATGCTGCATTTGAGGGGGCGGTGCTCAGGCTTAGGCCGAAACTTATGACCGTTGCTGTGGCACTCCTGGGCTTGATTCCAATCATTTGGTCAACAGGTACGGGTGCTGATGTGATGAAACCTATCGCAGCGCCAATGATCGGCGGGATGATCTCCTCTGCAGTGCATGTGCTCATTATGACCCCTGTCATTTTTGTGCTGATGAAGACACGGGATCTGAAAAAGGGGCGGCTGCACCATTCGGGTATGAAACACTGACGAAAAAAAAGCCCGGTACATACCGGGCTTTCAGGAGACTCGCTGAAAAGGGAGTTACTTCCCCATCGGCATATGCTCATGATCATGACCGGATGGCGGAGGCTGTACACACGGCATATAAGCCTCCACGTTCTCAATCTGATCAATCTTTTTATCGATCTCTTTCAGCATTGCTTTTTTCTCTGACGGCTTCACACCCTTTATGATCTTCTGCTGCATTTTAATAATATCAACCATGGGGCGCATCATATCATACATGGGGTTTTTCATGGGCATTGCTTTATCACCCATCATCGGACAGTTGGGAGTCATAGTACAGGGTTGATCCATCTTCATGGCTTTATTGGGCATTTGACCCTGCATCATACCCTCTTTCGGCTCTGCATTCGCAGAAACACTGAACAGCGTCAAACCCGCCAGAACAGTTAATAACATTTTCATTTTTTCTCTCCGTTAAACAGTTTACTAATGAGCTTGTGGGACTCATAGAAACAACAATTGAAATACTACTTTTCTAACCGTCCTGTATAATAACAAATAGTCGCATTATTAGTTTAGTATACTCTCTTTTGAGGAGTATGCTTCAGAAGTGTTGAATATTCTCCATATCGCTACAATCAGCAAGCAGTAAAAGGAACGCCATGACAGGCTGTATTGTTCTGGCATGGTAAATGATAGTGATTATAGACTGTTATAATAAGATTAATCAAAATAGAAGCAGTACCATGAAAACAAGCATAGTGATCACTATAGCACTTTTTACCTGTACAGCGACGACAGCATTGTTCGCTGCTGACCAGAAGGCAACGTCAAATGCCACAAAAACCGTGGTGCCTCAAACGAGCGGTGTGAAGACATTGACCATACTCTATTCAAATGCCAAAAATATTGCACCAAATTCGTTTACGGTAAACACAGGCGAGAGGGTACGGCTTGAAGTCAATCCTCTGGATACAGCAACCGGGTGCATGAATACCATTATGGTGCCGGGATTGTGGGACAAACCTGAACCGATTATCAGGGGGAAAAAAATTGTTATGGAGTTTACGCCTAAACGGGCAGGTTCTTATAAGATAACCTGTGCCATGGGTGTGAACCGCGGGGTTATTGTGGTGAAGTGAGGTTTGGAAGAATAGGTACTATAGGACTTATGGGACCTATAGCAGCTTTGGGACTATCAAGAGTGAGATAAATACTTTGGTATGACGAGTAGGACTTATAGCGTCAAGGGGATGCATTGTGCCAGTTGTGCGGCGATTATTACCAAGAAGCTTTCGAAGGTTGAGGGCATTAGTGAGGTTAACGTCAATCTTGCTACCGAGAAGGCTAAGCTTGAGTTTTACAGCACTGCACTGTCGGCGGAGGCGGTTAATGATCTTATCGGCAAATACGGTTATACCTTCAGTGCTGAACAGACGGAAGAGAGGGGTAATGCTCTCCATTTAAAAGAGGAAAAAGAGAAAGAGCTTCAGGAGCAACTGAAGAAGGTGCGGTTTGCCCTGCCGGTGGCTCTGCTTGTGTTCATCCTTATGATGTGGGATACCGGTTCGATGTTTTTCTCTTTTATCCCGAACATGCCGATTTCCATGGAGTTGTTCAATCTTGTCTCCATGGTTATTGCCACCTATATGGTGTTCTGGATCGGGGCTCCATTTCTGCACGGAATATCGATGTACGTTAAGAGTGGAGCGGCGAGTATGGATACGCTGATCGGCATCGGGACACTGACTGCCTATCTCTACAGTGCTGTTGTGACGCTGATTCCCTCCGTAAGAGAGCTGCTGCAAATACCCAACTATACCTATTTCGATGTTACCATTGTTGTGATTGGCTTTGTGCTGCTGGGGAAATACCTTGAGGCACGCTCTAAGATGAAAACCGGTGAGGCTATCGAAAAGCTGATTGGCCTGCAGGCTAAATCGGCCCTTGTGATACGCGAGGGAAAAGAGATTGAGATTGCGATAGAAGAGGTGAGAACGGGCGATGCTGTGATTGTCAAACCAGGGGGGAAAATACCTGTTGACGGCATGATTACCCAGGGGTATTCGTCACTTGATGAATCTATGGTGACCGGAGAGTCGATACCCGTTGATAAAGCGGTTGGTGACCAGGTCATCGGAGGCACCATCAACAAACAGGGATCGTTTACCTTCACCGCTTCGAAGGTTGGATCTGAGACGCTGCTTGCGCGCATTATACGGATGGTTGAAGATGCCCAGGGATCGAAAGCTCCCATACAGAATATGGCTGATAAAATTGCCGGGATTTTTGTTCCTGTTGTGCTGCTTCTTGCATTGGCGACGTTTATCATCTGGCTGACTGTCGGAACCTATTTTCTCGGATTTTCTATTGCACTCCCCTTTGCCATCTCCGGCCTTATCGGTATTCTGGTGATTGCCTGTCCCTGCGCACTTGGTCTGGCAACTCCTACAGCAATCATTGTAGGTATAGGGAAAGGGGCTGAGTACGGCATCCTTATCCGGAATGCTGAAAGCCTTGAAAAGCTCAGTTCAGTTGATACGGTGGTATTTGATAAAACAGGGACGCTGACGACGGGCAATCCGCAGGTTTCAGATATCATACCGCTTGACAGTGAGAGCTGCGCGGCTTCCCTTTTGCAACTGGCAGCCAGTGTTGAAAACCGCTCGGAACATCCTCTTGCTCAGGCAATTGTGACGGAAGCTAAAGAACAGCAGATCACTCTTAGCGATACCAGTGCATTTGAAGCTTTTGAGGGCATCGGCGTTTCGGCTGTGATCGATACCATTGCGGTGAGAGTTCGCAAACCGGTTGAGACTGAAAAAAACATCACTGAAGTCCAGAGAGTGCAGAAGGAGGGGAAAAGTGTCGTCATCGTTGAGATAAACGGGATATGCGCCGGTTTGATTGCGCTGAGCGATACAGTCAAAGAGGATGCAGAGAGGGCTGTTGACGCACTGCTCAAGAAAGGGGTAAGGGTCATCATGATGACGGGCGACAACCGGTTGGCGGCAGACTTTATGGCACGTCAAGTTGGCATTGACGAGGTGATTGCCGAGGTGCTGCCGCAGGAAAAGGCAATAAAAGTCAAAGAGCTGCAGGCGAAAGGAAGAAAGGTTGCCATGGTTGGAGACGGCATCAACGATGCGCCGGCTCTGGCTCAGGCTGATGTAGGAATTGCTATGGCTACAGGAACTGATGTTGCCATTGAGTCTGCCGGAATTACCCTGCTCAAGGGCGATATCAGGAAGGTTGCCCAGGCAATCACCCTTTCGCGCGCCACTATGAGGGTGATACGCCAGAACCTCTTCTGGGCGTTTATCTATAACATCATTGGAATTCCGCTTGCAGCTGGAGCGCTCTACCCGTTTTGGGGCATTGTTCTTAATCCGGTTTTTTCGGGACTTGCCATGGCAGGCAGCAGCGTTTCGGTGGTGAGCAATTCGCTAAGACTGAAGAGAAAGAAGCTGGAAGAATAGGTCCTATAGGGCCTATGAGACTTATAGGCCCTTTAGCAATTATGGGACTATAGGAAATCAGTGTTTGTCGGGGTGACTGAATTTAAAGGATATTTTGACCTGGTCTTTTGAATCCTCTTCAACTTTTGCCAACTGTTCCGGCACTATAATCTCAGTGTTCACGCCAAGGTTAAAGTTAGCAATCTCTTTGCTTATGATCATTTTTTGAACTTTTATTACTTTGTTAAAAGCAAGATCATTCGCATCTTTTGGAGTGATATACAAAAATATAAGATCAGAGGCTTCATTGATACTTAAGCGGACTTCTCTGGTGATAGTATTTTTTGAAGAAGTTTTTTTATTGACAGTGTCGCTTTTGAAGATACGTATGATCTGTCCCCACCCTTGAGTGGAAGGTATAAACGATGCTTTTGCTTCATCGTATTTAAGGTGATTACGAAGCTGAACAAAAAGTTTAGCCTGACATGTATTGTGATCCAGAAAAATAATTGACACCAATAGTCCTGCGACCAAGAGAAGTTTTTTCATCATTACTCCGTTGATAATCAGCGCCGATAATTAAAAAGACTGGAAGAATATGAGGGACTTCATATCCTTAACACTATACAAAAAAATATTTCAAAACGGATTAAAAAATAATTAAACTCCGTTTAAGAAAATCTAACAGCATTACTGACCGCGTATCTCTGACGTACAGGCTGGGCAACGGGTTGCCTTGATTGGTACATTGCTAAGGCAGTACGGACACTCTTTTGTCGCTGGAGACGGAGGAAGCGGCTTTTCATCCCGACGAAACGTGTTAATTGCCTTGACGAGCAGAAAAACAGCAAAAGCCATGATCAAAAAGCTGATTACAGAATTCAGAAACATTCCGTAATTGATTGTGACAGCACCGGCAGCCTTGGCATCTGCAAGCGCAGCGTATGGAGCGGCAACCTTAGCCCCTTCTTTCAAAACAATATAGAGGTTTGAAAAATCGACTCCACCTACCAGCAAACCAAGTGGTGGCATCAGAACCTGGGAAACCATTGTATTGACAATTGTGCCGAAAGCTCCCCCGATAATGATACCAACGGCCATATCAACTACATTACCTTTAACGGCAAATTCTTTGAACTCTTTCAACATAGAGAGCGCTCCTGATAATGTTCTCGAAAACCAATCGTGATCAATTTAGCGAGTTAAATTCTGAATACACGTCACCAATCGATTTTTTTTGTCTATTACCTTTGTACTTTGAATTAAGTAAACGACTCGAAAAACCCATTATCAATGATAAAAAGAATTCCCCCCATAATTCTGGCCTTGCTATGGTCAGTTCCAGCTTTTGCTGCACACCCTTTGATGACCGATGATACCGGAACTCAGGGAAAAGGGAAATTTCAGTTTGAGTATAACGGCGAATATTCAAGAGATGATGAACATGAAGCAGGCGTTGCGGAAAAGGAAACGAGTGGAACTCTTACTGCCGCACTGACCTATGGCATGACCGATAACCTGGATATCGTAGTCGGGCTTCCCTGGCAGTGGGGTTCTCTCAGTGTGGATGGGAACCTTGTTTCCAATGATAATGGGATCGGTGATACATCGGTCGAAGTTAAATGGAGATTTTTTGAATGTAAAAAGGAAGAGTTCAGCGTAGCTCTGAAGCCGAAAGTGATATTTCCAACCGGGGATGCTCAAAAAGGATTGGGTAACGGTAACATATCTGGGGGTGTGCTGCTGATTGCTACCAAGGAGTGGGAGCACAGGGCTCTGCACGGTAATATCGGGTACACCCACAATTCATACGCATTGGCACAGGATAATGCAATATTAAAACAGGATATCTGGCATGCTTCAGTTGCTGCGGAATTTCATATGACTGAGAAACTGCGCTCTGTAGCTGATGTAAGCATCGATAGCAATAATGAGAGGACAGCGGATCCTAATCGTGTTTTTTTGCTCGGCGGATTGATCTACAGCGTAAATGACACCTTTGATCTTGATCTGGGTGTAAAAGCTGGATTGAACCATGCTGAGACAGATAAAACTATTCTTGCCGGACTTACTACAAGATTTTAAACTGAGCTTGACAAAACTTTTATAATGAAAATACCCCCTGGATCAAGAAGACACCAAGGGGTATTGTATTTTAAGCTCGATTCTTATAAACGGTTAACTCACTTGAGCGGCAGCCCTCTGGCTTTCAGCCATGCCTTGGCATCGGGATCGTTTAGTTTTGCTGCTTTTTTATAATCCGCTATGGCGCCCTCTTTATCTCCGAGCAGACCTTTTGCTGTAGCTCTATTACTGATGGCTAACGTAGAAAATGGGTTAAGCTCAATAGCCTTCGTGTAGTCTGCTATGGCGCCATTAAAATCCCATGCCTTCGTTTTTGCATTTCCCCGATTAATGTAGGCTATAGCATATTTAGGGTTAAGCTCAATAGCCTTCGTATAATCTTCTATTGCGCTCTTAAATGCACCATTTTGTTCTTTTTGAATCCCTCGATTAGAATATCCCTGAGGATTTTTAGGATCAATCTCAATAACTTTCGTAAAGTCAGTTACTGCTCCAAGAGTATCGCCGATAGAGTTCTTTATAATCCCTCGTCGAATATATGCATAGGTGTCCATGGGGTCCTGTTCAATTGCCTTTGTGTAATCGGCTATAGCTCCCTGTGTATCGTGCGATTTAAGTTTTGCTGCCGCACTGGAGTACAGCGGTTTCGAATTTACAGCCGCAGAAGCAGAAGGAGACGCAAGCATTAAAGCGATGCTGGCCGTAAATAAACAACGAACAAGATTTTTCATGGATAAATCCTTATTGATAAACTGTTAACCGTAATTCTCAAATTCAGCAGGAGCATAAACGATATTACTGCAATAAGTAAGCCAAAAGAATAAGAGGAAACAACTAAAAGGCATCGATATTCTCACTAATAGCTAACTTTATAATAATATAGAAATTACATATGCTATTTCATGAGTCAATCTGAATGTTTGGTAAAAATACTCTAGCGCCTCAAATTGAGACATAATAATTCTTTATCTGTCTCCCTACCCATTTCAGCTCAGCCAGACAATCAAATATCTTCAGGCTCCACACAAAAAAAAAGAGCCGCATGACTGCGGCTCCGTTTTAACATAATTTCAAGAACGCGGTTAGTGCTCGTCGACCTTTATTCTCATTGAGAAGAAGGAGCGATGGACAAAAACCAGTGAAAGGGCAAAAAAGATTGCGGCCAGAGAGAGTGCTATCTGAGGAGGAAGTTCGATAGCCAGTTCAATGGCAAGAAGACCAAACAATGTGGTGAACTTGATGATCGGATTCAAAGCAACCGAAGAGGTATCCTTGAAAGGATCGCCGACCGTATCACCGACAATTGAGGCATCATGAAGCGGAGTGCCCTTGGCATTAAGCTCAGTTTCAACAATCTTCTTGGCGTTATCCCATGCACCGCCGGCATTGGCCATAAAGATGGCCTGGTAGAGACCGAAAAGCGCAATGGAGATGAGATAGCCGATAAAGAAGAATGAGTCGAGACAGGCGAAAGCCAGTGTCGTAAAGAATACGGTAAGAAAGAGGTTGATCATACCTTTCTGGGCAAACTTGGTACAGATTTCAACAACCTTCTTGCTGTCTTCGATGGAGGCTTTTTCAACGGAACTGTCAAGGTTGATGTTATTCTTGATGAATTCCACCGCGTAGTACGCTCCCGTTGTGACGGCATTCATTGAGGCTCCGGTGAACCAGTAGATGATTGCACCGCCCATCATGAGGCCAAGGAGGAACGGAGGCGAAAGGATTGAGAGCTTTGCAATTGCACCTGTATCAGCGAGACCGTTGGTCAGGATCATAATGATCGAGAAGATCATTGTGGTGGAACCGACCACAGCAGTACCGATAAGCACCGGTTTAGCAGTTGCCTTGAAGGTGTTGCCTGCGCCGTCGTTGGCTTCAAGGTAGCGTTTGGCATTGTTAAAGTCTGGCTGGAAACCAAACTCGCTCTGAATCTGCTGCTTGATATTCGGAATAGTTTCGATCAGGGAAAGCTCATAGACTGACTGAGCGTTGTCTGTAACCGGCCCATACGAGTCGACTGCAATGGTGACAGGACCCATGCTGAGAAATCCGAAGGCGACAAGACCGAAAGCAAAGACCGAAGGTGCAAGCATGATAACCTTGGTAAGGCCGACAGTAAGAAGCCCTTGCGAAGCAATCAGCTCAGGAGTAAGCCCGAGAGTGGCTATGCCAAGTGTGCTGAGTCCGTAGGCGGCTCCCATCAAACCGACAATGGCAAGGCCCATCCAGTAGGCACTGAAATTACCGGCAACAAGACCTGCAAGAATGTTCAGGGCTGCGCCTCCCTCTTTGGAGCATTGAACGACGTTACGGACATGGGCACACTCTGTGGAGGTAAAGCGGTTCACCAGCTCAGGAATAAGTGCACCGGCAATCGTTCCGCAGGTGATGATCGAAGCAAGCTTCCACCACATGGTGCCATCGCCGAGTGTGCTGATAAGGAAGTAGGATGCTATGTAGGTAAGGATGATTGAGACAATCGAGGTAAGCCATACCAGAGTGATCAGAGGCTTCTCGAAGTTCATCTCATCGGCATTGCTGTACTTCATCTTGGCCAGGGCAGCATTTGTCCAGTAGGAGAACGCACTGGCAAGAATCATCACAAGGCGCATGGCGAAGATCCAGACAAGCAGCATGATCTGCACTTCGGGAGCCTTGATGGCTAGAAGGATAAAGGAGATAAGGGCTACACCGGTAACACCGTAGGTTTCAAAACCGTCAGCTGTAGGACCAACTGAGTCACCTGCATTGTCGCCGGCACAGTCGGCAATAACGCCAGGGTTACGGGCGTCGTCTTCCTTGATCTTGAAAACGATCTTCATAAGATCGGAGCCGATGTCGGCAATCTTGGTAAAGATACCGCCGGCAATACGAAGCACTGAAGCACCGAGCGACTCACCGATAGCAAACCCGATAAAGCATGGTCCGGCAAAATCGCGAGGTACAAAGAGAAGGATGCAGAGCATAACGAAGAGTTCGATGCTGATAAGCAGCATACCGATACTCATACCGGCTCTGAGAGGAATTTCGTAGGTTGGAAAAGGTTTGCCGCCGAGACTTGCGAATGCTGTCCTTGAGTTGGCGAATGTGTTGATCCTCATACCGAACCAGGCAACGATATAACTTCCGAGAATACCGATAAGACTGGCTACTAGAATGAAAATAACCTTGATCGCAGGAAGGTGCCGAAGCCAACCGAAATAGGCGACAATAATGGCTCCGATCAGAACCCAGAGTATGAGAATAAATTTACCCTGAGTGACAAGGTAGGTTTTGCAGGTTGCGTAGATCAGCTCGCTGATCTCCCGCATGGCGCTGTGAACTGGAAGCTTGCGAATTCCGACATACTGTATGATCCCGAAAACCATACCGAACAGACAGACTGCAAGACCCCACAAAAGAAGAGTGCTTCCGGGTATTCCGCCAAGGAATGACACCGAATGCAAATCAGGCAACAACAAATCGGCCTCACTTGCAAACGCATTTTGCGACTGCAACACAATGCCTAGACCTCCCAGAATTGAAACAATTCTGGACAACCATGTTACTTTTAACGATTTTTTCATTGCTTTTTTTTTCACTGTTTTTCTTGACTCAAGAAAAAAATGTTGTCAGCTAAATCATAAGAAGGAACAATCCTGTTGGAAACAGTAAGATGTAATTTGCAACTTTTTTAAGGAATCTCAATACCTTTTTGTAGAAGTTCTTATGGGGTTCACCCTGATTCGGGGTCAATCGTTGCAATGTGTTTTTCCATTATCTCCATGAATGTTTTATTACAGATTCTGCTTTGCTCCTGCTATATTCTTGGCGGTTGCTGTACTCTTTTGTGAAATAAAAACCGGTAGAGTTCCCCGAATCTGGTGCTTGTGTTATGAAACTTATTGTAGGTCTCGGAAATCCTGAATCCCAGTATAACGGTACACGGCACAATATCGGGTTTGATGTTGTGGACTCAATTGCTGCCTCTTTCGGGGCTGGATTCATTCGTGGGAAAGGAAAATACCTCAGTGCGAAACTTATCCACAGAAGGGAGTCGATCATCCTTGTAAAACCTATGACCTATATGAACCTTTCAGGTCATGCGGTTATAGCTGCGATGAATTTCTATAAAATCGAGCGCATGGATATCCTTGTCATTTGCGATGATCTCAACCTCCCTTCGGGCTCCATACGCATACGCGCTAAAGGATCCGCCGGTGGACAAAATGGCCTGAAACACATTATTGAGTGCCTGGGAAGTGAAGAGTTTGCGAGGATGAGGATAGGCATAAGGCTTGAAGAGCAGCCTTTGAGCTCTTTTTCATCGTTTGTACTGGGGAAGTTCAGCGAGGAGGAAAAAACGGTAATGAGTAAGGTACTACCTGTTTCGGGAGATGCGGCTCTTGATTTTGCGATCAACGGCATCGGGCATGCCATGAACAACTACAACAAGCCTGCGATTTAGCAGACCGCCAGCTTGATCGTTTTTTCAGATGAATCGCCTGCAGACATTTTTTTCAAAAAGGAAATAGCGCGCGCATTGAACTCACTAGGCTGGTCGACATTGCAGACATGGCCGGAATTGACGATAACCTCAAGCCAGGAGTTGGTGTGGCGGGTAATGATATACCGTACTGCGGGGAGAAACATATGGTCTTCTTCACCCATAAGGTAGAGTGTAGGAATAGCTGTATCTTTTTCTTCAAAGTATTTCAACAGCGGGGTTATCTCATAGGTGAGACGGAACCAGCGCATGAACTCTTTCTGTGCAACTTTTTTTGCTTCGTTGACAAAAAGGAGTCGTGACTTTTTATGTCGTTCACTTGGCATGATAATCCAGGCAAAAAAGCTGTATAGCCACATGTAGGGAACAAACCTCTTGAACATGTTGCCAACGGTTACAAGAACCTTTGCGCGGATGTTAAGCCTTATGATGGCTCCACCCATAACCATTGAACTGACCCTCTCCGGAGCAATTTCGCTCAGGTTGCGGATAAGAATGGTCCCAAGTGAAATACCGATGAAATGGGCTTTGTGGATGTTGAGGGAGTCAAGCACTTCGATGATATCACGGGTGATAACCTCAAAATCGTAATGACGGTCCTCCTTGTGAGCAGCTAAGGCTTTTGACTTTCCATGACCTCTCAAATCAACAAGCAGAACATTGAAATGCCTGATGAACTCCTTGATCTGCAAAAACCAGATGGAGGAACTACCGCCGGCGCCGTGAACAAAAACGACCCAGGGGGCAGTGGCATCATCCAACTCGTATGTCTTGTAATGAAGCATGGAAAACCGCAGTTATAAACATTTAAGTCCTTAAGTAAACAAAACCTCAGTAAAAAACAAAAAGTTACACCTCTTTCCGAAAAACTCTGACCATCTCAAACAGGGCAATTCCTGCTGCGACAGCTACATTGAGCGAATGTTTGGTGCCGTACTGCGGGATTTCGAGCACCTCATCACACAGTGCAAGGACTTCGTTTTCAAGACCATCCACTTCGTTGCCTACGACAAGACAGAGCGGAAAAACGCAGGGATCGAGCGACGTATAAGGACGACTGCCTTCTGTAATTTCCAGTCCATAGATTCGGAGCCCCGATTTTTTCAAGGCTGAAAGTGCCTCAAGTGGATCGGCGTGATACTCCCACAAAACTGTTTCCTGAGCACCCAGTGCGGTTTTATCGATCTCCTTTCTCGGAGGAGTCGCGGTATAGCCTGAAAGAATAATTTTTTCAATTCCTGCAGCATCAGCGGTGCGAAACATTGATCCGACATTCCACATGCTTCGGATATTATGCAGCAAAAGAACCACAGGGTGCTTCGGGACTTCGGCATATTGCTCCACCGTCAGCCTGCTCATTTCACTTCCATGCAGCTTTCTGAATTCTTGCATGCTCAAATCGTCCGAAGTTTTTCAATGAGACGGCGGTTTTCTTCAACAAGACCGACATTGAAGCGCAGACAGTTGTCCATAAGCTTGTAGCCGGAAACGTTTCTCACAAGAATACCGTCACTTTGAAGACTTTTGAAAACTTCTCCTGCATCTTTTATCCTGATGATCAGAAAATTGGTATCACTCTCGAAGGGTTCGATACCATCAATTGCAAGCAGTTCACGATAAAGTAAATCACGCTCATGCAGGATGAAGGAGACGGCATCGGTCACAAGGGAGTAATTGGCCAGCACACGGGTCAGGGTTATTTCGGCCAGCCTGCTGGAGGCAAAAGGAATTTTTGGTTTGGCAAGCTCGGCCATGAGTATGGGATTGGCAATTGCGAAACCAATACGGATACCCGCAAGAGCCAGAGCTTTGGACATGGTGCGAAGCACAACAAGATTAGGGAGCCCATCGATGAGCTGAAGAACAGAGCGCTGGCGGGAAAACTCGATGTAGGCTTCGTCAACAAGCACAAGAGCGTCGCTGGACTCGGCAATCAGACGGACTTCATCAAAAGAGAGCGATTTACTTGTAGGATTGTTTGGTGTTGAGAGAACAATAAAATCGACCTGCTCGTCACGAGCTGCCTTAAGAATGGCATCGGTATCGAATTCGAGACCTGGAAGCATGGGAACGCTGACAATACGAGACTGCAACAGGAGGGCAATTTTTTCGTAGAGCGAAAAGGATGGATCGGGAATCAGAATTTTCCGGCCGGGACCAAGGCATGCAAGAAATATGGTATAGAGCATTTCATTTGATCCGTTGCTCATCATTACAGAATCAGCGGAAACTCCAAGAAAATCGGCATAGGCCTGCATACCTCTATATGGCAGAATATCAGGATAACGGTTCCATGGCTCTTTGATAAACTCACTGGTAATTTCTTCCTTGAGCCACATCGGCACATCAATGGGGCTTTCGTTCTGATTCAGTTTTATCTCGGCCTGCTGTCCGCCTTCGACCTTGTAGGTCGCAATATTCTGCAGGGCAGGGTTGAGTATACTCTTGATATCTCTTTGCATGGTAACACTCTGTTTGCTGGCTGTAAATCTTTTATCCCGGTATTAGTAGCCTGCTATGGCAGTCAACATGATTAAAAAAACATCTTTTTCATACAATCCATGAAATAAATCTGGACAATCTGCTTTTTTTTTATAAATTAAAACAAGACAAAATTAATCCAATATAAAGGAGAGATTATGACACAGATTAAAAAAACACCTGTTGATCTTCTGGATGATATATACAGCCTTGCATACTGGATGACCGGCAGTGAGAGTGTATCCAGCGAACTGGTCAACAAGACCTATCTCTATGCCAACACAACAACGAGGGAGGGTGATCTGCTTAAAACCTTCAGAAAGTGCTATGTGGACCAGTTCGGCCAGAACACAGAGTTCTGTATCAGCGGCAAGCCCTGTAAAAATCACTTTCAGCTGATTGATTCGTTGAGACAGTGGGCTGCTGATATCAAACTTTCAGTTCTATTGAGTGAAATATCGGGGCTTAAACATCGCCAGATATCGGCCATTGTCGGCAAACCGGTTAATACTGTAAGATTGTGGCTCTATTGGGGAAGAAAGCTTCTGGCTAACGATGGCCTGCTTCAGGCCACTGCATGACGCGCTTTATTTGAAAGGCCGCTTTAATTACAGGCGGCCTTTTGTTTTTATACCCGCCTCTGTATATTCGATTGCACCTGCATTAAACTATACCTTTTTCCATACATGATCATTATCACCGGCGGCGCGGGATTTATCGGCAGTGCCATGCTTCTGGAACTCAACCGTAAGGGTGAAGAGAATATCATTGTTGTTGACGATCTAGGGTCGACAACAACGGAAAAATGGCGCAATCTTTCCGGACTCGCATTTACTGATTTTATCCCGAAGGATCTTTTTCCTGATCTTCTTGAGAGGAACGCACTGAAGGGCATTTCTGCCATTATCCACATGGGTGCGAACAGTTCGACAACGGAAACTGATGCTGATCATCTGCTCACCAATAATTTCGGCTACTCAAAAACAATAGCCGCTTTCTGTGCAGCTCATGATGTAAGGCTTCTTTATGCATCGAGCGCTGCAACGTATGGTGACGGTTCAAGCGGTTACAACGATGACATTGAAGGCCTCAACGTGCTTCGTCCCCTCAATATGTACGGGTACTCCAAGCAGCTATTTGACCGCTGGGCAGTGAAGAATCATATTCTGGACAAAGCGGCCGGGCTGAAATTCTTTAATGTCTACGGGCCGAACGAGTACCACAAGGGGGATATGAGCAGTGTGGTCTATAAGGCGTTCCATCAGATACTCGAAAAAGGATCGCTGAATCTCTTTAAGTCGCACAGACCGGACTACAAAGACGGCGAACAGTTGAGGGATTTTATATACGTCAAAGACTGTACGAGAATAATGGCCTGGATGCTGGAAAACCCTTCCGTAGCGGGAATCTTCAATGTCGGGACTGGCACGGCAAGAAGCTTCAAAGACCTTGCTACGGCAACATTTTCTGCTTTAGGCCGTGAACCGGCTATCAACTACATCCCCATGCCGGAAACCTTGCGTGACAAATATCAGTATTACACCTGTGCTGAAGTGACAAAGCTTCGTTCGGCGGGATTCAGCGAAGCTTTTACCTCGATTGAAGCTGGCGTAAAAGAGTATGTGCAGCACTACCTCTCCGATTCCAATCCATATCTTGATATTGTTCGAGCTCCCTATAATGCTTAACAACTTCTATTTTGACCACAGAAAAAATCATTGAAATTCAGGGCATTGAGCCTGTCATTCTTTTTGGCCCTTACGATTCTCTCCTTAAAAAAATTAAAAATGAGTTTTCCGAGATGCAGATAACTGCTCGCGGAACTCAGATTACCCTCCGCGGAAGTAGAGATGGTGTGGCACTGCTTGAACAGATATTCAGTGAGATGATTCTGCTTGCCAACAAGCATGGGGAGGTGCTTGACACTGACCTGAATGCGCTTATCAACCTGGCCCTCTCCCCTTCTCCCAGAACGGCAGCGACACCTATGGGTGATGAGGATATAATAGTCACCTCCCCGAATTATACGGTCAGAGCAAAAACAAACGGTCAGCGGCGAATGGTGGCTGAAGCGAAAAACAACGACATTGTGTTTGCCATCGGACCGGCAGGTACGGGTAAAACTTATACCGCCGTTGCCATAGCGGTTGCTGCATGGAAAGAAAAAAGAGTCAAGCGGATAGTTCTTGCAAGGCCTGCTGTGGAAGCTGGTGAAAGCCTTGGGTTTCTACCGGGCGATCTGGCTCAGAAAATAGATCCTTATCTTCGCCCCCTTTATGATTCATTGCAGGATATGCTGACTGCTGAAAAGCTGAAACTCCTTACGGAGCAGCGCATTATCGAGATTGTGCCTCTTGCCTATATGCGGGGAAGAACAATGAACAATGCGTTTATTATTCTCGATGAAGCCCAGAACGCTTCGAACAAGCAGATGAAGATGTGCCTGACAAGGCTGGGTGTCAATTCGAAAGCTATCATTACCGGCGATGTCACCCAGATTGATCTTCCCAAGGATCTCGATTCAGGACTTACCAATTCTCCGAAGATACTGAAGGATATCAAGGGTATCAGCTTTGTATATCTCGATAAAACAGATGTTGTCCGCCATAAGCTTGTCCGTGATATCATCAACGCATATGAAATCCATGAACAGGAATAATAATCCCGGGATATTTCTGTAAATTTGCGTTTGTGGAGAAGCTTTCAGATCAACACAGATCATCCATCATTTTCTCAGTTTTAATCAAGGAGGACAAAATGGCACATCGAATTCTTGATACCTGTACCTATTGCGGAGCGTGCGAACCTGAATGCCCGGTAAGCGCAATTACAGCTGGTGAGGATTATTATGTTATTGATGAAACAACCTGCATTGACTGCATAGGATTTCATGATGAAGCTGCATGCGTCTCGGTCTGCCCGGTTGACTGCATCATCAAAGTCTGAAAATCCAACTGATGGGTTTTGCGCAAAGGCCCAAGCATCTTTTTACCAGGCTGATTTTCCCCCGGCCTTGAATAAACAATGCTATTTTGGCTTAAAATAACGCCTCAGAGCATACGACGTTTTTTTTGAGCTAAAAAAAAATCTTATATTAGTCGAAATTCACCCGAATCGTTCTTTCCTTTTTTTTACAACTATTAAGCTAGGAAATTAATATGGCACTCTACATTACTGAAGAATGTACTTACTGCGGAGCCTGTGAACCAGATTGTCCAGTCAATGCGATTTCTGCCGGCGATGATGTTTATATCATCGATGCTGCAACCTGCACAGAGTGCGTAGGATACTCTGACTCCCCAGCCTGCTCTGCAGTCTGCCCAGCAGAGTGCATCGTTCAGGGATAAACCTGAACAGGAAAAAAGCGACAATAAAAAAGCGGATGGTTTTTGACCATCCGCTTTTTTATTTCTGTTATTTCTGCACCGCATTGTACTCAGACCCATAAACTGCTCACATCTCGTAATCAACCAGCCTGCGCTCACTTGTCGCTTCACCGATAAACGGAATCAATGCCTGGTGTTCCGGATGTGCCTGATAGGATGCAAGAGCCTCCCTGTCTGCGAACTCACTATATAACACGATATTTCCTGAGCTTTCTGTCCTGCTGAAATCAATGCCCACCTCGATAGCGATCAGTCCTGGAATTCTGCCCCGCAGACCTTCAAGCTTCTGCTTGATAAGACAAGCATTGGTTGCCGGGTCATTTCCATGTGCAGTGTCTTTAAGGCGCCACATTACAATATGCTTGACCATTACCCTCTCATTAGATTTAATAAAAGTGAGAACAGTGAAGAAAACAGAGAGTCAACTACGCCGCGATATAACGTTGGCTTGCAGTATTGATATTGAATGGCTTGTATGAAAGATTTACTCTTTTTTTGTTTTTTCTGACTTGTCGAGAAGCGAGAAGCTCATGCTTCTTCCCCTTTCTGCCGGATTTCGCAATGGCAGGAGCAGCTCTCCTTGCTTTATGGCCTTGCTTTGCAAGAGCAAGAGCATTGTGTTTTTGCTTTCTGCCGGACTTTGACAAGGCTATGGAATTGTTTTTAGACCTCAGAGCTGCCTTTGACAAATGATAGACTCTTTTGCCTGACCGTCCCCGTTCTTTTACAACAGAAACCTGGGCACGACCTGAATCGCCCCTGGATGGCGGAAATATTGATGCCTGATCAGGATTAACACCTGAAAAAGCCATATCAAACATGTTCGCCGCAACATGCCATCTGTCTGTTCTGGCGTTAAGCATCACCAGAAGAACATCCTTGTTGTTTTTGATGGCCCTGGCGATAAGACATCCGCCTGCTTTGGTGGTAAAACCGGTTTTAATACCGACAGCATAGGGGTATCTATCCAGAAGCTTATTGTGCGTTTTAAGCGAGTAAACCTTCTGGGTTGTCTGCTCTGTAAAAACAGCTTTCTCAAGGCGGGCTATATCGTTGAAAACAGGGTTTTTTACCGCGTGTTCAGTGAGGCGCAACAGGTCTCCGGCTGTGGAGATATTACCAGCATAGATACCTTTATCAAAACCCGCCGGATTGGTAAACCTGGAATTTTTCATTCCTATCATTTTCGCCCTGGAGTTCATGGCGGTAACGAAGGCATCGACATTGCCGGAGAGATAGATTGCGATAGCAAATGCCGCATCGTTGCTTGAATTGACCATGGCAGCTTTGACCAGATCAATAAGCTTGATTTTTTCACCCACTTTGAATCCAGCTATTGAGGGCTCAACCATCGTTGCCTCTTTAGTAATAAGCACATCATGATCAAGCCTGCCACTTTCAATCGCCATGGTACAGGTGAGTATCTTGGTGAGGCTTGCCGGAGAAACCGGTCTGTCAATATCCTTTTCCATCAGGACTGCCGAAGTGCCTATCTCCTTGAGGATATAGGAGTTTATTGGAACCTGAGAGTGCAGTGAATCTTCTGCTGTATGGGCATGCAACACCAGTGGCAGCACCAGAGCCGAGGCAAAGAGGAGTGTTACCAGAAAGGCAAAGATTGACAGAGCGTAGGGAATGAGTTTCCTGTTGTGCAGGATAGCCTTGTTCTGCGAGCGGGACATCGCAAATGTCAGGATTTTATTAGGCATTGTTCTTGGCTGCTGTTCTTAATGTTCAATTGAGAGGAAAACTAAACTTTTCTACCACTCGACAAAGTAACCTGAAGGTAAAAAAGAGATCAATTCATCCTTTTATTAACAAAATATTGAGGTTCACTTTTTGAGTGTAGAGGCCAGAATACTTTTACCTTGACCGGCAACTACACCTGAAAACAACTCAATGTTAGATACCATCGACTGATAGTGACTTACATCAAGCAATACTACCGTACTTTTGCCGTGCTGCGTCAGCACGAGAGGTCGTCCGGTTTTTTTGACGTGTTTTACCAACGAGGCCGTGTTTGCTCGAAATTCCGACAACGGCCTTATATCTTCTTCAAGATTGATACTACCCATACACCATTTAAGAATTGTACTCTTTTACGTACAATTAATTGTACTGAATTTTGTCATTAAAAACAAACATAAACCAAAACTGCCAACATCCGTTAACACTCCCTATTCAGAAAGACTTCCAGCCTCAGATATTTTAGGCTTCGGGGCTTGAAGTTGTGATGCATCCATTTGCTTTATTTGCTGGACCAGCTTGACCGTATTGGTGACCAGATCAACGACTGAGCGCTTAACATAGCGGTTCTTAAAAAAACGGGTGTAATTGTTTTCCATATCTTCAGCTATCCAGCCTCTGCTCCAGCCGAGATAGTTGAAGGGTGGAAACGAAAAACCAAGATCAGCAAAAAATGAGTTGAGCTGTCCTGCAACCCCCTGAATATTATCCTGACCACCGGTTATAATCAACGATACTGCTTTGTTTTTTATAAGCACCTTATCGTGAATAGTGATCTGATTCTGGACGGTATTGAGCCGTTCTGCCATTTTATAATAAAGCGACGATGCATTTCCCCATCTGATCGGGGTTGCAAGGATAACGGCGTCTGCCCACAACACCAGGGAACGGTATATTTCATTCATACCGTCATTTGCATCCATTTCTGAAATGGAACACGGCCATGTGCAAGCTTTCTCATGACGGCTGTAGTAACCTTCACAATGACGAAAGTTCAACTCACGGAGTTTTATCATTTTTGTTTGAGCACCAAATTTTGAGGCCGCTATATCAAGAGCGCTTTGCAATGCTGTCTCTGAAGTTGAAGGCCTCGGAAGATCACGATTCATATTTGTAGTAGAAATTCCAAGGACATTGAGAGAGGTCGCTGTGGTTTGATAGTTGAGGCTCCTCAAGTCGGCCAGGGGATCAGATTCGTGTTCAGACCTGAAAGCATCTGTCACCGGTTTTTCAGACACGCAAATCATCCCATCCCGCACAATGACATCGTAGATTGCCTGTCGGTCCTTGTAGCCATCCGGAGCTTTACCGGTTTTCAGGTTGTACTGCCATCCATGCCAGGGACAGGCAACATAACGCTCCCGGTCATCAAGTATCTGGATGAAGCCCTCCCCAAGATCTCCGCCTTTGTGGATACAGGCATGATCAAGCGCAGATATAATGCCTTCGTAATGAAACAGCGCAATCGATTTGCTGCCCTGTTTTACTGATTTATGGGTGTTTTCCGGAAGGTCCGAGAGGGGGATAAGAGGTATGTATTGCATGATTATGACTTTTTTAGCGTTCAGATAGTGCCAGTTTCAAGGCAAGCCCGACAAACACCGCAGAAGCTATTCTGTTGACGATTTTCTGCGCTAGCGGAGAGCTGCTGAACTTCTCCCCCACTCCTCCAGCGATGAAACTAATGAGCCCAAAAACGAAAATGGTTGCCATGATGAAAATCCCTCCCAACTGAAAAAACTGAAGCATCATGGAACCACGCCGGGGATCAGCAAACTGCGGAAGAAAAGCTAGAAAAAAGAGAGATACCTTAGGGTTCGTGAGGTTCATGATAATCCCGCGCCGATAGAGATTACCACGAGAAAATGCCTGAACATCGTCCTTCTTCACGGTTGCAGCCCCAGCCCTGAAAGCCTGCCATGCAAGATAAAGAAGATAGGCTGCACCTGAAAATTTCAGGGCAGTGAACGCAAGTGTCGAAGCACGGATGATGGCGGCAAGACCGAATGCGACGGCAACAGTATGACCAATCAGCCCTGTAGCAAGGCCCAGTGTTACAAACAGGCCTGCCATGCGACCCTTCTGGGCTGACTGCGCCATGACAAAAAGGTTATCGGGACCGGGAGAGAGCGCAAGAATGACTGATGTCGTAAAAAATGCCAGAAGAACGGTATTGTCGATCATGCGAGCAATTTGTTTCTGTTACGAAGAGAAAGGAAAGTACAATATGTTTGTGGCTTTGGATACTGAAAATGTCAGTCATGTATCTCTTTTCAGACAAAAAAAAAGAGGCGTGCTTTCATACATGGAAACAAAAATCTCCCTGTATTGAAAGCACGCCTCTCCACACAACACACAAGCAAAAAAAGAACATCAACAACGGAAACCGTTAAAAGCCAACCTGGGTATAGAGGGATATTGAGTTGGCTGCTTGATCAAAGGCCGCCGAGGAAGCACCTGCGATAGTAGACGCCTCTTTTGTAACAGCAACATACTCAATACCAAACTTGACATTCGGTCTAAGCAAGGCCCCGATACCAGGAATAACCTTGTTGATCTTTCCGTTAAAATCATCCTGGAGATGCTCGTAACGAACAAGTCCAAAAAGCCAAGGATAGATCCAGTAGTCCGCTTCAAGAGAAAGAGCTGAGCGTTTACCAAAATCCTTGCCGCCTATTGCAATATCGGAACCATCATCCGCGGCACCAGCCAACACTCCATCATTGACCACTTCATTAAAGCGGGCATACTGTGCGACAGCACGCAATGACCCGTAATTAATCCGCACATCACCGGAGTAAGCTGTTTTAGTCAAACCTGCATAGGCATCTCCAGAACCAGTGCTCGCACCTTGACCTGAATTGACATAATCAACGCCGAAAGTTACAGAGTTGTCCATTCCTATAGCCTGAACGCCATAGGACCCGCCGACCCCACTCATCAAACCGTTGCCACCGACCTTGTAGGTTGCCCGTACAAATCTGGTATCTGCAAAATTGCCTGAAACGTTGTCGAAACCAGCTGCACCGAACTGAGAATTCCGGCCGATTCCAGCAAGAAACGAATAGCCTCCACAGGTTCCTGTATTCCCGGCAATCCTTAATTCAATCCCTTTGTTGGGATTCGGGAGGGTTACTGCATAACCATTCAGGTCAGCGCCAGGTGTGGTTGAAATCAAGTCAAACTGTTCCGGAAAGCCAATATCTCCCCATGCAATACCGATCCCGGGTTTGAACGTCCAGAGCAACTGCAGGCGTCCAAGAGTTGTAGGATCAGTACCAAAGTTCAAGTCGCCGATATAGCTCAACTGCCTGGTTATCGTCCCGGCAAAAAACATATCAACTGAGGAATTGACATCCACATTCCTGTACCCGGTAGTCGGGCTCTTTTTCAACGAGCCTCCGCTCCTTGCCAGGAAACCAAGAGAGGGCATATTTGGCAAATCAGAAGGCCAGATTGCATCAGGGAAGACATCCTTATAGGCGTCCTGACCAAGCTTGATCGGTTCTTCCTTTACCATATCTTCATCGGTGCCATCAGGGAAGCGATAACCGTTGTTACGGAAAGCTTCGCCAAAACCGTTTCTGGCAGGGAATGCTATATGGCAGGTGGAACATGCGGTATGGTATTTTCGTGCGAATACCGGCAAAGCAAAACTATCCTGCGCCGATAAAACAATAAGAGATACCATACTACACAAGAGGAAAATAAAACTACACCTTTTTTTACTTCTGATGGCCGAAACCGGCCCGGCATTCTTTGTCATACTCTCTCCGTTTATGTGATTGATCAATAATTGCATACTTATAAAAAAGCTATGCTCCACCTTAAAAGAACAATGCCTCTATGGGCGAAAAAAAGCAAACCCCTTATAAAGAGCGTATAATGCGCCTTACTATTTATCTATAGAATACTATCGGTAATGACCAGGAACCTGCGCAAGAAAAGCCGTAACGGAATATTACAAGACGAAAATCGTTACATGAATTTTAGTATCAGGAGTACACACGAATGAAGAAAATGCGCCTAAGGCTTATGACTGCATATCAAAAAAAGGCAGCAATCATAGATAAAACGCATCACCCTTTATGGTCAATCGCTTGACAATTACGCATCGAACAGAGATAAACGTAATAAATGAATGTGTGGAAATATGGAAAAATCAGCGTTGCTGTTAACTGATAAAGAACAATCTTCGTAAAAGAGGCTCAGAGATTTTACTCTGCATTACGTATAACATTACCCCATTAACAAGAACTTAACAATTGAAATGATATGCAGCAAATTATTTTTTAAGTTTTTTTTAAGAATAAGGAAGGAAGATAGGACCAATAGGACTTATAGGACTTATAGGACTTATAGGGTCTATAAAAAAGGCAGGCTTAAGGTTTCTGAGGTGGCTTTTGCTGAGGCTTTGGGAGGGAGGAGAGTTTGCCGCCATAATGACCAAGAAGCGTCACAACGGGAAGCATGGAAAAAAGAAGGACGATATAAAGCCAATGCTCGACACCCTGACGATTCATAACGTCGGGAATGCTCAACCTGATGGCAACAGCAGAAATACATAACACAAAGAGCAAGCCTGAAAGTCTAAGTTTTTTAATAAATATGGGGGCTTTTGCTCCGCGAAATTTTGTTTTCCAGTCGTATATACCTGAAAAAAAAGAGACAGGAATAGCCATGACGACAATGACAATAAGATGCTCAACCGTATGCTCGAAATAGGTGCTTCCTGTTGAAAGTGTCAACAGAAGATAGAGGACTGCAACTGGAATCAGACCGTTACTGAAATGAGCAGAGATAGCGTGAAACAGAAAGGTCTTTTTCATATCCTTGAACAATCCCGGACCTGCCATGGAATATATCTCCTGTTTTAATGGTGGGTTGAAGTCAGAATAACAACAGCACTGCTTATTAAGTTGAATAATTCATGCTGTTTTTCGAGTTTAAAAAAATTCCTCAGGATATTTCAGGATATTAAACATAAACTTGGCTGTTTTACGATACTCTGGTTCCTTTCTTTAGTTTTACATGTTATTTTCATACCGGCAATATTTCTCCAACATAAGTCAGTAAGGGTGAGTGATTTTCATTCCATTAAAGATTCTGGGCGATTGAAACCGCCGGATAACGGAGAGTTCAAAACGCCATTAAGTGTGAGGAAGCTGGTGGATGCAAGAAGCATGCCTGCCGAGAATATTTCCAGGGTCGCTCTCATTATCCGGTTTCTAAAACCGGTTACATGGATTCCGGTCATGTGGAGCTTTCTTTGTGGTGCTGTGGCAAGCGGTGCTTTTGGATGGAATGAGATGTCCGGCATAAAATTCATACTCGGGATGCTGCTGACAGGACCTCTGGCAAGCGGTACCTGCCAGATGCTTAACGACTATTTTGACCGCGATCTCGATGAAATCAACGAGCCTAACCGCCCGATACCCGGCGGAGCTATGTCGCTAAAAAACGCAACAATACTTATTGCCATCTGGTCGGTGCTTTCGGTTATCACAGGATATCTGATTCATCCCCTGATCGGGTTATATGTGGTCATCGGCATTATTAATGCCCACCTCTACAGCGCCAATCCGATAAAGCTGAAAAAACGACTCTGGGCCGGCAATATCATTGTTGCGATTTCATACCTCATCATACCCTGGATAGCTGGAGAAATAGCTTACAGCCAGACATTTACCCTTTCGTCGCTTCAACCATCACTTATCGTTGCGGGGCTTTTTACTCTTTCGAGTACAGGAACCATGACCATCAACGATTTTAAATCAATTGAAGGCGACCGCCAAAACGGTATCAGGACACTCCCTGTTGTGTTCGGAGAGACCAAGGCAGCATTGATCGCAGCAGTACTGATCAATAGCGGGCAGCTTCTGGCCTCCGGCTATATGTTCATCATCGGTCAGACCATCTATGGAGTCATTGTCGGTTTGCTGATCGTTCCTCAATTTATTCTGCAGTTTTCCCTTATCCGTTCACCAGCCACAATGGATGTGCGCTATAACGCCATTGCGCAAAACTTTCTTGTAGCCGGCATGCTGCTCTGCGCATTTGCCATTAAAGCGGCAAGACCATGAGGTTCAGTTACAATCCGGAAATTTCGGTGATTATGCCCACTTTTAACCGGGCCAGGCATCTTGAAAATGCCGTTCAAAGCGTTATTGATCAATCTTTCGAGAGCTGGGAGCTTATTATTGTCGATGACGGGAGCTCTGACCATACCTTTGAAACTCTCAACCCTTATATCGAACGGTTTGCAAATATACGCTACCTGAAACATAAGAACCGTAAAGCTGCACTCTCACGCAATGCGGGTATTCAGGCCTCTTTCGGGCGCTATATCACCTTTCTTGACAGTGATGACCATTATCTGGCTAATCATCTCGAAACGAGAGTAGCCATTCTAAAAGAATATGAGACCATTTCCCTGCTTTCCGGAGGATTCATCTGCGATGAAGATATCCGGGTCAAAGACCGCTATAACAGTGACAAGCTGGTTAACATCCGGGAGTGCATTCTTGGAGGCACTTTTTTTGGAACCCGAGAGATCTTTTTGTCTCTGGAGGGGTTCAGAGACCTGGAATATGCTGAGGATGCCGACTTGTGGGAAAGAGCTGAGGCGCTCTATGCAGTGAAAAAGATAGAAGATCCGAAAACCTATGTCTACCAGCGTGCTGAGGACAGCATTACCCTTAATTATTAGCTATCCATGATCTCATCTGTAACCGTATACTGCAGTTCAAGCAATCTCGCTCCCCTTGAGTATTTTGCCGCTGCTGAAGATCTTGGCCGTGAACTGGCAAAACGAAACATAGGCCTGGTCTTTGGTGGAGGCCGGGTGGGTTTGATGGGCTGTATTGCCGATGCCGTCATGGAGCAGGGAGGAACAGTCAGAGGCATCATTCCAAAGTTTCTTGAAGAACGGGAGGTTGCCCATTACGGACTGAGTGAGCTGCATGTGGTTGCAACCATGCACGAGCGCAAAATGAAACTGGCAGAATGGGGAGATGCCTATCTTGTTCTGCCAGGCGGGTTCGGAACCATTGATGAACTGATCGAAGTTATAACATGGAAACATCTTGGCCGCCATCATAAACCGATCATCCTCTTGAATCTGAACGGATTCTGGAACCCTCTGCTGCTGTTTTTCAACCGTATTGCTGAGGAACATATGATAACGGAACACTATGGCAGCTACTATTCGATATGCAATACTGTTCAGGAAGTGCTTGAGGTATTAGACAAGGGCTGAGGGAGGACAGTTGGCAGTTGGAACAGAAGATAGACTCCTCACGGGAATTCGGGGTGACACGTGCTCGAAAGAAAGTACTGGGTACTGAGTCCTGCGCACTGCCCACTTTACTCTTCTCTCGGGAAAACTTTTGTTTTGTTGGGGTTCAGGAATCACCCCAACCTACACAGATATAACGTTTTGATAATCAATTTTCTTAATATGGAACCTCATGGGAGTTAACCGTGTTGCTTAAAGAAGGGATTAATGGTTAAACCAATGAGATACACTTATGCAACTGATCTTTGTTTACAATGCCGATAGCGGCCCCATCAGCGGGCTCTTTGATATCGGTCATAAAATCATCAGCCCAGGCACCTATTCATGCGGTCTCTGCAGACTTACTTATGATACGATTACTGAAAAGCAGGCCTGGAGAGCTTTCAGGGAGAGTGCCGGGACGGAAATGGAGTTTCTGCACCGTGATGAGTTTGAGAAAAAATACGGACTCACATTCGACTACCCTGTGATTCTTCGCAAGGAGGAAGAGATAGAGATTCTTCTTTCAAAAAAGGAGATTGACGGTTTTACCGGTCTTGATGATCTCATTGAGAAAATCAGGGAGAGCTTGAATGAGAAGAAAGAATAGGTCCTACAGGACTTATGGGACCTATAGGACCTATAACGCTTGACTCGATTAGAACCTTTTCTGGTAGATGTGGCAGTAGGGCTGGTGACCGTTTTTCTGGTAGTAGTCCTGATGGTAGGCTTCTGCTTCCCAGAAGGTTCTGGCTTTTTCGACACTGGTGACAACATTGAATCCCTTGGTTTTTAAGAGTGCAATGAGTTTTTCAGCCACCTTCCTTTGCTCTTCACTGGTATAAAAAACAGCTGAACGGTACTGCGTTCCAATATCCGGGCCCTGACGGTTCAACTGGGTTGGATCGTGAATTTCGAAAAAGAGTTTTGCAAGCGTTTCATAGCTGACCTGAGCGGGATTAAACTCCACCTCGATTGCTTCAGCATGCCCTGTGTTGCCGGAACAAACCTGCTTGTATGTGGGATGATCGGTCAAACCACCCGTATACCCTGATTTGACTGAGAGCACTCCTTTTATTTTACTGAAATGGTACTCAACACCCCAGAAGCATCCACCGGCAAAAATGGCCTTTTCTGTTTTTGTTGCAGCACTGGCTTCAGGCAGAAAATTCAGGGAGAGCGAGTTAACGCAATGACGAACATTTTTTGCTGTGAAAGCCTCACTAAAAAAAACGTGCCCTAGATGTGCCCCGCAATGTGCACAGACTATTTCCGTACGCCGACCGTCTGCATCAGGAATCTGCTTTACAGCGCCGTCAATTGCATCATCAAAGCTTGGCCAGCCAGTGCCGGACTCGAACTTGGCGGATGAGCGAAAAAGAGGAGCATCACAACGTTTGCAGAGGTAGCTTCCCTGCTCCTTATTCAAATAATATTTACCACTGAAAGGCGGTTCGGTTCCTTTATTGACGATAACGCGCTCTTCGTCGGCCGACAACTTGTTGTAACTCATACTGCTATTCTCCTGTTGAACAGTCAAGCGAGGCTTCCCTGAGGAATATGAAATTTCATTGCGCGAACATGCGCACAATAGAAAAAGGTGACCAAGCAGTATGCCTGCTATGATCAGACCCTGAATCTTTACATAACTCCTGATTCTCCTTGAACGCATCACTTGCCGCAATTAATTATTATGGCTGTTGTATTACCACTATAACCAGCGGTGAATGCAGAAGGTTTCAAAAGTCATCTACCAATTGCGACTCAGGCCAATACCATAGTATGAGTTGCCTGCCACTGGCCGGACGTTCCACGTATCGTTCGGAGTGGTAAAAAGCCAGCTGCTTCCGATTCCAATGACGGCGCCAGCTATGACATCTCGCGTAAAGTGCGCTTTGGATTCTACCCGACTGTAACCGACAAATGATGCGGCAAGATAAGCGGGAATTCCGTAGTTCCAGCCGTAACGTTCGCGGATAAACTCGGCGGAGGCAAAAGAGACAGAGGTATGAGCTGATGGAAAGGAGTGATTATCCAAACCATTAGGACGGGTCTCGGAGACTGTATATTTCAATCCGTAAGTGACTGCGAGCGTTAGAATACCAGATTGCGAAAGTTCGATGAAGCCATCCTGATCATGATTGACAAGGGTAAGTGCGGCTGCGCCGACGGGTAAAGCAACCGCAATAATGTCACCCGCAGTTTCAATACCACCGGCTGCTCTTGCGGGAACAGTAAAAATGAGGCAAAGAAACAGGGTCATGAACGATGCATTCACTCGAAAGATAAAATTGCGCATAGATGGCTATGATTTAAATGGTTAAGGTTTGCAATAAACGTCTGGAAGGGAATGAATTATGAACAGAACACATGAAGCTCTCAGAAAAGAGGACTTACTCTGATAGAAAAATTTTGTACCGCTGCCGTCAGCTTAAAGAGGAATCTTCTTCGCTTGTTTTATGTGCAGGGTTGCCCGTAAAGGCTTTTACCGTCTTGCTGACAATCGTACCTGCTGCAAAAATACCGAGACCTACCACTGCTATGCCAGCAATACCATGAAGAACCGGGATGGCAACAGGAGCAAGAAGAGCTGCAGGAACAGCTACTTTGACCGGAGTTGGAATCATATTTTCCGAATTATTGTGATACAATTACAAACTGAGCTTTATAATGAAAAATAACTATATTTTCAAAAAAAGTACCATAATGGGATGAATGCAAAAAAGCCTGTTACCGATTTTTAATAATTAACAGGTGGGTAGTTCCATCAACAAATCTTCAACCGCTGTAATGCAGAAACCTGAACGCCACATTTATTCCTGGCTCCTTATCATTATTGCCTTCATCAGCAGCATTGCTTTTTCATCGGTGTCATGTTCAGCAGCTGAGGAAGAACGAAAAGCTTTTTTTGGAACAGAACAGGCTTCTGATGATGTTCGAATCGTTGCTGACTGGTCACTCAGATCACAGGATAATAAGGGAATACCTTTTGTTATCCTTGATAAAAAACAGGCAAAATTATTTCTCTTTAATCGTGACGGACGGCTGATTGGGGCAGCTCCGGCGCTTCTTGGCGCGGCTGTCGGTGATAAAGACTTTGAGGGCGTCGGCAATAAAACACTGGCACATATTCCACCGGAACAACGTATAACCCCTGCAGGACGATATACAGGCTGGGGTGGCAAATATTTAGGTAAAGGAAAGTATTTCTGGATTAATTACAAGGCGGGCCTCGCCATCCATGCCGTCGTAAATCCCCCGGGGCAAAGACGTCTGATACGAATAGTATCGGCTGATCCTGCTGAGCACAGGATTTCATGGGGCTGCATTAATGTTCCGGTAAAATTTTTCAATGGAACTATGCGTAAGATATTTGCCGCTTCAAATGGTATCGTCTATATACTTCCAGAGACTCAGCCGGCATCTGAATTTTTCGGTATTACTGCGGTCAACTAAATCCTTTATTAGAGTAAAGGTTATTTAGTATAAAAAGATAGGCACCTTTCGCGCATAAAAGCAAAGTACGTCTAAGCCTTTTTTGTGCAACCCCCTCCATTCGGTTAGTAATAACCCGATTCACCACCTTCCATTCTAATCACTATTTATATTGAACGAACAACTCTGAATCAGCATTTGTATTTTTTTTAGCCTTCATGATAATGACTGGACGGAGAGATAACGATGACTACGCTGAAAGAGATGATAATGCGTGTAGAATCCAATAATGACCTCAATGGTTTTTGTTGGGCAGACTGGAACGATGCGCTGGACATCATTGGCACTTACGCACCTGATGGAATTGAGTATGAGAATGAATCCCTGACTGAGATGTTTGTAACGTCAATCCTTAACAGGGGAATCAAGTCCAACGGGAGAACCTTGCCGAGTGATTGCGGTTTGTACGAGCACTTGATATGGGGACCTATGGTGTCCTTTACCGGTGGAGGATTCTGGATTGAGGCACTTGAGGAAAAGTATGGTGCCCGCGATAAAGACACCTTTTCGGATGATTATTGACCGATAGCAAAGAGAGGAACCCTTGGGGTTTTCCCGGGCATCCCTTTCTTTATCAGCTCAGAACTCCTCGACATACACCTCTCCTGAATTGTCGGGTCGGTGCTTGTTGTAGCCGAAATCATGCAGCCAGTCAGTTACCTGACCTACCATTTCAGGCTTTCCACTGACAAAAAAGCGTGTCCGTTCAGGATCAGGCGTTATGTTAAATTCGTTTTGCAGAATATCGTTCTTCAGCAACTCCTCAATTGGTAATTGATAACCGTTCCATTGATCATCAGGGTCAGTCAGTGTGGGCACATAAAAAAAGTTGGCATAGCTCTCTGCCAGAAATGTCAGCTCACTGTAATAACCAAGATCCCAGCGTTGGGCAGCACCCTGAATTACAATCATTTTGCTTTCGGGACGCTGGACTATACTGGAGCGTAAAAAACTGATGTAGGGCGCAATACCGGTTCCTGTTGCAACCATGATGATATCGGTGCCCTCAGGTGTTTCGTCAAGCTGGAACATGCCAGAAATCTTTGTACCGACATATACCTTGTCTCCGATGTTGAGATTGAACAACCTCGGGGTGAGCTGACCGGATTTGACCTGTGAAATATAAAACTCAAAGTGCCCGGTCTCATCCTTTGCCGAAGCAATTGAGTAAGGCCGCTTGATCAGCTTGTCAACTTCAGCGGGAAATGACTCAATTGCTGAATTGGAAGAGCGCTTTTCGAAACCATAAAGACCAAGCAAGGTATGCTGGCCGGCTTCGAACTCAATTTGCGGTTCATCGGTTTTAATCTGAACAATCATCATATCCGGATTGATCAGGATTTTACTTATAACCGTTGCATTATAGATTGAAGAATCCATAAGCCCTGACTCCTTTATACTGATACTTTTTTAATGGGTTAAAGACTTATATATATGAACATACCTCTCGTGATAACCGTTCATCCGTAACAAAAAAATGAACACAATGCTTACTGAGAATAAGGTTTTTGAAAAAATATCCTTTAATGAACATAGCCTTGTCAAAGGGATTTTCGAAGAGTGTACCTTCAATAACTGCAACTTTAACAGTGTCGACCTTTCGGGAATTACATTCAGAACATGCTCATTCAATAACTGCGATTGCAGCCTGACTAAACTCAAAAGCACGATTCTGCAGGATGTGCGGTTTGTGAACAGCAAACTGCTTGGTGTGCAGTTTCATGAGTGCAATGGATTTCTGCTTCGGCTTTATTTTGAAAACTGCATGCTGAAACTCTCTGTTTTTTACAAGCTGAAGCTCAAAAACACAGCGTTTAAAAACTGCAATCTGCAGGAAGCGGATTTTTCCGAAGCGGACCTGACTGGAGCTCTATTTGATAATTGTGATCTGCTTCTAGCAACATTTATGCATACAAATCTCGAAAAAGCAGATTTCCGTTCGGCCTCTCATTACTCCATCAATCCGGAAATAAACCGTATCAGAAAGGCCCGGTTCTCAATACCGGGGGTTACTGGCTTATTGACGACGTACGATATCGAGATTGAATGGTGAATTCCCCCTTACCTCCATCCCCCGCCCAGCGAACGATAGAGCTCTGCCATGATTGAAAGATGCTGCCGCCGGATATCGGCAAGGTTGAGTTCGGCCTGCAGCGCACTGGTCTCGGCGACAATGACCTCAAGATAGGTGGCCATGCCACTCCGGAAAAGCATAGAGGCATTGGCAACAGCATGATGAAGGGTTGCAACCCGTTCTTCAGCAATAACTTCCTGTGCTTTTATCTTTTCGAGCTGAACAAGGGCATTGGAGACCTCCTCAACCGCTTTCAGCAGCGACTGCTTGAATTCAAGTTCCGACTGCTCACGTTTTATTTTTGACTGCTCATACTTTGCCTTCAACTGGCCTCGCTGAAAGATGGGTTGCAGCACACCGCCCTGCAGATAACTGAACAATGAACCCGGCGTCGAAAACCAGTTGGTGGATTTAAGGGCGTCAAAACCTCCTGTGGCCGTAATGGTAAAGGTCGGGTAGAGATTTGCTTTGGCTTCGCCCATATCGGCATGAGCGCCTCTTACAGCAAGTTCTGCCGCTCGAACGTCCGGACGGTTCTGAAGCAGCGAAGAAGGGATACCAGGAGGAAGATCATCGGCAACCTTTATGCTGAAAAAAGATTTATCACGATTGACGGTGCCTGGCATTCTACCGCAAAGAGTGCTGAGAGCATTTTCCTGCACTGCTATTTTCTGCTCAAGCAGAGGTATGGATAAGGCTATTGACTGCTTTGATGCCTCCTGCTGCTGAACGCCGAGAGAGGTTACCTGACCGGCCGTGTACTGAAACCCGATCATCTTCAGAGTGGTATCGGCAAGCGCCAGATTTTTTCTTGAAATATCAAGCTGCGAATCGAGCATAAGAAGATTGTAATATCCGGATGCAACATCCGCAACAAGTCTGGTTCGAACTGCTTTTGTGGCTTCCTCGGTCTTCAGGTATGAGGCAAGGGCCGATTTACTGCGACTTCTTATTTTTCCCCAGATATCCGCTTCCCATGAAGCGGATGCCGAGGCAACATAATCCTGGCGGGTAGTCTGAACCCCGTTATCGGATGGATTTGTTCGAGTCTCCTGAACTCCAATGCTGAGAGCGGGAAGAATTCCAAGTTTTGCGGAATTAAGAGTCTGCCGGGCAATATCAATGTTTTTCAGGCCAACCTGCAGGTCAATATTGTTTACTACAGCAGTGTCGATAAGTGCCCGGAGTTTGGCATCGGCAAAAAAACTTCTATATGGCAAGAGGGAGATGACCGTATCTGCATGAGCTCCAGCTGCAGGCAAACTGCCGCGATAAGAGTCTGGCAATGCCACATCAGGTTTCTTGTACTCATGGGTGACACCACATGCACAGAGAGAGCTGAACATCAAAAAGCGTATGCAGGCAAATATAAAACTGTTCGTTTGTTTTCTCATAAGGGAGACCATTAATACAATATTTCTCTTCACAATGCCTTCACGGAGCGATCTTTTTCGTTATCCAGAACCACTTCAAGAAGCTCCCCTGCTTCCACTATGGGAGATGCCGGACCGGTAATACGCTCCTGAAGATGCTGGAATGCGATAAAGAGGACTGGAACAATAAAAATACCAAGCACCATACCCATAAACATACCGCCAATAGCTGCTGCACCGATAGAGTGGTTGCCCTGGGCAGTCGGACCGCCAACAAAAAGAAGAGGCAGAAGACCTGCAATAAAAGCTAGCGAAGTCATAAGAATAGGCCTTAGCCTTGCCTTTGCACCTGAAATAGCAGAGGCTGAAAGTGACATGCCTTCAACCCTTCGCTGCAGTGCAAACTCGACAATCAGAATTGCATTTTTAGCCAGCAGACCGATCAGCATGATAACAGCAACCTGGACATAGATGTTGTTAGCTATACCTGCCAGTTTTATACCGCAAAAAACGCCAAGTAACCCTGTCGGGATAGAGAGCATCACAGCAAAAGGAAGCAGATAGCTTTCAAACAGACCTGAAAGCAGAAAATAGACAAAGACCACAGAGAGCATGAAGATAAGGATCAGCCCACCGCTTGATTCAAGCTCTTCACGGCTCTGGCCTTTCCAGTCGTAGCTGTACCCTAAGGGAAGATGCGTTTTAGAGACCTCTTCAACAGCCTTGATTGCCTGCCCGGTACTGAAACCAGGCTTAACCACAGCGTTGACTGAAATAGCATTAAAGAGGTTAAAATGGTCAACCGATTCAGTACCGTAGACCCGTTTCAAGGTTATCACTGAACTGACCGGGACCATTTCACCTCGAGAATTTTTCACAAAGATCCCCTGCATGGATGCCGGCTCTGCACGGTCAATAGATTCAGACTGCATGACAACACGGTAGTACTTGCCGAAACGGTTGAAATCGGATGCCTGCATACTGCCGTAGTAAGCCTGAAGTACCGTCAGAAGATCGCTGACGTTAACCCCTAGCTGTGCAGCCTTGATATTGTCAACCTCAAGTTCATATTGAGGAAATGTTGCCTTGAAGGTTGTGAATGCAAATCCTATTTCAGGACGTTTCATCAATTCACCGAGAAAGCCCTCAGCCACATTACCGAACTTGTCAAGACGCCCGCCGGTTCGATCCTGCAGAACAAATTCAAGACCACCAACGGCACTGAAACCGGGAACTGTGGGCTGCGCAAGGGCAAAAAATGATCCTTCCCTGTTACTCAGATTCCTGGTTATCGTAGCAAGAATTGTCTTGATATTACCATCAGGCCCACGATCCTTATGATCTTTAAGCTGAATAAAAAGAAGACCTGAAGAGGGTGAGGAACTTCGGGAAAGAATGTTAATACCTGCGACAGATATTACCTTTTGCAGAGCAGGCATGGTGTTGCGCAGGGTTACAACAGCCCGGTCCATGGTAGCCTTGGTGCGGGCAAAGGAAGCACCTGGCGGAAGTGTGACAGAGACAATCACAAACCCGTTATCCTCATCAGGGATAAATCCGGTAGGCAATGTTTTAAACAGCCAGAATGAAAGCCCTATCATTACAGCCAGGAGAGTAAAAGAAAGGCGCTTGTTGCGAATCAAATAAACAAGGCTTCCGATATATTTTTTTTTCAACGCTTCAAATCCCGTATTGAAGCCTACAAAAAAACGATGGCCGAATGCTCCGAATTTTTTGAGCTTTTCGTGTTTACCTGCGCTGCTTTCCTGATGAAGATCTTGGAGAAAAAGGGCGCAGAGCGCAGGACTGAGCGTCAAGGCGTTAACAGCTGAGATAAGAATGGCAATGGCAAGGGTAAAGGCAAACTGTCGGTAAAATACTCCTGTTGAGCCCTGAAGAAAACCTACCGGGAGAAACACCGATGACATCACAAGGGTAATGGTAATAATGGCTTTCGTGATTTCACGCATAGCCGAAACGGTAGCTGCTTTGGCAGGATAGTGCTTTTGCTCAATTTTGGCATGAACCGCCTCGACAACAACAATGGCATCATCGACCACAATACCGATTGCGAGAACCAGTCCGAAAAGAGTCAGAACATTAATGGAAAAGCCGAACAGGTTCATAAAAAAGAAAGTTCCGACAATGGCTACCGGAACTGCAATTGCTGGTATCAGGGTTGAACGAAAGTCCTGCAAAAAAATGAAGACCACAAGAAAAACAAGAATAAATGCTTCAATAAGAGTGTGTTGAACCTGCTGAATTGATTCGTCAACAACCTTCTTGGAACTGAACGGTATGGAGTATTTAATACCTGATGGAAATGAAGCTGAGGCTTTTTCAAGAGCCTTGCGAAGACCCGTTTCAACCTCATTGGCATTAGAACCAGGTGACTGATAGACAGCAAGCACAACGGCATCCTGAGCGTTTGCTTTTGTATCGACGGTGTAGCGGTAAGCCCCGAACTCAACTCGGGCAATATCGCCAAGTCTGAGAACTGAGCCATCAGGATTGGCCCGGATCACGATCTGCTCATAATCACCCGGATAAGGGTTTTTTCCCTTGTACTTCATGACATACTGCATAGCCTCTCGGCTGTTCTCTCCAAATGATCCTGGAGCAGCCTCAAGGTTCTGGCTCTTGATAGCGGAGGAGACCTCCTGCGGTGTCACCTTATAGGCCGCCATCTGCTGTGGCCTCAGCCATATACGCATCGAGTAATCCAGATTGCCGTATACCGAAACCTGACCAACGCCTGGAACCCTTGAGAGATCGTCAACAATATTGATTTTAGCATAGTTCTGGAGGAAAATCTGATCATGCTCCTTGACATCGCTCACTAGATTGATGAGCATGATCTGGCTGTTCTGGCGCTTGACAGTCGAAATTCCTATCTGGTTAACCTCTGCTGGAAGCTGGCTTGTGGCTTGTGCAACCCGGTTCTGAACATTGACAGCTGCCTGGTCGGCGTTTGTTCCCTGCTTGAAGAATACTGTTATGGAAAGAGAGCCGTCATTGGCGGAGGTTGAGGTCATGTAGGTCATGTTTTCCACCCCGTTGATTGCCTCTTCGAGGGGAGGAGCTACTGAACGACCAACAGTTTCAGCGCTGGCTCCGGGGTAACTGGCTGACACAACAACACTCGGAGGAGCAATATCCGGAAATCGGGTGATCGGCAACTGGAAAATGCCAACCGCACCGAGGATGACCAGAATCACCGAGATGACCGTTGCCAGAACCGGCCTTGAAATAAATCTTTCAAACATGAATACGTGCGTTTAGCTCTGCCAGATCGTTGTACAAAAAATGCCTCATTTCACTTGACTTTCAATGCCTTGGAATCCGCAGGTCCAGGAGTCCCTTTCTGCGGGTTGATAACCATACCACCTTTTAATTTATCTATGCCTGCAGTAACAATAGTGTCACCGGGTTTCAGGCCGTCACTTACGATATAATTATTGCCACTCTTTCCGGAAACCGTTACAACCTGCTGCCTGACCTTATTGCCTGTATCAAGAAAAAAAACGAAGATCTTGTCCTGCAACTCAACCGTCGCAGCCTGCGGGACAAGCAGTGCATTATGGAACTGTGATTCCATTACAACCTTTCCGGTATTACCTGAACGCAAAAAACCGTGGGAATTGGGAAAAACCGCCCTTATCCTGACAGATGCTGTCGTTTGATCAAACTGCCCGCTTATGGAGCCGATGACACCTTTTTCAGTGTAGCGGGTACCGTCCGACAGCAGCAATGAGACCGGAGGAAGCTGGCGCAGCTTTTCCTGCAGGGAAGCACCGGCATAATGCTGGCGAAAACGCATAAAGTCATTTTCACTGATACTGAAATAGGCGTAAACTTCACTGACATCACTGAGAAGAGTTAGCCATGCACTCTGGTTTTTACTGACCAGGCTGCCAAGCCGTAACGGGATCTTTCCGATATAGCCGCTTACGGGTGCTTTAATGACCGTATAATCAAGATTCACTAATGCAGAACGGGTGGCGGCTTTAGCCTGTTCCGTGGCAGCCTGAGCTGCATGGGTGTTGGCTGTCGCGGTTTTCAGCTGAATTTCAGAGATCACCTTATTCTGAACAAGCGGCACAAGTTTTTCCTCGTCAAGCTTAGCGACGACGAGCTTCGCTTCAGCTGCATGTTGAGATGCCAATGCGCTGTTGTACTGCTCACGGTAAACCCGGTCATCGATTTTAAACAGCGGAGAACCTGCTTTGACAAAGGCGCCTTCATCGACATAGATTTTCTCGAGCGTGCCATCAACCTGCGGACGAATTTCAACATTGACTTTTCCCTCGAGAAGAGCCGAATAGTAGGTTGTCACGGTAGCATCTGACAGATTAACCGTCATAACGGGCAACGAGGGCTTTTGCTTACCGGCATCTTTGCTGTCACTTCCAGGTCCGCAGCCATAAAAGATTACCGGCAGGCAAAGTCCGATAACTGACGACATCCTGATAAACCTGTTTCTCAGTTTTTTATTCATAGATCATTTTATTTATCCGCAGAAAACATGTTCAACGAGTCTTTTGATGAAACCCGGGAAGAATCGAATATCCAGGTTCATAAAGAAGCCGATCCTTTGACATCAAGAATCGGCTTCTTTATGGACTTGCCAGAAACAATCAAGTACTCTTTCAGCACAATAACTTTGTTGTCGAAATTAACCTATAAGTAGCAATAACATAAGAATTTCATAAATAATTTGACATCATAACGCTTATTCACCTCAAATATTGCCTGTCAATAAATGTAGCAACAAACTGCACCATGCAAATACCTTGTTTAGGGTATGATGCATACCTTAAAAAAAGTGCTGAGGGCTGAGTGATGAGTGCTGAGTTAAGAAAGAAAACAAGTGGGCAGTGGGCAGTTAAGATAGAAGATAAACCCCTCTCACGGGAGTTCGGGGTGACAAAGGGCTTTTTGGCTTGAACGTGAGAGGGTGATTATTGCCAACTGCCAACTGATTACCGGCAGCTCTGTTCAAGTTCAAGGAGTTTTTGTTTTAATGCGAGGCCTCCCCTATATCCGGTAAGAGTGCCATCACTGCCGATAACCCGGTGACAGGGAATGAATATTGGTATGGAATTGCGGTGGTTCGCCATTCCAACAGCACGGACGGCAAGAGGGTTTCCGACAGCAGTGGCAATATCCTTATAGGTCACGGTCGTTCCATAGGGAATTGAACAAAGGGCTTTCCAGACCTGCTGCATGAACGGCGTCCCTGAAGGGGCGAGCGGTAATGAGAATTGTTTCAGCATTCCGGCAAAATAACTGTTCAATTGCCGAAACGCTTCTGCAATAAGCTTTGTTTCGATGAGTTCGGCATCGGGCGGAGGAGCAGCTGATTCAAAATGGAGGCTGGTTATAGAACCTCCCCTCTCCGCTATGCCAACACAGCCTATATCAGTCTGTTGATAATAAAGAAAAAGGATATTGCTCATTTTACGGCATTACAAGTATGTTGCTTACCTTACGTGGAAACAGACTATAAAAAAGCTTCATAGAACAGTAATCAAAAAAACAACGGAGAAAAGACAATGAAAAAACTGGCTTTTGTTGTGTTTATGTTGGCTTTTATAGGTGCCCCTAACGCACATGGTGAAGAATTCACCTTGAAAAGTGATGACTTAAAAGGACAGCTGACAGAAGAACAGGTATTTTCGGGATTCGGCTGCACAGGGAAAAACATCTCTCCTTCCCTGAAATGGGTCAATGCTCCTCACGACACAAAAAGCTTCGCCGTAACGGTCTATGACCCTGACGCACCTACAGGAAGCGGATGGTGGCATTGGATTATTGTGAACATTCCATCAAACACTAATGAACTTAAAAAAGATGCCGGCGATCCACAAAAGTCGGTGGCACCCAAAGGCAGCATACAAAGCGTAACTGACTATGGAAAGCCTGGTTTTGGCGGTGCGTGCCCTCCTGTTGGCGACAAACCACATCGCTACATCTTTACAGTATATGCCCTCAACGTAGCGAAACTGGACGTTGATGGAAAAACGCCACCCGCGATGATCGGGTTCATGCTGAATCAGAATGCGATAGCAAAGGCATCTCTTATTTCGTACTACAAACGATTGAAATAAAAGATGGAAGGCAAACTTTACCTGCAGGCTGAAAAGAGCTTTCCTCTCTGGACGACGTTTGTTTTGTTGGGGTTCAGGAATCACCCCAACCTACATCGTTTTGATAATCAATATTTTTAATACATCCCTTTGAATAAATAGAGGTACGCATCAATGATTTTTCATTTGTATCGTTCTGGAGTTATCTTCTTTGCAAACATGAATCAATAAGACAAGGAGCCTGTAATGAGCGAGGAATTTGAAGTTAAAGGACCTCACGAAGAAGTATTGGAAGGAGGAGAAGGAGGCCAGAGCTTTAATAACCGGATTGCGGTTATGACTGCAATCATGGCAACAATCGGCGCTCTAATCTCTTACGAAGCCAGCGTCACTCTTGGCGAAGCTATTCTCAGCAAAAATGAAGCGGCTATCAAGAAAACTGAAGCTTCTGATCAATGGAATTTTTATCAGGCGAAAAGCAATAAGCAAAATCTTGCGGAACTCGCAACAAAGCTGACTGCCGGTAAGGATAAGGAGGATAAAAAAATTGATATCGCACGGTATACCACTGAAAAAATTGAGATTAAAAAGAAAGCCGAAGCAACAGAGAAGCTCTCGCGTGAGGCTGATGAACGCTCGGAAAAGTATATGCATTCCCACCACCGTTGGGCTACTGGAGTGACGATGCTTCAAATTGCGATTTCACTTGCAGCGATAACAATCCTGACTCGAAAAAACTGGCTTGAGTATGTGAGTTTGACATGCGCCGGGATAGGTTTGGTTTTTGGTGTGCTCGCCTGGTTTGGAATTTAGACCGATTGACGCCGGGGGGATCCTTTTTTTCATTCCCTCCTCATTCTGCATTGTTTCCGCTCTAATGCCTCCTGTACATCATCATCGATGGATATCCTTATATCCTCTCTTTTTGCTACATTTTGTATATTATAGCACTATAGGAAGAGCAGATAGAGCCCAACACATACAATTCGTTTATAATAAATCCCGAAATCAAAACCTGTCGGCAGGGTGAATTAAATCCGGATGTCGAAAATAAAACCGTAATGGAGAAACTCTCTGGCAATGTCCTTGTTCATATTGACTTTTTAACGACAACTGAATCCTCACAGTATGCTGGACGGATTTTATAAAAAGCAGGTTGAGCGCATCCTTGATGCTGCCGATATCAAAATAGGCGGTAACCGGGAGTGGGACATTCAGGTCCATAGGCCGGAGCTCTACCGTCGTGTTATATCACAGGGAAACCTTGGTTTGGGCGAGGCATACATGGATGGCTGGTGGGATTGTGAACGGCTTGATGAGTTTTTTTACAGGATTATCAGTTCCAGGGCTGAGGATAAAGTTTCGCCACCAGTAATGCTCTTTGGCGAGGTAATCAGCACGATTTACAACATGCAGCGTCCCTCAAGGTCCTTCAAGGTGGCAGAAAAACATTACAATATCGGCAATGACCTGTTTAAAGAGATGCTTGACAAGCGGATGCTTTACAGTTGCGGCTATTGGAAAGATGCCAAAAACCTTGAAGAGGCACAGGAAAAGAAACTCCACCTGATTTTTCAGAAGCTGCAGCTTAAACCCGGAATGAAGGTGCTTGACATCGGATGTGGATGGGGTGGGGCCGCACGGTTCGCTGCCGAACACTATGGAGTATCAGTGCATGGGGTCACAGTTTCAACAGAACAGGCGGCAATTGCACGCGAGCATTGCGCTGACCTGCCCGTTACCATAGAAGTGACAGACTACCGGAGAGTAAAGGATTCTTTCGATCGCATCTATTCTATCGGCATGTTCGAGCATGTCGGATACAAGAATTACCGGGACTATTTCAAAATTGTCCACCAATGTCTGAAAGAGGACGGCTTGACCCTCTTGCACACCATCGGAGGAAACAAGTCGACATACAGTGTTGAACCATGGGCGAACAAATACATTTTTCCAAACTCAAACGTCCCGTCAGCCAGCCAGATCACTGAAAGCTATGAAGGGCTGTTTACTCTTGAGGACTGGCATGTTTTTACCCATGACGATTACGCCCGGACACTCATGGCATGGTATGAGAACATCGAGAACAAGTGGCAATTGCTTCCGCCGCGGTACAACGAAGAGTTTCAACGCATGTGGAGATACTACCTGCTGAGCTGCACTGGAGGGTTCAGGTCGAGAACCAACCAGTTATGGCAGGTGCTGCTTTCAAAAAACGGCATTCAAGAACGTTTCAGTATACCGAGATAGAATGTTTTGGATTCCCAGTCAAAACAGAGCGATACTCATATCCGCTTATGTACAAGAATACCGAATAATACGGCAGTAAGGATTGTAATATTTCCTGTTAAATCTCCAAGGCCGCACAATTTTTATACAACTATTTTATATATTTCCTTAAGGATTTTTTAAGAAGGTTGAGCTATCCCTATAGTTTTATTGCTTTCATCCTGTCCGCAAAAATTCCATCCGGTAGTCCTTTCGATACCCTCGCAGTTCATCATTACATACATATCAGTACCACTTTTTTCTGTCAAAGAAGGGGAGGAAGGTTCGTCGTCGAAAAAGTTGATTTTGAAACCTCTCGCCAAGGAGCGCGGCGAAAAGGAAATAGCAACATTTAGCGCGCTTCATAAAACATAAAAAGGAGTCAACACTTATGGGTACAAAACTTGCATTCAGAACACCTGTCGGGTCGGTCGCCATTCCTGCAGGACAATCAAAGCAGTTGGGTGTGGTCGACGTTAGTCCGTTTTCGTCAATCAGGGTTGTTGCCGATGAGCGTGTGGGTTCAGGCACTGGTGTCAACATCCGCCTCACGATCACGGAAGGAAATGAATTAGTGGCTCAGCTGGATGTACTGACATTGACACCGCATACTCAAGTAACAAAGGTCTACGAAGTTCCAGGTGCAAAACTGACTATCTTTGCTGATGCACTTGGCGGCAGCGGTTCAGATGGCGTGGATGTCCTTATCTACGGAGCTTGAGCAGTTACTGTTGTCATCTCGCTTCTGCCGCCTCCCTTCCGTTACATTTCATGAGGCGGCGAAGCCTTATCTATCATTTTGATGGAAGAGATAACTTCTTACCCTGACCATAAAAATGGAGCAAGGTACAACTTTCATATTCTCAAGAATGTTGCAGCAAATCTCTGTAAAGAGTAACTTTGAACTGTAAGATATAGTATTTCAGAACGCTCTTTAACGGGGGTACTATTATGTCACGTTTCCTGCCTCTAGCTCTCCTTTGTGCCATTCTTATTTCTTCCAGGGATGCAGTTGCTGCGTATAATGCCAGTGCAGGCAAACCTGTTTATGATGTCAGCTGTATTACCTGCCATAAAACCGGCTTGATGGGTGCTCCAAAAACCGGTGACAAGGCAGCATGGGCTCCACGTATTGCTCAAGGCATGGCTATACTCGTGAGTAAGTCAATTAAAGGATTCCAGGGGAAAAAGGGGATGATGATGCCAAAAGGTGGTAATCCGAAATTGACTGATGCCCAGGTCGGTAATGCTGTCGCCTATATCGTTCAGCAAAGCAAGTAAATGAAGAAAAAAATAAAGCGATGAAAAAAAATAATTTTCCTTATTTACTGTTATTCGCAGCAGTAACACTTTGCCTTTTTTGCCAAAACGAAAAAGCAAGCTGCGATCCACTCCCGGCATGGAATAATACTCCGAATAAAAAATCAATTGTAGATTTTGTAACCCTGGCAAAAAAGAAAATCCCTGTTGCAGATCGTATTGCGGTTTTCGATATGGATGGCACTATTGCCTGCGAAGCTCCATTGTGGTTTGAAATGTATGCTGCAATTGACGGCTTGAACCGGAAATCCGCAAAGAAACCGGAGTTACTGAAATATCCGGAATATCAGTATGCAAAAAAACTTGCAGTGGACCCTGCTGATACATCGGTTATAAACAACTGGACTAACTTCACTAAAGCGCCTTACTATAACTATATCGACTCAATGGTCTGGAAAGCATACGAAGGAGTTGACCATGAAAGCTATGTAGATTCAGCCCGCTCATATTTAACAACAACAAAAGACAAAAAATACAACATCATTCTTGCAAATATGTTTTATCAGCCAATGCTTGAGCTGATAAGGTATTTGAAGGAAAATAAATTCACTGTCTACATAGTATCCGGTTCAATGCAGGGGGTTATATGGAGCGTTTGTCCTCAAATAATCAATCTGGACAGAGCGCATCTTATCGGCACCCGTCAGATTTTAAACCCTGTTTATAAGCCTGGCGATTATAAGACACTGTTTATTATCAATAAAGGAATTTTCCCTTCGAAGGATGATAAAGACGGGAAAAGCATAAATATCTATTCACAAATCGGCAAAAAGCCTGTATTTGCTTTTGGAAATACTAACGGCGACTTTGGTATGTTTCATTTAACCGCCACAAACAAATACCCCAATATCGAGCTGTTACTCAATCATGATGATGCAATTCGCGAGTATGCATACCCACCATATCATGGAGGTTCAGTTCCTGCCTGGAGAGATTCTTTGTCAGTAAACAAGTGGAAGCTTGTTAATATGGCTCAGGAATTTAAAACTGTCTGGAAGAGCAAATAGGGTTTTGATCAACAAATTCAATTCATCATGGAACCTATCATCATTAATGACTACTGTTTCAAAAGAGTGTACTTCTGGATGCAGTATGCTTCTGGAGATCTTAATTTCACTGAAATAGCCATTGATGTATATTATCCAAAAAATCGACAGGCGAATGGACTTGTCATGTTCAGTCATGGCTTCCTGATCGGTCCCGACCTCCTCTATTTTCCAAAACGACTTCTTGCAGGCATTTTTGACAAAGAGAAGGAACCGTTGTTTGACAACTATCCCTCCAATTACTACAACTATACCTCAGCCATTGTAGAAAAGAACTGGGCAATGGCTTTTGTGACCTCGACTCACGAGCAAAGCCAATTTATTCCTACGACTGATTTCGGCGGTAATCCGAGGGTTGGACAGGAAGCGTTTATGGCTGCATCCTATCTCATCTGTTTCGGCGCAACCAGTACATTCTACGATGCAAACCGCTCAAAGCTATTTCAGTTCATGAACTCAAATAATGTCATTTTTGCCGGTCACTCTGTTGGAGGTGCTCATGCACAGGCTGCAGCAACCGGATTTGATAACCTGCAGGCGATCGGAGAAAAAACAAACAAGAGATTTGACCCCATTGTGTACGACAGAATTATCTTTCCAAGAGCTACCGGGAAGCTTTCGACCTGGGGGGGGGAAAGCCGGGCCAACCCAGTCGGCCTTGTCCAGCTCTCTCCCGTAGATATGAACAATCCGCTTTTTAGCGGCATGGAACCTTACCGGCAAAAACTTGCAACCATCCCGATACCGAACCTGATGATTGTTGGTCAGTGCGATTGTGCCAGCCTTGATTCATCGCAGCCACCGGCATGGTCCAGCGATCCGTCGGTTGTGACTGAGTACAGCCAGATGGCTCCCGTTGGAAGTGATTCTTGGGCGGTTGTCGCCAATGTTGAAAACGGAAGCCACTGCGGATACCTGACCGCACCAAGTTCACTGTGTTCTCTGGCCGACAGCGACTCGCAGTGCAAACGATGTCCGGGTAAGGAGACATACCAACCGGTCGGGAAAGAGACAGAATTTACTGCGAAGCTTTTCAAAGAATTTACTGACATATATCCGGCCAATTCAGGATTTACAGGTACACGCCAGGATTGGTTGGGCAGCAGTTTTCTGAAGTGGATCAACAGGCAAAACCCGATTGACACCTCCATCAACCTGGTTCAGTTCAGCGGAGGAGAGTATGTTTATCACGTTTAGCGCGTAACGGGAACCCCCTGCTGCAGCGGATGCAGCCATGGAGTAGCACAAAAACTCCATTCTCAGTTAAAAGCTGAATTCGGTCCTGAGATATATTCCATAATCACTCATCAGGCGGCCATTATCAAACCCCTGTCCAAACGCAATGGTCGCTGTATAGCGGGGATCAGGCAGGGTGAACCATAATCCACCACCTGCAGACGAATGCCATGCATCTGAATTTTCACCGGCAAGAAACACTCTTCCAGTTTCGGCAAAGAACAGCGGGCCATACTTAACCGGAACAAAAAGCTTGAAAGTACCCATATATAAACGAAGTTCCGAACCGGCATAGAGTGATGCATCGCCAGCAAAGCGCTGTTTGTCATAGCCCCTTAGTGAGGTAGACCCGCCGAGAAAAGCCGCCTCATAAAACGGATAATCACCCCAGATTTTCTCTCCTCCAAGACGGAAGACCACTCTTGAATAACGGGATGAGACAAGCGGAATATAGGTCCGGAATTCTCCACTGATTTTTTCGTACGCATTTTTATTTCCCATAAATTCCGGGTAGTACTTCCCTGTCACATCGAGCAGGATACCGCTGAGCGCTGTTGTAGAACCTTGAGTTGCCGGATTACTTTTTGCATATCGGGAAGCCTGCTCAATTGCATCACCACTTTCTCTTGAATCATAATGAAATCCAAGAGTGAAACTACCGGCAAAATTATTATCGATACCAGGAACTTCAGCTCTGTGCAGATAATTATATGTGCCGGGTTTAAGAGAAAGATCTATCCATTTCGCATCGATCCCTGCGCTCCATTTATAGTTTGTATTCATCGGATAGCCCAATGAAGCTTTTAATGAGGTGACTTGATTTAAAATTTCGAAATCTTCTTCTTCCAAGCCCCTGCCTTTAAAGTATTTTTCGTTTCCAAGCCCGTAGAACTGAATGATATCAAGGCCTGTCGTACCGGCTTCAACAAGAAGAGAGGTATTAGTGATGAGCGTTCTAAAATCACCGATGTAATGTAATTTATAACGAATATCATTCGCTGTGGCAGCGCCTCCGTCCAGTTGCATTCTGTATCGGTACGTTTCATTATTGAAACCGTAATCCTCAACTTTTGCCCCCACGCCTAGAAACACTCCGTACTCAGAGGCATAATCATAATTCGGATAGAGCTCAATCTCCGCCCCTGAATCACGAGGCCTCACATTATTTTTCTCTTTTTCAGCATCCGGGAAAATGGACGCTAACTGTTGGTTGTCAGGCCGTACATCAGGAATTTTCAAAGGCTGCGCAATTACACTATTGTAATGAGGTAGTGACAGGCAGGAAAATGCAAGAAAACAGGCCGCTCCCTTTATAAATAACTTCATAACGTGATTGGCTATGTCCAGTAACAAAAAATAGGCATTGCTTAACCGCCTACACGGTTTTTCAATGCGTTCTCAGTCAGCATCAATTTCAATTTACACGTTACCGCTACTTTCAGTCGGTAATCCCATCAACCTGGTAATCTTCAGCTTCATACCAGTCAGTTTTATCTGACCAGAGATTTCCATCTTTCGCTTTCCACTGATAATAAGATTCAACCCTGATTTTTTCTTCACGCTGTTCAGGAGTCAGTTCAGAGTCTTTGTTCTCACATTTCTTTGATATGACTAACAGTGCTGTAGACATGGTGTCCCCTGTTATTGGTTTTCATAGATCAGTCAAATTCATAACACAAAGAAATATATGTTTTTTATATGCAAACAAAAACTTTTTTATTGATACGGCCGCCATATCTAACATTATTATTTATATATATTTATAAATAACAGGCAACAAACGGGCGAGACGCGAAACATCGCGGCAATAGGCTTATATGTATATAATATATAAAATAAAGGGGCTTATTTTCAGACTTTTCAGGGTTGATATCATGATATGTCAAGAGAGGAGAGCACGACATGAAGCTTGAGGGGGTTCCTGCAGTTAACTTATTTGATGATAATTGTGATAGAGCTGCAAGGCGTTACGCATGCACATAGCCACTGTCATAGTGCCAACTCGCGGAATGAAGAGAGTGGCCGCCTCCCTTGCATCTTCTTCAAAATTCTGCACTGAAGAAAAATTGAGGCAAATTGCCCCCGGTTTTAATTCATCTGCCCTGATCTTCTCGAAGTTTTTCGACGGCACCCCTGTTATTACGATATCAGATTTTATTAACGCCTCCCGGCGAGTCACAGCGATTTCTTCCTTTTGATTGGCCGAAATATCAACTACTACGCCACCATTGACATCAAAGGAAAAAACTCTGGCACCATCATTGGATAGCATATAGGCCAGGGGCCTTCCTACAACTTCTGAACGATTAAAAACAGTTATAGTCTGCCCTGAGAAAGGCAGGCCATAAGGCATATAAGCATCCGTTTCCTGCAGCAATTTAGTAATTGCCAGGGGGGTGCAGGGAAGTATAGCCTTGTTTCGTTGTTCTGTATCATCAAAACGATCATTAGCATACAGTTTGCTTATCCAATAAGAGGTAAGCCCTTCTACATCCTTATGCGGAGAGACCATGTTCCGAATTTCCGCATCCCGATAATCATTCCAAATCGGGTAATAGATAAATATTCCATGAATGGTGTTATCACTATTTACCTCTGAAAGTATCCGCCCGATCGAATCAGGGTTCACCGTAATCAAATTAAAGGTGATGCCGACATCCTCGCATCCAGTCCGTGCGTAATTGGAATAGGTTATGGAGGCTGGGTCTTCTGAGGCTAGAAGACCGACAATATTTATCTTATATCCTTCTTTGCTGATCTCTCTTTTGACGATATCCCGAAAACTGGCAGCAGTATTATTAGGCTCGAGTAGATTCATAATTGTTGCTCTATAGATGTTGTTTCATTCTTCACTGCACGGCAACCTGAAGTTTATAACTTGTATTCCCTCTTGTTCCGCCTACAACGATTTTATACTCACCTGTTTTAGAGAGAGTGCCTTTCCATTTTGTGATATCAGAACCCCCTGTGATATCTTTTTCTTTTCTGGAACCCCTCGCCCCGGGTTCAAAAAGGTCAAATGCTGCATTATCTTCAAGCGATGAAAGATCAATAGACATCACCTGACCGGAATGAACCCTGATGAGGTACACATCCCTGTCGCCCCTGACTACATCACCGCTGACTATTGCGGATTTTTTACCCTGAGCAAAATGAAGCGGTTTCTTAAACTCTTCAGCATGCAGAACCTGTGCAAAACAAGATAGTGTTATGAAAGCTGCAATAAAAAGGGTGACTCTCTTCATCTGTTGTAAAGCGCATCTATTCTTAAACTTGAAGCACATGATCGACAAATTTTCAGGGTGAGTGTCAAAGAGCGTTCAAACTCAGGAAGAAACCGGGGTGCCTTTGAAATTTGCTCTATTTTCATGGATAAGGTAAGAAGTCATATCTTCGAACAAAAGGAGATTTTCTTGCTGCACTGGCTGCTGCTTGGTATTTTGCATAGAAAGCGAACATTCCGACTTTGATCGTGATGTAAAATACCGTTTAAATATCATGATGATACATACATGTGGCAAACTATTTAACACTGAAGGAGAACCTATGAAGAAACGCAAGCTTGGGAACAGCAACATTGAAGTTTCGGCACTCGGGTTAGGCTGCATGGGAATGAGTTTTTCTTACGGTGCACCTGCTGACAGGCAAGAGATGATTTCCCTTCTTCGGAGCGCAGTTGACCAAGGCATCACATTCTTTGATACCGCTGAAGTTTACGGGCCATTCACCAACGAAGAACTTGTCGGCGAAGCGCTTTCACCCATCCGTGACCAAGTGGTGATAGCAACAAAGTTCGGCTTTAAACTCAATGCGGACGGGACACCCGGATGGACGGGGCTGGATAGTCGTCCAGAGCATATCAGGCAGGTAGTTGAGGCCTCGCTCAAGCGACTTAAAACCGATTCCATTGATCTGTTGTATCAGCACCGGGTTGACCCTGATGTTCCGATCGAAGAGGTAGCGGGAACAGTGAAGGATTTGATTCTTGAGGGAAAGGTCAAGCATTTCGGTCTTTCTGAAGCTGGAGTACAGACGATTCGTCGCGCTCACGCAGTCCAGCCTTTAACTGCCGTCCAGAGTGAATACTCGCTGTGGTGGAGAACCCCTGAAGAGGAACTGCTGCCCGCTCTTGAAGAGCTCGGCATCGGCTTTGTGCCTTACAGTCCGCTGGGAAAGGGATTCCTTACGGGAAAAATCAGCGAAACCACGACATTCGACAGCTCCGACTTTCGCAATACCCTGCCCCGCTTTACACCTGAAGCCCGGCAGGCAAATAAAGCATTGGTTGATCTGCTTGACAGGATTGCGGAAAGAAAACAAGCTACACTGGCCCAAATAGCACTCGCATGGCTGCTTGCCCGGAAACCATGGATTGTGCCAATCCCCGGCACCACAAAACCTGAACGCCTGGTTGAGAACATTGGAGCGGTTGATCTAGACCTTACTTCGGACGATCTCAGTGAGATAGAGAGTGCAGCGTCAAAAATTACAGTACAAGGTGCCCGGTACCCGGAAAAGCTGCTGCAAATGACCGGCCGCTGAGTGGTAATAGCAACTCCCCTGTTCCTGGCATGAAAAGCCTCCGATAGTTGCTGTTATATTTTGAGCAACTATCGTGACTGCTGAAAAGGAATCGCTTCGAAGAGTGGGCGGAATTATTGATTGAGCAGACTGGTAATAGTTCTTACTTGCTATGCTCAACAATATAGGCTACAGAGTTACCGATCTGAGCATCCGTAAGCTCAAGATTGCCACCTTTTGCCGGCATCAGCCCTGTTTTGCCCTGAAAACCCTTGATGGATTTGCTTATTAACAGATCCATGCCCTGTGCAATACGCGGAGTCCATGCCGCTTTGTCGCCGAGTTTTGGTGTTCCACCCATGCCTGTCTTGTGGCAGACTATACAGGCTTTATCGTAAACCGCCTTACCAGAATTGAGATCATAGGCCGCCATAGCATCGCTGAAACTCAATGCTAACAACACTATTACTAAAAAAAATCGTGACATAAACTGTATCCCGGAAATGATTAATGGTTGGTTGTTTTCAAAATCGACTAATAATTTAGAAATCTGCACGAAGGTTCCTAATAATTTTTAAAGAATTATTAAAGAATTTTTTATATATATTTTACATATTTTTTTATCTTAGTCAAGCTTAGTTTGACCTGTTGAATATTTTCGGGGGGTTTAAGGGTCATCAACATCAGCCTTGATATTTCACGAAACGGCCCACTATTCAGGTTCGTGAGCACATAATTGATCAAAATTTGTTTTTCTGATTTTTTTCAGAGCTACTCTTTTATCGAGGAGCTCTTTTTTTTTGCTAAAACATAACAATCATAACAATCAAACAACGGAGAGACTCTCTTATGAGGAAAATGACATTTGCATCTATTGCGACACTATGTATGCTGCCAATTCTGTTCTGGAGCTCAGAGAGCCAGGCTATACCATCTTGGGGAAGGAAGTACCAGACCTCCTGTCTGATGTGTCACTCTGGTATGCCGCAGCGGAATGCTGTCGGTGAAGCCTTCAAAAACAACGGGTATCGTATGCCATCGGGCGTTGAAGAGGCGTTTACCCGTCAACAGCAGGTCAAGATTGGTAATGAGGAATGGAAAAAAACCCTTGGAGCACCTGTCGAGAGCTCCTACCCTTCTTTTGATCCATTAAGCCTTGCTTTCAGCGGCAATTTGATCAGTTATAAAGCACCGACACACAAACCTGACGGCACTACCGTTTCAGGGAAAGAGCTTACGTACAACGCCCCGAATGTAGCTTCGCTTTTTTTTGGCGGCTCAGTAGGTGAGCATCTAACGATATTCGGTGAAATAAATGGATTTGGCGGTGCTGCTGTGGAAACCGACAAGGATGCGACAACAACTTCTACTGTTGATACTCCTGTTTCGTCTAATGTAAGGGCAGTCTGGCAATTTTCTCCAGGCCTTAACCTGGCTCTCGGCAACAGTTTCAGCAATGTTACATGGAATGGTGTAGGCGTTGGTGGCGTAGTAAATGTTTCGGGTGTACTACCTTCTCCGGCAACCTACGCTGAAATCAACTTCACAAGAGGAGAGATTGCTGGATACTCCCTTACTGCAGGTACCAGCATGGCAGCTAAAACCACGACTCCTATAGTTGCAACTTCAAATACCATTGACGATCTGCTTTATCTTCGTGGAAAATATAAGCTCTTCGGTGCAGGCCTGCTCAGCGGCGCCAATGGAGAACTCGGCAACCCCTATACCGGTCTGGACAACCAAATCGTCATCGGAGGCGGACTCACTTACGCCAAAAACAGCATTAGCGGCGTAGCTGATCCAACAACTAAAATCATTCCGACAATTGGATTTACCGGCAATTATACTGGAGAATCCTTAGTCTACGGTGGTGATATCCAGGGCGTCTATAAAGACTTTCAGATTGGTGTAGCTGTAAGCCATGACCGTGATCTGCAACTCAACAACTTCAAGGTTGAAGCTGGATACTTCATGTACTCCTGGCTTTTTGCAAAAGTCTCTTACTCGGACATCGCAAATGCAAGTAAAATAGCAACACCTTATGACGTGCATCAGCCAACAATAGCGCCTGCGATTTCCGCATGGTTGTCGCCCGCTGTTTCACTCACAGGAACCTACACCTATTTCACTAAAGAGAGAACTGTTAACGCAGTGACAGGCGTAACCAATCAGAACACTTTCGCTCTGGCTGTCAGGGCAAGCTTCTAAGTATAACGTAACCCTCTCTTTTCTGAGAGGGATTATAAACTTCCGCTTCAAAAAGGCATGATCGTTATTGATGATCATGCCTTTTTTGCTTTCAGGTATAAAACAAGTCGCAAGCAATGACCCTCGCATAAAGTAAATTGTTTACCTTTACCAGGTAAATTTTTGTAAATAAACAGTACAAAAATTATTACAGCAACCCACCCGGTCACTATGGGAACCATTGCGGATTATACCGGAGGCTCTATACTCGAAAGCATAAGCAAGGCGCTGCACTTTTTTGATTCCACGGAAGGGCCGCTTACTCAGGATGAAAAAGGTCAGCACCTGCTTCAAAACATCAAGGAGTTTGAGCCACTGATACTGTCACTCAATCAGGCTGCAGAATACATTTGCAACGCCACATCCATTGCAATAGGTGAAAGCGTTTGCAGAGCACTTCATCCGGAATCTGCCCTTACTGAATCAGTTTTTCTCAATGAACTTGCTGTTGCAATGGCATCGGTCGGAAAAGCAAGGATGGCCACATTAGAAGAGGCTGAGGAATGTCTGCAAAAGAGTTCTGGTCACCCTCTCATCATCTCAAAAGTGTCTGGCAGGTATCTTGAAATATGCCCATCATATCAACCTTATTGTGTTTACCGGCAGGCAGAAAAAAGAGGACTTCATTGTTTGCAGCGAAAGATTTAACCTGGACTGCTTTGTTGGGGTTCAGGAATCACCCCAACCTACGATAGAAAAACAATCAAATCTTTTCCGTTATTTATAAGATAAAAACGCTCATACTATAGCTTGCGGAGATAAGGTTTTGATAATCAATTTTTTATGCATCCCATTTGAATAAATAGAGGTGCCTGCAAGTGCTGCGGTTTTGCTACAGTATTAAAATTAAAAGAAATAACAGGAGGGTTTATATGGCGTTATGGAATTCAATCACAGGGCAATTACGATCAGTCATTGAATGGAAAAATCCTGCTGCGGATGTTCTTTTCCAACGATGGACGGATAATGGAGATGAGATCAAAAATGCGTCGAAACTTATTATTGGGCCCGGTCAAGGTGCGATATTTGTTTATGAGGGTCGTCCGCAAGCTGTTATTACAGAACCTGGCATGATCGATTTGAAAACACAAAACATCCCGTTCTGGACTACTATCACAAAATTCATGCAGGCGTTCAGGAGTGAACACAAGGTCGGGATCTATTTTTTTCGGACAGCTGAAATTTTGAATCAGGGCTGGGGTACTCCCGGGCCGGTGAAATATATCGATCCGCAGTACAAGTTTCCGGTAGGGATGAGAGGATTTGGAAATTTCTCTTTCCGTATTTCAGATGCGGGAAGTTTCTTCATCAATATTATGGGTCAGAAGGATGAGTACTTCATTGATGAACTCCGTCTTGTCATTGTGGCAAGGCTTGTCCAGCCACTTACCGATTTTCTTGCAGAAGCCAAGTTCGGATACAATGAAATTGATGCCAACAGGAATGAAATTGCTGATGGAATAAAGGAAAAGGTAGCCCCGATTTTTTTGACCCTTGGTTTCGAGCTTAAGGATCTTCGTGTCGAAAATACTGATTTTGATGATGACACAAAGCACAGAGTGCAACGTATTGCTGACATGCAGGCTGAGGCACAGGCGGCCCAAGCCGTAGGTTTGAATTTTGCTCAAGTTCAGCAGTTGGCAGCTCTTCGAGATGCGGCCCAGAACCAGGGCGGAGTTGCAGGTATGGGAGTTGGGCTTGGTGCTGGCGTTGGAATGGGCCAGGCAATGGCTGGCATGATGACCAACATGAATGCACCCCAGACAGCGTCGGAAGATCCTGTGGCCAAGCTTGCCAAATTGAAACAGATGCTTGAGGGCAACCTCATCAGCCAGGAAGAATACGATACGAAAAAGCAGCAGATTCTTGCACAACTGTAATCGATGTTATGCGATTCAATTTTTTAGAATGCAACTATCAGGTGTCACCTATGCGATCCAAGCACTTTTTAAAGTTCCTTTGTATTATCACCCTTTCCTTTCTTGGTATTCCTTTCATCAGTGAGGAGCTTATTGCACGGGCCGGGGGTGGCGGAGGAGGTCACCGTGGCGGAGGAAGCCATAGTGGAGGAAGCGGGCACAGCAGTGGTGGATACTCTGGCTTGGGACATTCTTCCAGCTACTATAGTGGATCCAGCCATTTCGGTTTTTCTCCATTTTTTACCGCTATTATTCTTATTGTGCTCCTCTTCCTGGCGTTCAGACTTGTTTTATTTTTAAAGAAATCTTCGATTGCAACGAACACCACGATTGTCGGCAATGAAAAAAAGTCATCTGAAAAAATCGATGGATGGAACGAATTTATTGCAGCGAATCCGAACTTTGATTTATCTGAATTTTTGCTGAAAGTCCGCAAAGCCTTCATCGAAGTTCAAACATCCTGGTCTGAGCAAAATACGAATCGCATGCGCAGGTTCATTACTGACGGTGTCTATCAGCGGTTCAACACCCAGTTCAAGATGATGAAACTTCTTCAGCAGACTAACCCTATAAGCAATATCAAAATTGCGAATATTTGGGTCGATAAGATCGAACAGGACGGCCTGTATGACATTATGCAGGTTGGAGTCGAAGCCAGCATGAACGATAGGTTCGAATGTGCCCTGAACCACAATCTTGACGAGGAAGGTTCTCAGGATTTTGTCGAGTTCTGGTCTTTCATCCGCAAGCGCGGAGTACCGAAAAAAGACATCTATGATTCAGATAAATGTCCTAACTGTGGCGCTCCCCTGCCAGAGAATATAGGCGAGGTCTGCAAATGTACACATTGCAATGCAACGCTCAACTCCGGGGAGTTCGACTGGATACTTTCAGAAATTACCCAAAAAGATGATTACTACAGCGATGATGTGTTTTCAGAAAAGCCTGGTAATCTGGAAACAAAAATACATGACATGGTATCGGTGTATGGAGATTTTTCAGTTCAACTGGTTGAGGACAAGGCTTCAAATGCATACATGCAGATCATGACTGCAAAAGCCATGCATGACCCTTCACTTATGCGTCGGTTTGTCTCAGATGAATTATTCCAGCAGCTTGCACCAAAGATTGAAATGAATCGTGAGATTTTCAATCGTATTTTTCTGAACAAGGTGACTCTCATCGGGGCACAGAAGAAGGAAAATAAAAACATCCTCACATTTGCTGTCACCAGCTCGATCCAGAGAGTGCTGGTTGCAAACAACAGGATGGAGCTGGTTGATCAGGATATTATGACCAGGGAAGAGGTAATTGTTCTGACCCGCGATGCCCTCGCAGGGGCTGGAAAGGGCTCAATCTATCAACATAATTGCCCATCTTGTGGTGGACCTGTCAAAGACACGCTTGATATCAAGTGTTCATACTGCGGAAGTCTACTCAACAGTACAGCAAATGACTGGGTTGTCAGCGCTCTGATGAACCGCTCAGAATTCACTGAAGATTTTGCATTCAAAATTTGATGATCACTTAAGATACTTTATAACAATATGTTATCATGTTCGGTTGGACGTACCCCCCGTATACCATACCACCTGCGGCTGGAAAAAATCCGTTTGTTAAGTCTGATATTCTTCATGCGTCGGTTGGGGCGCATTGTTATGTGTTTTATCCCATTAGATTAAAATTCATTCGATTTTCTGAATGAATTCTTTTGCCTTTTCTGCCAAAGCAATCTTTTCTTGCATCGCGTAAATCAATTTGCGAAAGGCGTCCTCTGCTACACTCAAATCTCTTTTGATTGGTTCGCGATCATGGGGCAGTGGTTCACCCAGCAATTCCCAGATTAGCGATTCAGCTAGAGCGACTTCCTCGACATTTCGGTAGCGGTGCATCTCCCAGTCGCCCCAAGGCCTTGCTCTACAAACCTCTTCGGGAGTACCGTAACCCAACCCAATGTTTACAAACCCTGGCTTGTCAGGATGCGTTAATAGGCAGATAATACCCACTTTAATCCTTTTTCTGATTTCTTCGGGATCTCGTCCACCGATCCCGCACTCAGGACAACCTTGACCTTCCCCCACAATACTAGGTGTCGTCCTCCATTCGTGCCCATTGCTGCATCGAAAGTAAGCCTTTCCACTTATAATGCTTTTCACGTATCCTAAAAGGGTGATACCTCGGCCTTCCAGTCGTTTTCTGATCGATGCTGTGTAGGCATAGACATGATCAGGCAAAGGCCCTTGACTTGGGCGGACACCCGCTTTCTTTGCTACTTCTAACCCTTTCTGCACTTGGGCCCAGTCCATCCTTTCAAATTCAACTCCATATCGATACGGAATATCTGCGAAAGGCGTTGCCCCCCAAAAAACAGATTCGGCCCAATACGGATCAGGGACGGCGTGGAATTCCTTCAATTCCCATTTCTGGCCCGTTTCTTTTACAACACGCCCTGTTAGCTGTGTGTAATCGCTATTGTGTTGGGAAAGTCGTTGTTCAGGTTTACGAATCGTTATTCCGATCTTGTAAAGGTCAGGATCAGATGGGTGCGCCAAAACATATATATAACCTGACTTCATTGCACTTTTCATAAGGGCGCCGTGTGTAAATCCATTATCAACTCCTGATCGAACCTCTTCATTACAAGAATTACATAACAATAATTAGATAGATCCGTCATAACCGCGGATCTTTGAATTATTGCTTGCTGTTGCAGCTTTATCGCGTAGCATCCGGTGGAATGTTGGGTTGCGACTATGCATTGGATAATCCAAACCCCGCATTAAAATAATGATGAATGTCAAAGCTCATGTGATTAAGCCAGTCCGTATAAGACGACAAATCATTTAGCAGTTGTACGAATGGATAGCCACGCATTGACTCTTCCAACGTCATTAAGAAGAAACTATCTTTTGGCACCAAGAGACCTGTCGATGTGCGTATTTCGTTCCGGAAAAAACGAATCATGTATTTTCGGTTAACGATGATTCCCTTTGGATATCTTCGCCATGGAATATCGGGACGGTTGTTATAGAAGTCCCGAATATGTGTAAGGCACATTTCACCACCAATACCATCGTAAGCAAAAACGTACAGGGAAGGGTGTCGCTCCAGAAATGCTTCAACTGATCCTGGTCTGAAAATTTTGAAGCCAAGCACTTCAGTACTTGGTTCAGGAATGGTGGATAAGTTGGTGAGCGAATCGATCAAAGTGGCTTTATTTAGAGAAGATTTGACTGTAATAGCCCCTGCGACGCTTTCGGTGGTAAAAAAAGTCTTCTCGTTTTCGTCAAATCTCACACCAAGGTCATTCGAGACGATAACATCTACCTGGCTAGATTCTCGGCCATAATGGGAAATAACCTGCCCACCAAGTGAGGCAGAAAGTCGTCTCGGTAGATGGTGAATTAGGAAGTCTCTAACGATATTTTCTCTATTTGCCCCTATGTCAGGCCGGTGATCCGCAGTGCTCGAAATAATCGAAGAACTTGCAATCTTGTCTGCAACTCCGTTGAAGTAGTTTTGAATCCTTGTCATCCAAAGTTCCTTCTTTTGACCCAACATTGTTTAGACTGATCAGCCTAAACCGCGGATGTTTTAATTGTAACCCTTATAAAATTGTATTGTCACGTATTACGGTAAATGTACGGATTTTTTCGGTAATAATAGGAGCAGGACATTACGTCTTATAACTCACCGAAAAGAGAAAAAAAGCTATTAACTTGATGTACATTCAGATAAAAAAAAGTGAAAGACCGTACATTTTTTAGTACTATACTGATAAAATCATCAAAAAAATATTGTGATAGCAGATGAACAGATGGAATATTCCAAACTGGCTTGAGCTTGAGGTTATTGAACGTGACCGTTGCTGTGTATACTGTGGAGGGAAGTTTTCTGACAAAAACGGCTCTAGACGTAACAGAGCATCATGGGAGCACATTATTAATGATGTAAGCATCATCACCCGTGAAAATATTGTTTTGTGCTGTATTGGATGCAACTCAAGCAAGGGTGCAAAAAGTCTTGTCAATTGGCTTGACTCAAATTATTGCATCACTCGTGGTATTACTCGAGAGTCTATGGCTGCTGTTGTTCAATCAGTCCTTGCTGCCAAAATATGACAGCAACTAAAGACGTTAACTGCCAGGGAACCTGCCCCATTTACTGTAATACTTCGAGTTGGAAATTCTCCTCAAATAAGAAAAGCCCCGACTTGCGAAGGGGCTTTTCTTGTAAGCCATACCGATGGCTCTCTATTTGAACAGTCAGGACAATCTTATTTGCCGGCGTCGACTTTAGCTTCAGCGGCTTTAGCATCAGCCTTTTTGTCAGCTATCCTTGCTCTTCTTAGTCTCTTGGCTTTTCTGTGAGCTTTTTTCTCTGCCTTTCTTTCAGCTTTCTGGTCTTCTTTCAGCTCAGCTCTTTTTACAGCTCTCTTTTCAGCTTTTTCTTCTGCTTTAATCTCTTCTTTCTTTTCAGACTTTTTCTCAGCTTTGATATCAGATTTCAAATTGGCTTTGATCTCTTCCTTCTTGTCTGCCTTTTTCTCTGCTTTGTTTAAAGCTTTTACTTCAGTTGCACTGTCAGCGGCAAAAGAAACGCCGCCAAACACTCCTGTCATTGCAAGAGCAACAATCATACCTGCGATAAATTTTTTCTTCATTTGACTTGTCCTTTGGTTTGTTAGTAGAGTGGAAAAATAAACTGTCTGCTTTCGCCTCTAGATTATATATCGATGATATATAAAATGACTCAATATAAAAGCGTTAAAAGTGATTTCCTAACTTATAAATATACTTTATATATATAATGCAAAAATTGAACGTAGATTGCCCAATATCCATCATACAGCATCTTACATGCCTTGAATGGTTTAGAGGTTTTTTTGAGACCCTTTTCACTAAATAATGGAGCGCTGTAAACTCAAGTTTTCCGGCAATGATTATCTTGAGCGCACCGGTATTTA